>Ga0172368_10000325_pt1 | contig 68558 bp, 49 predicted proteins | sample Lak11m_FD_114540 | JGI IMG/M metagenome (GOLD analysis project Ga0172368, IMG submission 114540) | Freshwater microbial communities from Kabuno Bay, South-Kivu, Congo - kab_022012_11m | ecosystem: Environmental > Aquatic > Freshwater > Lake | place: Democratic Republic of the Congo: South-Kivu...
CATAACAATAGTGAGCGACTCTTGTTATGAAAATTCTTGCCTGTCGCGGAAACTCCTGCTAAGCCACGAAAAAATGTGAAAAAAGTGGCGGGAGACGCCTGCAGCTAAAAACGGAGCTCCTGGGCGTTGCAGGCGTACCCTTGACGGGCACGCCTGCAAGCGGTTAATGGAGCATTGGACTAAGCGGCGGGCAGCGTCACCGTCACCCGCGTGCCTTCGCCGGGGGTGCTGTCGATGGTCATCGTGCCGTGGTGCGCCTCCACGATGCTGCGGCAGATCGCGAGGCCAAGGCCGGTGCCGCCGTGCTGGCGGGCGCGGGAGGGGTCGGCGCGGAAGAAGCGCTCGCCCAGGTGGGCCAGGTCCTCCGGCGCGATGCCTTCGCCGGTGTCCGTCACCGTCAACACCACCGTGTCGTCCTGCCGGTGGGCTTCCAGTGTCACCTTGCCGTCGGCCGGCGTGTAGCGCAGCGCGTTCTCCAGCAGGTTGGCGATCAGGCGCCGCAGATGCTGCTGGTCGCCGCGGATGTTGCCCGTCGCCTCGTTCACCACGATCGAGACCGGCGCCTGGCCTTTTCCCTGCCAGATCAGCGAGACGGTGTCATCAAAGAGATCCCGTGGATTCACATCCTGCTCGGTCAGCACAAATTGCCCGCTGTCCGACCGCGCCAGGAGCAGCAGATCCTGCACCAGCCGCGTCATCGAATCCGCCGCCTGGTTCACCGCCTGCAGGGCTTCGCGGTACTGCTCCGGCGCGCGCTCGCCCTTCAGCGCCAGCGAGGTGTTCGCCTTGATGGCCGTTAGTGGGGTACGCAGCTCGTGCGAGGCATCCGCGGTGAAGCGCCGCTCCCGCTCGATGGATTCGGTCAGGCGCGTGAAGGCGCCCTCCATCCGGCCCAGCATCCCGTTCATGGTCGTCGCCAGGTGGGCGAACTCATCCGCCCCCACCACCGGCAGCCGTTGGGAAAGATCGTCCGGGTTCAACGCCTCTGCCGCGACGACGATCTGCCGGATGGGCGCCAGCGTGTGCCGGGTGAGGAAATACCCGCCCAGCCCGGCGATCAGCAGCGCGCACGGCACCAGCAGCAACAGCATCAGCGTCAGGCTGTCCAGCATCACCTGTGCTTCTTCGTACGACGTGGCGAACTGCACCACGCCGATCTGCTTTTTGTTGCGGATCAGCGGCTTCGTCAGCACGCGTACCGCCCCGTCTTCGTCCCGCGCGAATGTATACCGCGAAACGCCCGTCTCCGCCAACGTGACCGACGAGCGATCCCACGGCGCTTCCGTCTGTGCTGGCGGCTGGCCGGTTATCAGCGTCAGCGGCTGGCCGTGCAGGTCGTAAAACCGTATCATGCGCTGAAATCGGGCGTTCCGCCGGTGATCGCGATCGTCCTGCCGTGGCGGGGGAGGTGGCGCCGGAGGATGATTGGGATCATCCAGCCGCTCCATCATGCGCACCTGAAACATGGACATCCCCTCCAGGCGGCGGTCGACGGAGCGCAGCAGATAGCCGCGCACGGCGAAGTGCGTCGCCAGCAGGAAGGCAAAGAGGATGGCGGCCAGCAGGCCGATATTCCACAGCAGCAGACGGGCGCGGACGGAGGTGATCTTCATGATACTTCCTCCCGCATAGGCGCCCGCAGCATGTACCCCTGGCCGTGAATGGTCTGGATCAGCTTCAGCGGGCGGTCGGCGTCGATCTTTTTGCGCAGCATGCCGATGTAGACATCCACCGTGTTCGAGGTGTTCTCCTCGTTGTTCCACACGCGGTACTGGATGGTTTCGCGGCTCACCACGCGGCCTTCGTTCATCGCCAGCGTTTCCAGCAGCGTGTATTCGCGCGGCGTCAGCGTGACTTCCTCACCCGCGCACACCACCCGGCGCAGACCGGTGTCGATCTCCAGGTGGCCGATGCGCAGCACCCGCGCCTTATACAGCTTGTCGCGCCGCAGCAGCGCCTTCACCCGCGCCAGCAGCTCGTCGAAGTCGAACGGTTTCGTCAGGTAATCGTCCGCGCCGATCTCCAGCCCGTGCACGCGGTCGGGTACGGTGTCGCGCGCGGTGAGCATAAGGATGGGCGTGTGGATGCGCCGCAAGCGCAATTCCTCGCAGATGCGCCAGCCGTCGATGCCCGGCAGCATCAGGTCGAGGATGATCACCGCGTAATCCGCCTCCAGCGCCATGCGCAGCCCGTCCGTGCCGGTCGACGCCGTGTCGACGGTATACAGCCGGTCTTCCTCCAACCCGCGCGTAATGACATCGCGGATCAACCGATCGTCTTCAATCAGGAGAATTTTCATTGTGGTCGCTCGAAGTCAATTTTAAATTTTGGATTTTGGATTTTGGATTGTCCTTCGTGCAATGGTAGGAGAACAATCTAAAATCCAAAATCCAAAATCTAAAATTTATCGTACTAATCACCATCATCTTACCCATCTCACCCGATTATAGCGCACAGACCGGGGGCTTTCCCGGTTTTCATAATTTTTTCATCATTCATCGGTAAGCTGGTACGTGAGGGGCTGTGTGAGAAGGCGACGGCCGGCGCGCGAAGCAATTGCCGAAGCGGAGCATATTATTGCCCATCCCGGGGTATGCAACTATAATGGTGTTTCGGTGTCAGAAACAACGTTAGGAGAACACCCCCGGTGGAGGACGCCGTGCCGATCGAACAATCTTCACACGCCGACAATATGCTGACCAACGACCAGTTACGCCAGGCGAAGGCCATGCAGCACGAGACCGGCCAGACCTTCGATGAAATATTAGTGAATCTCGGATTCTGCACGCAGGAATCGGCGCTGGAAGTGCTCGCCGGACAGGCGGGCTTACCGCTGGTGCACCTGGTCGAAAGTAATCTCGACCCAAAGGTGATCGCGCTCATCCCCACCGAGCTGGCCTTCCGCCACCAGGTGCTGCCGCTGCAGGCGACCGCCACCACGCTGCGTGTGGCCATCGCCGATCCGTTCAACACCGCCGCCGCCGACGATCTGCGCCTGGTCACCGGGCGCGACGTGGAGCTCGTCTTCGCGCCGCCCGCCGACATCCGCCGCCTCGTTGAGGAGTTTTACACCCGCCGCATGATCGCCGACACCGCGGAGGATGACGTGCAGGTGCTCGACGACACCAACGAGGAGATCGGCGACCTGGAATCGATGGCCAAGGAGGCGACCGTCGTCAAGCTGGTGAACCTGCTGCTGCGCCAGGCGGTGCAGGAGCGCGCCAGCGACGTCCACGTGGAGCCCTTCGAGAAGGGCATGCAGGTGCGTTACCGCATCGACGGCATCCTGCACCCCGCGCCGCCCACGCCGAAGCGGCTCCAAGCCGCCATCATTTCCCGCCTGAAGATCATGGCCGCGCTGGACATCGCCGAGCGCCGCAAGCCGCAGGACGGCCGCATCAAAACGCGCATCGCCGGCCGCGAGATCGACATCCGCGTCTCCACCGTGCCCACGCTATACGGCGAGAGCGTGGTGCTCCGCCTGCTCGACCGCAGCGCGATGAATTACACGCTGGCGGAGATCGGCATGCTGCCGAACACGCTGCGCAAGGTCGAACGGTTGATCACGCTGCCGCACGGCATGATCCTCGCCACCGGTCCGACGGGCAGTGGGAAAACCACCACGCTGTATGCCTCGCTGCGCGCGACCTATTCGACGGAGAAGAAGATCCTCACCATCGAGGACCCCATCGAGTACCAGCTCGACGGCGTCAACCAGATTCAGGTGCACCCGCAGATCGGGCTCACCTTCGCCACCGGCCTGCGCCATATCCTGCGCCAGGACCCGGACATCATCATGGTCGGCGAGATCCGCGACGCGGAGACGGCGGAGATCGCCGTGCACTCCGCGCTGACCGGCCACCTGGTCTTCAGCACGCTGCATACCAACGACGCCGCCAGCGCCGTCACCCGCCTGCTGGAGATGGGTATCGAACCCTACCTGGTCTCCTCCTCGGTGGAGGCGGTGGTCGCCCAGCGGCTGGTGCGCACCATCTGCCCCAACTGCAAGGAGCCGCGCCGGGACCGCGATATCTTGGAAGCGAAGCTGGCGGACGCCGACTTCAACGTCACGCGCCACGATACGCTGTATATCGGACGCGGCTGCGAACAGTGCAAGCAGAGCGGCTACCGCGGACGCATCGGTATTTATGAGCTGCTGCTGATGGACAACAGCATCCGCCCGCTGGTGATGGAGCACGCCCCCGCTTCCGCCGTGCGCGCGGCCGCCTGCCAGCAGGGCATGAAGACCCTGCGCGAAGACGGCTGGCAGAAAGTCCTGCAGGGCATCACCACCGTCGAAGAGGTGCTCCGCGTCACGCGGCAGGATGATATCGAGCCGGTGGAAGACTAGCTCGCGAACGTGAGTGAGACGGTTTTTTGAGAACCGCTGCTGTTGCCTGAAAGGTAGTAGTTCATAGTTCGAAGTTCACAGTTCTTATATATACTCCCGCTTCGGTGGTTGAGTAGGCAAGTAAGCCTCTCGATTCTTTCCACAGCCCGCGTGCCGTATCGAAACCACCGCGTTAACAGGAAAGGTTTGCATGAACGGGCGTTAAATGAGTGGTGGTTTCGATACGGCGTGATAGCTGCGGAAAGATCCGTAAAGCTTTCCTGCCTACTCAACCACCGAACCGGGCACTAATAACTGTGATTGAATACGAATCAGGTTTCCCGAAAGAAGGAACTGTGAACTTCGAACTAGGAACTTCGAACTAAGAACTGAACCGATGCCTACCACCTTCACTTACCGAGGATTGGACAATGCCGGCGCCACCGTGCGCGGGGAATTGACGGCGGATGACGCGCAGAGCGCCATCGCCGCGCTGAAGGCGCGCGCCATCTTCCCGACGGAAGTGAAGTCGGCGGGAGGGAACGCGGCGGCAGTGCAGGCGGCGCCGGTCGCCTCCGGTGGGATGTTCAGCGGCCGCAACCTGACGGCGGACATCAGCATCTTCACCCGCCAGTTGGCCAACCTGGTGAAGGGCGGGGTGTCGCTGATGCCGGCGTTTGCCGCGCTCTCCGCGCACACGGAAAACCCGCGGCTGCGCGTCATCCTCGAGCGGATGCAGAGCGACGTGCACGGCGGCAAAACGCTGTGGGAGGCGATGGCCGCCCATCCGTCGGCCTTTGCGCCGCTGTATGTCAACATGGTGAAGGCGGGCGAGGCGAGCGGACAGCTCGCGGCTGTGCTCGACTGGTTGGCGGAGTACCAGGAGAAGGAGCAGTCGCGGCGGATGCAGATCCGCGGCGCGCTCGCCTATCCGATCCTGCTCTCCTGCGCCGGCGCGATCGCCATTACACTGCTCATCGTGCTGGTGGTGCCGAAGTTCGCCGCCATGTTCGCGGAGTTCAACCAGGCGCTGCCGCTGCCCACCATTGTCCTGCTCGGCACCGCCAGCTTCCTGGGGCACTGGGGTTGGGCGGTGCTGCTCGGCATCGTGCTGGCGGTCTTCGGTTTCACGCGGTATGCGCGCACGCCCGGCGGCAAGCTGAAAGTGGATAACTGGCGGCTGCACGTCCCCATCTTCGGCAAGCTCCTCATGCGCTCGGCCATGTCGCGCTTTGCCCGTACCACCGCCACGCTCTTGCGCGGCGGCGTGCCGCTGCTGGATGCGCTGGCCGTGGTGCGCGACGTGATGGATAACGAAGTGCTGGCGCACGCCACCGACCGCGCCCGCGAGGGCATGCGCGAAGGCGAGCGCTTCGGCGAGCGCCTGCAGCAGACCGGCGTCTTCCCCGCGCTGCTCACGCACATGATCGGCATCGGCGAGGAAACCGGCGATCTGCAGAGCATGCTGCTCACCGTGGCCAGCTCCTACGACATCGAAGTGGAGACCACGCTGAAAGGCCTGGTCTCGCTGCTGGAGCCGATTATCATTATCACCATCGGCAGCCTCATGGGGTTCGTCATCCTCTCCATGCTGCTGCCGATCTTCCAGATCAATGTACTGGGAAGCTGAAGAGACATTTTAGATTTTCGATTTTTGATTTTAGATTGTGTCTTCGTAATGAATGAGCAATCAAAAATCCAAAATCAAAAATCCAAAATTGGTGAAACGAGGTTCACATGAGTTCGCGATACACGAAACGACGGGGCTTTACCCTGCTGGAACTGCTGGTGGTCATGTTCATCCTGGTGCTGCTGGCCGGCGTGGTGACGGTGGTTGTCACCAAGCGCATGGAAGAGGCTAAGCGCGCCAAGGCGGTGGCGGATATCCATGTATTGGAACAAGCCATCAATGTGTATTACCTGCATAACAAAGATTACCCGACAACCCTGGAGGCGCTGCGCACGAAACCGACGAGCGAGGACCTGCCGAAATGGGATGGGCCGTATATCGAAAAGCCGATACCCGATGATCCGTGGGGTAATCCGTATGTCTATAATCCAAAGGGAGAGCACAACCCGGATTCCTTCGATCTCTCTTCATTAGGCGCTGACAAGAATGAAGGCGGCGATGGCAAAAATGCCGACATCAACAACTGGGACAAGGACTCGCAGTAATTCCGGATGCGTTTCGTTCGACCAGCAACCACTGGAAGGTTGGAAGAATGGACGGATAGAAGACTGGATGATTTATAGTCAAATCCAATCCAATCTTCCAATCTTCCCATCTTCCATTCTTCTGAAAAGAAGAGCTGGTTCGAATAAGCGCATACGGGATTTGCGCGGTTTTTCCCTGCTCGAATTGATGGTGGCACTCGTCATTATGGTCATCATGTCCGGCGTGGTGATGGCCTCCATGGGACCGGCGCTGCGTGAGGCGCGGCTGCGCTCGGGCACCAGCATGGTGATCGGAGCGCTGCGGTATGCCCGCAGTTACGCCGTCACCCACCGCACGCAGGCGACGGTCGAGTTCGACACCAAGGATCAAGGCGTGTCGGTGCTCATTCCGGAGACCGATGAAAACGGGGTGGAATCCTGGCGCGTGCTGACCACCCAGGCCGGGCAATACCGCGCGCTGCCGGAGGGCGTGGCCATCGCCGATGTCGAGCGTCCGCAGGCAGCGCAGAACGCGGAGCCGCCGGCCGCGACGGCGGATAGCCGGGAGACGGTGACTTTTTCTACGCTGGGGCAAGCGGAAGATGTCCGCATCACCCTGGAGGATACGAGCAAAAAACGCGCGGACGGCGAGCACGGAATGCAGCGGATCATTCAGGTGGATGCCATCACCGGGCGTTGCGAACTGGTCGACGAGCAGGCAGACAATCAATTATGAGTATGGGAGCTAGTGAGTGCAGGCAAGGGCGTGAAAGATCAAGTGCAAGGGTTCCTCTTGCTCTTGCTCTATCCTCTTGCTCTTGCTCTCAAAGCTTCGCATACTCCTGCAAGCCTTGCAGTATCATTGCCCGCCAGGCTTGCTTGGGTGCGGAAGGGTGTTTAGAGCAAGAGCAAGATGGTAGAGCAAGAGGGGTGAGCACTCGGTATACGGGAAATCCTGTTCGCCTTCACCGCGGCCTCACGCTGCTCGAAGTCATCGTCGCCATGGCGCTGCTCGCCATCGGCATCGCCGGGGCGCTGGGCGCCATCTCTGCTTGCGTGCGCAGCAGCAGCGCGGCGGATGATTACTCGCGCGGCGCGCTCTTTGCACAGCAGGTGGCCTCCGAACTGGAGCGCAGCGAGACGCTGGACCCCGGCACGCTGGACGGCACCTTTGACGACGCGACGACCGGCTATACCTGGACCGCGGAGATCGGCGCCGCCGACGACCAGGGGTTCAATCCGGTGAAGATCACCGTGCTCTGGCAACAGGGCCGGCGGCATTTCGAGATGAACACCATGCTGCGCCCGCTGCCGCTGCCCTCCGCGCCGTCGCCCGAGCAAGAGCAGCCCGGCCCGCAGCAGCCCGGACCAGCGCAGCCCGGCCCATCGCAACCCGCTCCGCCGGGACAGGGGGGCAGGCGATGAGCCACCTCCGGCGTTGGAGCGCGGATTGCCAATCCGCGCGAAACGATGAACAACTCGCGCGGATTGGCAATCCGCGCTCCGACGCCGGATTCCGGCGCGCGCGCGGGTTTACGCTGATCGAGATGATCGTCGCCGTGATGATCTTCATGCTCTTCATCTCTGCGGTCTACGGGACATATACCGCGGCGAACAAGGCGATGACCAGTACGGAGGAGCAGCAGGAGGTGCTGCAGACCGGCCGGGTGCTGCTGTCGCAGCTCAATACCGAGCTGACCAGCGCCTACCAGGCATCGACGGCGACGGTGAGCACGCTCTACGGCGTGGATTCGGAAGACACGAGCACAGCGCTGCAGCAGGATACGCTGACGCTGTTGACCACGGCGCACGATCCTTACGGTGACGCGCCGGCGGGGGACCTGTGCCAGGTGAAGTACGAGATGAGCGACGGCACGCAGGACGAGAAACCCGGCCTGTATGTGGAGGAGATTTTCCACCCCGACCTGGAGCTGGAGGAGACGACGCCGGAGAAACGGCTGCTCTCCCCACTGGTCGTGGGCTTCAACTGCAAGTACCTGGCCGCCGGCGGCACGGAGTGGCAGACGGAGTGGGTAGACCAGACCACGCTGCCGATGGCGGTGCGGGTGGAGCTGACGCTGAAACCGCCGCGTGAGAATGCGAAACCGACGATCCTGGTGAGCACGGCGAATCTGATGCTGGCGACCGCGCCGGCGGCGGGAGGGAACAATGCCGCTCCGTAAGCATCGCGGCATCGCCCTGTTGACCGCCATCTGGATCATGATCACGCTGCTGATCCTGGTGGGCGGCTTTGCCGCCATTATTCACAGCGAGACGCAGATTGCGCGCAACTTCGGCGACCTGACCAGCGCGCGCTGGGCCGCCCGCGAGGGGGTGCGGCGGGCGCAGGTCGTGGTCGAGCAGGTGGCCGCGCTGCCGTATACGGCGTTGACGGATGCGCAAAAGCAGCTCACCTCGCCGGAAGGCACCGGCGCGGTTGACGAGACCGCCTGGCAGGTGACGGTCGACGACGAGGCCGGCAAGCTGAACCTGAACACCGCGACGCGGGATCAACTGGCCGTGCTCTTCCCGGAGACGGTGGACGCCATCATCGACTGGCGCGACGAGGACAGCATCCCGGAGGCGCAGGGGGCGGAGGAAGACTACTACGCCACGCTGACGCCGCCGTATCACTGCAAGAACGCGCCCTTCACCACGGTGGGGGAGCTGCGGCTGGTGGCCGGGGTGACAAGCGACATGCTGGCGGAAAAGGTGACGGAGGACGGCAAAACGCTGGAAGACCTGCTCACTGTCTCTTCATCGGACAGCAATACCGATGCCGAAGGCGAGCAGCGGTTGAATGTCAACACGGCGAGCGCGCAGGAGTTCACCAGCCGTTTCAGCGACGTGCTCACCACGCAGGAGATCAATGCGATCATCCAGCGGCGCACGTCGCGGCAATTCACCTCGCCGGCCGATCTGCTGCAGGTGCGCCGGCTGTCGCGAGATAAGGTGGCGCAGATTTACGATCAACTGACCACGTCGACGGCAACGACGCGGGAAGGCCTGATCAACGTGAACACCGCACCGCCGGAGGTGCTGGCGCTGTTGCCCGGCATGACGGACGCCATCGTGCAGGCCATCGTTGCGCGGCGTAACGAGCAGCCGTTTGCCGACGTGGGAGAGGTGCTGCAGATCAACAGCATCAGCACCAGCGCCTTCCGGCAAATCGCCGCCGGACTGACGGCGCGCTCGCGTACCTTCAGCGTGCACTCTACCGGCCAAACGGCGGACGGCATCACGGAAACGGTGACCTGCCTGCTGCAGGCGGACACGGACGGCGGCAAGACGACGACGCGTATGCTGTATTGGCGGGAGTAATTGATCAGCGTCGTAGGGGCGAGTGGCACTCGCCCCGATATGGTAACCGGCAAGGATCACCGGGCGAGTGCCACTCGCCCCTACGGCAATCGGCAACGATCACCGGGCGAGTGCCACTCGCCCCTACCGAGGAAATGAATGGTCGGACAAAGACAGGCTCTGGGACTGGATATCGGCGACGACGCCTGGCGCGTCGTGGCGTTGCGCGCGAACGGCGCGGGATATGAGCTGGCCTATGCGGCGGAGCTGCCGCTGCCGGTTGACGGTGCGAGCGCGCTGGCGGCGGTGGTGTGGGAGGCGGGGAACGGCAAGCTGGTCTCCGTCGGGCTGCCGGCATCGGGGTGCGCATTCAAAACCGCCAGCTTGCCGCCGGGCAAGCCCGCCGCGCTGGCGCAGGTGGTGCAATTCGAGGCCGAGAATCAGTTCCCGCTGCCGCTGCAGGAGCTGGTGTGGGGGTATGCGCTGACGCCCGAGCCATCGGGACGGCAGCACGCCGTCATTGCCGGGGCGCGCCGCGCGCTGGTGGATGATCGGCTGTCGCTGCTGCGCGAGGCGGGCGCCGCGCCGGGGGTGGTTCTGCCCGTGCCGCTGGCTGCCGCCCGCACGGTGGAGGCGACGAACGAGCCGTATGTGCTGGTGCTGGCGGGGGCGGAATGGACCGATCTGTGCCGGTATGATGGCCGGCGGCTGCAGGCCTGTCGCAGTGTGCTGGCCGGCGACCCGGGCGCGGAGGGCTGGGCAGAGCGCCTGGCGCGAGAGCTGCGCCCCTGGCTGCTGGCCGACGAGGGATTGCGCCGGATCGTGCTGCTCGGTACGGCGACCGCGAAAGCGGCGGAGGCGCTGGCGCGCGGCACCGGGCTGACGGTAATGCCGAGCGATCCCTGGCGTGGCATCAGTGATCCGCGGGGGTACCTGCACGAGCTGGACGGTTCGCCCACTGCCTATGCGACGGCGATCGGGCTGGCAATGGCCGCGCTGGACGGCGCGTCGGGCATCAACCTGCTGCCCACGCAGTTGATGGAGACGCGCCGGCAGCAGCGCAAGCTGGCCTGGTCGCTGGCGGCCTGGGTGCTGGCGCTGGCCGTGCTGACGCCGGTCGCCTGGACCGGGCATGGAAAACTGCAGGTTCAGCAGCAGGCATTGCGCGATGTGCGCTCTAAGGTGCGGACCATGCAGCAGCATATCGAGACGCCGGCGCCCGGCGTGCTGGCCGCGCAGGACGTGGCCATTGCGCTGGGCCACCCTGATAGCCAGCCGCTGGAGATCCTGCGCCTGTTGAGCGCCAAGCTGCCGCCCGGTATTACGCTGGTCAACTTCTCGTATGACCAGGGCAAGGTGGTGGTGCTGAAGGGCCGCGCCGAGTCGAACCCCGCGCTGGCCGTCGCCGTGCAGGCCATCAACCGGATGCCGGTCTTCGCGCGCGCCACCCTCGATTACTCGACCACGGTCAAGGGGAACGGCGCCAAGGGCTATGACTTCCAGATCACCTGCACGCTGCCGGACGACGGCAATGCCGGCGCGGGCACGGTGGGAAGCGGCGGGCAATCTCGGAAAGGACGCGTGGTGCGATGAACAGACCGCAGACCCTTCGGACAATCGTACTGATCTTCGCACTGGCGGCCGCCGGAGCGGCCGGCGTCTGCATCTACCAGTATGTCGCTCTCGCCGCCGCCTCGCACGCCACCGTCGAGCAAAAGGACACGCTGAAGCAGGTTGTCACCTACCAGCGTGAGCTGGAAAAGCTGCGCGCCGACGGCCGGAAGATGAGTGAGAAGGTGAAGCAGCGCACCGGACCGTGGACCTGGAGCGAGCAGCTGCCGGTGATGGTGACGCAGATCTCCGTCATCGTGGAGCACAGCGGGGCGAAGATCGACACCCTGCAGCCGTCGCCGGCGGTGGAGCGCGATGGACTGACGCGCTTCCCGTTGCGGCTGACCTTGCGCACCGACCTGAAGCAGTTGACCGCCGTCATGCAGCGTCTTCGCGAGGCGGTGCCGCTGCTCTCGGTGGATCACCTGGCCATCCGCGCTGGAGAGAAGCCGGGCGATTCGCTGCAGGTGGAGATGACGCTGACCTCATATGTCATCGTGAATGGGCAGGCGGCGGGAGGACAGCCATGAGCTTTGTGAACAAACTGCAATCGACGGATGTGTCCCCGCGCACCGTGCTGCTCAGCATCGTGGTGCTGGTATTGGCGACCGCCGGCGTGCTGGCGGTGGTGGTGAAGCTGATGAATGGGCCGTCGACCAACCAGGCGAACCGTGAGGCGAAACTGCCGCCCGTGCCGGTGCCGGCCGCCGCGGCCGCCACGGTTGCCCCCGGCAAGGATACCGGCCTGCTGCCCGTGAAGGCGGATTACGGCGTGATCGTCACGCGGAACCTGTTCCGCCCGACCGATACCGCCGTCGCCGCGGTGGCGGCGCCGCCGCAAACGCTGCCGCCGCCGGTGTTCCCGGTGAAGCCGCCCGTGAAGCCGGTGTCCGTGCCGCCGTTCAAGCCGATTTTGAATACCGCGCCGACCACGCCGCCTGTGCCGCAGCCCAAACTAGCCTACACCGGCGTGGTGGAGATCGCCGGCGAGACCTATGCGCTGATCGAGCACCTGGACACGCACGAGGCGCAGTATGTGAGCAAAGGCAGCGTGGCCTTCGAGTGCAAGGTGGTGGAAATCACCCCCCTCGCCGTCGCCATCGAGTATATGGGCACGCCGTTCACGCTCAACCTCGGCGAGAATAAGAAAGAGCCGGAACCGACGCCTCCCGCCGCGCAGCCGGGCAATCAGCCACCGGGTGGCCAGCCGCCCGCGGCCGGTGCTCCCGCGGCGGGTAGCCCACAGCCGCCGACCGGCGGGCAGCCCCAGGGCGGCAACGGCGGCCGTCGCTTCAATCGTGGAAATGGACAGAACCCGGGGAGCAATCCCGCGGGTGGAGGATAAGTCATGAATCGATACCTGTTGACATTGCTGTTCATCGGCCTGCTCGCCGGCTCGGTCGCGTTGATCGCCTTCGGTCAGGATGCAGCCAACACGCCGGCGCCTGCCCCCGCGGCAGTGGCAGCGCCCGCAACGCCGGAAGCGCCCGCTGCTGCGCCGGCGGCGGAAACTCCCGCGCCCGCGACGGAAACGCCTGCGGCTACGCCGCAGCAGCCGCCGGTGCGCGGACCCTTTGAAGGCAACGGTGGCGGCAATCCCATGCCCACCGTGACCATCCCGGACCGGCCCATCGACCTGGAGAAGGACACGGTGTCCATCGCCTTCTCCAAGGCTGACCTGCTCAACGTGCTGAACTTCCTGAGTATGGCTACCGGCATCCCCATCGTGGTGGACGCCGAAGTCAAGGGCACGGTCACCATCAACAGTCTGCGCAAGGTGCAGTTGCCGCTGGCGTATGACGTGATCAACTCCGCGCTGCGCGCCCGCGGCTACACCATGGTCGGCACGCTGAAGGACAGGATGATCCGCGTGTCAACGCTGGAGAAGGCGGTGGCCGACCGCGCGGTGGTGCAGGAAGGTAAGGATTACACCAAGCTGGGCGAGAGCGACAGCTTCGTCACCCAGGTGATCCCGCTGGCGAATATCAGCGCCGCCCGGTTGAAGGAAGAGCTGAAGCCGCTGGTGGCTGATAAGCAGGCCAACCTGCTGGCGGTCAGCAGCAGCAACACCCTCATCGTCACCGACACCGAGGGCAACGTCAAGCGGCTGCTGCAGGTGATCGAGCTGCTGGACAAGGACACCTCCGACGTGCTGGACGTGGATGTCTACTCATGCAAGTATGCCAGCGCCGCCGCCCTGGTCGCGTCGCTGGAGAAGGTGTTCGGAATCACCAGCACGCCTGCCGCCGGCCAGCAGAACCGCGGGCAGCCGCAGGGTGGACCGCAACCCGGGCAGCCGGGCGGCCAGCCCACCTTCGCCACCACCGACGGCCCGCTCAGTCTGAAGGGCGAGGTGCACATCGCCGCCGACGATCGCACCAACTCCATCGTTATCTCGGCCTCCAAAGAGAAGATCAAGCTGATCAGAAGCCTGATCGAGAAGCTGGACGTCAACACCACGTCCGAGGTGAAGGCGCGCGTCTTCCCCCTGAAGTTTGCCGATGCCAGCCTGGTGGCCACCCAGTTGAATTCGCTCTTCGAGCAACCGCAGGGTGGCAGCACCAACCGCAACCCCTTCTTCTTCGGGGGTGGCCAGCAACAGGCATCGTCGCCGGACAGCTACGCGAGCCTGAAGCGGAACCTGGTGGTGGCAGACGTGCGCACCAACTCGGTGGTGGTCACCGCGACCGAGCAGAACATGAAGCAGTTCGAAGAGCTGATTGCCCAGCTCGATGCGCCGAATGCGCTCAGCGACGTCGCGCGCACCTTCCAGTTGAAATATGCCAGCGCCTCCACCGTGGCCACCACGCTGAACAACCTGTTCCGCGGTCAACGCGGCGGCAATTCGTTCTTCGATATCATCATGGGGAACCGGAGCACTACCGGCGATCCGATCTCGCAACTCCGCAACATCACCGTGGTGGCCGAGTCGAAGACGAACACGCTGCTCATCACCGGACCGCCGCAAGCGTTCGCGATGATCGAGAGCATCATCGCGCAGCTCGACCGCCGCACGCCGCAGGTCTTCATCCAGGTGGCAATCGTCGATGTGACGCTGGATGACACCAACAAGTTCGGCATCGAGTGGCAGTGGTCGAACGATCTGCACGGGAATAACGGCGACAAGACCGTGCATGAAGTCGGCCCGGCCTTCGGGTTGACCGATGAGAAATACGGCCTGAAGTACAGCATACTCAGCAACAACCTGCAGCTACTGTTGCAAGCACTGGCCACGCGCTCCAACGTGAAGGTTTACTCGACCCCGAGCATCACGACGGCGGACAACGTAGCGGCGACGATCAGCATCGGGCAGGATATCCCCTTCGTCTCCACCTCGGAAGAGACCGACAACGGGAACCTGCGACAGACGGTCGACTTCAAGAACGTGTCGATCGCGCTCAACGTCACGCCGCACGTCACCGCGGCGACCGACGATGTCCCGCTGATCACGCTGGACGTGCTGCAGACCATCAACGAGCTGATCGGGCGGGAGCTCGAGCTGAACGCGCCGATTGTCGCCAACCGCCAGGCGAAGACGACGGTGATGGTGAAGGACGGGCAGACCATCGTCATCGGCGGGATCATCAAGGAGAACACCGACCGCTCAATGAAGGCCGTGCCGTTCCTGTCGAAGATTCCACTGCTCGGTGAAGCCTTCAAGTCGCGCACGACGACCACGACGAAGAGCGAGCTGATGGTCTTCCTCACCCCGCGGATCCTCAAGGATGACGAGGCGGTGGATGCCCGTACGACGGCCGAGCGCAACAAGCTCTCCGAACCGCTGCCGGCGATGATCGATATCGAGAAGAAGTAACGACCGTCGTGCTCTTCCGGCATTTCCGGCCCTCTGCCTACCGGCAGAGGGCCGGCGCGTTTTCTGGTACAATAGGGTGCTAGCCTTCACCGAGAAGGCATCCGCAACCGAAGGGGGAACGAGCCGTGTTTCGTGCCTTGATTGCCGGCGCCGGTGGCGCGGGGAAGACGATTGCGCGCTGCCTGCAGGAGGACGGCCGCGCGGTAGCGGCGGGCTTTTTCGAGCCGCTGGCGGAGCCGCGGGACAAGGTGACGGCCGAGTTCCCGCAGGCCGTCGCCGGCGATGACTACCACGACCTGCTGCACCGCCTGGCGCCGGACATCGCGGTGATTGCCGGCCCGGACCACCTGCACGCCGACCAGGCCATACTCGCCCTCGAGCACGGCTGCCACGTGCTGATCGAGAAGCCGCTGGCGACGACGGTAGCGGATGCCCGGCGCGTGCTGGAGGCGGAACGCGCGTCCGGCAGGCAGGTGATGGTCGACTTCACCAGCCGCTACACCCACCCGTGGGGCACCATGGCGCGGGCGGCGCGGGCGGGCGCGGTGGGCGCGGTCTTCTTCCTGGAAGGCAACTACGTTCACGACATGTGGGACTTCTACAACCCGGCGGGCGGGTATTACACCCCCTGGCGCGTGGACAAGGAGCACCCGCAGGACATCCTGCTCGGCGGCGGCTGCCACGGGCTGGACCTGATGCTGTGGGTGATGGAGGGCGTTCCGGTCACCGAGGTGTTCGCCCGCAGCAACGCGCTCGCCGGCTCCGACCTGCCCATCGACGACTGCTACCTGGTCAATCTGCGCTTTGCCAACGGCGTCATCGGCAAGCTGTTCGTCACCGGCGGCTGCAACGGCGCGGAGTTCGGCCGCTTTCTGGAGGTCTTCGGCGCGGAGGGCACGCTGCGCGAAGGCCGGCTGTTGCGCCGGAACCAGGACCCCGTCGAGCTGCAACCCGCAGCCGCGCACCGCAGCGCCGGCGGGCACGGCTGGCCGGGAGCCGTCGCGGACTTTTTGAGCGTGGTGGAAGGGACGCTGCCCAATCCGCTCCCCTCCGTCACCGGCGCCCGCAACGTGGCGGTCTGCGAAGCCGCCATCCGCAGCGCGCGGAATGGCGGCACGCAGTCGGTCGAGTGGTTTGATTAAGGCGCCGACCAGGTGATGTCGCCGCCGGTATTCGCCACGCCGAAGAGCGGTGTCTCGTTCTTCATGCGCGTCCAGATGCGCGGGTTGCCGTCTTTGTCCGACAGGCTGATGACGGCATTGCCGTTGCCATAAACCGACATCAAGGCGCGGATGACGTTGTTCTGGTCGCGCATCTCCAACTCGGTGAATCCTTCCGGGGAGACGCATAATTGCGCCGTCATGTGATCCCCGTCGTTGCCCATGGCCAGGCTGGGCACGTTCTCACCGGTGACGGTGAGCATGGCCAGCGTGTTGCCCTTGCTGTCGTTCATGGAGAGGCCGGGGGCGTTGTCGTTTAGCCCGAGCCGCGTGCGCACGGTGCCCGCGGTATCGGCCATCATCAACTGGGGCACGCCCTTCGCGTCAACCCCGAGGCGTGCGCGCACATTCTCTTCCGCATTGGTGAAGTTCAGGTTGCAGTCGTTGTCCTTGCTCATCCCCAGTAAACCGCGCAGCTTGCCCGCCGGATCATAGAGCGACAGACTGGGCGTTTGATCAGCGAGCAGCCAGTAGGCGCTGCGCATCTGCTGCTGGTCATCGTAGTATTCGAGGCTGGGCGTGTTGTCGGTATCCAGCCGCAGCATGGCGCGGGTATGCTCATCGGCGTCGCTCAAGCTGATCGTGGGCCGGTCTTTGTCATCCACGTCCAGGTAGGTGCGGATATTGCCCTTGGCATCGGCAAATAAGAGGCTGGGACGGTTTTCCGCATTGACACCGAGCTCCACCCGCGTGACATCATTGGCATCCGTCAGGATGATCGCCGGCTGGCCGTTATCTCCGAGCGCGAACTGAGCGCGATTCAGGCCCTTGTCGTCGAAGAGAATGAGGGTCGGCGAGCCTTCGGCCATGCTCAGGCGCGCGCGCACTTTGCCGGCGTCATCCACCAGCTCGAACTTTTTCGCTTGCAGCGCATCGCCTGCCGCCACCGGTCCCGCCTCCTCATCCGCCGTCACCTTGACGAAGGCAATCGACGCGGAGACCCGCTTGATCAGCGTGGGGCCGTCCAGCTTTTCCACCTGAGTGCCCGGGGCAATCTCGATGCCTTCGAGATCGAGCAGCCGGCGGACGTAATTGATGGGCACGGCAAAGCCCACGCCCTCGACATCGGGGGCGGCCAGTTTGGCGTTCACCACGCCCACCGCCTCGCCCTTTTCATTGATGAGCGGGCCGCCGCTGTTGCCGGCGTTGATGGGGGCGTCAACCTGGAAGACCTTCTGCACGCCGAGAGTGGTGATGCCGGAGACAGTGCCGCGAGTGGCTTTCAGGTCGGTGCCGATGGTCGACGCCAACGGGAAGCCGCACGCCCGCACCTCTTCTCCGAGCTGCACCTGGTTGGAATTCGCCAGCGGCAGCGGCGTGAGCTTATCCAGGCTGATCTGCAGCAATGCCAGGTCGTGCTTCGCATCCTCTTCCAGCACGCTGGCTTTATAGCTTTTGCCACCGATGGTGACCTCAATATCGGTCGCGCCTTGCACTACGTGGTCGCAGGTGATCAGGAACCCATCCGGATGAACGACGAAGGCGGTGCCGGAGTAAACGGCCTCTTCGGCATGCGCGCAGAGCAGGCATACCAGCAGTAATGAGATCAGAAACAGGACATGACGCATCGCACACCTCCCTTTCACACCAGTATTCCATCTTTCTGCTTAATTACCTTGCGTTCAGCTATTTCTCCGGCGTCTGCACCATGAAGGGCAGCGCGCCGGGTTCAGTGATGGTCATCTCGCGGAAGGCGCACTCGCCGTGGCAGCCCCACAGGCCGATCAGCGAGTTCACCGGATCGGGGACGGAGCCGTAATTCGGGTTGCCGATGAAAGAGATCACCAGCACGTCGGTATCATCCATCTTGATGGCCACCGATCCCTCCTTTTTGCTGATGCGGGCGCGAAGCACGTGCGGTTTCGCCGGGTCAAACCCGCGGCCAAGCTGCACCAGGTGGCGATAACCGACCGTCTTGCCGTCGGCGCCGGTGGTCTGGTACCACACACACAGCGTATAGGAGGCGGAAAAGACGGCGATGGAGCTGACCACCATGCCGTCCTTCACTACCGGCGAGATGCACAGACCGGGGCAGGAGAAGCCGTTGCCGCCGACATTCTTTCCCATGGTGAAGGTGACGGCGATCTCCGCCTCGGTGGTTCCCAGGTCGTAGAGGGCGATGGCGTTGTCGACCTCCGCGTTGTAGTCCGCCGGGGTGAAGGTGTCCAGCGTGGCGCCGATGGCGCCGTCGAGCTGCACCAGCTTTTTCGCTTCCGCCTGGTTCGCCATACGCACGGGCGTCCACTTCGCCGGGTCCCAGGCGCCTTTGTCAAACTTGATCACGGTCACTTTCGCCTCCTCCGCCAGCAGCGGCAATGTGCAGAAACAGCATGCAAGGAATAGCCAGATCAATCGAGTCATGGTTGCCTCCGTTTATCGTTACAGCCTTTACTGATATTCGGGCGGGGCTCTCGCACCCTTCCAGACTGAGAATCTCGTTTACACCGCTTACCTGGCGAGGTATCACCTAACGGGAAGTTAACATAATATTTGATCGCTTACACACGAAATGAAAAACTGCTGTATTTTGTACCCGTAAGATTTTCTTCTTCCCGAGCGTAGAGTCGCGGTTACGGTATAAGCGCTGTTAGGTAATATATGCATATGAATTTCCTTCCAATCCATTCGGTTCAGAACGCGCAGGGCCGCGCATTGGTCAAGCGGAACTCCAGAGATAGCGGCTGTCCGGCGCATTACGCCAGGCGCGCTTTTTGTGATGGTGGAATATCTGGTCCGAACGGGCCGAGCGCCGGGGAGATTGGTCAGGCTGTCGAGGGAACCTCCGACACCCTGGTACCAAGGCTTATATACCCATTCCCGGGGATAGTAAACCACCGGGTACACGTGGTGTTCCACTCCCTCTCGCACGGCGATCAGGTCGTCGCCGAGAAAGAGCTGGCGCCGGCGGCCGATGCGGATGGTCGGGTTGATGGCGAACCTCCCGGTTTATTGTAAAGCGAAAGGGCGATAGGAGCAAATAGGTGAGTTAGGGAGGAATGGGAGGAATGGGATTCCCATTCGTCCCATTCCTCCGATCACTCATTGATTATTATCCGATGGTGCGGTTGAACTGGGTGATGGCGAGGGTGACAGAGAGGGCGGCCATGATGGCGAGGACGAGGACGCCGGTCCACATCTGGTCCCACAGCCAGCCCTGGGTGGCGGCGATACGCATGGGGGTGACGGCGTAGGTGAGCGGGTTGACCATGGCGATGGACTGCAGCCAGATCGGCATGGCACGCAGGGGGAAGATGGCGTTGCTGGTGAACATCAGCGGCAGCGTGAGGAAGTTCATGATGGCAAAGAGGGTCTCGATGGACTTCAGGTTGGCGGCCAGCGACAGCGAGATGCCGCCCATGACGATGCCGAAGAGGCTGGCCATGCCGATCATGAAGAGCGCGCCGGGCATCCCGGTGACGATGCGCACGCCGAAGAAAAGGGCGACAATAAGGATGATGATGACCTGAATCCAGCTCTGCACCATCAGTCCCGCCAGCTTACCCAGCGGCACCGCCGCGCGCGGGATGGGGGCAGCCAGCAGTTTGGTGAGGAACCCGAGCCGGCGGTCCCAGAGCACGGTGGTGCCGCCGTAGACACCGCCGAAGAGGGCGGTCATGATCATGATGCCCGGCGTCATGAATTCCAGGTAGTTGCCGGTGCCGAGGAACTGCGCCGCCTGCGGGCTGCGGGTGAGGCCAGCCAGATTGCTCCCCATCAGTATCAGCCACACCACCGGCTGCACCACCGAGGTGACGATGCGCGCCCGCTGCAGGAAGAATCGCTTCATTTCCCGCCAGAAGACCCAGTAGATGTCGGAGAAGATACGCATGTTACCTCACTCCATATTTACACGCGCCGATTGAAATCGGGGCTGCGGGGCCATACGGCCGGGCGTCCCTCTGCAGGGACGCGAAAAAATTTTCATTACCTCGTCCTCCGCATGCGGATGCGGGTTTGCATGGCTTCGCCGGTGCCGGCGGCGGGCTCGCGGAGTTGGCGGCCGGTGTAATGCAGGAAGACGTCGTCGAGCGAGGGGCGGGTCATGCCGATGGCGTCGATCTTCGCTGACAGGCCGTCGAGCGCGGCGAAGATCTCCGGGATGACGGTCTTGCCATTGGTGACGATGGCCTGAAACTGGTGATCGCCCATTTCGCGCACCTCGGTGACATGGGGCAAGGCGCAGACCTTTCCGACGGCTTCCTCGATCTCCGCGGGGGCGCCGGCTTCGAATTCGAGCTCCACCCGGTCGCCGCCCAGCTCACTCTTCAAGACGGAAGGCGTATCCAGCGCCTTGATCTGGCCGTAATCGATGATGGCAATACGGTCGCAGAGTGAATCCGCCTCCTCCATGTAGTGCGTGGTGAGGAAGATGGTCATATTGTTCTCGGCGCGGAGCTGGGTGATATAGCGCCAGATCTCGCGCCGCGTCTGGATATCCAGTCCGAGCGTGGGCTCGTCCAGGAAGAGCAGCCGCGGCCGGTGGATCAGCCCGCAGGCGATATCCAGCCGCTTGCGCATGCCGCCGGAGTAGGTTTCGACCAGGTCGCCGGCGCGGTCGGTCAGGTCTACCATCTTCAGCACGTCGGCCATGCGCTGCGGCACCTCCGCCGCGGGAATGTGGTACAGGCCAGCTTGCAAGCGCAGGTTGCCGTCGCCGGTCAGGTTGTCGTCCACCGCCAGGTCCTGCGAGACGTAGCCGATGCGCAGGCGCACCTGCATGGGCTGGCGCACCACGTCATAGCCAGCGACCCGCGCGATGCCGCTGGTGGGGGCGAGCAGGGTGGTGAGGATGGAGATGGTGGTGGATTTGCCCGCGCCGTTAGGGCCAAGAAAGCCGAAGATCTCCCCTTCCGCCACGTTGAAGGAGACATTGTCGACCGCCAACACCTTGTTCGGAAAGACTTTCCGGAGCTCGCTCACCTCGATGATGTTTGGCATTGCCCTCCCGCCAGCGTCGATTTTCCTTAGGAATACCGCAGGCGGTGGGAAAAACGGGGACGGGGATGCGACATTCGGCTGTGAAACGAGACCAGCGGTGGCAGGAGATTCACCGTCCAGGGACTGTCCCGGCTCAGCGGGACCAGAGCTGTTTGCCTTCTTTAATGGTCGTGAACAAGATCAACGGGACTGTCCCCTCGTTTAGGAAAGCTTGCCTATACGAGGGGACAGTCCCGCTGATCCATTGCTTGCATTGAGTGCGTAAGTGAGCCTCGGTCCTGCTGAGTCGGGACAGTCCCTGAGCGGGGTTCGCGCATCCTTCCAGACTGAAAATCTAAGTGGTCACTTCACCTGTAGGTGGGGCGGGGTAGGTGTCGGCTTTTTACGCAGTATAAAGTAGAGAATGACAGAGCTGATGGTAGCCATGATGAGGAGGAAGATGGTGAAGGAGAGGGGGTTTTCCTCGCCGACAATCAACACTTCGGCCTCCGGCTTTCCGGAGTAGTGGAACTGCACCGGCCTGCCGATCTGCTTGAACGATTTTTGGCGGACCATGGCCAGATACTTTTTGCCGTCCGGTGTGGTGACGGTCACGCGATCTTCAATGAATTTCCCTTCTGCCACCGCGGTGATGGTGCCGGTAGTCGCCGGATGATGCACTTTTGAGTAATATTCTCCTGTTTTATACAGAGAATACAAGCCGAAGAGCCCGGCCATCACTGCGATGGCGCCGATCCTGAAACCGAATTTCGTTTTGAAGGATGTTGATGTTTGCTCTTCCTGCTTCTTGAGCTGCTCTTTCCGCTGCGCCTCGAATTCCTGCGCGGCAAGGTCTACCGGCGGCGCCGCGGGCGGCAGGGTCGGCCCATCGACTGCACTCGCGGGAACGGCCGGCGCCGCGGGCGCTTCCAACTGCGTGACGGCTTCCGGATGCAGGAAGGAGGAGAAGATGAGTCGGCGCTGGCCGGTTTTTGTGCCTTGCGACACTTCGTTCCAGACGATCTCCGCCTCGATGAAGCTGGTGGCCTGGCACGGGCAGGAGTAGAGGATGACATCCACCCGCTCATCGGTGCTGGTCCACTTCGGTTGTTCCGGCAGCTTGGGAACAGCGGCGACCTGCGCCAGATCAAGCTGCGCCAGCGCCTCCAGCAGGTTTGGCTGGTGCAGCAGCGATACGCGGGAATAAACCTCGCGCTTGAGATAGGTGTGGCAGCGCTCGCAAAACTTCTGCCGGCCCAGCGCCTTCATGACCATTTGCGGAGTGATGATTAACCCCAACATGGCAATGGCTGCCATCGTGATGAAGCCCGTTGTCCCCTGCATCGTATCGGGCGAGATGAAGCTCATGGACTCCAGCGAGATATTCATCGCGTTGTAGGCAAACTCACGAAGGAGCTTGCCGATGAGCAGGATGACCGGGATATTGATCACGGCGAAGACGGCGCCAACCACCTGTCCGACACGCAGGCTGCGGCATTGCGCCGGCCGGGTGAATTTTCCGATCAGCAGGCCGCTCATGATCGGCAACATCACCGGGGCAGCGTAATAGACGAAGAAGACTAATAGAAAGAACAGCACCGGACAGGTATCACTCGTGGTGCACATCCAGAACCCGAGGCCGCCGACCGCGGCCACGCCGATCACGAAGAGCACACCGACCAGCAGGCCGACGATGCCACCCAATATCAGCCAGGGCAGGCGTCCGGGCGCAAATCCACCGCTGGGCGTATAGGCGCTTTTTACTCCGATAGGGATAGAGACGGACGCGGATGGCTCATTAGTTCCTGGTATACTCATGCTAGACCTCCTGAAGCAAGGGTAAGGGTTAATTCGTGGCGGAGAGGGGATTTCCTTCATTGAAAGTGGGGCTGGTTGTTAGTTGACCGTCTGCTTGCATTGTATTGATACGGTGGAAGCGCGATTCACAGTCTGGAAGGAGGCGAGAGCCCCGCCGGAGATAGATAAGCCTTCCTGTCCTCGGCGGGGCTCTCGCCTCCTTCCAGACTGTGAATCGCACTTCCACCGCTGGTCTGTCGTTGCTGACGATATTCCGCTAACAGGACTTTTGCTCTCCAGCAGCGAAACCAGGGGTATGAAAGTCACCCAGGTTGCTCTTCGCCCTACCGAAGCGTCTCTTGCCGCCGGACGACCAGCGCTGACCCCCGAGCTGCTGGCGGCCAGCGGGGCGCGGTATTCGCGCAATAACGAGGGGTTGGACGCCATCCTTGCCCGCGTGGATTTCGAGCATCCGGACCGCTCGGTGGACGGCATTTTCCGCATGATCGATTATGGGCATCAGTCGATTGCCGACATGGTGCCGGTGGCCATCTTCATCGACGGCGTGTCGCTGTGGCTGGCGTATTTCCTGTGGGCGCTGTCGCCGACGGCGGGCGGGCAGGAGTCCTCTACGCGGTATATCAAAATGTCGGTGGAGGAGATGATCGCGCCCGACGTGCTGGGCATTCCCGGGCAGCATCACGAGGAGTGGCGCTCGCGCATGGCCGCCTCCTTCGAGGCGTATAAGATGGCGCTGGAGTACTGGGATCGCAAGGCGGAGCAGAACCCCGGGGTGATGCGCATTCCGCAGTCGATGCTGGAGGATCCGTCAGAGAAGGCGCAACAGATGGTGGCGCGCATGCGGCGGAATTATGCCTTCGACCGTTCGCGCTACTTCCTGCCGGCGGCGGCGGCGACGAACGTGATGCTGGTGATGTCCGCCCGCGGGTGGGTGAACCTGTGCCAGCACCTGCTGTCGCACATGCTGCCGGAGGCTAACCTGTTGGGTGAGATGCTGCGGGAGGAACTGGCGTTGAGCGCCCCCCGGCTGCTGCGGCACGCGACGGCGAAAGAATCGATTACCGGCGGGCTGCGCGACCAGTTTGCCGACTGGCAGTCGATGGCCTGCCGAACCCCCGCTCCCTGCCTGGAGGCGAACGCGCCGGAATTCGACCACGCACCGACCGCTAACCTGGACGTCTATCCGCCCGCCGATGCGCAGGGGATGGCGCACGATCTGGCCCATCACGACAACCGTTATGCCTGGCTGGGCGACACGCTGAAGCGGACGGCGGCGCGCTTCGGCTGGGAGGCGGTCACCTTCGGCGAAATCCGCGATCTGAACCGCCACCGCACCGGCGCGAAATATTGCCCACTGCTGCCCCTCGGCTTTTACGCCGCGCAGGATCAGCTCACGGAAGGTCATGCCGGCTACCGCCGGCTGACCAGCATTGGCCGCGAGGTTTCCGCCCGCGCCCGCGCGCTGCTGGTCGAAGGCGACCCCAGCTATCTTTACTGGACGCTGCTGGGCACGCAATACCACTTCGAGCATCTGACGACCGCTGACAAGTTCATTTATGAAGCGGAATTGCGGACGGGAACCGGCGCGCATTATCGGTACGCGCGGCATTTGCACGATGCGCTGGAGTTATGGTACGCGAAGTATCCGGAGACGCGGGGGCTGATTCTGGAAGGAAGTGCCGAACCGGAGTGATAGGGTTAATGAAAAATGAAAATTGTAAAATGCAAATTGTTTGCCAAATGATCATCAGCCTTGCTGTAACGCGCCAAAGGTGCGAGGTGCCAAATGACTGAACGAGAATTCGCTGAGGCTTACGACAGTCTGTCGCGAAAAGGTCAGGTGCTATTCCTCGCGAGGCTCTTCCACGGGCTTACTATCACCACTCGTGGTCATTATTCAATCGTACCGCAAATAGTCAATAGCAATCCGGAATCACCAATCGGCAACCTTAACGAAATTCAGCATCGAGTTGCAGGAGTGCTCAATCATATCCTGATTGACGAGAGTGACCATATCACTGGTATAGATCTCCTCAACTTGCTGTTCGATTGGGCGAAGAGAGGCCGAATTGAAAGTGAGCTTCTCTTTGATATTGAGACGGCAATGTCCTACACCAAGCGAAATGAAGAGCAATAAGGGAGTTGATCCCTTTTCGGTAGTATTATGAATCTATGGGGGTTTCACTATGAGAGCCATACTGCCAATGCATCGCCAATTTTCCCTGTTCGCCGCTCTCGCGCTGGCGGTGGCCGGAAGCATGCCTGTCTTTGCAGCGACCGAGCCGCTGAGCAAGGCGGAACTCGCCCGGCAAGCGCTGAACGCCAAGTATGACAAAACGAACCTGCGGCAGCAGACCAAGTTTGTGGTCGACTGCTCCGAGGAATTCATCAAGCTGCCGAAGACGCCGCTGGCCGGGGAGTTCACGGTGGCGAAGGTGGCGCCGACGGTGAAGCTGAAGATATTCCCCAACCTGGCGCCCGAGTATTTCTCGGAGAAGGCGTATATGGCTGGGTGGGCGAGCTGGGGGTATGTGACGCGCAGCGATGACAACCGCTTTTACCTGGCGGCCAGCGACCATCGCGGGCAGGGGGCGCACATCAACCTGTATGAATACCGGCCGGAGAAGGACAGCCTGAAGCAGGTGCTGGACGTGGGCAAGGTGCTGGGGTGGACGGACACGTCATATACCGACGGCAAGCTGCACGGGGAGATGGGGCTGATGCCGGACGGCACGCTGTGGGCGAGCACCCACTTCGGGCCGGAGCCGAATGACGAATGGTTCAAGGCGGGGTACCGGGGCAGCTGGCTGTTCAGCTACAACATCCGCACGAAGAAGGCGCAGAACTGGGGCACGCCGCTGATCGTGAGTGACCTGTCCTGCACCAAGCTGGACCCGCAGCGCGGCATTTTCTGCGCCACCGGCAGTTACTCCGGCGAGTTTTTGAGCTGGGACGTGAACGCGAAGAAGACGCGATTTGCCGGCTACCCGCCCAACGGCTGGAAGTGGTGGTCGCGCTCGATGATGCTCGATGAAAAGACGGGGATTTTCTGGGGCGCGGATTGCAGTGAAAAACCGTACCACTTCCTGGCCTTCAGCCCGGAGCTGAACCGGTTCAAGCGTTTCGACATGCAGATTCCGGCGAACCCGGTGACGGGCGAGCAGGAGCTGCTGCGCGGGCACACGGAAGCCCCGGACGCCAACGGGTGGACCTACTGGGCGACGCTGAGCGGCGCATTCTTCCGCTTCAAGCCCGACTGGGAGAAGGGCCCGCAGACCGAGGTGCTGGGCACCACCTGGGACAAGGGGCGGGACACGCTGCAGATGGCGATCGACGAGACCCGGCGCTACGTGTATTACCAGCCCAAGGGCGACAACTCGCCGCTGGTGCAGTACGATACGAAGACGGGGAAGAAGAAGGCCATCGGCTTCCTGCAGGATTACTACTTCAACAAATACGGCTACTCGCTGGGCAGCCAGGTCTACGGCATGAACATCTCGAAGGACGGCTCCTTCGTGGTGATCGTGGACAACGGCACCTTCGGCGGACCCGGCAGCTCGTTCGGGCATCCGGCGCTGACGGTGGTGGAGATACCGAAGGAAGAGCGGCCGGTTGATTAATGCAAAATGAAAAACGAATTGCACAGTGCAAAATGAATGGCCAGTCGAGTTCACTGTTTTGTACTTTACTGTCGTGTGCTTGGCTTGCCATCATATCGACTGCATGCCGGCCAGGCGCGACATTGGTTGAAATGCGTGTATAGGAGTTCATATGCTTGCTCGCCTGTTTCTTCTCTGCTGCGGTCTGGCGCTGCTTTTCCCGGCGCGGGCCGAGTGGATTTACCCCATGAATCAGGGCAAGGTTCCCATGGTGCCGGCGCGTTATGTGGCGCAGTGGCTGGGTGCGGTGATGACGGAGGGCAAAAAGGGCGCCGTCACCCTGGTGCTGGAGAAGAAAACGGTGGCTTTCACCGTGGACCAGCCGACGGCCACCGTGCAGGGGAAGGCGGTCAAGCTGCAGGCGCCGCCGCGCGCGAAAGCGGGCGTGATTTATCTGCCCGCCGAGCTGCTGACCGCCGCCTGGAATGTGAAGGTGGAGGTACAACCCAGTCTGGGGGCCCTCGACCCGGGCACGGACGGACCGCTGATCATTCTCACCCGCGGCACGGCGACGCTGCTGCTGCCGCAGTATATCTATTCCAGGGACAACCAGACGGTGGCGGTCACCCCGCTGGATCTCGATGCCTTGAATGGATTGGTGTCGCTGGCCGGCAAGCACCTGGCGGGCGGGCAGATCAACCTGGCAGATCGCCTGGGCCGGGTTCCGCTGCATTTTGCCGCCTACGCCGGGCAAACGGCGATGGTGAAGTGGCTGCTCGATCATCAGGCGGCGACGGACGTGGAGGAGACCTATTACGCGCACCTGACGCCGTTGCGCGCCGCCTTGCGCACGGAGCACCCGGATATCGCCCTGCTGATCTTCCGGAAAGGCGCTTATGCTGATGCCGAGGACCTGGGGTGGGCCGTGCACCTGGATGCCGTTGAGGTGGTGAAGGCGATGCTGGAACGGGTGCCGGCTGACCCGGAAGCCGGAGAGAACGTGACCTATCCCCCGCTGCGCGAGGCGGCCTCCCGAGGGAACCTGGAGATCGTCGATCTGTTGCTGGCGAAAGGGGCGAAAGCGGATTTTAATTACCTGAAGCGCGGTACGCCGCTGTTGACAGCCATCGGCAATGGGCACACAGAAGTGATTAAGCGCCTGCTGGAGAACGGCGCTGCACTGAACGCGCCGGTCGATGTCTCGAAGAATATTTACCTTCGAGAATCGCGTGGGATCGGGGCTACACGCACCCCGCAATTTACAGAGATCACCCCGCTGCAATACGCCGCGTATACCGGACAGGTGGAGATCTACCGGGAACTGCTTGCGCTGGGCGCCGACCCGCAGGCGAAAACCGCGGACGGCTTCTCCCCGCTTAGCGCTGCCGCGTTCGGTGAGAAGCCGTCCTCGGTCGAAATGCTGAAAGTGCTGCTGGATATGAAGCTGCCGGTGAGTGAAGCGACCACCGGTTTTGGCATCCGGCTGAACTGCCTCTGGTTTGACGCGGAAAAGGTCCTCGGCGACAAGAACAAGATAGATGTCCAACTGCAGCTGTCCGAACTCACCCCGTTGCACCTGGCGATGCTCTCTCGCAGCGACGGCACGGTGGCAACCTCGTTCTCATACCCGAAGGCTGAGCTGTTACTCCAATCCGGCGCTGATGTGAATGCCCGCACGAAGGGCGGGCTGACCCCGTTGCACCTGGCCATTGCCTGCACGAGCGACTCCGAGGTGGCCCGGCTGTTGATCGAGCGCGGAGCTGACATCAATGCCAAAACCGACCAGGGATACACCCCGCTCACCTTCGCCCGCCTGTTCAACGCTGAAGTAGCGGAAAAGCTACTGCAGAAAAAAGGCGCGAAAGAGTAGCGGAAATATTGCTCGGTCGAAAGCGCGCGAAAAAGAGAATCCATTCCCAGGAGGGTCATTATGCTACGCCTGCATCACATTTGCTGTCTGCTGTTTCTCGCGGTGTGTTTGTCGTTGCCTGCCGGCGCCGCGGTGCCAACATGCGCCGTCGTGCCGGACCCGGCGCTGGGGTTCGATGGATCGCCGCTCTGCGCGCTTTTTGAGGCACAGCTCGCCAACTCCCCCAAGGTCGATGCCCTCGAGCGCGCGGAGATCGTGAAGGTATTGGGCGAGCAGAAGCTGTCGCTGCTGTTCAGCCCGGAGGGCGGCAATGAGCGCGTGGTGGTGGGGCAGATGCTGAAGGTCGACCTGCTGGTGCTGTTGCAAGCCGCCGAGGTCGAAGACGCCAATCAGCAGAAGATCCGCAGCGTGCGGCTGATCGTCTCGGAGACGAAGGGCGGCCTACGATTGGTGATGGGCACGCTGCCATGGAGCGATAATGCCGAAGCCGATCTGCCGGCGCTGCCGGCGCTCTTTGAGAAGGGGCTGGCGAAATACGCGGGGCCGATCACCGAGATCTGCGCGGTGCCGGCGTTCGTGAGCCAGAGCCTCACCCACCAATACGACAGCCTGGGCGGTGGTTATGCGGCGCTGATCACGCAGAAGCTGCTGGAGCAGCCGGGCGTGGTGGTGGTGGAACTCAGTGAGGCGCAAGCGGTTTCCCGGGAGCTGGGGTTGATTGGTGGGGGAATTATCGAGCGGAAGGCGCCATTGTTCTTGACCGGCGATTTCCGGTATACCGGTCAGGGGGCGGAGGAGCGGGTCGCCATGCACCTGGTGCTGAAGCGCGGCACGACTGAGCTGAAAGCCGTGTCGGTGGATGGCTTGCCACCCGTGGAGAGCGGACCCTGGCTGTTGGAGAGCACGCAGGCACTGCTGGCAAGCGCCAATATCCGGCTGCCAGTCGGTGATGCCGCCGCGCAGGCGGCGCAACTGGCGGCGGAGGCGCCGGTGCTGCGCAAGGCTGGCCAGTGGGAGGATGCGCTCGATCTGCTGCAGGCCAGCTTGCTGGTGAAGCCGGATCAGCCGCCGGTGTTGTATGAGGCCGCGGTGTTGACCGCCCGCGTCGCGATCCTGGTGCGCGGCCCGCAACTGCCCCCCCGTGATCCGGAGCTGTTTCTACGCGACGCGCGCAAGGTGCTCGACGGGTATCGGCGCACGCGCGACATCCTGGATGCCTGGCAGCGGCTGACGCACAAGACGGGGCTGGACCCCATGTATACCGATGCGCAGAACAACTTCCAGGACTTAAATTTCCGGTTAAGCCAATACCTTATGTGGATATCCAAGGATTATCCCAATCAGCGGGAGCTGCTCGCCGAATACCGGCAGGTGATCCGCGAGGAAACCGACCACCTGTTCCTGGAGTTGGGCAAGGACCTGTCCGATCCGCAGGGGAACGAGTGGTTCATCTTCGGCGCGTTGGCCACTCGTATCGAAGACTCATGCCGGTACCTTGAGTTGCCGCCGCGCGAGCAATATGCCCTGCGCCTGCGCGCTTTACGGCTGACGCATGCGAATAAATTCAACGAATACATGATGGCCAACGGTCTGGGGTCAACCTTCCAGAAGAATGTCACGAAGGAGGAGCAGGCCAGTCCCGAATTTGCCGCCTTTTTAGTCGAGATGAAAGGCATCGGCGGTCCTACCATGGAAGCGCTGGCAGAGTTCTTCCGCACGGCGGACCGGCAATTCCAGCGCGCGGTGAGTTTGCCGAATCCCTGGGAGCAGCAACCGGCCGCTCCGCCGAAGACAGGCCCGGCCGCGAAGGTGACTTTCGTCCAGGTACCTGTTGTGCTGCACAAGGCAGACGGAAGCGAGGAAAAACCACCGGCAATTTTCGGCCCGTGCATACCATGTGGAGCGGACGTGGATGCGCTGTTTGGGAACGGCCAGGTGTTCTTGATGAAAGAAAAAGGTAAGCTGGAGAGCATCTACCAGGCCTCGCGGAGCTATGATATTGCAGACGCGCAGTTCGACGGGCGCCTGCTGTGGGCTACGGTGCTGCCGAAGGGGGGGCGCACGGGATTCGGCTCGCTGGTGGTCGTCGATCCGGCCACCGGGAAGACGACAACCTTTACCGAGGCTGACGGCCTGCCCGCATCATCGAAGCTGATAACGGCAGCGTGGAAGCCGGGTTGCCTGCTGGTCGCCGGGTATACCGGCAAGGGCTGGTGCGCGACGGTGACACTCGGTGATGACGGCAAGAAGACTGTGGACGTGTTCCACGAAGCTCGAATATATCCGGACCCGACGAACTTCAACGTCGACCGCCCCCTGGAGCCCACCACTGCCTTTCTGCCGGGATATTTCGTCAGAGTTGCCGATCCTCGCGCCGGCTACGATGTCTTCCTGCTCGGACGCCTGATTTCACTGGAGCAGCAGAACGTGAACCATGTTTGCCCGTACCCGCTGGTCGTCGATCCGGTGAAGCGGACGGTGACCACGCTGCCGACCAGGCTCGATACCTTCGCTCCCGATGCCATCCGCGGTGATACCGTGTATTACCTGACACCTGATCATCGTCAATTCTGTGCTGCGAGCTTCCCCACACTCGCACTACAAGATATTGCCGTGCCGTTTGACCTGAAACCGGTAGGGGGTGTCTTGCTCGAAGCGAAGCGGGTGCATTTTTACCACCTGCGCGACCGCGTCTGGTGGGTGGGGGAAACGCTAGATGGTCCTTTTACCCAGATCGACCTGAAGGCGCAATTCCCGACCGCCTGGCTGAGCCGATTGTGCCCGAGCAATCATTACGGCCTGTTGCTGACTGCCGTGGGGGAGAGCACGGAGTTTTACCAGGTACAGTTCGGCAACGCGGACCAGTAACCGGCCTTTCGCCTGTTGCTGTTATCCAGCTGTCGTCTCCTTGATCACCAGCAGCTCGGACATCATCTTGCCGGGCAGACGGAGTGGGAGACCGGTGGTGCAGAGCTGCAGGCCGGGGACGGTGACGCGGCGGGCGGCGTTGTCGAACCAGACGTCGTAGGTTTTCGCGATGTCCAGGCCGCGGGCGATGAAGGTGAAGGTGTCGGTCTCACTCTCACCGAGGCGGAAGAGGCCGAAGAGGCCGGCGGCGGCATCGGCCGATGTGTATTCCAGGCCCACCCAGTCGCCGGCGCGGGCGTAATCCTGGCACGGTGTATGGTGATAGACCCGGCAGTTTGCCAGCCAGGGGCGGATCGAGGATTTGTACAGTTCGACGGCATGCCGCCAGCGCTCGAAGGAAGCGATGTTCAGTGTGTCCGGCGTGGGGCCGACACCGGCGATGCAGAACTGGCCGAAGAGGCCGGCGCGGATGCAGAAATCGATCTCCACCGGGTTGGAGTTGATGGCGCCGATGAAGGCGAGGCATTGCTCGGGCGGCATGCTGAAGGTGAGTCCGTTGAGGATGCGCAGTTGCTCCTCCGCATGCCAGTTGTCGGTGTATTGCACCCAATGGAAGCGCCGCATCATGCCCAGGTCAATGCGCCCGCCGCCGCCCCAGCAGTTCTCCAGCGCCACCGCGGGGTACGCGGCGTGCACGCGCTCGAAGATGCGGTAGAGCGTTTCGTAGTAGCGCCAGGTCAGGCTCTCACGGTAGCGGTCGCGCGGGCCGTCCCACAACGCGAACTGCTCGGGGCCGCCGTCGATACGGAAGCAGGCGAGATCATACCGGTCGATGAGGCCGGTGATCGTTTGGTAGACATACTGCTCCACCGCCGGCTGGGTCAGGTCGAGCATCTGCACCTGGCGTTCCCCGTCGCGCAGCATCCACTCCGGGTGCTCGGCCAGCATGCGTGAGGACGGGCCGACGATCTCGATGGGCACCCATAACGCTCCGCCCATCCCTTTCGACCGCGCGTAATCGAAGCATTCGCGCAGCCGGTTATCCATCACCGGCGATTCCTGCCAGTCGCCGAACACTTCCGGGTAGTTCTTGCCGAGGGGCACATTCCAACCCGCGTCCACGGTGAACATCTCCGCGCCCAGCATCGCCGCCAGGTCGATCTCCTTGCGAATGATCTCCGGGCTGACCGAGATCCAGACCGGGTGCAGGTAGCCGCCGACGTGGTAGCCCACCGGGTGGGGCTCTTTCCACGGCCGGTCGAGCAGCACCGAGCGGCGCAGGTGGTCGAAGAGCGCGTTGGCGCAGCGATCTTCGTCGCCGTATTGCATGGACAGGTGCACGCGCGGCGTCTGCACGGTTTCGCCGCCTTCGAGCACCCGCTGCGGGGCGGGGTCGGCCAGGCCGACGCGGGCGTGCAGGTAACGCGGGATGGCCGGCTGGGCGCGGTGGGTGAATTCGACGCAGGTGCCGCCGGTATACTCGAAATCGATGACGGCAACCTCGGCCGTCTCCTCGTTCCGCGCGAGGAAGTAGCGCGGGGCGAATTTCATCAATTGGGTGGATGCCTCGCGATACGTCCCCTCCGGCAGCGGTTCCCAGGCAAACTCACCTTCTTTGCCCCAACAGAGATTACGGTAGCGCGCCAGCGCATACCCGGTCGACGCGGGCGGGAGCATGACCAGGTCCTCGGGCAGGAAGAGCAGGCCGCACCAGGGGAAGAGGGCGGAGATGGCCAGCGACTCGCTGCCGGTGTTCTCGATCTCCAGCCAGCGCTCGAGGAATGCCGTGCCGTCCAGCAGCGTGTGCACTGTTACCCGCACCGGCCACTCAGCGTCGCGCAGCACAAGCAGCGATTCTTCCGCCTGCCCGACGGCGCGCGTCTCGTGCGACTCCAGCTCCCAGTGATCGCGCAGCAATTGCCCGTTCACTTCCAACTGGAAGGCGTGCAGATGCGTGCGGTCGATCACCTTCAGCGCCCGTTGATACTTCCCCCACATGCGCTCGAGGCTGGATGGCCGGCCCATTGCGGAGTAATGCAGGCCGACGTAGTTGCCGTCGAGCAATGCTTCTTCCAGGATGAACGTCCCGGCGTCGAAGCGCAGCCGGGGGAAGGCGGGCGCCTGCTGCATGGTGATGGTGCTGGGCTCGGTATCGAAGATGACGCGGGTGCTCATAATTTTCCTCTCATCCCATCGGGAACCAGCGCAGCAGCTCGCGGGCGACGATGTCGTGGCCGGCGCGGTTAGGGTGGTTGCTCCAGGAGAGCAGGTCGGAGAGGTCGCCGGTTTTCGTATATTCTTCGAAGGCGGCCAGGCTGTCCACCAGGCCGGCGCCGTATTCTGTGGCGAGGCGGCGGATCTGGTCGGCATGTTTTTGCAGCTCCAGGCGGGTGTCCGCCGGGACGTCGGGGCGCTGGGTGGCATCCGGGGTCGGGGTCATGAGGATCAGCTTGACATCCTGCGCCAGCGCCGCCTCGATCATCGCGCGCCAGGAAATTTCCGCCCGTTCCAGGCCGATGCCGCGGTCGTTGAGGCCGTAATCGATGGTCAGCACGTCCGGAAGGTGCGTGAGCACCTGCTCGGTGAAGCGCGACGAGCCCGACTCCGAGTTTTCGCCGCCGATGGCGGTGACGATGACGTTCACCACCGCATACGGGAAGCGATCCTTCAGCCCTGCATGCAGCAGGTGGGGGTAGGCATTGAATGAATCCACCATCGGGGTGGCGAAGTAGCCGGCGGGGACGCTGTGCCCGTGGCAGACGATATTCACCGCCCGGTTCTCGGGCCAGTGAGTGTTTAAAATGGCGATCAGGTCCGCCAGGTAGGTGCGGCGGTCGGCGATGTGCATGGTAGCCTCCTCAACGCAATGCATTATACCGCAGGTAAGGTAGGGGAAGCCAGCGACGATGATGGCGATTCTTCTTTCGCCAAACCGACAGCTTCCTTGCCGCCATGCATGATGACCGCCGGATCAAGTTCGGAAAATTGTCGGATGGTTATCGTGTCGATCGATGCATTCATCGGCATGTCTTTACTGTTCCAGAGGGCAATGCTGCCCATGGACGCGGTATTCATCGCCAGTGCTTTGCCGATGAAGTGACCGTCAATGCTGACCTCGGTACCGGCCTCCCGGACGATAAATTCAAACTTGTGCCACCCCGCCTGCCGCTCAACAGGTGAAGCCATGACATTTCCGTCACAGCAGGTCACGTAGTGTGTGGCAGATACCGTAGTATTCACGCCAAGCCATACCGGATTCGCCTGCTCAGTATCGCGGATTGCCACGTAGGACTGTGCGTCAATACTCGATCCATCGTCATGGAACCAGGCGGTGAAGACGATGGGGCCGGAAGGGCGAAACCGATGACTGATGGCGACCGGCCGAGGGTCGCGCCAATACTGCTTTTTCATAAAGATTGCGCTTTTCCCGGTATGGGCGCGTGTGGTGTCGATATCGGGGAAGGTGTGGTAGCCGCCATCGGGGAAGGTGTCTTCCCATTTTCCGGCCGAGAGGGGCACGTCGCGAACCAGCAGCTCGTGAAGAGGCATATCGGCGATGGCCACCACCATCCAGCATCTGGCCACCTGGTCGGAGAGGGATTTCCAGATGTAGGTCCGATTTCGGAACTGGCACACGGAAGCATCTCCGCAACTGAAACCGACGTGATCTGTCCGGTCATATCCCCAGACCACCCCTTCTTCTGTCCAGCCGTGCAGGTCGGTCGACCATGCTCGCCAGGTTTCCAGGCGATGATAAAACAGGTAATACTTTCCGCCAAGTCGCAATACGCGGCTGCCGATGCGGGCAAGCTCGGGGTTCCCACAGCCAGCTCCGGGCGCGGTCATGATGGGGTTTCCGGGATCCCGGCCGCTCGAGAAGCCGGTCGGGCTTGCCGAGGTTGCCAGACAGATGACAAATTTATCCTGCCCCTCCCGCATCGCTTCGTAGAGCATATACCAGGCGCCGTCTTCCACCCAGACGAACATATTGGCTACATACAGATCGCCCGCAGCATTACCGGCCAATGCCACGCCTTGTGGCGTAAAATGGACCTTATCGTCGCTGGTAAACAGGTGAATGTGGTGATCGTTGTCGGCACAGTAGAGGTAATACAGCCCATCGACCTTCAGCACGGTACTGCGAAGAAATCCAGCGGGGATATCCGTCGGACAACTGTCGAAGGTGATGCCGTCCGTCGAAGCGGCATAATGTATGACATTGCCCGGTCCGGAATACCACAGGTCAATGTGGTCGGCGTCTTCCTCGCAAAACGCGGCGGGCTCGCCGCCAAGCGGGATGTTTGTCGGCGCAATTTTGAGCAACGCGGTCTCAAAATCGTCAAAGAAGGCAAATGTGTCATCCCCGTTGCTCGTGCAGGCGGCGCCAGGTTTGCCCCAATACAGGAAGATCGTTCGCGGTATTGTGGGAATCTTCACCCAGATGATGGCCGCCTTCGCCGCGGCATCCCACCGTTCGATCCAATAGGGAAGCATGGTCTCATCATCGGAATCAAGCAAGCGGATATCGGCACCGTCAGGTTCGGCCTCCGCAAACGGGAAATACTGCTCCGCCGCTGGGTCCGTGCCCTGCAGCGTCAGCCGAACCTGGTAGTCGGTCAAGCCATCGGGACCGCTGATGTCGATCCGGCGGTGATGTAGCCAGGAAGCCGGTATGCGATCATGCAGCGTAGGAGTGATGAGTTGATGTTGCGGCGTCACAGATGGATGATGCTGCCCCATAATATTTTCACCTTTTCACTCGTTAATCGGTTATTCTTGCCCGTGACAATGCGCCGTGTGAATGGTGTCTACATCTCGAGCGCCTGCTAAGCTTCTACATGGTGAGGGAGTAACCTCCTGCAGTAATGAAATGCCGGCGGGTGTATTGCGCGGATGCATACTAATGCCCGCAGATGTCGCCGGTGATACCGTGCTTTTCGTAATAGCGCTGGTGATACTCCTCCGCGCGATAAAAGGTCTGCGCGGGGAGGATCTCGGTGGCGATCGGCTGCCTGTGTTCACGCTGCAATTTGTCGCGCGAGATTCCGGCGGCGGCCTTTTGCTCGGGCGTGTGGTAGAAAATGACGGACTTATACTGCGTTTTCGATGTCTCGGTGGGGTCGTGCATTTGCCAGAAGGCCGAGAGCAGCTCGTAGTAACTGACCTTGTCCGGGTCATACTCGACCTGGACCGCCTCGGTGTGGCCGGTTTTGCCGCCGCACACCTGCTCGTAGCTCGGATTTTCCACCGTGCCGCCGGTGTAGCCGGAGATTGCCTCGATGACGCCGGGGATCCGGCGGAATTTGGCCTCCACGCCCCAGAAACAGCCGGCGCCGAACGTTGCGGTTGCCATGTGACCTGTCCTCACTTGCTTTGATTCCAACGTTGCCTGACGGGATTGATGCCCATCCAGCAGAAATGCATATACGCTGATGGCGACCAGCGCCAACGCGAGATATCTTCCCATCATGTTCCCCCATTACGCACGCCGCGCGTTCTACTCGTCACATCCGGGGGAGGGTGTGCCTTGAACTAATACTATCTTATTTATTACCCAAAGGTGGTAGCTCTTACTCGCCTGACCGGGGCAGGCTTGAGAAGATTGAAAAATTATTGCTACCGTATCGGGGTCACTATGGTATTTGTTAGAATGAGCAGGCGCTATCCAGGTCCGCGGAGTAGAAGAGTTGGCATCATGTATCAGTACCACTCGTTAGCTGATATCGCACGCAGTCAAGATGAACGGCTTGCTGCATTTTTCCGGCAACCGGCTTCCGCACGTGCCTGGTATGCGAGCTGCCCCATGCCCGGTGACCGTGAAGCTGTTTTTCAGCAGTGGCATGACGCCGGCTTTTGGAATTATCCTTTTACCGAAGTGCCGTTTGATACGCTGTTCTTCTTCGAGCGGTTGGCCGGTGCGGAGATACGCGTCCTGGAAGATCGGCACGGGAGTACATTCCATAGCTGGTGTGAGCCGATCGCTGTTGTCGACCGTATCCCTGTGGAGGTGACCGGGCTGCCGCTGTGGCAGGCGTATGAGGAGGCGGTGCTGGCGTTGCGCGGAGCGCTGCCCATGATGCGGCCGGCCTTCACACCGTTGGACTGGGCGTGCAACCTGTGCGGGACGGAGCGGTTTTTCTTGCTGCTGTATGACGATGAAGGCGCCGTGGGTGCGCTGCTGGAGCGGCTGACGGCGCTGTACCTGTCCGGGTGCCGGCGGCTGCGGGAGTTGGGGGTTGATTGCCGGATGCCGTTCGGCTTCTCGGGCGTGTATGCCAATGATCTGCAGATGCCGTACCTATCGCCGGAATATGTCGAGCGTTTGCTGCTGCCGCAATACGAGCGTGTTATTGAAGTAATTGGCCCCATGATCCTTTCGCTGAACTGCGCCGATGTGGACGTCATGCGCCGGGTGCTGGCAATGGAGGGGGTGCTCGGGTGCCTGTTCGACAAGCGGTTGCCGCTGCCGGTGATTGCGGAGCACCTGGGGGAGAAGGCGTTCGTAATTAATAATTATGTGTATCACCCGGAATTCGAGCGACCGACGCTGCATCGGGGGATTTATTGTAATCCGATCGTGCAGACGTATAGCGAGGAGATCGAAGGAGTGTGGCAGGTGGTGGGGCCGGGGCACCGGATGGTGGTGACGGTGGAGCGGCATGGTTTTGAGGAGGTGTGCACGGTGCGGGGAGAACTGGAGTTGGGCCAGTAGGCTTTCCTATACACGAACGCCACTTCGCTTTGCTGCGTGGCTTACTACGAACAACTACCTATCGGTAGGTTCTCCTATACTCGGACGCCACTCCGCCCCCCGGCTGCGTGGCTTACTACGTACCGGCTTGCTTGTTTTTTGAGTAACTGATAGGTTAATCAGCAGAGAAAGAGGAAGAGAAATATCTTTGGGGAGAGGATCAACGATGCAGGTTTGCGATTTTACCCATTCCTTTATCCGCTGGCGCATCGACACGCTGAAGAAGCCGGTCGTGACGGTGTCGCGGCCGCTGCCGATGACAATGAACGAGGTGCGGGTGCCGTTGGATTGCCGGACGGTGGTGACCGAGGAGGCGACGGGGCGCATGCGTCAAGTGGTGCTTGGTGTTTCCTGCAAAGGCGAGCAGGTGTGGGTGGAGCGCGATGTGTGGCACCAGCCCAACCCTGACATGCTGGCGTATGCCGCGCAGGACGAGTTCGTGATCTTCAAGCGCTGGGATAAGGTGGATAAGGGCGTGATGCTCTTCCCGCCGTCGCTTGGACCGCAGCCGGAGAAGCAGCCGGGCGATCCGAAGGAAGCTTTCGACATGTTCACCCTCGATCTGCAGTGGCAGCAGGGGCGCAATCTGGAGACGGTGGAGGAGATTATTGCCGAATTAGCCAGCAACCGGATGGTGATCTCGCAGACGGAGTACCGGACGGCGGGCTGCCGAGTATTGGTGGAATACCCGGTGAAGACAGTCAATTTCAGCGAGCGCGAGCGCTACTACCAGGTAGATACCGGGCCGGTGCTGCTGCCCGACCCGGCGGACCCGATGTCGCTGCCTGCATTCCGCATGGCCTTTGCCGCGCACAATTGTCCGGAGTGGGCGGAGTTCATCGTCAACGCGCACACGCCGCTGACGGATGAGATTCAGGTGAACCACTACTCGCAATCCGAGCGGATCGAGGGGACGGTGAATCGGATGATTGCGGTGGAGTGAAACTCTGGGACTGTCCCGAGCCCGCGAGACCAAAGCCAGTTTTTCGAATTTAATGCTCGAAATAGGATCACGGGACTGTCCCCCCACGTCGATAGGCATGTTTTATCGCACGTGGGGGGGACAGTCCCGTGGTTATGTCAACGGATATCGAGGAAGGCGAACGGCGGCTGGTCACGCGGGGGCGGGACAGTCCCTGGGTATAATCAGCCGCGAGCCTGCCTGCTCCAGTAATCTGACGATGTTCTGCCAGCGGATCTTCTCACGGTCCGTCGGGTCGGGCACGGCCGCCTCCAGGCGTACCTGGAAGGCGCGCGGCTCGTAGCCGGTGAAGTCAGTGCCGAAGAGCAGGCGGTCGGCGCCGAAGGCCTGATACGCCGCTTCGATGCCGCCCATATACAGCCCACCGGTGCCGCCGCTGATATCCAGCCAGAGATTCGGCGCCGCGGCCTGGCGGGGGCAGGCCGCCATGTCGATGTGGGAATTAACCACCGTCAACTCGGGGAAGCGTTTTGCCACCGCGATCAGCCCTTCGTCGAGATGCGCCTGCAGGATGTGCCCGTGCTCCGCGCACACCTCGGCCAGCCGCAGGAATTCCTGGTCAGTGTAACTGTACGGCAGCTTATACGGCACCAACTCGCCCACCCATTTGTAGCCGAGATCGCGGAAGCGCGCCAGCCATTCCAGCGAGCGCTCGGGAAAGGCCGGGTGGATGGTGGCGCCGGGGTAGAGGAAACCGTCATATTCCTTCGCCAGCGCCAGCGCTTCGGCATTACCCTGTTCCAGGTCCTCCGCGGATTCGGCGAAGACGGCGCGCCAGGGGGTGAAGATGGCCGCGTCCGTGCCGGCGTCCCGCAGGTAGCGGACCGCTTTCGCCACCGTGTCGTTGATCGGCGCGTAGATTTCCATGCCGGGCGAGGGCATGTGGGTATGGGTGTCGATGAGCATGTTATTCCCCTGAATTATTGGAAAGACGGTGGAAAGGAGATTCACAGTCTGGAAGGAGGCGAGAGCCCCGCCGAATTTCGGCAAGCTTACCTATATCCGGGCGGGGCTCTCGCCTCCTTCCAGACTGAGAATCTCCCTTCCACCGCTTATCAAGGTTTACGGAAAGGCCGGGGTTTTTTCCGGCAGGTATTCGGGTTTAGCGTCCTTCCCTTTGGCGGGGAGGTAGAACATCACCGGGGAGACGAGGCCGCCGGTGCCCAGCTCGTCGAGGAAGTTGTTGGCCACGCACATCACGACGGTGTTGTTGCCGGGCATGATAGCGTCGGTGGCGTCGAACTCGAAGGGTTGGAAGGCGCTGCCGTGGCTGATGCCGATCATTTTGCCGTTCACCCACACCTTGGCCTTTTCATCCACGCCGCCGCACCAGAGGAAGACGCGCTGGCCGCGGCTGCTTTCCGGCAGTTTCACCGTCTGGCGGTACCAGGCCAGGCCTTTGTAGTAGCGCAGGCCCTGGTCGCTCCAGGAGAGGCTGCAGGTTTTGAGCCGCTGCCAGTTGCCGCCGGTGAAGGTGCTTTTCCAGAAACCCAGGTCTTCACCCACGCGCAGGGGGTCGGTCTGGAACTGCCACTCGTCGGGGAGGATGGCCAGCGGCACGTTGCCGTTAGTGACGCGCGCCGCCCCGCTGTCCGTGCTGTTGCCGTAGAAGGCGCTCATGTAATACCCGACCAGCCGCGTGTCGACCATGGGCGGGTCATAGGCGGAGAGGGTTTTGATGCAGGCGTTGGCGCGGTCCTGCGCCACCTTCGCGCCGGCCAGGTCGCCCTTCGTGCGTGCGTCCAGCATGGCAAGGCATCAAGGTAATCCAGCGTTTCCGTCATCAACTGCACGCGTTCGGCGTAGATGTTGCCTTTGCCGGCCAGCTTTCTCGCCTGCACCAGCAGCGTGCGCGCCTGCTTGCGCACCGCGGGCGGGTAAAAATGCGGCATGTCCCACGAGCAGCCGGTGTGGAAATCCGCGTCGCGGAGCGAGGCATCCATCAGCGTGACATACTGGCGCATGGGTTTCGCGGCGGGGCCGTAAAAGGTCGCGGCAAAGTCATCCAGCAGCGCGTCCACGTTGGCGTCCGCGTTCCACATCAGCTTGCCGGCGATATACATGGTGGGCAGCTCGGTGCCCCAGTGGGAGAAGGTTTCCACGCGCCAGCCGGTGATGCCGGCCTGTTTGGCGACGGGAATTTGCGTGCGCAGGCGGTGCACCATGATGAAGGGCAGGCCGGGGTCGGCCAGGTTGCTCCAATAGCCGCGGTCCCACAGCTCGGGGATGAGCTTGCCCCACTCCGTCGCCAGCCACTGGTAATAGCCGGCCTCCGCGCAGAGCGGGTTGCCCGGTCCGTGCACGCGGCAGAGGGTGATGGGCGCCAGCGCGCCGGTGATGCGCGGGTCGGGCTTTTGCTTCACCGGCGGGCGCATATAGGTGTGGTAGATGTAAAAGCCGATCTTCTTGTCCGGGAATTCGTCCTTGATGCCGGCCAGCACCTGGTTGAAGAGCCAGATATAGTGATCGGTGGTGGAGGGCTCGCCGGAGAAGGGGTCGTAATCACCGCCGCCCAGCGCCTTGCAGTTCTCGCACTGGCAGAATCCGGCGCCGTCGTTCGGCCCCATGCCGATCACCCGCTCGTTGGGATATTGGCGGAAGTAGTCGCGGATGGCCGCGGTGACGATTTTCACCACGTCGGGGTTGGAGACGCAGATCTGGCCGGCGTAGCGTTGGCCGTTGACCAGCGCGAAATATTCAGGATGGGTGGCAAACAGGCTCTGCGGCACCGGCAGGCCGTGCGCGCTGGGGAACTGCACCCCGCCGCAGCGCAGCCGCCGCTGCCATTCCGGGTCGCCCATCTGGAAATGCCGTGCGGGGAAGGAGGGTGATTGCACAGTGCGCCCAAGGTCGAGCGTTATGGTTTTCGAGGCAGGCACCACCGTGCCCAGCCGTCCGGGCATGAACCAGCGCACGCCCAGCCGCTCCAGCAGCTCATAAGCGGCGAACAGCGTGCCTTCGCCCACGCCGGCTATGTTGACGGCGTCGGGCAGGATGTCGAGCAGCAGCTTGCCCTCGAGTGACTTTTCTTTGAGCGTGGCCTGCTGATTGCCGGTGAGGAAGGCCTGGCCGATGAAGATGGGCACGGCATCCTTTGCCTGCGTTCGTCCGGCAGCGACATCCGCGGCGGTAACGGTGGCCAGCTTTGCGCCGGAGATCTGCCCGAGGTAGTCGGCGATCTCTTTGGCGGCCAGCGTCTCATATTCCGCCGGCTTCGGCGGCAGTATCAGCACGGCTTTGGCGGCGCCGTTGTCGACCAGCGTTATCTGCTGGGCGGCCAGACCTGGGAGGGTAAAAAAGAGCGCCAGGCAGAGGATACCGATGAGTAATAATTTCATAATGTCCCCTTTTGAGAAGCGGGCCTTTGGGTCCCGACCATACGCGCGGACTCAGAGGTCCGCGCTCCCAATGCACTCCTTGCTATATTACCAGCTCTCGGTTGATTATCCTGCAGGCAATTGCCCGGCGGTAGGTGCTCTGATATACTTTATTTACCAGCCAATTATTGCTGTTGGGTTGCTTTGACCAGGAGGCGCTTACCATGTTCCGAACCTGCATTCTCTTTTGCGTTCTGTTGTCGTGCCTCGGGCTGGCTTATGCCGCCGCCGAACCCGCTGCCGCTCCCCCCGCCCTGGCCGTGCTGGTGAAGACCGATCCAGGCGCAGAACTCTTAGCCGATCAACTGCGTCCGCTGCTGGAGACGGAGGCCTCGCGGAGCTGGGACGGGCCGTTGCTGGAGCGGGCGGAGATCGACAAGCTGCTGCGCGAGATGACGCTGTCAACGGGTGCTTCGCCTGACGGGGAAGGCGTGCAGGCCGGCAAGGCGGACCGCGCCGCCTACCTGCTTTCCGTGCAGGTGAACGCCAACGAGGTGCGCGCCACCGTCAACAGCTTCCCGATGGCCGCGATCGTCTACGATGAGGTGTATCGCGAGCGGCTGGATGCGGAATCGCTGGCGGTGCGGGTGGCGGCCGATGCGCTGAAGGCGATCAAGGCGCGTCGCCTCGATCTGCGCGCGCCGTATGTCGCCATCGGCTCGGTTTATTGCATCGATCCCCACCTGCGCTTCCTGGAGTTCAGCAAGGCTGCCGGGCTGGATCTGCGCAATCGGCTGGACAAGGTGAACGGTTTACGGCAGGTGGAACGACAATTTCCCTCCGATCTGCTGAACGAGATGGAGCTGTCGCGAGCCGGGGTGACGGCGGGCCGGTTCTCAGATATCAGCGCGCCGCCGGCCGACCTGCTATTCTACGGCGAGTGCACCCCGCAGCGTGACCAGGATCTGAACAGCCCCGGCATTCTGCTCGACTGCACGCTGACCGTGGTGTCGCCCACCAACCTGATTCCGCCGAAAACCGTGCAGATGACCTGCAAAAGCAACGAGGCGGCCGCGCTGGCCGACCGCGCGCAGGCGCTGATCGCCGAAGCCGCCACTGAGGCGCGCAAGCGCCTGGCCGCCGGGCAAGGACGCGGCTTTTCCGCACAAGAATTTGAAGCATTTAAGCAGCAAGCCTTCCGTTTGATGCCCGATCCGCCGATGGAAGGCGGTGTCTTTTACAAGCGAAGTGGCTACCGCGGGTCCAACCAGGCCGGCAAGCCGGAGGAGCAGGAACGCGCGCTGCGCATGCTGGAGTGCGCCATGCTTTTCCGTGGCGACGATCCTCCGCTGCTCGATTGCATGGCGGCAGTGCTGCACGGCATGGCGCGATACAGTCAGCGACCGGAAGCAGTCAAGGCCACACTGTATTCCGCCAGCCTGGACCTGGTCGACCGGGCTTACCGCCTGCAGAGCGACTGGAACTCGCGCGCCTTTTACCTGGGCTACAATTCGCCCGATCACTTCACCCCGACCGCGCTGCGCCCGCGCATGCTCGACACGCTGCGGCAGATCTGGGCCACGCGCCAAGCGGAAGCGTGGTATCCGTATCAGCTCGATGGACTCTTCCTGACCCTGCTGAGCGAGGAAACGGATGCCAAACGTCAACAGGCATTGTTCGTCGAGGCGGAACCAGGTTTCGAAGCTCGCAATAATGGATTGCGCCCGCTGTTTAACGCATTTACTCCGTTCATTCACCAGGTACAGCGCGTCAACAAGCTCGACGACGGGACGCTGGCGGAAAGCGAGGGTTATACCAATTCGCTGAACGAAGCGGAGTCTGTCGTGCTTCGCGCCTGCGGTGAACTCCTGGGCCTGGCGGTAGATGCCAAGCGGGAAGAGCTGCACGCCGATCCCGCCAACATGAAGGATTTCACCGCCCGTTTCGGCGCTATTATCGCATTGCTCCCCGCCCTGCACGAAAAATTCGGGAAGAATTTTGTCGACAGCAACTACTTGCCAATGGTGATGGGTTATATCTTTAACGCGCGCAACCTGGACAAGCACGGGCTACGCGGGGAGATGGCCGCACTGCAGGAGCGATATATCACCACCGAGATGGCGGCGGGCAATTACGGCTACAGCTTCGTGAACCAGATGCTGATGCAGGTGCTGCCTGTGTTGCGCGAGCAGGGGCGGGATGCGTGGGCCGTCGAGCTGATCACCGAACTGTTGAATCACTACAACTGGGAAGGATCGGCCGATTACGAGCGCATGCAGTTCGCGCGCGAGCTCAACCGCAGCACCTTCGCGCTGCACGCCGCACCGTTGCGACTGGAACAGCTCGGGGGCATCCCCTTCGACGACGGCAAGGCCGGCTGGGTGACGAAGCTCACGGCATCAAAAGATGGCCTCTTCGGGGTGCGCACGGGCTCCTGGTACACGAAGGGGGGAAAAGCCTTCCGTTTCGATCCAACGGCGACTACCGCAAAGATCATCACGCAGGTGACCGCCGGGCCGGTGATCGACATCGCCTGCACCGACCGCTTTGTGGGCATCGGTACAGAGAAAGACGGCTTTTTTCTGCTGGATGCCGGCACACTGGAGGGGAAGCAGCTCACGCCGGATACTTCCGCGCTGCCCGGCCGTTCCGTTCCGCTGGTCTGCTCCGCCGGCGATGCGTTCTACCTTGGTATCGTGGACAAGGATAACATTACCGAGCTGGTCTACAAGCTCGATTCGGCGGCCGGCCGCTTCTCCGCCACTGACTTCCGCGATCATGTCAGACCAGAATCGCGGATCATCGCCAATCCCGCCGGCAAACCCGCCGTACTGGAGCAGAGCTGGTTCCACCGCCTCGCCGCCGACGACGGCAACACTTTCGCCCTCTCCGTGCTACCGGAGACCGGCGCGGTGAAGGACGCGGTGGTGACGAAGGATGGCGCCGAGGAGTTCCGCTACAAGGGCTTCGAGTTGAATTACGTCTTCGACTTCGCCGTCTGGCAGGATTACCTCGTCTTCGCCACCGGCAACGGCCTGTATGCCGCCCGTCCGGATTCGAATACCCTTCACTGCCTGCTAAGCGAGCCCGACCTGCTGATATTCAGCTTCTGCGTGGTGAAGGACCGCGCCTACCTCGGCACCAGCCGCGGGCTGTTTGTCCTCGATGGGGCGCTGTTCAAGCAGGCGGCCGGAAGGTAACACCGGGCGGTGGCATTTGTGGAGCGCGGAGTGCCAATCCGCGCGTGTGTTCCGCTACTCGGTTATCTCGCGCGGATTGGCAATCCGCGCTCCGACGGTCCCTGAGCTATTGTCCGTAAAACCAATCGGTGTCGATGATTGCCACGCGCAGGTCGATGATGTCCTGCATGGCCCAGTTGGGCAGGTATTCGCAGGTCCAGTAATTGACGATGGCCTTGCCGGTGCTGGTGAAGCGGCAGCCGGGGTTGGAGAAGGCGCGGGTTGGGTCGTCCTCGATGTCGCGGGGCGGACCCCAGGTGCGGCCTTCGTCGCGGGAGACAGCGGCGGTGAGCGGGCTGCGTTTGCCGTAGTGCGAGCGGAAGGCGGGGTCGTAGGGGCTGTTGTTCCAGAGCATCAGCAGGTCGCCGGTGGCGGGGATGCGGACCAGCTCGGGGCAGGATTCGGGCGTACGCAGGCCGGTCGTTTGCGGCTTCGACCAGGTGACGCCGCCGTCCGCCGATTCGGAGATAAAGAGCGAACCGAGCTGGCTGCGCATGACCATCAGCACGCGGCCATCGCGCGTCTCCTCGATGTGCGGCTCCATCACGCCGCGCATGGGCAGGTAGACGCGGTTCTTCGCTTCCTGCCAGGTCAGGCCATCGTCATCGCTGTAGAGCACGGCGCCGGAGCCGGTGCGTGTGTATCCGGGAACATCCGAGGGACCCTTCGCCGACATCGGCAGCAGCAGGCGTCCGGAGGCCAGCCGCTTCACCACGGCGTTGCAGAGGCTGTATTCCTGGCAGGCGGCGAACTCGGCATACGGGGTGAAGGTCTGTCCTTCATCAACCGACTTCCACGCGTGCTGGGTGATGCTGGTGGGCGAAGCGCTGTGCTGGCGCATGAAGAAGAGCAGGATGCCGCCGTCCCGCGCGCGCACCAGGTTGGGCGAGTAGACGTTCATGTCGCCCGGGTCGGTGGTCGCCAGCACGCGGTGATTGGCCCAGGTCAGGCCGCCGTCCACGGAGTCTTTGCTCGCGATGCGTGTGCATGCCTCGTCGCTGCCGTCGCCGGAAAACTCCATGTAGATCAGCAGCAAGCGGCCGTCATTCAATTCGATGACGTCGCCTTCACCTTTGCGGGTGAAGTCGGGGGTGGTGGCGGCGGCGATGGTGATGTGGACCATGGCGACTCCTAGGAAGAATAGGACTTATGAGACTTATAGGACTTATGAGATAGGACTTGGTCGAGCCAGTCGAAGGCGGTGTCCTGCATCTCGGCGTTGAAGAGGTGCGGGACATCCCACAGGCGGGTTTCCAGGCGGTCATCCTCGCCTTGCGAGGACCAGACGGCGTGCATTTTATCATACGCCCGCTGCACGTCCGCCGGGTCGAACAGACCGTCCCGCAGGCCGTTGTAGAAGAGCATGGGCTTCGGGCAGGCGAGGCAGGCGACGTCGGGGAAGTCCAGGTGATTCGACAGGCCGGGGTGCACCATGGTGTAGCACGACTGGCCGACGGTCTGGTTGACGCCGGGCTGCATCTGGCCGGCGATAGTGGCCATCCAGCAGATGGCAGCACCGGCGGCGATGTGATCCGACAGGGCGGCGACTTGCCAGGTGCGGAAGGCGCCGACGGACAGGCCGACGGCGGCGATGCGCTTTCGGTCCACCTGCGGCAGGCCGGCAAGGAATTCCGCCGCGCGCAGGTCTTCATGGGCAATCAACCCGGCCCAGGACATGCCCAGGTGCAGCAGGTTGGCGGCCAACGCCTGCTGGCCTTCATAACCGCCGCCTCCGCGGTCCGACCAGTTCAGCATATCCGTCGCCAGGCAGCAATACCCGCGCCGCGCCAGCTCGTCGCCGATGAAGCACCCGCCGTAGCATTGCCCGACCCACTCTTCGGCGGAGGCGATGCGCTCAGGTCGGTCGTCGAAGGGTCGGATCACCTTCTCCTTGCCGATGTCGAAGCGCGCGCCGTGATCGTGCAACAGCAGCGCGCCGGGGAAGGGACCCTCTCCCATCGGAATCAGCAGGTAGGCGAGCACGCGGCTGTCGCCGGTGAGGTTGAAGGCCACCTTTTGCGCCGTGTAGGTTCCCCGATCTTCCTCCGCCAGCACCAGGGGAGCAAACGCGGCCGGGGGAGGCGGCGCAAGCAGGCATTCCTTCACCTTCGCGCGGGCTTCCTTGCGCCAGGCGGTGAAGTCGGTATGCCTGCCTGAGAGCCAGGAGAGCGGATAGGTCATCCGCTGTACAGCGGCGTCGCGGAAGGCGGGCAGGTAGTCGCACACGCCTTCCGTCTGGTAACTGTGTGGGTCGGGCAGCCGCCGCAAGATGCGCGCCAGCGGCTCGTCCTCCCGCAATGCCAGCAGGCGCTCCGCCGGCCGGTGCTGCAGGTAAAACGCCAGGATTTCCGGGAAGTAGACGGTGCTGTCGGGCGTGGCCGTGCCCAGGCCGATGCTGCCTTCATCATAATCGCGGGTGAAGTCGCGGTCTTCCGGGTGGGCATAAAGGTCCTGCAGCGTCTTCCCGGGGGGCACGATACCGGTCGCCCGTTCCCAGCCGCTGACACCGCTGACCGTCAGCCCGGCATGCTGCCAGCCGACGATGCGGGCGCGCAACGCCTTCTCAATCGCATCGAGATGAGGCTCTTGCGCTCCCAGCGTCCGGTCCGCCTGCACGATCTGCCAGGCATGCTCGAGGCCGAAGTTCAATCCGCTCGATCGCTCGTGCGGATAACGCCAGCCGCCGGAGGGGTCCTGCGCGTTGACCAGAAAATCCGCCACCGCCTGCACCACCTGGCGCAGCCGCGGCTCGTCCGGGCACTCCTGCAGCAGCTCCGGCAGCCCGCCCAGCGCGTAGCCCATGATGTAGGATTTTTTGTAGCCGTGTGGGATGCCGTCGGCGTCGGTGTCGATGAACGGCAGCACCGGCGTTTCCGGCTTGCCGCCTTGATCGAAGAGGCCGTTCGGCCACAGCTTCGAGGTCAGCTCGCGGAAGAGCCGCAGGGTGTGATCCAGGTACCAGCGCTCGCTCGTGTAGCGGTACAAGCGGATGAAGTCGCGCACGTCGCCGATGTTGCGGCATTCCCCGCGGTCAGTATGCACCAGCTCGCCGGCTTGCGTCACCTGCGCCTTCAGCGCGTGCAGCATGCGCGGGTCGCCGGTCTCCTCATACGCGAGGTAGAACGTGTCGTAGCCCTTGGTGCAGAAATCGACGGTGCGGTTGGAGCGCCAGCAGAAGCCGGAGGTGTCGCCTTCCGGGATGTGATGATCGACCGCCGGCCCCCAGTTGTAGCGCGTGCCGCCGGTGTATTGCGGGCCCCACCAGATCGTCAGGTCGTGGAAATTCTCGCACCAGAGCACCCCCGCCTCGGTCAGCCGCCGGTCGCCGGTGCGCCAGCCTTCGAAGAAGATGGGCGGGCAGTGGTTCAGCCGGTTCATGGCATAGTTGCCGACTTCGCGTGAGCTCTCGTTATACGAGATGATGTTGCCCCAGTCATCGCCGGTCGCCATGCAGTTGAGGATCAGGTCGTGGTGGTAGGCGACGGATGCTGCCAGCTCGACCGGCTGCCCGGTGCCGTAGAGCGCGTCCCAGTTGTGCCAATCCACGCTGAACCTATGCGGGCAGGCCAGCGTCGGCGTCAGCCGCGCCAATCCGTCCGGCGCCATGATGATCTCGAAGCGGTGCCAGGCCGATTGCTGCCAGGGGGTGGCGTCGCCGGCTTCACAGCGCAGGTAGCGGTAAGCGGTGCGGTCGTTCACGTCGCGCCGGACGGTGACGCCTCCTTTGCGTCGGAAAGGCGCGGAGGGGTGGTAGACGACATATTGCGGCTGTTCGAGGAGATATTCGCACGGCTCACCGGTGGCAAAGCGATGGACGGAATCGCCTTCCGTGCGCAGTTCCGCATCTTCCGGCGCCAGCCGGCTCTTCAGGTGGCGGCAGTCCAGTTCCCAGCCCAGGTCAGGGGCGTAATCATTGCCCGGCAGGTTGCGCTGTATGTGGGCAACGAGGACGACCTGCCCCAGCGCGTCCGCCCGCAGCTCGATCACGCGCGGGAATTCCGGGTCGGGGATGAGAATGCGCTCCCAGTGGTAGAGGCCGTTCGCTTCAACGACTTCACGTTCGGCTTGAGCGGTTGTTGCCGGGGAGATCAGCCGCGCTTTGATGATGGGCCCACCTTCCCAGGTGACCGTCACCTGGCCATCCCGCACCGTCCACGCCACCGGCAGGCGCAGCGGCAACGCCGGCCCTTCGTTCCGCACTACCAGCGTAAACTCCACCGGCTGCAGATCGGCGAAATCATACATCCACGTCGCCATCGCCCGCCGAGCCGACCGTGGCGCCCCCGCCGGGTGCCAGGTGAGCACGCGGACGGCCGTGGCAAGATCGGCGCCGTTAACCTGCGCGACGAGTGCCTTTCCCTCCGGCAGGAAGCCGGAAAGGAGGGGCAGCGATACGCGGATCAGTTGCCGGCCGGCGGCAGCCGGTGTGACGGTGACGTTCATGATGCAGCCTCTTTGGGAGTGCGGCGGCTCGACGCCGCTTTCATTTGGTGTAAGGTTATACTATCTCGCTCACCTTACGCGAAGTGAAAGCGGCCCCGATAGATCGGGTAAACTGTCGAGCCGCCGCACTCCGAAAAATCAATCCCACAGTAACACGTCTTTGAACTCCACGTCCGGCTGCGGGTTCTCCCACGACGGGGTGTCGCCTTCCTGCGCCCACCAGTGCGCGCGGGCGTTGCCCAGCTCCCAGATGGAGGTGCGGATGGTGAACTCGGAGGGCGGGCCGTCGGGGATGATTGGTTCGCCGAAGCCGCAGACGTAGCCGCGCTTGGGGTCGCGGAACTGGATGAATTTCCGCATGGTCTCCAGCGTGGGGTTCTTCCGCGCCTCGTTCAGCAATTCGTTCATCAGCACCTGGCGCTTGTCCTGCTTCTCCCAGTATTTGGCATCCAGGCAGTCGTCGGCCAGGCCGCGGAACTTGATGGAGGCGGCGCGGCGGTCGGCCAGGTAGGCGTGCATGCCCGGGTCCTCGGCGGTCATGGCGGTGATGAAGCCAAAGCCGTCGGGCGACCAGCGCACGCCGATGCGGCAGGCGCTTTTCTCGATCATCGCCACCTGCCGCTTGCGGTCGGCGACAATCAGGTTCTGCGGACCCCAGAAGTGATTGTAGCGGGTCATCATCTCCACCGCTGCCTTCGTGTCGCGGCAATAACGGGCGACCAGCTTGAAGACGGGGGCAGGGAAGGTTTCCGGCGATTCTTCGTCCATATACACGCCGGAGGAGACGCCGCCGATGACCAGGTGCTCGTTCGCCAGCGGCCAGACCGGCGCGCCGAAAGCCTCTTTGGGCGTGGAGTCCAGGTTATTGGCGAAGAGCGGCCCGCGGTCGCTGGTGGGAAAGTAGATACAACTGCAGTTGGCCTTCCCCGTGGCGGAAGCGACGGCTTTCGGTCGGGAAGCGATATTGCGATGGTAATACTCGTAACCGGAGAAATAAGCGGCGGTCAGCGTGTCGTCCAGCCCCGCGCCTTCCTGCACCCCGCGTATCTCCGCCAGCAGCAGCTCGCGCATGCCGCGCAGCTCCGGGTAGCGGTTCAAGTCCGGCACCGCGTCAAAGCGCTCCCGGTGGAAGCGCATCATGTCACTGACTGTTTCCTTGTAGTTCTCCGGCCCGCGCTCCTGCATCAGCTCAACGCGCAGTCCCGCGCGGTTGCGGATCAGTGCGCCGTCCCGTTCACCGCTCGCTTTACCCTCACTATACCACTCGGCAATGGTCCACATAATGCCCTCACTTATTCAAGTCAGATTCACCCTTCACTTCGCGACAAACGGCTGAACCCCTTCCCGGGATTCCGTCAACTTGAGCCAGATGGCGCCACCCAAGCCGGTCAGCACGAAGCCGCCGGTGAAGACGGCCATGGGGATCCACATGCGCGGCTCGCCCATGGATTGCACGAACCAGCCACTGAGCAGCAGCGCCGACGCAAAGCCGACCGCCGACACCACGCTGGTCAGCGCCATGGCGGCGCCAAAGCGCTCGCCTTCCTGCTCGGCGATGCGGCCCAGCATGGTGGGGTATTCCGTCGACCAGAGAAAGCCGCCCACCACATAGCCGGCGGCCGTCAGCAGGTAATTCCGCGAGAGGATGGCCAGGATGAAGACGCTGCCGCCCAGCAGGCCGGGCAGCACCAGCAAGGCGCGGCGGCCCCAGCCCTCCGGCATGCGCGCCAGCAGCAGGCGCGACACGATATACGCGACGGCAAACCCGGAAATAACAATGCCGGGCCGCAGCGGATGCTCGGTGAAGGCCCGGCTGCCCAGGAAGCGCGACATCCAGGTGAAGAGCGTGGCGTCTGCCGCGCTGTGCAGCATGATCAGCACCAGCAGGCCGACGCTGCGCCGGGAGACCAGCAGGTCCCGCCAGCGCCAGCGCGCATCACCGTTCGGCGTCGATCCGGTCGCGCGGAGGATGAAGGCGCCGGCGACGAAGGCCACGGCGAGCAGGGCGAACGGCAGATGCAGCACGGCGGCAAAGCTGACGGCGGGCGCTGCCGCGACCAGCAGCATCAGGCCTTCCGCCAGCATCGGCGTCAGCGTCTCCGTCCCGCTGCGGGCGGCCATGCCCAGTGAAAGGATGCGGCGTTTTTGCTCGGGATACAACTGCACGAGGAAGGTGCTGCCGGAGACTTCCAGTAACACGAATCCCATGGTGGACAGGATCAAGGCCGCGGCTAATCCAAGCCAGCTTGACCCGCACAGCGCCAGGTAGGCCATGCCCGCCCCGGTGACGAGCAGGCTGAGGGTGAGCAGCCGCCGTGAACCCCAGTGGGCGACGATCCAGCCGACCAGCAGCAGCGGGATCAGCGACAGCCATTGCGGCAGGCTGAACATGACCCCGAAGAGCTTGTCATGGATGTGCAGATACGCCTGCAACTGGTCGCGGAAGATGGGCAGGATGGAGCGGTAATTGGTCAGCGCCATCAGGATGATGATCAGCGTCGCGTATACCGACCGCCGTTTGAAGGGCACTCCCGCGCGCTCTGTTGTTGTTTCCGAGGATTGCATGCTGCCGTGTGTGATTCACCAAAGGGATCGAGATTACCTGCAACTTTGCGCAGGGACTGTCCCGAGCCCGCAGGACCGGTGCCCATCTCTCGAATCAACAGCCCGGTGACAGGATCAGCGGGACTGTCCCCTTTTACAAGAAAGCTTGCCTATGCAAGGGGACAGTCCCGCTGGTTATGATAAGGGATTCGTGGAAGACGACCATCTCTGGTTACGCGGGCTCGGGACAGTCCCTGAGCGGCCACGGTCCTTCCGCGCTGAAATTGCCTTCCAATATGGTACCCGGGCTGAATTCGAATCGCTCGCAGATGCCGGGGTGGGGGATGATATAGTTGCCGGCAAAGCGGTTGACGCCCTCGCCGCGGGTGAAGAGATTGCAGCAGAGCTCGCCGCCGCTGATGACGATACCCTGGCAGTCTTCCAGCGTGATGTCGCCGTAGAAGAAGCCGCAGTTCTGCACCGTCATGCCGTTTTTCGCGTTGCGGCACCAGAGGGCGTGGCGGCTGTTGTGGTTGATCAGGCAGTTGCCCAGCGCGCCGTGCGAGCCGTTCTCGTGATCCTCGATGTAGACGCCGTCGATGTTCGAGCAGATGTTACTGCCCGTCAGCTTGACGTTGCCCGCGTAGATGACCACGCCGGTGACGTTCTGGTAGGCGGAGATTGCGACGGCATTCAGGTATTCGCCGCGGGTGTCGAAGAGCAGTCCGGCGTGGCAGCCGTGCACGGTAATGCGGTCCAGGTTGCCGCCACTGCAGAAAGGCGCCTGCCCGGAGAACAGCGCGGTCCAGAAGACGCGGACGCCCGCGCCGTGGAAATTCCGCGCCGTCACGTTGGAGATGTCGTACCCCCAGCACCCGCTGATGTCGATGCCGCGCTCGCCGCGGTCTTCCCGCTCGGTCCAGTCGCCGTCCGCATTCCCCGCCAGCACCAGGTCGCGCAGCGCCCAGCCCCCCACGCCCTCCTGCCGGATGATCGCCTCGCCCTCGCCCAGCCGCAGCACGGTGGCCGACCCTTCGCCGACCAGCATCACCCTCTCCGGGATGCGCAAGCCTGAGCAAAGGTATTCCCCCGGACCGAGGTGCACCTGGCCGGGACCCTGGTCGAGGAGGGATTGCAGGGAGGCGATATCGCCTTCGGTTGCTTCAAATGATCGCATGAAATCTCCATATGGAACGCCAAGTACGGCATTCATGGTCACCGAGAGGTATTCGCCTCTCCATTCTCTAATTGCTTTGCCCCCTCCAGCACAGCCTTCTGTAGCTCAAGCACCAGGCGGCCTTCGGCTTTGGTCGGCGCGATGATCTCGGCGGTGCGCATGGTGGTCGTCAGGTTGTCCTGGCGCAGATAATGGCTCTCCAGCGTATATAGCGCCGGATATAATGCCGCCGTGCAGAGGGCGAGCACCGCGTAGACGGGGATCATTGCGCGCGAGAGGGCGAGGAAGTGCTGTGCGCAGTCGGTATACAAGTGCTCCCTGATGATGGGAAAGAAAGCCGTGATCACCAGCAGGAGCACGATCCAGCCATACACGGACCAAGGTAAACCGAGGGGGTATTCATTGCCGTGAAGAGGTGAAATGGCGATCAGGCCGAGGACGAGCAGGCTGGGAAGCAGCACCAGCGTGCAGGCGGCGAAGGCAGCCCAGATCAACGCCACCACTGAGGAGAAGCCGCGCATGAATACCGACATGCCCGGACGGTAGACCTTGATGAGCCCGGCGTCAATGCTGCGCCGCCAGATCGCCCCGGCGGCGATGGTGGCGGGGATTATCAGCACCCAAAGCATGAATGCGCCGATGCCGGCGTAGAATTGAACGGTTGATGTCGCGACATTATATGTCCGTCCGGAGATGGGCAGCGCGGTATAGAGCGCATACAACCCCATCGGCAACAGGAATCCGAAGAGCAGGATCTGCCCCCAGTCGCCCGCGGAGAGGCGCATGTCATGCGATGGCACCTCCTGTCCGACCAGCGCCCACCGCCAGCGCCAGTATTTCAAAGCGCTGTAGAGCAGCAAGCCAACGAAGAGGAGCGGCAGCAGCGAGACGGCGAGTTCCTCCAGCACGGTATATTCCACCATGCGGGATGGCCGTAACTCGGCCAGCGTGGGGGTGGGTAGATTGCTGTATCTCGGTAGAAAGGAGATAGCCCATTCGCTGGCATGCCGGCGTTGTATATGCCCGAATGGATCGGCTTTTTGCTGTTGAAACTGCGCGCGCACACCCGCTCGCCAGACATCCGTTTTTCCGGAGAGTATACGATATCGCCGATCAAGGTTTTTCGCGTCAGACGTGAGTCCGTGTTGGCGGCAGACGGCCACCGCATCCTTATAGCAGATATTATGGATGGCCGATCCAACCTCCAAGCCCGGCAAGGTGGGATGTTTGTCGTCGGCAATCTGGAGATACAGCCGTTCGCCTGTCTGCAAGAATGGCCTGGCTTTGGTGCGCCTTCCCTCTGCAAGCAGCAGGGAAAGATAAAAGCCGTTGACATGGGCCAGTTCGCGTATCTTCTGGTACTCGATGAAGAAGTTCGAACTCACGGTGTTTTCGCGCACCTGCTCTTCCCAGTGGCGCGGCTGCGGCATCGTGTCAAGGTATGCGGAAAGCAGGTCGTCGCGCCGACCGTCCAACGGCAACTGCATGCCAGCTGCCATCTCCTGCATGGCCCGGTCGAGCAACGGCCGGTCCTTCACTCGATACGTAAAGGTGCCGGCCGGTGCGCCTTTCGGTCGGTATTCCCCTTCCAGCGAGAGCTTGATCCAGCGATAGGCCAGCAGGTAGTGATAAAGCGCATTCTGCGGGTCACGCCGCATGCCTTCGTGCATCACCTTTTCATAATCGGTGCTTTCCCAGCGCAATTGACTTGCGTATGCGGCATACTCCGCCAGGGTCAGGCTATCGACGCTCTTCGGCAGGTCGGTCGGTGTCCAGAAAAACCTTTCCTGCCGCTCCACGCGTTTCCGTTGTGTCTGTTGCCAGCGGAAAGGATAGCATGCATACGCGATAGGCAGTTCCGTTACTCCGATAGAATAATAAGAATCGTGTGAACCGATGAAATATCTGCTCACCAACGAGCGCAGGCCAAGGTGGATGGAGATGGCGAAGGCTGCTATAATCGCGAGTAAGACGAGCAAGCGATAAATGACTTTATACATGGCAGCCTCCCTGTGGTAGATTAGTTATTCGACGTTTGGACGGGTTTGCCTGCTAACAAGTGAATTCGTAGGGCACGGAGGCCTCTCCGTGCCCTGGTGATCGAAAACAGCTCCGCCACCAGAGGCCGGATTGGTCGGTTTGGTGGCGGAGATGAAGTGCGCGGGCGGGGCACGGCCAGGCGACCGTGCCCTACGGTATTAATCAAGCCTTTCCCCGACCGTCGAACCAGTACGTCCTGAACTCCTCAAAGGCGCAGCAGACGGCGTCGATGTTGTCCGGCGGGGTGGGGGGATAGATGCCGACGATAAGCTCGAGACCGCCGCGGGGGGAGCCGAGTTTGCGGACGCCTTCCTCGACCAGGTCGTGGATCTCCCGGCGGGTGCCGAAGGGGACGACGGCCTGGCGGTCGATGTCCAGGCGGATGCAGATGCGGCCGTCCACCGCGGCCTTGATGTTGTCGATGCCGTTGCACAGGTCCTGTGGGTTGCAGATGGTCACCCCGGCGTCGATCAGCTCGTCGATGAGCTCGATCATGTGGCCGTCGGTGTGCAGCGACACCTGGCAGCCGGCGGCGCGGGCGGGGAGGAAGAGCTTTTTGTAGGCGGGGGTAATCCACCGGCGGAAGGTGGCGGGGCTGACCATGGAGGCTTCCTGTGTGCCCAGGTCATCGCCGGCATCGATCAGGTCCACGCCCATGCGCAGGAACTGCTGCACGCGGACGAGGTTGAAGTCGGTCACCATGTCGATGAGCGTCTGCAGCTTCGGCTCTTCGGACGCGTAGTCGACCATCAGGTTCTCGAACCCCCGAAGGTAATACAGCCGCATGAAGAGGAAGCCGTGCGCCAGGTCGCCGGCCGTCAAGTCACCCCGCGTCTTCGCGGCGGCAATGTCGGCGGCGATCTTCTCCCAATCCACGGTGTTCCAGAAGTCGTCCACCTTCAGCGGGTCGGGCGGGGTGAAGGCGTCGAATTTGTCCCAGTCGTCCAGCGGCTCCTCCACCACCAGGCCCATGATGTCGGCCATGTTATGCGCCCACTTGCAGCCCCAGTTGTCGGTGCGTACTTCGTCGATCTCCTGCACGCCATAAAGGTTAGTCTGCTGTTTCTGATACCGCCCGCGCTGAAAATTCGGGAAGAGGGTGGGGTGGCGCTCCAGCACGTCGTCGATCTCGTCGCCGTACTGCGCCCAACTCGCCGGCCCGATGGCGAAATGCACCGGCATCCACTCCGGCCCCGTCATCGTCACATTGCGCAGGAAATTCTCACGAGCAGATAAAGGCATAATTGCTCCTATTTTTCATCCGCAGATTAAAATGATTAAAAAGAGAAAAATTATTTCAATCATTTCAATCTGCGGATGAAAAGACTACACAGCCGCATGTGCCACCGCTTGCTGGGCGGCGATGAGGCGGTCTTCCCAGGTTTCGGCGTCGGAGTCGGGGATGCGGTTTTCGCGCACCATGACTTCATACACGCGGCGGATGGCTTCTTCCAGGGAGACCTGCGGGCGGAACTCGGGCACGTCGCGCATGATCTTCTCACAGCTATAATAGGTGTTGTGGGCGAAGATCTCCTGGCAGATGCCGACGTTGGGCACGTTGGCCGCTATCAGGTCGGCCAGCGGCACGCCCACCAGCTCCACTTCGCGGCCGATGACGCGCATGGCGGTGCGGTGATAATCCGCCCAACTGGTGAAGCCGCGGTTAACCAGGTTGTAGGTCTGCCCGAGGCAGCGGTCTTTCCCCAGCACGCCGGCAAAGCCCAGCGCGGCGTCATCGTTATACAGCATCTGGTGGATGGCGCTGCCGTCGCCGCAGACAAGGATGGGCTTGCCCTTGCGAATGCGGTCCACCCAGCCGGCCTCCCACGCCACCTGGCGCAGCAGGTTCCATTTGGGGCCGAAGGTGGTGGAGGGCTTGATGATGGTGACGGGGAAGCCCTCGCGGTAATACGCTTCCATCAGCACAGCGTCGGCGGCGACCTTGTTGCGGCCGTAGTCGGTGATGGGGCGCAGCGGGTGGTCTTCGGGGACCGGCAGCCAATCATACTGAATGCCGTAGGTGCAGACGGTGGAGGTATGAACGAGCTGCTGTACGCCGCGGAAGGCGCGCACGCTGCTGGCGGCGTCTTCGGCAGTGAAGCAGATCATGTCGATCACGGCGTCGAATTTCTCCGCCTGCATGGTTTGCTCAAAGGCGGGGCGGTCCTGGCGGTCGCCGCAGATCACCCGCACGCCCGCCGGCACTTCTCCGCTTTGCCCGCGGTTGAATACGGTCACGTCATGCCCTTGCTGCAGCAGCAGGCGCGTGATGCTGGTACTGATATTGCCGGTCCCGCCGACGATACAAATGCGCATGGTAAACTCCCTTTGGAAGAATGGAAGGTTGGATGCATAGTGGGAGGGCGAGCGTCCCCGCGAGCCACGATCATGAGCCCGTCACCGAATTACGTGCTTTTCGAAAACCGGTCTCGAGGGGCGCTAGATTCGAAACCGGGCTCATGATCGTGGCTCGCGGGGACGCTCGCCCTCCTACGATGCGTCCACCATCTCATTTCTCATTTCTTCTCTAAAAATCCTTCCGCGTAATCCGTCGCGCTGCCGCGTTCGCCGGGGCAGGGGGAGCGGCGGTCGGTGCTGGTGCCTTTGCCGAGGAAGCGGAGCAGGTTGTTGGCGAAGATATCCTCAATCACCTGCTCTTCCACTCCCAGACCGCGATAGAGACCAGTGTCGCGCTCGATCCATTCGCTGGTCCAGGCTATGTCGTAGTTGTTGGTGATGCAATCGGTGCCGAAGATCAGGTTGCGCTCGATGTCATAGCCGACAGTCATAAGCTTGGTGATCATGTCCTGCCGGTAGATGCGCGGGGTGCCGGGGGTGAGGTCAATGAACATCTCCACGCTCAGCTCGCTGCGCCGGACGGCGGCGTTGAGGAACTTTCCGTATACGGCAAGGCATTCGTCGTACCACGGCCAGGAGACGTGGGCCAGGGCGAACTTCAATCCCTCCACCTCCAGCAGCTCCTCGAAAAGCACCGGCCGGCAGTAACGCGAGGAGGCCTTGCCGTCCCACAGGATGCCGGAGTGGAAGAGCATAGGGCGGTCATGCCTGGCGATGGCGCGGTACACGGGCATGGCGCGCGGGTCGCCGGGCTCGAAGGTCGAGCAGATCACCTTGAAACCGAGCGCGCCGGCGGCCACCGCCATCTCCACCTGTTCCAGGGCGTCGGGCTCGGTGGGATCGATCCAGAAGAAAGGGAACAGGTCGGGCCCGCTGAAGGTCCACGCGACCAGCTCCTCCATGCGGCTTGCCGCCGGCGCCGGGGAGGCCACCGCGGAAAAGACCGCCGGCGGGCGGGAGATCACCACGCCGCCGCTGACGCCGGCCTGCTGCATGCGCGTCACCATCTCCGGATGCGGCACGCCGCCTTCCATAATATGAATATGTCCGTCAAGGATATACATTCTCACCTCTCACTCAGTGATATCCTTCACTCTTTCGCCGGGGTGCCAGAAGTCCCCTTGTGTCAATCCGAGAGAATCGAGATCATCGGCCACCTGCTGAAGGCACGGATCGTAGCCGATGTCACCAAACCATGCATGGTTATCGGTGCCGGTGGAGAAGCGCACGCCGCGATCCTTCATGTAGGCCAGGTATTCCACATATTGCGCGCGGAAGGTTTCCGGGTAGGTGGGGTTGAGCAGGCAGGCGCCGGCGTTGATCTCGATCGCCTTCCCATACTGCACCGCCGCGGCGGCCAACTCGTCGTGCATGGACAGCGGGATGCGGCGCAGGTCGTCGAGCCAGGGGTAGGTGCGATACATGCCGTCCGCTTCCTCCCAGGCGCCCATCCACCACCAGGGGTGGGCGACGATGTCGATCTGCGGGTGGGTGGCCAGGAACATATACTGGTCATGGTAGTTGCGGATCACCGCCAGCGAGTCCAGCGGTTCGGACACGCCCAGCGGCCAGTGCGCGCCGCCGATGATATAATCGAAATGCATGCGCTCGGTCAACTCGTCCGGCAGGTACATGGTCAGCCCGCCTTCCGGGCCGCCGGGCTGCTTGCCGTAGGGCGAGGGATCGGCGGAGGCGGCGTTCGTCGCCAGGTCATACTCGCGCAGCACGCTCACTTCCAGGCCGAAGCAGCGGTTGGGCGAGGGGGGCAGCGTGTCATATTCCGCGCGCGACGCCTCGATCTCCGGCACGTTGTATTCGGTGTGCAGGTGATCGCTGATGCCGTAGTGCGTGATGCCGCTCTCCTCGATCATCGCACACAGCCGCGCCAGCGTGGCGCCTTCAGGCTGCGGGCAGTCGCAGGAGTGGTGGGTATGGATATGCCAGTCGGATGTGGGTTTCATATAGCCTTTCATTCGATGATCAGTCGGAGGGTCGTCACGCTCCCGGCCGGCAATGGCACGGTAAGCAGGTGCTCGCTGCAGGGCACCGTCTCGGTGGTATCCTCTTCGACGAGATTGGTAATCACGACTTCACGGATGGAGAGCCCCGGCATCCGCAGCACGGCTTTCACCGCCTCTTTCCCCGGGTTCCACAGCCGGGCGATCAGTCCTCTACCGTCTTCGGCATGTTTGAGTGCCAGCAGGTGGACGGACGACGGGGCCACCTCCAACAGGTGACCGCGCATCGGCAGTGTCCCGCCTGCCTGCATTGGCGTAAAGACCGCCTGCAGCGGGGCGGCCTGCTCCCAGCCGAACACCGCCGCGTCTTCGTCGCTTGCATCGCCGGCCAGCGTGGTGAACGCATAGCGGAAGAGCACGGCGCCGGTCTGCGAGTTGGAAAAATTGGTGCCGAAGTTATTGGCGAACAGGCACGAGTAGATCTGCCCGCCGGCCAGGTCGGCGGCGGTCTGCGGCGGGTCACGCAGCTCGGGAGCGGGGATGCAGGCATGCGCCTGCGACGTCCGCGTAGGCCACAACTGCCCCAGGCTCACGTTCGGCGCGTCCTGCGATGTCCAGACTACCGACGCGTCGGGGCTCGCCGCCTTCAGCCAGTTTTGCACCACCAGTCGGTTGGCATACGCTCCGGTGATGAGATCCGCTGTCGGGTCGAGGACGCAGAGGGTGCCTTCGTAGCGGAAGCGCCCGTCCGGAAGCAGGAACGGGAAGGCCAGGTGCATCTCCAGCAGCGGCGTGGGGTCCTTCAGCACGTGGCAGGCGACATCGACGCGCCGCACTCCGGCGTAGAGGGTGAGCGTCATCTCGATCTGCGGATGTCCTGGCGCCGCCAGCCGGATGCACAGCGATCCGGTAAACGGCCCGGTGATGCTTGCGTTCACGCCTTCGCAATGGGCGAGACTCTCCTCCTGGTGCGGCCCGCTCACGACCAGGCTGCCGAAGGGGTGCCGGGCTGTTGCTTCGACGAATTCGCGGCCCAGCGTCTTGTCGAACAGGCGCTGGATCGTCCCGCGCTCGCGGTCAACCTCGATGCGGTAGAATTCGTTTTCAAGAGAATGGCTCGTCACCTGGACGGCATACGCAGGCGGTGGGCCATCCTGGCCCGGCGCGAGGCGGTAGGTGGTATATCCCAGCGGCGGCACGTCCTCGGCGATGAACTGCAGGCAGCACTTCAAGCCGTGCGATGTCCCGAAGAGCCCGAGATGCTTGCCACCCGCCGCCTTGCCGATACGCTGTGCCGCGAAGGGATCCGGCCCCAGGGGCGAAGATATTTCCGTGATCTGGCACGGCACCGGCCGGCCCGTGGTGAGATCGATCAATCGGAAGGGGCCATCCAGCTCCTCCACGCCGCGCAGGAACACACTCACCAGGCCATTGCGCGGCACCGGCAGTGAGTTGAACACCGCCAGGTGGCGATCGTCTGTCTCGCGGTGGATTTGCGTGGTGAAGGGCGACAGGCTGTCGGCGAGAGCGCGCTCGCCCAGCGCCCCACCGCGCTGGGCGTGCAGGGCTTTCTCCATCTCGGCCGTGCGCGCCGCCGCCCCGCAGGGGAAGCTCACGCCCCAGGTGTGTTCGTCATGCTGCAGCGTCTCTTCGTACGCTTCCCCGAGCAGCGCCGCCTGAGATGGCAGGCCGCCCAGCGCCCATACGGAGGTGGACAGCGCTTCGGCGGCGGGCAGCAGCGCGTGGTTGGCGCGGTTGGCGGCGGTGGCGAGGGCGGTGGACGCCGCGCCGATCGGGTAATCCTGTCCCGGCACCTCCCCGCGCAGCACCGGGATGTCATCCGGCAGCCGCGGGGTGATGTCCGCGTAAAACCGCCCATTGGTACTGCTGATCAGGTGGGGGAAGGCCCACGCGCGGTTCCATGCCAGGATGGCGCCGGCATAACCGCCGCTGTAAGGGGCGTTGTCGCGCGGGGCGCCGCTCACCGCCATGCGGATTGCCTCGTAGGGGTAGCCGCGCTCTTCGGTGCGCCGCAGCGTGGCCTCCAACTCCGGGAGGGCGGGATCGGCGCCGCCGAAGGTGGAGTTGGCGGACCAGAACAGCACCCGCTTGCCGGACGGCGCCTGCCACCAGAAGATCGCGGGCGCGTCCTCGTAGCCGAAGAGGGCGCGGTCGTCCCAGAAGGAGGGGATGCCCTCGTCGCCCCACGTGTAGTAGGTCGGCAGATTGGCGAACAGCATCTTCACGCCCGCCTCGGTAAGGGCTTGCGCCAGCCCCCAGGAGACGCCGGGCACGTCGTTATGTTCCGCGGAGATCAGCGGGATGCCGTATTCCCGCCGGAGACGGAAGGCCGGGTAGAGCGCGCGGGCCATCGTTTCGTGTCCGCACAGCTCCGTCGTCATGTTGCCGAAGAGCGCCGCCGGCTCAACATGGCCCGATCGCAGCAGCCGTACCATCTCCTCGGCGCGGGCAGGCCGGGCATGGCGCAGGTAGTGCTCGATCGACCAGGCCTGCTCCACCTGAATGCGGAACTGCGCTTCGTCCGGGTAATCGCGCGTGGCGGTGGCGAAATCGATCGCTTCATCCAGCGCCCGGTCGTGCTGCAGAAAGACGCGCGAGCCAAGGTCCGTGTAGCCAATGTCGTGGTGCGAGAGCTGGATGATATGCACCTGCCAGTGGCGCGGCGGGGTCAGCGGCATTTCTTGCCGATCAACGACCTGGCCGTCCACCTCGAGAGCGATCTGCACGGCAGCCGGGGCGAGCGGCTCGGAGATGAAGATGTCGTGGGTGGACTCGCCCGCCGGCAGATCGCTCAGGTGGTGCTGTTGTGTCCCGCCTGCATCACTGAGCGCCAACAACGCCGGCGCCGGTCCACCGGCGTTGTCGATCGTTACGCGAAGCAGTTGCTCGAGCCCGCGTGCCCCACGGCGGAGAAACGCGGTCGGTATAATCTCGCGGATGGCCGAAGTTGTGAGCATGCGGGCTCCTTTCAATCGTTATGCGTATTCCTTCACGGCAGCGTCGTGCCGTCCATGATGGCAGCGATTGCGTCCTCACTCAGCGCCAATCCCGGCCCGAAGGCATCTCCGGCCGCATACGCGACCAGGCGGTTGAGCAAGGCGCGGGCTTCCGGCCAGTCCTGGTTCATATCCAGCGCCGTAATGATCAGACGGCCCTTCCCATAGCTCGCATCCACCAGGTAACCGAGCGAGCGGCCGACCGGGTAGGAATGCATCACGCGGATCACCGGGTCGGCGCCGTTCAAGCCCAGCGGTTCCAACGGCATCGACGGCGCTTTATCCATCATGCGGAAGAACTGCAGGTCGGCAAAGCCCTCGTGCGGGAAGTTGCCGAACAGCGGATGGTGCTGAACGATGGTGCCGTCGTGCCCGTCCTCATACGGCGGGTAGTTGGCGGGCGGGGTGAAGTAATACTGTCCCAGCGTGAAGCCGAACTTGGGATTGTAGGGCTTGACCAGGCCTTCGCCGGCGGCCAGAATCACGCGGCCTCCGTTGCGGATGAAATCGGCCAGTTCTTCATTCAATACTTCACTAATGACCACGCCTTCCGGAGTGGCGGCCGTCCGCAGGTTCAGTGCCTTCGACCAGGTATATTTGGGCGTGCCGTAGACCGCAGCACCGGCGACAGCTTCCGCGGGCAGCAGCCAGAGGCTCCATTGATTGGTGACCACCCGGTCGCCTTCGCGTAATTCCGCCTGCAGCACGGCCGCTTGTGGCTGATCGACGGCTGGGATGGTGACCGTCATTTCACCCGCAGGGCAGGTGACAAACGGCTGATGCTGATATGGCGTTTCGCCGGAGGCCAGCACCGCATTGCCGGCCACCAATTGCCAGCGGATCACCGGCGTATTGAACGGCGGGTGGGCGAAGTCGGAGACGGTGAAGGCGCATTGTAATGTGTCGCCCGGCGACAGGCAGCGGTCGTCGAACTGCAGGCTCGACATGATGACCGTGTCCCCGTTCGTCTGCCGCCAGGTGGGCGCATCGGCGTATTTGCGCTCGTAGAACTCGGTGATGATCCCCTGTGGCGACGGGTTGGCGTCCATCGCGTCGAAGTGGCAGATGCCGGCCATGCGCGGGTTGTCGCGCCGGCACATCTCCATTTTACCCTTCGCCTCCAGGAATTGCAGGCGCTTGCTCATCTCCGCGGCCTGCGGCAGCACGCGGGCAATGCCATGCTCTTCAGCACAGTGGCGGGCGATCTCCGCGGCATACGGGCGGACGGCGCCCGAGTATTTCTCGATCAATCCCACGTCGGGGAAGGAGCTCCACCAGCGAAACTCGTGCTGGATCAGCGGCTTGTCACATGTCGCCTCCACGTCGCTCGCCTCGGCGTTGGCGAAGTCGCAGGGCAGATCGGGACTGTAGCCGCCGTCGGTGTAAATGACGAGTGCCGTGGGCTTGATCTCCTTCGTCTCGTGATAGCACTGCCAGGCCGCGCGTGGAAACAGTGTGCCGCCGCCCAGCTCGTTGCTCATGCAATACAGGTTGGCGGAGGGGTGGTTCACGTCACGGCGCACCACGGCGTTCCACTGCTCGCGCAGACGCGGCCGATACTCTGGCGAGGGCGGCGGCCAGGAGTAGACGTGCCATTGCGTGTTGCTGCCCCACCCTCCAAGCAGGCCCATCTCGCTCTGCACCAGTAGGCCCACCTCGTCGGCCACGTCATAATATTCGGGGCCATAGACATACGACTGGCAGCGCACATAGTTGTAGCCGTAATCGCGCAGCGTCTGCAGCTTGCGCCGCCAGCGCTCACGATCGGTGTCCGGGCAGCCGGTCTCCGGGCAGGAGATGAAATCGCCCGTGCCGCGCATGTAATAGGGTTCGTCGTTAATGAGGAAATGTTTGCCTTCGGTGGAGAGCTTGACAAAGCCGGTGCGCTCGCTCTGCGCATCCAGCACCTGCCCATCTCGCAGCAGCACGGCGTCCACCCGGTACAGATTAGGCGCGTCCGGGCTCCAGCGTTGCAGATCAGGGATGTTCAGGGAGAAGGTCTCTGTGCCAGTGGTAATCGGCAACTCAGCGGTGACAGCAGGCCCGTGTTGGGGGCCGGCGCTTACCCGTAGGATCAGCGGTTTCCCGTCAAACCCACCGATATTGGCAGCAATCCCCAGCGTGCCGGTTTCGGCATCCGGGTAGAGCGTGAAGTTTTCCAGGCAGGTCGGCCCGGTTGCCGTCAGCACCACGTCGCGATATAGTCCCGACCAGTTGCCCTGCCAGCTAAAGGCGAAGCCGTAGATGCGCGCGTCCTCGGAGACGCGCACCGCCAGCCAGTGCTCCGTCCCCGGTTTAACCAGCCCGGTGATCTCGAATCCGAAGGGCACGAAGGGCATGCCGTTGTCACCCAGCCGCTGCCCGTCCAGCCACACCTCCGCGCTCGGGTGCGCGCCGCCGAAGTTGAGCCAGATCCGCTGCCCGGCCCAATCCTCCGGTATGGCGATGGCCTTGCCGTACCACCCGGTGCCGGTATAGGTGGCGCGGAAGGTGCGGGCTTCCACGCGGAAGTCCCACACCATATCCTTCGCGTCGCTGCCGAAGCCTTGCCCCTGCCATGAACCGGGTACGGCGACCTGCTCGGTGAACCTTTCCGGCCCGGCGAACCAGCGCTCCGCCGCGCCGCGGTCCTCCGGGTCCAGGCAGAACTGCCAGTCGCCGCGCTGGCTGATGCGCCGCTCCTCGGGATGCAACAACACGGGATTCACCCGCACGGGATACAGAGCCATGGCCAACCTCCCTGAAGAATGACACCTCCCTTATTCGGGGTCGAGGGGAGGTGTCCTATTGGCCGGGGAAGGTTTTTTAGCTTAATTCTTATCTTTACTCTGACTATTGCTATTGAACTCTCACTTTTTCAGAACACGTCCGATTGCCCGGTACGGGCCTTCCGATCGGTGATATTTCACGAGGTAGCGCATAATCTCAAGCCGTCGGTAATCACGACCGTCGAGCCAGCGTTGCAGATGCGGATCGTCAGGCTTCATCTTTCGGTCAACGATCACATCCTCGAAGAAGGCGCAAATCAGCATGGTATTCAGGTTGATGTCATTGCGGTCCAGCAATTCCTCCGCCGCCTGCCAGACGCGCTCGAACCAGGCGTTGTTCCCGGCTAGCTCGCGCATGGCGAAGCCGGCTTGATAATCGTTGTATCTGGCAGCCATCTGCACCAACAGGGAGAGATACCGTTCCGGCTCTTCGTCCTTCAAACGGGTGAAATGATCCGACTGCAGCACGACCAGCCGGACATCCGGATCTTCATCCAGCGCCCAGGCATCGACTTCATCAGCGGTCACAGGATATGAGCTGATGATCTCTTCTATGGCTATCGCTCGGTCGGAAAGCATGGATTGCCTTTCATATGGCATATTATACTCGATATCACCTATACACCGGTCAATTCATACTCGTACTCATACTCCCGTCAGATTTTAGTGAGAATAAGAGTAAGAGTATGAATTGCCGGTATCCTGCTTGACATCCCCTAAACCTCGGGGTATGGTATCCCCCGGAGGTTACACGATCATGCGTATTGGGATGTGCCTTTCCCCTGAATTCCTCGACGATGCGGCTGCCGCCGGTTATGAATACGCCGAGATGGCGTGCGCCTGGTTGCTGTTCGACCAGGACGAGGCAGCCTTCGCGCCGGTGCGCAAGCAATTCCTGGCATCGCCCATTAAGATCGAGGCGTTCAACGTCTTTCTGCCGGGCACCTGCCGCGTGACCGGGCCGGACGTGGACCTGAAGCAGGTCGGGGCGCACATGGACATCGTGCTGCGCCGCGCGTCCGAGGTGGGGGCGTCCATCATGGTGTTCGGCAGCGGCGGGGCGCGCAAACTGCCCGAGGGCTGGCCGCTGGAGCAGGGCCGGCAGCAATACGTGGTCGCCGCCCGGCTGGCGGGCGAGATCGCGGCGAAATACGGCATGACCATCGCGCTGGAGCCGCTGCTCAAGCGCGCGTGCAACTTCTTCAACCGCACCGACCAGGGCGCGGAGTTCGTGGACCTGATCGATCATCCCAACGTGAAGCTGCTCACCGACCTGTACCACATCGCCTGGGAAGGGGAGCCGTTCGAGCACATGGTGGACGCCGGCGCGAAGCTGGGACACATCCATCTGGCCACCCCCTGCATCCCGGCGACCGGCGACGACGGCGGTCCCGGCTACGATTTCACGTCCTTCCTCGCCACCCTGGCCCGCGCCGGCTACGACGGCCGCATCACGGTGGAGGACAACCCCGGCCTGCTGGCGAAGATCGATCCCGCCAACATGCGCGACGTCTACCGCACCGTGCGCGAATATGTGGAGTCCTGCCTGCCGGTGAAGGCATAACGTCGCAGAGCAAGCCCGACAAACCAGTGCCGGCCATTACCATCAGGTACTGGCCGGCACTGGTTTGTCATATATCATGTGTCGACTCTAAACGGCGCTGTGGTCGCCGCGGAACCATTTATTCTCCGCCAGGCGCCGGCGGCTCTTTGATCAGCGCCGTGTGGCCGTCCACGAAACTGGCGATGAAGCTGCCGTTGTGGCGATGGTCATACTGGTCGGGCGTGGTGATGATGTTACCGGGCAGGCCATGCAGGGCGTCGCCGGTGACGATGGTGCTGGTGGTACTGGTGATGGAGGCCATCGGCATGCCGGAGAGGCTGGCGTTGTAGCCGTAGCTGTTCTGCTGCTCATCGCTGGTCGGGCAGATGAGGACATCCGATTTCAGCTTGATAGCGCTCCAGACTTCCTCCGACGTGGGGAAGCGCTCGTTGACGTCTTTCACTTCCATGACAATCGCCATCGCGATCTGCCGCTGGTTGCTCAGGCAGGTGGTCTGGCGCACCTTCTCGCGCGCCTTCGCCAGCACGGGGGAGAGGATATACATCAGCACGGCGAGGATGGCGATCACCACCAGCAGCTCCACCAGCGTGAAGCCGGGTGCGTTCCGTCCTAATGTCGGTCGATCAGTGCGCATCAGTGCCATTGTACCCGTTGCGGGCGGTACAGGGAAGGCGGAAGGATGGCAGTATGGATGTCGACAGCAATCCTTCCCAGTCTTCCAACGATTAATTTCTGACTTTTTTTTCGGATTTGATGTCTGACGTAACAAATGAGTGCTCAGGAGCTCCGTTTTTATTTTCGTGCGCATCTCATCCTCTCGCTGGGGGGGGGAAGGATGCGGATAGAACGGACTCTTTGCCCACCGATCCCGCCCGCCGCCCGCAGTCCGCAACGTAGGC
>Ga0172368_10000332_pt1 | contig 67465 bp, 58 predicted proteins | sample Lak11m_FD_114540 | JGI IMG/M metagenome (GOLD analysis project Ga0172368, IMG submission 114540) | Freshwater microbial communities from Kabuno Bay, South-Kivu, Congo - kab_022012_11m | ecosystem: Environmental > Aquatic > Freshwater > Lake | place: Democratic Republic of the Congo: South-Kivu...
GGAATATTATATTTATCCTGCAGAAAAACTACCGATATAGAGGTCTGATGATATGGATTTTTATCCCTCCTTCTTATAGTCGAATACATAATAGCCAGTTTATATCCCCTGTCTCCGTAGGAAATATCTTTTTCGCGGAAAGAAGCGGAGAATACATAGTCTCTCTGGTTGGCATTCATCGCGTATTCCGCTTTTTTTGCCTGTGCCAGGTTAAGGCGACGGATGTTAAAAATCAAAGAAAGGGGGTCCTGGGTATTCGGTAAAATAGTGCGTTTTTTCTGACCCATGGTCATGACATTGTTCTTTTGGTCATATATGACTTCCTTATTGGATTTTTCCTTTCCTGGAGAAACTACCTTTTGCTTAAACAGCAAGGGGTTACCGGTATTAATATCTATGTATGAATCCAAAACAGCGGAGGCGCTACCTAATTTCGCATATGCCTTTAAGGTACTGGCGCTCGCATTTAGATGATAGACCCTCGCTTTCCCGAGCGTCTCTTCCTGCGCTTTATTGAAAACCGCATCCCCTATAGGCAATACCCCCAGGAAATAAAGTCTGTATATCAATTTCGCAGGCTCTGCTTCAGCCTTTCCTTTTAGCCGCGAAATGGCTAGCGACGGGCTGCTGTTATACTTATAAATCGAGACAAGCAATATTGCGATTGCAGCTACCATAATAGCGATTTTTTTCATTTTTTCTCCTAAAGTTTTAAAACAACGTGTATATAAAAGGTGCGACTGTTGATGACTGCGCAAAAAAGATGAGCATGCCCAATAATAAAAGCATGATGATTATAGGTGCCAGCCACCATTTTTTCCTTACCTTCAGAAAACCCCAGAATTCCCTCAAAATAGACATTTTACCCATATGCAACTCCTCCCGTATTCCGTTATCCGTATATCGTCATCCGTAGGTCGTTCAAGAACCCAATGCAATATACAAAAATCTCTTATATTCTTTATTATGTTTTCTGGCAAAACCTTCGGCTATATTCGAAGGGATGGAAACAGCGCATCTTTTCATTTATGAAGTTAAACCATACAATTCTTCTTTGCAGAAATCATTGGTTAGTTTATAAATATCAGCTACTATTTCTACACCCAATTTCCAAATATTTAAATCTCTAAAATTCTTTATTTTTTCATTCATACGAACGACGAGCTACGGTCTACGTCCTACGACACATCAAAACTGCCTTTCGTAATCCGATGGATTGTAGGTTTTCTTCTCTTTCTTTATCCAATAGGTTTGGCTATTCCTATCCGGCCTCCTGTCCAATAAATCAATCTTAAATATGCGCATTATCAATCCTGCAGGCGCAAATATCAAATAAAACATAAGTATAAGGATTAACCTGGTATTGAACCAGGATAGCGCCCATGCCAGCCTCATCCATATAAGATAGATACATTTCAACAGTTGCGGCGCAAATAACGATAAAACAAAGAATAGGGCCGAAACTGTAATAAGCGGCAAGTTTACGTATCCGCTCCTGAGAACGGTAACCAGCGTAATAATGCCAAATACCAGCCCCATACTTATGCCGAATTTCCTTAAGGTGGTTTTATCGTATTTTAATTGCGCCATTGTTTTTCCCTACCTACTACCTACTACCTACTACCTACTAACTACTGTCTACTCTCATTAATCTAATTCGTACGCCTTTTGCCAATTTATATCTTTCTCCATCGGCTTCTGCTCTTTTTTGTCCAATAGAAAACAGCCCATAACCAGGTAATCCATTTCCGTACGCATAAAGCACTTGTATGCGTCTTGCGGAGTACAGACCAGGGGTTCTCCCCTTACATTAAATGAGGTATTTATTATGACCGGACAGCCAGTTTTCCTATAAAAGGCATTAATCATATCGTAATAAAGATTGTGGTCTTTCCGTCTTATAGTCTGCACCCTGGCCGAATAATCCACATGCGTAACCGCCGGTATCTGTGAACGCTTTATTTTTAATTTATCGAAACCGCTTAAATCTTTTTTGTCCGAAGCCGTTCTTTTATCTTCCTTAACGAAAGCCGTAAGCAGCATGTACGGGCTTTCTTTCTCTAATTCAAACCATTCTAAAGTATTCTCTTTCAATACGGTTGGCGCAAAGGGCCGGAATGACTCCCTGTATTTAATCTTCAGGTTCATCCGCGACTGCATCTTTTGGTCCCTGGCATCCCCTATAATACTGCGCGCTCCCAGCGCGCGGGGCCCAAACTCCAATTTCCCCTGGAACCATCCTATTACCTTACCTTCAATGATAAGATCGGAGGTTATATCCACTATTTCGGCATAGGAGAGCCTTCTGTATGGCACTCCCTCGCTCTTAAGAAACACTTCTATTTCTTCGTTTTTATATTCGGGACCCAAAAACGAGGACTGTTGTCTGTCACTACGTTCATCCGTCAGGCGCCTGTTGCCTAAATATTTATGCCAGACCAATAGCGCTGCGCCTAAAGCACCTCCCGCATCCCCGCTTGCCGGCTGAATCCAGATGTCCTCAAAAGGCCCCTGCCGCAATATCCTTCCGTTACCTACGCAATTCAATGCCACTCCTCCTGCCAGGCAGAGCTTTTTGGCTCCGGTAATCCTGTGTGCATTCCTGGACATCCGTAGCATTATCTCCTCGGTAACCTTCTGGATAGAAGAAGCGATATCCATATCCTTCTGCGTTATCCTGGTTTCGGGTTTCCTTGCCGATCCGCCGAATAACCTCTCAAAAGCCCAGTTCGTCATCCTCATGCCGTTACAGTAACCGAAATATCTCATATTCAATTTAAATGAGCCGTCCTCCTTCAAGTCAATAAGATTATCCAGGATTAATCTCTCATATTTCGGCTCTCCGTAAGGAGCCAGACCCATCAATTTATATTCCCCAGAATTGACCTTAAAACCCGTATAATAAGTAAACGCTGAGTATAACAGCCCTAATGAATGCGGAAATTTCAGCGTATATTGCAGCTCTATATAATTATCCCTGCCCATCCCGAAGCTTGCCGTATCCCATTCGCCTACTCCATCCATGGTCAAGAAGGCTGCTTCCTTAAAAGGCGAAGGATAGAAAGCGCTGGCAGCGTGAGCTTCGTGATGTTCAGTAAGCAGGATTTTGCCTTGATAACCGAGGAGTTCCTGCCGGATTAAATCAGGAAGCCATAACTTTTGCTTTAGCCACAAAGGCATTGCCTGGATGAATTGTCTTATGCCTGAAGGCGCATAGGTAAGCGATGTTTCCAGTATACGCTCGAATTTCACGAAGGGCTTGTCATAAAAAACAACGTAATCTAGTTCTTGAGCCGAGATTCCCGCAGAACCTAAACACCACTTTATGGAATTAGAGGGGAAACTAAAGTCGTGCTTTTTACGGCTGAAGCGCTCTTCCTGGACAGCAGCGATGATCTCTCCGTCCTTCACCAGACACGCGGCGCTGTCATGATAAAAAGCAGAAATACCCAAAATATTCATATTTATAAGGTTTGCGCCTTAAAAGCTTCTTTATACCAGGGAATTGTTCTTCTCAGACCCTCTTCAAGGGTATATTGCGGTTTCCATTTCAGTATTTTATTGGCTTTTTTACTGGAGAGATACTGTTTATCTATCTCACCCTTGATTTTTCCCTTGAGCATTATCCTAGGCTGCAAATCAAGGCGCCCGGATATCCTCAGCATCAGCCTGACCAGCCTTAGGACACTTATCGGCTTACCTGTGCCAAAATTAAATGCTTCCCCATTTACATTGCGCCTGCCCAGATACAGCGCCTTTGCAAGGCATAAATAAGCGCTCACTACATCGTCTACATGTATATAATCCCTTAAAGGGGTACCGTCACTGCGTATAACCGGTTTTTTGTTAAAAATAATTGCTTTTACGGTATCGGGGATAATCCTGGAGAAATTAATGTCTCCGGCTCCATAGATATTGCCGCAACGGCTTACTGCGACAGAAAGGCTGTAAGTATATGCGTAGGTCCTGGCTAAAATATCCGTACATGCCTTTGATGCGTCGTAAGGATGCAGTGCCTGCAAGGCCGCGCCTTCGGAATACGGCAGCCGCTTATGCTCGCCATATGCCTTATCGCTGGAAGCCACCACGCAAACCGTACGCGGAGAAAATTCCCTTATTGCCTCCAGTATGTTCCAGGTCCCTTCTATGTTAGTCTTAAAGGTCGGAATAGGTGATTTATTGGCATGCCCCACTATTGCCTGAGCTGCCAGATGAAAGCAAATATCCGGCTTAGAGGAGCTAAAGATACGCCCCATCAGTGTATAATTGGTAATATCGTTCTTGATTATAGTTAAATCGGGGTATACCCCCTCTTTTAGCTTGAAACTGAGGAATGAATCAAGGATGGTCTCTTTAATTATTCCCGTTACCTTTGCAGATAGCTCAAGCAAGCGGATAGTCAAATGAGACGCCAGGAACCCATTTGCACCGGTTATGATTATTTTTTTCCCCTTCCAAAAATTATTTTTCATTCCTTCTTTCTCCAGATTGCCCAGGGGGGCTTACCAGAATCCCAAAGCTGGTTTAACCTTAAGTTATCCTTATACGTATCCATACATTCCCAGAAACCCGTATGCCTGTAAGCTGCGAGCTTTTTTTCGGCAACCAGCCTTGAGAATGTATCCGACTCCAGGACATCCCTTTCTTTTATGAACTTAAAAACCTCCCGGTTGAAGACAAAAAAGCCGCCATTGACCCAGTGGTCTGTCTTGGGTTTCTCCTCAAAATGCGTAACCATATTGCGTGAATCTATACCCACGATTCCAAACTGAGATGGCGGTTGTACGCTGGTCAGCGTAGCTATCTTTTTATGTTTATTATGGAAGCGCAGGAGCGAATTAAGGTTTATATCCGAGAGGCCGTCTCCGTAAGTTACGAAAAATTTATCGTTCTTGATCAACCTCTCCACTTTCTTTATTCTTCCTCCTGTATTCGTATCAAGCCCGGTATCAAGGAATTCTATATTCCAATCCTTATGCCCTTTAAAATGATTTATTACCTTTTCCTTTTTATAACCCAGTAAAAGTATAAAATCCCTGAACCCCTGACTTTCATAAATCTTCATGATATGCCAGAGTATGGGCTTATCTCCGATTTTAAAAAGCGGCTTGGGTAATTCCTCATAGCCCATGCGCGTGCCCTTACCACCGCATAGAATCACTGTTTGAATCCTATTTTTCATTACCTATCACCTCGTATACATCAATTGGCCCGCTTTTACTTACACACATTATATCCTGATTTGGACATTCCTGCGCAGGGAAACTCTTGATAAGACGTAAATCAGGATTACTGGATATGTGTTCAAGCTCCAGCCTGTCCTCTAAAAGCCCGTTCGCTAAATACTCGTCACTGTGCACCAGGACATATCTTATATGCCATTCTTTTAATTTAGAGGTAGTTGTCCTGTCGGAAAGCTTCATAAGTGTTCTTGCAACACGATTGGCTTCGGTCCCAGTGATAGTCCCGTCAATCATCCTCTTTTCATGCACTGTCTGGTAAAATTTATACATCTCATTAGGAGAATCAATATCCAAAGGGTACTCGGCAATTACAATATCGGGGGGTTGCGCTTTCAGCCAATAATAGGCATCCGGGACCTTTGAAATGTCAATGACTCTGTATGGAGGCCAGTTCCAAAATTCGAAAAGAACTAAACCGCAGGCAACAGCTGTTACGGCAATCTTTGACTTATTTGTTCTGAACTTTTCCAAGATAAACATGAGACCGAACCCTGCCAGAATTGCTACTGCCAGCATTACTACAATACCAAAACGGCAATATGCCCTGAACATCGGTAAAATCTTATACATAAAAAATGAAGGCATATAAATCCTGAGCGGACCAACCTGCCACCAGGGTGCCTGAGAAAACAACCATGCGGTTATTGCCAGGGATACAAAGAATCCTATGTAAAAGTTTTCAGCTGACGGCTGATAGCTGGTAGCTGATAGCTTCCTTTTCTTTTTCCATTGCCAAAGGGCAACAAACGCCAGGATGAGCGGAATCCATCCCAAATAAAGGGTATGTTCGGTAAGGCTATCTCCGTAAGAATTAGAACCTATGAACTGTGCGGTAAACGTGCCGAAAAGAGGGTGGCTAATAGATGGCAGGATATAACTAAGCGGCCGTGCAGACTGCGGGAATAAATCTCCGAAATTCTTGACATAAGTCCTTGCCACAAATGAAGAAGAATCCAGAGTAGTCGTGATGTTCTTAAATACTGCCAGCATTTGCGGCAAAAGTACAATCATTGCCAAAGCTGTAAGACCTATTACCCTAAGCAGGAATAAACCGTCTTTATACAGCCGGTTGATATCTTTTAATTTTGTTTTCCATCCGGATATAAACGCATAGATAATAAAAACAGCCAGCGCAACCATAGTAGAGTACATAATTGTGTAATCAAAGGAGAATACAAGCAATAAACTTAAAAGGAAGATGATTTTATTGGCCCTAACAGGATATTCTCTTAAGCGGATTAGCGTAAACAAGCAAAGTGCAATTAAGCAATTAAATGTTAAACTCAGATGCTGCCAGCTTCTGGCAAACTGATAAGGACAAAAAGCAAAAATAATTCCTGAAAATAAAGCATAGGAGGTTTTGAGCCCGATTTTTCTTCCCAGCAAGAATATCATTACACCTGTCAGCACAAAGTTAAAGAATATCTGCAGATTATATGATATGACCGGAGAAGTAAGCCTAGCCAGCAGGTTTCGCAGGAACCAGTGCAGATAATAGTCGGCTCCTGTGCCAAACATATCAAACCCGAATGGGGTGGCAATAAGGTATGTATAGTGTAAAGACAGATGGTGGTCTAAGGAAAAACCAACCCGCCAATAATCCCAAAGAGTTCCATACGGCTCATCGGTAGAGAAGAAGCCAGGGATAACCGAAGCTATCTTTGGCGCAAGCGGATAAGTAAATGCCGCCGTCAGAAGTATAAACAAAAGGACAACCAGAAGCGATTTTTTAATCATTTTACCCACACTTTGTCTTGTCGGATTTCACGCAAATAAAGCACATAGTAGAAGCAAGGCTTACATGCAACTGCGCAAGACGTTCAAATAAACCAACTATTCTGGAATCAAGCATAACGGGATGGCCGTAACCAAAAGCTGCGGTTATCCGGAACCCGTGCAAGACAAGGAGTTCTTTCATTGCCCGGAAGGTAAATAATCGGATATGCCCTCCTAATGCAGAAGATGAATTTTTCTTAAGGCTACCGAAATAAAATTTTCCCACATTATACCGCAAACTTACCTCGGTAAAGTGCGGTTGAAACCCCAGAAAAAGCATTATTCTATTATACCAGGCAGCAAGATTGGGGGTGGTTAACACCAATATGCCTCTATCTGCTAAAACCCGGCCTACTTCATCGAGTAGATAATCAGGATCAAATAAGTGTTCGACCACATGGTTGCAGAATACCATGCCCAACGTTGCATTTTTAAACGGGAGGGCGCCTGCCCGGTCAAGATTAGACGCCAAAAAGTATCCTGTCCTTTCCCTCGTTGCTTCGATGAGTTTATCAAAAGAAATATCCGTCCCGATTACGCGCGAGGCGGAAAATTTCTTCGCCAAAAAACCGGAAATCTTCCCTTCTCCGCATCCGCAATCAAGAATTGGTAAACCTGCAGGAAAGCCTGCGCGGGAAACCTCGAGAAGTATTCTATCGATGCCGATAGGGAGTCCTGTAATGATTTCATCGTGCATCTTTTCTCACTCTTACGGAAAATAGCATCCATCCTGCCCAAAACATTACCGAAGTCAAAGTAAACAGTACCGCTAACGTAATAATCCTGGATAGTATCACCCAGCGAATGGCAAAATAACTACCTGCGCACAATATTACCACGGCCCAGAACATCAAGGCTATGCCGCTACTTTTCATCTTGGTGCTCATCTAGTACCCCCCAGGCGCTCGCTAAACCGAACATGCGGGCTCTCGGCATTTTTTCCTATGCTGAACGAAAAAGTGAGTGCCTGTTCTATCTTATCCACAAAAGAATTGATTATTAGGTTAGCTTTTGTCTGGTATTCAAATAAATCGAAATCTGGACGTAGATACGAATAAACCTGCAAGAGATAATTCGTGGCACAAGGAAATTCATTTTCGGTAAGCAGGGCCAGCTTTTTGAATGCCTGGCGCTTATCGATTTCAGAAAATCCTTCTGAGCCGCGCTGGAGAAATACCAGATATCTGGCTTTAACTTCAGGGCAAAGAGTTGATTCTGGAAAAATACGGGTTGCAGGCACCCATATTACCGGTTCAAAGAGAAATGGCAGAAGCAAAGAACGCATCTGGCATAACCGCATAAGCAGCCTTTCCTTAGAGGTAATCCGGATAGCGTGCTCCTTGATGGTCTGCGGGCTCAAGGCGCTCATCCCTGGAAAGGCACGCATCAGCCCCTGTCCGTTTATCAGGGTGTACTCATCTGCGAGTAGCCTGGCAAATCCCCGTTTTGCCAGTCCATAAGAAAGATAGGTCTTTCCTGTATTTGCAAAAGCTGTCATGACCACTCCATTATTTCCAAAAGCTACCGACGCCCCATGCAAAAAGAGATGACCTTTTTCTATTAACTTCAAGAGAAGAATTTCCCGAAAAAGATAGATAAAATTAATGCTTCCACGCATGACAGTGGGCAACTTCAGGAAAGCGCTGGTCACCCTGATGGTAATATTATTAGAGGCAATACCGGAAACCATTAGTTGTACGGGAAAGGGGTATGGCAGGTCAAAATAGATGGAATCTGTTTGCTGGTTATACAGGAAATCCCCTATCCTTTTGTATGTGCCTCTGTCAATATCCAAACGGTAGCGCTCTTCTACATGTATCCGCACTGCCTTTGCATCGGTGGCAGGAAAAGTCTTTCCTTTTAAAAAGGAGAAAAAATCCTGCAGTTCAGCGACATTCGTCGTAACCCGCACCATGCCGTAAAAATCATACTCTTTAAACAGCCGCGCCATAAGAACCTCTTAATTTACCCTGTTCATAAGCGAACCCATCGCATATTCCTTTCAGGAATTTCTCCATGAACTTAATTCTTGATTTTAAACCCGTTTGTGGCTGAGGAAGACAGAGAGAAAAAAGATACAATAGAACAAAAACCGGGAAATAAAATATGAGGAAAATAAAATAAGCCGGAGCTAAGAGATGTTTGCGCTGAAAAAGGATACGGTTGCGACCCATGGAATAGGCATTTCTTTCCCTGCGGAATCTCAGTGATGAAACGGCAAAAAAACTTATCTCTTCTACCTTATGGTATATTATCGCCTTTGGCACGGAATAAATGCCGAAACCCGCCATCTTTGCCCTGACGCATAAATCCGCCTCGTCAAGATCAATGGGAAAATTCTGCTCGTCAAAATTACCGATTTTTTCGAAAACAGGGCGGCGCACCATGAAGGCATTAGATACCTCGCTGATTTCAATGATGCCATCAGGTAATGAATTCTTGTCCTCATTAAGGAACATATTAACCGTAAAACCATTAATGTATCCCCTGCGCGCTCCCGCATCAAGGACACGGTTTCTATTGTTATCGTAGAGGGCAACGGGGGAAACAATACCGATATCGGGATTACGCTCCATTACATCGAGCAGATTGCCGATCGTATTCTCAGTTACGATATTGTCATCGTCTATGAAAAAAAGATAGTCGCCTTTGGCTAATGATAAACCTAGGTTACGGCTACGCGAAAGAGAACCTTCTGTCGTATTTACACACAAAGACAGATTCAACCCCTGCCTGGAATACTTATCTAATAATGGCTGATAATCCAGGCCGGAAGAATTATTATCAACAATAATAACTTCCAGTTTCTTAAACCGGTTAACCCCTGGCAGAGAGCCTAAAAGTGCGGAGAGCTCATTAAATCGGTTAAATGTCGGGATAATTACGGAAACCATTGGATTATATTCTCTTTGCCTTAAAGTAGCGACCAGGCCTATTTAGCGAATACTCCACAGAAAATACTCTCGCATTCCCCCCTCGATTCCATTTCGATACCGCTTGCTTTTGCTTCATTCGTCTTTATCCATTTACCCTCATCGTTTACCATAAAAAAATCAATCTTTTCTATACGCCCCTTCCATATACGCCTAATCCTTTCCATATCGTAAACGCGGTACCCTTTAAAGGTCGCTGCTTTGCCGAAGGGAGCAGTTACGATTACCCTCCCGGTTTTATTCAGCAAATCGTATAAGCCTTCCATGCATTTATGATCCCCATCTTCTTTCAAACCGATATGCTCAATCGTTGAAATAAGCGTAATAATATCGAATGATTCCGGAGGTAAATCTGCTTCGAGGATATTTCCTTGTACAAATCTAAAATTGGGATGTCGTAATGTGCATTTCTTTTTATCAAGACCCCAGACTTCAAAACCCAAACCTGCTAACTGCAATGGAAAAAATGTACCGCAGCAACCTATATCGAGAACCCTTCCCTGCTCTAAAGAAATATTTTTTAATACCCATCCGTATTCTATAATCCGCTCGCTACGGGAAATATCCCAAAGGAAAGGCTTATAATAACCTATCTTATAAAGCGACCGGGATAAAAACCAAACGAATCTTTCGGGCAGCAGGCTTGCGATTATCTTCTTTATCATTGTTTCCCCTTTTATTTTATCTCCTGAAGATTTCAGGAAAATATTTGAAGAAATTCACCACTATACCAAATATACCGGAAAGCTGACTAGCTTGACGGTAACGGATGAAACAATAGATAAAATACATATTCAGAAAGACCAGATAAGAACTAAAGCGCAAGGCCTTATCAATGGTATTGGGCTTGATGTTTCTAAAATAAAAAAGGATGAAATTATGGGCCCTGCCGAAAGTGCCGCTCCTGGCCTTAAAATTGCCGCCTTTATCCACCAGATGACGAATGGCGGCTTTGGGATTGAAATACATTTTGTAGCCAAGCCTTTTTATACGGTAGACCGCATCTGCCTCGAAATATTCGCTTATCCCACCATAACGTTCGTCAAAAGAACCTATCCGCTTAATCAAATCTATTTTTAACGAGTAGTTGCAGGATTCAAGATAATCAACCTCAATTATTCCTGGTATTGTCAGTGCGCTTTCGTAATTAGAGCCTAAAGAAAAAGCTCCGCAACGGTAAAACCTGGAAACGGCAAACGGCTTTCCTTCCATGAAGAAATCGTGATAAACAACCTTAAAGACCTTCCAGAAAATCCCTTTTGGTTTTGCCAACTGTTCGTTAAAAGAAGTTAAATCCCGGTTTTGCCTCCTCTCAGGCGGGATAATTGTCGGACCTGTAATCCCTCCAGCATCCGGATACGCCTTAAAAGCATTTACTATTTCATTAAGCCATTCTCCGGAAAGGGCCACATCATCATCGGTGCGGGTAAACACATCTCCTCTGCAATAGCCGAGTGCTTCGTTCATTGCCGCGACTATGCCAGGCTTTTGCTGCACGTAAAACCGTATATCCAGATCCTTCTTATATGAGTTGCATAGTTCTTCCGAACCATCGTTGGAACCACCGTCCATTATGACTACTTCAAAATCCTTGTATGTCTGGGAACGAAGGTCATTTAATACGGATGCCAGGTTCTCTTTTCTATTCCAGGTGGGGATTACTACGGAGATCTTCATTTACTGTCCGCGCCTTACGACCATACTGACTACCCAGTCCTTGTCCGTTATTTTACCGTCTAAGCGCATGAATCCGGAAGCGCAAAGTACATTAAAGCCGCATTCACGCAGGGTCTTCTTGAGCTTTCCGATATCAAAATACCTCATCTTGTGTAATTCTCTAATCACGCGTAAGTCTGGTCCGCCATCAGAATAAATACATTCATAATTTATATTTGCAACTGAACTTATTTTGTCCAAAGATACCTCAGAGACACGCATAACCCTCTTTTTTCCATCTGTAAACACCTTCTTTTTATATGGAAGAAAGTCTTTCGTAACGGCATCTTTATTCCAGCAATCAAAGACAAAGAGTCCTCCCAGCTTTAGGGAATCCCTGATATTCCTCAAGGCCATTTTAAAGTCTTTGGGGTCAGTTAAATAGCCAATACTGGCAAACATGGCAATGATTGCGTCAAACTTATTTTTTGCTTTAAACTTCTGCATAGGAAAACAGCCAGGGAACCTTATTTTTAATCCGGCTTCACGGGACTTGCATTTAGCTATACGGAGCATATCTTTGGAAATGTCCTGGCCCGAAAGATTAAAACCCATTTTTGCCAGGCGGATCACATGATTCCCGGTTCCACAGGCTACGTCAAGGACGTCATGCACAGGCATTTCTGAAAAAGTCTTAAAAACCTTGCGCAAAAAGCAGCATTCGCCCGCATAGTCCTTGTTTTTGTAGATAATATCGTAAACCCTGGCGTATTCCTTAAATGATTTAGCCATATCTTCTCTTTATTTTCTTTATTTTCTCACAAATATAATCTATTTTTGCTTTATCCAAAGAAAGCCCGGAAGGAAGGTATAGCCCCTTTGCGGAAATATCCTCTGCTACGGGATAGCTTCCTGTACGAAATAAACCCATCTTTCTAAATACCGGCTGTTTGTGCATGGGGATAAAGAAGGAACGCGTGTCTATCGATTCCTTAAATAGCTCCTGCCTGAATTTATCGCGCGAAATACCGAATTGCTTTTCATCGATAAGTATAGAATACATCCAATATACGTTCTTTGCCCATGGCTCTTGCCTGGGAAGAGTAATCCCTTCAATTTCTTTAAGTCTTTCATTATAAAGCCAGGCTATTCGCCTTTTCTTGTTTATTAAGCTTTTTATCCTGAACATCTGGGCTAACCCTACGGCAGCCTGCAAATTGGTCATACGATAGTTATAACCGATATCTTTGTGCAAATAACGTATCTTCTTTTGAAAAGCCATATTTCGAAAATATGCTGCCTTATCAGCTATTTTTTTGTTGTTGGTAACTACCATCCCGCCTTCACCGGTAGTTACAATCTTATTTGCATAAAAACTAAATGCTGCTGCATCTCCTAATGCGCCTGACTTTACGCCTTTATATTCGGCTCCATGCGCCTCTGCGGCATCCTCCAATACCAATAACCCGTGTCTTCTGGCGATGCGGCGTATAGGATCCATATCTACGGGATGACCGTATATGTGCACCGGTAATATAACTTTTGTCTTTCTGGTTATTTTATCTCTAAGCTGGGCCACATCCATATTCCATGTCTTTGGCTCGGCATCCACTAAAACCGGCTTTGCCCCCAAATAAACAGCTGCGTAAGCGGTAGCAATCATGGTAAATGCTGGCATAATGACCTCATCGCCCCTCTCCACACCCAATGCCAACAATCCCAGATGCAACGCAGCAGTACCATTTGTGCAGGCAATACCATATCTCACTCCACAAAAAGCAGAGAAAGACTCTTCAAATTTTTTTACAAACGAACCTTCGCTGGAAATCCAGTTTGTCGTGATACACTGCGACACTAACTCCAATTCTTTCCTGGTAAATGAAGTATCATTGACCCGTATCATCAAAAGTGCTCCTTATCTCCATCCACACCAGAATATGGCCCCTGTTTTACCTCTAATAATTTTGAATCCTCAAGAAACTTTATGCCATGGCCTCCGCTGGCCAAAAGAATCGTATCGCCGGCTTCAAGGGTAACTGTCTTTATTTTTATTTTATTCTTATCATACAAAGCAATCTCGATTTTTCCGGATAGGATATGCAATACCTCCTGGGTTATAGATACCTCACGGACAACCTTCCTATGAACATGGTTTTTTATCACATAGTCCTTACCGCGGCAAATAAGTCCGAGCTGCTGGGAGAATTCCGGTGGACTGAAAAAATTGATGCCGTCTATTTCTTTTGTTTTACGGACAATGATAGCTATTATTTCGCCATTGGACTCTATTTTCTCATATTTTTCCATTTTATTTCCTCCCGCTCAATAGATATGCGTAAGCACCTACGGCAGCCGAGCCTGCTTTAACACAATAAAGATAGAACAAACCCAAAAACAACAGCGGATTCTTAAGCGCGCGATAATGAAAATAAGTCCTGCGCGGTAAACTGTGGGATATGGCAATCTCTCTATTAAATTTCAATGCGGGTATATAATAATAGCCATACCTGTAAAACTTACGTGCCACTTCTACTATTGTAGTAGTCTCATGGTGCCATATATAAACGTCAATGAATTTTATTTTTGCGCCCATTTCCACAATCTTATGATGTATAAAAGTGTGTTCGAAAGTTACAGGAGGATTCGCTTCGAAATCAATCCTTTTAAAATAACTTGAACGGAAGAATCTGGGTATAGCCGTCCCCCTTACCGGGTGGTCATCTTTCAAGGAATGAAATATTTCTTTATCATAAGCAATTATTCTTTCCACAAAGGTATTTTTGGTTATAATGGATTTTTCAAAAAGGGTAATGCCGTCATAACCTTCGTTCTCGCAGGTTTTGACACACTCTTCTATGACGTTAGGCTCCAATATCTGATCGGAATCAAGTATAAAAATATAATCGCCTCTACTTGCGTCAGAGCCGGCTTTCCGTGCTTTAGCCAATGTATCGGCGAAGACAATCCTTGCGCCATAGGAACGGGCGATATCCAGGGTTTTATCCCTGCTATGCGAATCCATGATGATAATTTCCGTGTTCTTGTATGTCTGGTTCCTAACTGACTCAAGGCACTTTTTCAGCGTCTTTGCTGAATTATAAGTAGCTATATTTCCGGAAACAAGCTTATCCATTTTTATGCAGATTTTAATATTGAACGGAACGTGTGAACGATATAATCCAGGTCTTTTTTAATGATGTACTGATGACAGCCGATATAGAATCCATTTGCCCCTATGTATTCAGCATTGGGCAGATTACCCGCGTATTCCTCTTTCAAATAGGCGTATGCCGGCTGCTGAGTTGGTATGCAACCAAAAAGCGGCCTTGTTTCAATACCGTATTTTTCAAGTTGCCGGCGCAGCTGAAACCTGGAGATAATTGTGTTATCTTTGATAATGATAGGGTAGGCTAAATAACTTATATCTTTTGAATAATATGGTAGTTGCAGAATACCTTGGAGCCGTCTTAATCCTTTATTTAAATACTCGACATTATGGTTTCTTTTATCGAATATATCGTCTGCTTTCTTAAGCTGAGTCAAACCTAATGCTGCCTGGAATTCCATTATTTTAAAATTATAACCGATCATATCGTGGTAAAAACGGGGGTCAAAATCTTCGGTACCCGTGTACCTGTCTAACGGCGGGCATACGCCTTTTGACCTGGTGCAAACATTACATTCGCACATCCTTCCATGGGCCTTTATTTTCTTAAGCAGTCTTAAAATATCCTTGTCGTTAGTGGTAATAGCCCCCATTTCCCCTGCTTGTATATTATGCGCAATATAGAAGGAAAACACGGCTAGCTGCGATAAAGAACCCAGCCTTCTACCTTTATATATACTTCCGTGCGCCTGGGCGGCATCTTCCATAACCACCAGGTTGTGTTTTTCGCTAAGCGTATTGATTCCGTCCATATCCGCAGCATATCCCATAAGGTGCACCGGCAGAATGATTGAAACCCCCTTCTCTTTCTTTAATGCATTTTTTATATTTTCAGGGGTAATAACAAAGGTGTATCTGTCAACATCCACAAATACCGGCCTAAGCCCTGCATGTATTATGGCGTTTATGGTCGCTATAAAAGTCAGTGGTGTAGTTATTACTTTTGCACCGTCTTTAATATTGAACTTCCTTTTTAACGCGCATAATCCGGCAATTAAGGCGGAGGTACCGGAATTTACGGCAACTGCGTACTTTGTCCCAATGTAGTCGGCCCAAGCCCTTTCAAATTCACAGGTCTTCTCTCCTTCGGAGAGCCTACCTGAATGGATTACCTCCATTATGGATTTTTTCTCGCTATTGCCCAGCTTAAGCTCTCCTACGCACACCTTCATTATTTACATCCTATTTCAACTAATCTTTCCAAATCTTTCTCTACCATCATTTTGACCAACTCCCTAAAAGTAACTTTTGGTTTCCATTTCAGTATCCTTTTAGCCTTGCTGTAGTCTCCAAGAAGAATATTTACTTCTGCCGGCCGGTAGAAATTCCTGTCCACCTTGACATATCTCTTCCAATCAAGCCCGGCATATTTAAAAGCGAGTTCCGCAAATTCTCTCACGGTATGCGTTTCTCCTGTGGCGATTACATAATCGTCTGGTTTAGCTTGTTGCAACATAAGCCACATTGCCTCTATGTAATCGCGAGCAAATCCCCAGTCCCTCTTTGCCTCTAGATTACCTAGCTTCAGCTCTTTTTCCAGTCCGAGCTTTATCTTGGCAATTGTGCTGGTAATCTTACGGGTTACAAATTCAAATCCCCTACGAGGAGACTCGTGATTAAACAATATACCATTGCAGGCGAATAATCCGTAAGCCTCCCTGTAATTGCGGGTCAAGTCAAACCCCGCTACCTTTGAAATACCGTATGGGGAGCGGGGATGAAAAGGTGTATTTTCATTTTGAGGCACTTCCTTGGCATGTCCGAACATTTCACTGCTTCCCGCAAAATAGAACTTACACTTCGAAGCGTTCTCTTTTATGGCGGATAGAACAAAATGGGTCCCGTTTATATTGGTGTTTATCGTAGAGAATTCATCCTCGAAGGATAAACTCACGAAACTCTGGGCGGCCAGGTGGTAACACTCGTTCGGTTTGATTTTTGAGATTATTTTGAATATGCTGGGGTAACTTTCAAGCGAACCGGGATGTAAGGTAATTTTGTCAAGGATATGTTTTATCCTCCAAAGATGGTGCTCGGGGTCCTCCAGGGCCACCCTTCTTACCATCCCATGCACGTCATATTTCTTATCCAGAAGGAACTCAGCCAAATAGGAACCATCCTGTCCGTCAATACCAGTGATAAACGCTTTTTTCATATTTTCTCCTATCTAAATATTTTTCATATCTAATTATTAATATCTGCAAAGTATACCATTTTATTAAGGCAATTTCTACCAGATTCCGAGTTATTTATCAATTAATCTATATTATTTGGTTGCTTTGAAGAAGCGATTACCTCATATACATCAATGGGTCCTGTTTTCTGAATGCATATAATATCTTTACGGGGACACCCCTGAGCGGCAAAGGTCTTAATCAGTCTTAGCCCCTGGTTCTTTGGAATAGTATCTAATTCATTAATCATATCTATAAGCCCCGAACCGGCATACTTATCTCTATGCACAACAACATACTTAACACCCATCCACTTCAAGATATTAGCTGTTTTTAGGTCTGATAAATTGGTGATTGTCTTTGCTATTTTATTCGCATATGTTCCGGGAACAGTCCAGTTAATTATCTTTTTTTCATGTATAGTCTGATAAAACTTATATATTTCATTTGGCGAATTGGCATCTAATGGATATTCTGCAATTACCGTATCTCTGGGTTGACTTTTTAGCCAATAATAAGCTTCCGGTACATGAGAAACATCAATAACCTTATATGGCGGCCAGTTCCAGAATTCTAATAGAACCAAACAGTAGGATATTGTCGTTATGGCGATTTTCGACCAGTTTGACTTAAATTTCACCAACACAGAGTTGAGACCGAAACCAGCCAATACTGCAACTGCCAGCATCACTACAATTCCGAACCTGCAATATGCTCTAAACATAGGCAATAACTTATACATGAAAAATGACGGCATATAAATCTTAAGCCCTCCTATCTGCCACCATGGAGGTTGTGAAAATAACCAGGCGATAAGCGTAAGCCATAGAAAAAAGACTATATAAAAATTATATTCTCTCTCTGATGTCGAAACGGTCATCCGCCTCTTTTTCCATTCTAAAAAACCCACTATACCGAAGACGATTGCTGTCCAGCCTAAATAAAGGGTATGCTCCGTAATACTAGTTCCATATAAAGGAGTGCCGATAAATAACTCTGAATATCTTCCAAAAATAGGATGACTCAAAGAAGGCAAAAGATAACTCAGCGGCCTTGCGGATTGATAAAATAAGTCCTCGAAAGGACGATGATAGGGATTATGCGCTGACACGGGAGAAAGAGAAGAAAATGTGACCATCTTTTTGATAATAGGCAAATATTGTGGCAATAATATGACAGCTGCACAGATAAATAAAAAGAAGGCATCCCTAAGGGGCAAAAGTGAATCCTTATGCACGCCCTTTCTATAATTATTCCCTCCTTTTATTAATAAGTACACAAATGCAACGATTAAAATAACCGTACCGAGATAGGCGATGGAATAATCAAAGCCGGATAACAGTAACAAACTGGCTAAAAATAAAATTTTATATCTTACTTTCCTATATTGAAACAATAAAAACAGTGATAACAAGATCAGGGGTAACCATTGGGTATATGTTAAACTGATATGTTGCCAACTTCTGGCAAAATGCTGAGGAGAAAAGGTAAAAATTATGCTACTAAAAAGCGAACTCCATTTACTCTTTGTAATTAAGAAAACTAATAAGTAGGTAAATGCCCCAGTAAGTATGAAGTTAATAACTATCTGTAGATTATAAATCTGAATCGGGTTACAGGTTAAGGACAAAATATAAACAACGGCTATCCTCAGGTAAGTAACATAACCGGAAGCGAATAAGTCAACGCCAAATGGATAAGAAATTGAATAATTGTTTTTAGAGTAATAATTAGCCAAAGAAAAATTCTTTATCTGCCATCCTTCCCATAAATATGAAAATGATTCATCAGTAGAGAAAAATCCGGGAATATATTTAGACATTCCAAATACCAGGGGATAGGTAGTAATCATAAGAATTATCAATATAAACGCTATGGCTAATAAAAAGTGTTTCATTTGTCTTTAGGGTTACTACTATTAGATTTTATAAACGCTAACGATTTAATAATTACTCCTATGCATAAAAACAGTAGCGCTATATCAGCAAGCGGAATAAAAAGCAATTCTAAATGTAGAAGCCATAAAAAACTGCAAAAAATAAGCAAAATAAGGGATAGAATGATACCTATGTCTGCTAATTTGGATTTTAACTGATATGATGATACCGATGGTAAAAGAGATACTTGATCTTTTATATGGATATAGTGCATTTTCGGAAATAAGATTAAAAACTGTATAAAAAATACAACTGTGAATGAAAGGTTAAGAAAATAATCCGGGACGATAACTATCCTGAATAATTTACCGATATCTCCTACTAAGACCAAAGAAATTAATGTGATCAGCAACGCCAATAATGAATATAATTGTAATAAGACGGCATCCCTGGTGGTTACGGTAAAGAACTTACCAAGTAGTATAGGCAGCATCCAAGATAGAAAAATCACAATAATTGCCAGCATCAATCTTTTAATTGAAAATCCAGCGCCTAAAATCGTGGTTGAATCAAAAAATAATATGTAAATACCGTCTCCTATATTTTTACGATAATTTGATAATGTGACATCAACATCCCCTGGCGGATTCTGATTAAAGATTACCTCTATGGTATTATGCCCTGGCTTAATCAAATCATCAGGAACATATAAGGAATCTGTCTCAATTATCCCCTTTCTCGCGGCTTTTAAGAACTTATCGGAATCCAGTATCGACTTATTTACAAATAACATCTTATCCTGTTTCTCATACATCACATGTTTGACTTTTAGATAATAATAATCCTTTGGTAAATCAAAATCTGCTCTTGCCTTTCCATCTATAACAGGCACTTCTATGCGGAATGACCTCAATCTTCTCTGAGAGGTATCCATAACCAGGTAGGAACATATGCTGTTTAAGACTATTATTTCGGCCAGCAACAGAATGATATATTTAATATACTCTCGCATTGTTATCTTTAGTCATTACAATATAGAATCGGAAAATACCGCCTAATGTTATCTGGGCCAAACCACGATTTATCCCAATCTATCAATTCCCTTCTTCCCAACTCGTAGAAGATATTCGAGCCGAATATTATCCTTTTATTAAAATACTGCATCACCAAAGAATCAAAAACAGGATTATTATCTATGTACCATATTGAATCGCTGCTTCTTTCACAAATCATTTTGAAATCGGACACATTACCATGGAAGGTATTTATAGTTATGTCTGGGTTTATCTTATTTAGATAATACCCTAACTCCCTAATACAAAATGAACTCTCTATATATATATTCTTGCCCTTCTTATAATTCAGGGCTATAAAATTAGCGATTGTCTTCCAATCCGTCATTTTAGCCGGCATTCGGTAATACAGTCTCAATGGGGTAAAATTTAAAGTCAGGAATATAATAACAAGGGACGTATGAATTATTATTTTTACGGAAGCATTTTTAGCTTTAACAGCAGAAATGATATTATCGGCCAAAACAGACACACCATAGGCGGTAACAAAGATATAAACAGGAAAAATATAAATAATATACCTGATATGAAAGAAATATTGATATCCTTTGTAAGCCAATAAGATGAAAGGGATGAATATCCAAATGGTCAGGATAATAAAGATTTCTTTCCGCTCCTTAAAAATACGGTATACCCCTAATAAGAATAAAACATTATATATAAAGAACGCTGGCCCATTTCCTGCTCCGTAACGACATAGTAAGTTAGCTAAATATATGTGGTTTAATTCAAAATCAATAGTCTGACCTCCCATACGGCCACGCATAGTTGATAAAATAGTCCTGCTTAAGGGGAATGTAAAAATTATTACGGACATGATTATCAAGAAGTACGCCTTTAATAGATCACGCGTCTTAAATCCGCTTGGTTTAATAAAAAAAGTAAAAATGGGCAATATTATGAACTGAATTAGAATTACCTGCAGCATTGCAAAATGAAAATAAATGCCCAGTATATCGGATAATATAAGACCTATCAGACTATGTTTTGAATTCTTCAATATGAATTCGTATAGAAAATACATTGACAGTATGGAAAATAAGATTAGACCGGCATAACCTCTTGCCAGCTGAGAATAAAATATATGGTAAAAGGAAAAAGATAATAGGAATGCAGAGTATAACGCAGATGACCTATTAAACCAGGAGTTGGATAAGATATATATGGCTATGATGGTAAGGATACCCAGCAAGGCAGATGGAAACCTTAGCATGGAATCTGAATCCCTGGTCATCAAAGAAGAATGCATTAATAAATACGGTAAAAATGGTTCTTCCACGGGTATATCAGACTTTTCGGGATATATATTGCGGCTGGCTATTTCGCTACTGCTTAAATGAGATATTAATGCCCCAGATATCTCATCTGTTTCCAACGAGGGAACACCTAGATTATGGAATCTTAGAAATATCCCGAAACCAAGAATAAGTAAAAACAATATAACTGTGACCTTCTCAGATTCTCTTATCAATCTTTCTCCTTCCAGGACGAACACTTATTACGAAATATACGATAAAAGTAAGAGTGAGAAATACGAATATAAGTAAAAGCATAATAAATAGCCGGAATCCCAGCTTTGCAAACCGCTGCAACTTGAAATCAAGCAGAACCTTACCTTTATTATTACTACCCAATATAAAACCGTTGCACCAGCTATTGACAATTACAGATTCTATAGCCGTATTTGCAGCTTTGGCATGCCATGATGGGTCATAATTGGTATTAAACAGGATAAGCTTGGTATCCTTATTCGGATAAACCTCTAATTTACTTGCGTCAATAATACTCCAGGGAATATTATTATTTCCGTTATCGCCGTATTCCTTAAATAATGAGAGCGGGTCTAAATTACTATCCAGTACCATCACTAAATCCAATGCAAATAAACCTCTTCCTTTTTTTCTTATGTTTATACTGTGTGCTCCCTTTTCCAGGAATGCCGGTTTACTTTCAAGCCACACAAAATCCTGCCGTGCAGGTACCTTGGAAACAAATATCTCCCTGCCATCTACGGATAAAGATATGTATGAGTCGGCTCCGGTATTTAGAACCCGCATTCTAATCCTATACTCATTATCGTAAGGGGTCTCAAATTTAAAATAGCCGTCTGCATTATTAATAAGGGCAATCCCGGCATATTCGTCTTGCGTAGATAGCGCGTACCCTTGGCTTGCCCTTCCATTGTCGTAAGAGCCTATATTCCATGAGGAACCTTTTTCAGAAGAGAAATTTCTTTCGCCTTCAAAAATGAACATTAACTTTTTATCTTTCAATAAAGAGCATAACCTCTCATTATGCCGAGAAAGGCTATCTTCCGGAATAACCGCTAATTGATCCAGGGAATTTATCCCCCTTCTATTGCTCAGCCATATAATATGCCTGCCTTCTTTTAAATAGATAGCTGCTAATTTAACCCACTTTAATCCAGTAACATTGCCTTTATAGGTATTTAAACTGCCTTGCAGGACGTAATCTACGTAAAGGGATGCCTCTCCACCATCGCCGAGAAGCCACATATCGTGTCCAACCCCTGCCCGAACCCAAATCTCATAGATACCATCAGATGGTATCTCAAACTCAATATAAAGCCCGGCAGCAATTGTGCCTGCCTGGACTAATCCAAGATTATGGCCTTCTTGAATCTCGCCATCATTATTAATCCAATAGGGAGAATAATATCTTATCCAATCCTTATCTTTTTTATCCCACGTATTATATGGCCGTTGCTCCGTGGATGGCTTGTTATTAGAAAATCTAGCATAGTGCCATAAATCAATTTTATATCTGTCGTCCAAGGTAGATAGCATCAAATCATATAAATCCTTACCATAAAAAATAACGCAATCCAGGTCCTTCCATAAGGTTAATGCCTTTTCTCTTAGCTGGCTGTTGAATAACAAGCATCTATCATTAAAATCATAATTTAAGAGTAGTAATGGCAAGTAGACATTTCTTCCTCCTACTATTAAATCAAGCCTTGATACAGAAGATATCAATGGCTTGGCATTTTGATTTTCATAAATAATGAGCTCGGGTGGGGAATTAACTTTACTGAACTGATTGTGCCGAAATATATTATCGGCATTTTCTTGAGATGAATCTCCTGGAATTACTCCCCACATATACTCATACGTCGGATACAATACTACATACCTTATATTCAATAGCTCCAGCATCTTATTAAAATCAGCGGTAAGATTTCTTTTTACAACGCTCTGGCGGCCATAGGGATTCATCCAGAAGTATAAGGCTAAATCTTTGAGCGGAGAAAAGGTGTAATAAAGGGCGCCCAATCCTGGGTGCCTCAGGCTGGTAATTTGAAAGGGACTTGTTCCTGGATAAAGTAATATTTTGTAATCATTAGGTACCTTTTTAACCCATTCATACAGAAAAGACATTTCCTCGGGCATCGCCTTCGGTTTTAATACCGAGCCGGCATTATCTTTAGAAAACCGGTGACTCCCGATGAATGTAGGGGTCACTGCAAATAAAAAGATTAAAATAAATAATAACAGGGTTATTACTTCTAAAACCCGCTCTTTGTGCAGTATTCTTTTTAATAATCTCTCCTTGATTTCTTTAGCAGCGATTCCCAATAGTATGGCAACTGGAAAGGACAGAAAAAGAAGAAATTTATTGATATCCCTAAAAGCAACAAAAAATGGTACATGGTTATAGAATATTTTATAGACGAATCCTAATGGACCGGACCCGCCGGAAGAAATAACAATCAAAAATAATGCGATTAACGTAAAGTATATTGCGTAAGAAGACGGGGCAAGAAGAATGGGTATGAATAATAAACAGGAAATTAAAGTAGCAAGGGGAATAAAGACATATCCGTATTTTGTAAAAAATTCCAATATAAGGTTCAAGGAATAGAAATTCTTTTGTGATATTATATTCCCTACCTGCCCTGCTCCCTGAGGAAGGGCGGCTGAACCGGATATGATATAAGGCAAAAATATCCACGCATTTAACAAAAACGACACTGCAAATAACAAAGATAACGCAAGAATGGGTTTAAGGGGCCTTCTGTTCAAACAAATAAAAAACAGACAATAGCTTAGTAAAATAAATAAAAAGATTATCGCTATCTTAAGCTCGTACCACATTATAATACTCAGAATAAAACCGCTAAGCATGGATAACAAGGCTGTGCCAAATGCAGTATTTTCATTCAATGATTTTAAGAATAGCAGAAAGCTCCCGGGTACAAAAGCAAGGGCTGTCGGACCCTGGATCCAGGAAGCGTGTATTGCCCATATATTCATTATATTCAAGAGAAAATATAAACTGGCTATACTGGCTGCGGAAGTATCCTGAGTAATATACCAACTTAGAAAATACATTGAACTGATACCTACTGCTAAATACATAAATATCCAGATGATCCTTCTGCCAAGATCAATGGGAAAATGCAGGTTGTTAGATAGCTTATCCCATAACCAATACAAAGGAACTAGCTGTAATTCATAAGAAGCAATGGCCCTGCCTCCCCCTTCAAAAGACCAAAGTACCGGAGAACTGTTTTCTCTTAACCACTCCTGCGTGGGCAAAAAAAGATCTGTCCTAACAGCTACCCCCGGCATAAATATGCCATAATATATAAAAAGCGAAACAATAAGGATGAGAGTAATATTTAATAGATGTTTATTCCGCATTGGCTATTCGATAATTAACGTTCTCCGCTTTTCTTTAGCCTCAGATAAATATCCAACAGGTCCCATTCTAAAGGAATGGCAAAAAACCTATGCCTCCAGCGCAATTTTGCTGAATACGAAAGAATGTTATACAATATTCTTTTGATCGGGTTGTCTTCAAATAATCCCCGAGATTTGAATCTCCCCCTGCGGTTAAATTCACATTCGGTAAGCAGACTTATCGTTTTAAGTAATTTTCTTAGTCTTTTATCAATCCAGGGTAGATTATTGACATCGTTATAAAAATAGCTACCCCAGGATTCTAAGGACCCGCGATCCTTAAAACCGCCATCCAGCGCCTTTTGATAAAGAGGGGTATTTGGAAACGGGGTATAGATACTGATACTATTGACCATTAGATCTGGATCGGTTAAAGTCAATTCATCAATAAAATCAAATGTTTTCAGCAAATCCTCTTTCTTCTCTCCCGGGAAACCAGCCATAAAATTTACTGTCGATGGTAGCTTATTCTTCCTAAAATTTCCAACTGTTGTTTTCGCCTGTTCAATTGTTATTCCTTTATTAATTTCTCTTAGTATGTTTGTAGAACCGGATTCTCCTCCGAAACTTATACCTACACAGCCACTTTCTTTCAGTAATTCAAGAAAATCATTATCATATTTGTACGCCTGATCGTATCTACCTGAGCTTGTCCATTTTATCTTGAGGTCAAAGTCTATAATTCCTCGGCATATGTGGGATACCCTTTTTTGATCGATAAATAATTCGTCGTCTATAAAAGCTACCAACTCCGGTTTAAAATTATCGCGAATATAGCGTAGTTCTTTTATGACACGCTCCGGGGACATCGCGCGCCAGCTTCTTTTGTGTACGGCATTGGAATAACAGAATCCGCAACTGAAGGGACAGCCCCTGCTGCTCTGAAAATAGATAATCTTCCTTTTGATGTTTGAGTACCTGTGGAATGACGACAACAAGTGGTAGGGCAATATCGGCAATTTATTCAAATCAAAGAACTCCCTATCTTCAGTAGATATAATATCATCCCCCGCCTTGAAAACTATGCCCTTCACATTAGCCAAGCAAGATCGGCTACCCTGTAATGCATCGATTAATTCCAGCAGGGTCTGTTCACCCTCCCCTTTAACGGCGACATCTACATATTTATTCTTTGCTGTCTGATAAGGCAACAACGAGCAGTGTACACCGCCCCAAATCACCGGCAGGTGGCTCGCCTTCTTCTTTATCCATGCAGCAATTTTTAAGGCATTGCTTATTTGCGGCCCGGTTAAAATACTTATGCCAACGATATCGTATTTATTGATATTTATTTTCTTATAATCATCAAACTGTTCATCGAATATGTCTACTTTATGCCCCTTATCAAGCAAAACCGCTGCCAAAGGTAGCAGGGCATTTGGATAACGGGGGTGTATCGCAACCGGGTCAGGATAAACTAATAATATGTTAGACATCTGATTTTAAATCGGATAACGGTACTAAAGCTTATCTTCTAAAAAGGAAATATCCTTATATACCAATAGCGGTCTGGCTATTGCGATATCAGAAAAGGATTCGCCATTAGTGCCGTTATCGGGGAAAACATATACGCTAACGATTCTTTCGTTCGTATCAATATCTCCGGTAACCATATAGAATATCCACTTTGACGAAATATTATATTTCTTCTCGAAGTTGCCTTTTGAGGTAGAGATTCTCAATCTTATAAAGCCTGGTAACTTAATACCTCTTGTCCATACGCCAAAAGTAACTTTATTATTTTCCGGCTTAGCGGATAAATCGATTGCCCTGTTAATATGCTGCTTGAAAGAGGTCGGCAATAACAGTAACGCATATTTATTTCTGCCTATGATTTCCTTATCAATACTAACGCCCAGTCCGTGCATATCCCACTCCGAGATGCGAGCCTTTTCCCTGTCTCTCTTTATCGCAGTCGCATCATCCGGCAAGAGTTTTTGGCATGTAAATCTAGAGAGTGACGCTTCACCCCTATCTATAGTGATCGGAGAAGGAATATACCCTTTTTTGCGTAAAATAGTAAAGTTATCAAAAGCCGATTCAACGGAAAACTCATCGTTTAAGAATTTATCTATTACCGTATAGAGCCTCCTATCGTTAAAACGGTCGGAATTATAATCCCTCAGGATTACATATTTAACCTGTTTCTTATTTATGTCATTTATGATCTCCGGTTGGGCTGAAAGGGGTACGGAATTTGCCATAAACCACTCATAATATGTGGGACTCTTTGTTTCCGTCAAGAAATAAAACAAAAGGTCATAGGGAAAAACAAATACGTACTCTCCTTTATCGGTATTTGCTTTAACATATTTGACAATAGAGGTAATCCTGTCCCTTTCCGGGGCAGACCATTTTATACCCCTGACATGCCGTATTTTAAATGGGGTATTGAACGTACTTATGGGCACCATGAATATTTTTTGAGCATACTGCATAAATGCGGTGTAATGTCCGACTAAAAGAAAGATGACCAAAAGCAGGTTCACGTAAAAAATACGGAATTTTCTATTGGAGGGATTTATATTCTTAGCGTTTGCAAATTTATCTATACAAAAACCTAATAATATATATGATGACGGATATGCCAGTATCTGACGGATGAAATTAGAAGAGTAGAGAAAGCTGAAATAATTGCTGGATAGAGTAAAAGTCGCAATCACTGCAATCTTATTTTTAACCGGCATACTTTCAGATGCCTTACCCTGATTTACAAATAAATAATAAAAAGTAAGAATTAATAACAGGTAAGGTATATAGATAAAAAAGAACTCGGTCTTTACCATTAGGAAATTGAAGATCGGGTCGCGGGAATTCTTAATAGAAAATACAACGAGTGCCGCTATAACAATGAAAGCGAGTAATGCTGTTTTTGGTTTCTTGCCTAAATTATTGATAAAACGGATTATTCCTTTGAGGACAAAATAAAAGATAAATAATAAAATAAAGGCAATTGCCCCGTATAATAAATTTTTCTTGAACTCCGGAGGAAATAATGGGAATAACAAATAACTAAGACTTCGGAAATTAATCCCCGTATGCTCGGCATATTGATATTGTAGAATCACGGCCTTACGGACTTCCTGAATGAATTCAGTTTTACCCGCAAGGGCTCCTAGCATTGAAATAACAATGCCCATTATCAATCCGGTTACAAAAAAGCCTGAATCGACAATAAAGTATTTTAGTCTCGTACTCAATTTGTGCATTTTACCAGGGGAGAATGCATTGTAACAGAGTGCAACTAAAGAATACGTTAATAACGCTATACCCAGGTTTTGTTTCATCAAGAAGGCGATCCATGTCAAGACCCCGCATACAAACAAATAGGATCTGCGTTTAGTATCCATATACTTCAAAAAAAGAAACAGCTGCCATAGGCAAATAGCTAATGCTAGCAAGGTAGGAGTAAAATAGTTCAAGTGGCCCATCCCCCAGAATAAAAAACAAATAGCGGGTATTAAGTTAAAGGGATGCGGCATTATCCCACTGGATATAAAAAATAATAGGATTAGTATGGCCAGACTTATAAACAGGGCAAGCAGTCTGCTGATTATTAGCTCACTGCCAAACAACCTGAATATTAAAGCATGAAAATAATATGCCCCGGGTGGTTGATGGAGATAAAAATCTATGTACGGCTTATCGCCATCGAGTATTCTTTTAACGATATTTATGTTGTAATTCTCGTCATCGGATAGCCCGCGGTCAAAAAATTGCAATAAATAAATCACGGAAAATATTAGCAAGACTGTATAGATTACGATATATTTTTTATTAGTAAGCTTTAACATCATAAATTATCTTCCTCTCTTTATTCCTTAATTATTGCGTAATTACTATGAATATTCTGGCAAAAATTTATTTAAGATGCTGTATATACGCCCTTCGATAAAGAAATGATAAATTCCATATTTAAACCGCAGCCTTGCAATAGGCGTATAGATTAATACTATAATTTTTAATAAAATATTCCTAAGATCATTTGACAGATTAAACTTGAATATCTTATTGTCTATAAAATACATAGAAATAAACATCATCCTGATAAACCTGTTGTGTTTTTTTGTCAACCATACGGGATTATAATTCTCAGCTTCAACATCGTAGTTGCTCCATTCTTTCAGGGTAGCCGGCTTCTTATATCCAAAACGAATAGCCAACGAATATAGCTCACTGCCAGGAAGCGGCCTTGGTTTATTTAGCGGGATGACGCAACAAGATGAATTATCATGAACCAGTTTCATTATCAAATCCCGGGTCATCTTTGTCTCTTCTATCGTTTCTGTAGGAAACCCCACGATAAAATTATAAAAAACCTTGATTTCCTTATGTCTGGCAAGTTTCCTATTAACCTCCAGGATATCTTTCACGGTAATGCCCTTATTGACAAGTTTTAGTATTCTATCCGAGCCGGATTCCACGCCTATATGAACCGTATTTGTGCCCGCCTCTGCAAGCTTCGTAATAAATCCGTCTTCCATTCTTGCCACTTCATCTATACGTGCCCCCCTGAATCCTAATTTGATTTTGAGACCGGCACTCTTAATCTTATCAATAATGTTCTCGACATTGCTTAAATCTACAAACGAATCGTCATCAATAAAATATATGAACGTAGCCCCATATTTATTCTTTAGCATCTCGATATGGCCGACAACATCTTCTACGGGATAAGGTTGCCACTTCTTATCGAATTTTGCATACTGCGTAGGAGAACTGCAGAATATGCATCTATAAGGACAGCCCATTGCACTATATACGGGAAAGACCATTTCACCACTATCCAGATATCTGTAATGGGATAAATCGTGGATAAGATCATACGGGATGTCTTTATAATCGATGAATTCAAACCTATTTTCAACTGGGTTATGAGTATATTTTTCTGGGCTATTGCGCCAGGACAGTCCGGGTATATCCTGTAAATTTATGTTTTTATCGCTGCTGCACAGATGCATGACAAGCTGATAAAACGGCTCAGCCCCATAACCACGGACAATAAAATCCACGGATTGTTCTTGTAATACATCATCGGGGCTAAAGGTGGGATGGGGTCCGCCCCAAACTATATTAATTTTAGGCCACTGAGATTTTATGAAACGCGAAATATTTATGCTCTCCGTTATAGACCTGCCGCTCATAACAGTAATACCGATAACCCTGGTATTATCATTAATTAAGCGGCTCAGGCTCTCTTGCCAAGATACATAATTTATACGCGTATCCAGTATATGCACCCTGATACCGGCTTTTACGAGTTTACTGGATACATAAAGAAGCCCTATGGGGATCATGCGGATAAAAGAACCTGTCAGTGATGTCCTAGGTTGAATCATTATCACTTCTGTAGGATTAAAAATGGTCTGCTCACTCATAATTATGGATCAGCGTTACTGCCTCTCTAATTCCTCCAAGCTAATAGGACAAACAGGGTGCTTATCAATTCTTACAGGGACCTCCAGGTTGGATATTGGTTTTATGAATTTTTCGATATACGCGCTATCTGCCCCGATCAGGCAATCCGCGCTCCTGCGCCTAAAATCAGGAAAATTGCCCATACGCCTCCAAATTTTCTCCAGAGGTTCCTGGCGTATATTTCCGAAGGAAATAAAATTCATGCCGCAGCCCATCACATCGCCATAAGGCGAAATACAGATCTTTTCTCTACCTGCAGGGCATTCCTGCCTCATGGAGAAATTGATCATCCAATCGGAACGTATAAAGGGGTTTGCCTTCATATATTTTTTGACTTCGAGCCACTCTTCTTTGGTAAGCAAGACTTCCTCCTGCCCTGCCCAATTTCCAGAAATACAGGCCAGGGAAAAAACCACCCCGATCTTGTTTTTCCTTGCAAACTCAACCATCTCCCTCATCTTTTCAAGGCCATTATGCATAATTACCGTGCTGATATATACCGCCAGGCCGATTTCTTTTGCAAGGCGGATTGACTCCATTACCTTCTGGAAATGACCGCTGGCGCCTCTGATGCGGTCGTTAGTCTGTTCGTCAACACTGTCCAGGCTTAAATGTATTGTCTCAACCCCAGCTTTTTTTAACCGGGAAAGGAACGCATAATCAAGGTTCAAGGCATTGGTAACTAACGCAAAGATTGTATGGCGTGGTGCCATAACCGTAATAATATCAAAGAGGTCTTTCCTTAAAGTAGGCTCCCCCCCTGACAAAACAACAGAGAAAGCGCCAAGCTTAGCTGCCTGTTGCCAAATATCCTTGTATTCCTGAACTGTCAGATAATTGTCTTTATCTCTTTTGATCTTGGAGGCATAGCACATCTCGCATTTAGAATTACATTCTGTCAATAACGTCAGCTCAACTGTGCGTAAGACATTCTGCCTTAATAAAAGTGTTCTGATATAACCGGAAATTATCTTTGCTATTAACCCCGGGTCTTTTTTGATGACTTTTTTGTGATAGTAAAGGTTTTTGAATTTTTGCATTTTTAGTGCCTCTTTACTTCTGAAAAACAACACATATTACATTCAACCGGAGGGTCCTGATCCCGGTTTGCGACCTGCCTCCAATCTAAGAATTGCTTATAACTTTTTAGCCTGTCAATCTGCCTAACATTGTAGCCCAGATCGCGGATATTCGCTGTCTTTACCGATAAACAGGGAATAATATTGCCATCGGGTAATATTACTATCTGCGACCAGGGTATATAGCAGGGGGAGGAAATTCCTTTACCTCTTGTCTTAAAAAGTAATCTTATTTCTGGCTGGCTGTACATCTTGGGATATAGGGTAACCCGGCAACGTCTATTACGCGAAGAATCCAACAAATTAGCCAATATTTCAGCGGTTTTATTTTGCTGGCTATACTCATAACATAACGGTTCCCCAACATCCCTTACCTTTTTCAGGTTCTCGTAAATGCGGAAGTCAAATTGTGCATGTTTAGTGGTTTTCATCAAAGAGACATTAAGGCAGTCTGCCTTTAAGGTCTCATCGCAGAATTTATAAAATTTAATTAAGTGATCGATATTATTATCTAAAAGGACGGTTTTAATGGTCAGGGAAGGCTTGTTCGAATACATAGATTTCTTTAGAGAATTCAAGCATTTTACCTTTTCTGTAATATGACTAAATAATCCCGGTTTTTCCCGTGCTGCATCATGGCAATCGGCAAACCCATCCAATGAAATAGAAAGATTCGCGGCTTTATATTTTATTAAACCCGTTAAAATCCTTTCATCCAATAGAATCCCGTTGGTATTGACTGTATACGGCAGCCGGCCGGCAAGATGCTGAATTATCTGCATAAACCCGTTATGCAATAAAGGTTCCCCTCCAGATAACCCGACAAAAGAAGGCCTGGGGATGGAATCTATGACCCTAATCCATTCTTCCGCAGAAAGCTCATTATCACCCATCTTTCCGATTTCAGAATGTTGTGGCTGTATTTTCTCCCTTTGCCAGCAATAAGCACAGTTTAGATTGCAACGCGCAGTAATATAAAAAAAGTACCCTAATGGCCTCCTTAGCAAAAAAGGTGCCCTCTGCCTTATTCTACCGTAAATATCCAATATTTTATCCGCCTCTAATTTTGTCAGCACCATCAATAGTTATATTTTCTTAAGGCATGCCAGCCTAAGTGAAGCAATGTATTGGGGTTTACGGAAGAAAAAAGGTAATTCAATTGATAATTCAATAACATTCGGCAGCATTTGCAAGTATTATCCCTGGACATCAATTCGAATGCCTTTTTTATAGAAAGTCGCTTCGTGTCATAACCGCGTCTACCGAAAAGTGTGGCACAGGGATAAACTATGCCATTTGAATCTAAAAATGCGCTGTATTTGCCCATAGGACATATGTTATGTTTAGTGAAATTCTGCAAAGACTCAGGAAAGGTATCTATATTCTTTAATATTTGAAAAGGCCCGATATAATCGGAATACTTTAATACGTTTGAAATCGCCTCAAAAGAGTTTTCTATCGGATAACCCCTCCTTTTCAATTCATTAACCCGCAACCAAAAAGATTTCAATTCTTTCTTGTCAAACTTTGCAGATTCCAGACTTTCTCCTGGCCGACAGGCAACTTCAGTAATCAATACCGTGCAGCCGACCTCTCTGGCAAACTCTAAGATATGTTCCCAGGAATGCACAGTAGCTGTACTTACAGTCATTTGAATTGCAAAATTCCTAAATTTCTTTTCTTTCAACAGTCTTATATTCTGCATAACCTTATCATATGTCCCCTTACCTCTATCATAATCGTGTTTTTCTTTATCTCCTTCCAGGCTGATAGTAAGCTTATTCAATCTCTTTAATACTTCGATCTTCCGGTCAATTAAAGTTCCGTTGGTATTAAGGCCTACAAGCATATTCTTGGCGTTAATATGGGCTATGATTTCGCCCAAATCATCACGCAATAAAGGCTCTCCTCCTAGTAAACATATATATCTGGTTCCGATGCTATAAAGGCCGTCAATTATTTCCAAAATCTTATCCAAGGAAGGATCCTTACTTCTACTTGTGCCTTCGACTGCCGTAGCTGAATCAAAATTACGATTTGTTACCGCATAACAATAAGGACATTTAAGATTGCATTTGTTGGTAATAAAAAAGTTAACGTACCAAGGAAAGGGTTTTTTGCTTAATCTGCCAAAAAACAATGCTATCCCGGCGTTGATAAAAGGTGAATATTTGCCAAACATCCGTATTACTGTCCCTTCTTTCGGTATAATAAAAACAGTTCTCCTATATTTACCTTGAAGCCACAAAGCCTTAACCAGTTAAAAAATGATTGTAATATGCGATTAATCCCATCTATAAATCTATTATTATGGTAAGTCTTGGCAACACTACAGCAATAATCCAGCGTCAGATATTTATAGGCTGGCCTGGATATCAAAATATCAAAATGGCTGGATAAAAGCCGGTTAATGTTGCTGGCATTATAATAATAGGGGTGCTCTTCTTTATAATGCGGCCAGCACCTGCCCATTATCCGCCTTGTCCAAGAAAGGGTGTCAGGGGTGGAAATCATCAATAAACCTCCGGGCCTGAGAATATCATAGACATTTTTCAGGAACACAACCGGCTCAGGTATATGCTCAAACACATCGGATAAAGTTATTACATCGAAGAATTCGCGCGGAAAGTCGCCTGATTTTAAATGCGAGCCCCGTATCCTGTCTTCGCCAAATTTGTCTTTGCAACGGCGGATACCTTCGGGAGAGACCTCTAAACCGTAAACATCAAAACCATCCTCCCTGGCTACTTCCATTAAATCACCGGTTGCGCAACCTATATCCAGGAGCCTACCTGAAGCAAGAAGGTTAGTTATCGGTTTTAAATATCCCCTGAATGTCTTCTTTTTCATTTCGGAAACTTGATCTTCGGATTGCTCGATATTCCAGGCCTGATAATAATCTTTGTAAATCTTATCTAACGATTTTTTGTCTGGTATCGGGTCAAGAAATTGTAATTTGCATCTAAGGCATTCCATTAAAGAATATGCTCCGACGGGGAATAAGAACCTTGAACGGCTCTCTCCACAGATAAAGCATATTCTTCGAGTCTCCATTCTTATATCTTTCATTTAACTATGGTTTTTTTTGGTATATAGCCAGTCCGTAGAGAGAAAGGTATCTTTTTATATGCAATTTTTTAGGAAGAAATAACCTGATAAAAGGGTCTAATATCCACCTGTCTAGCAAATAAAGGCATTCCAATACAGGCATGTATAAGTATCCCCGCCTGAGCTTTTTTACAAAGTAAAAATTATATGGCGGATTTAAGAATGCAGTTTTCAGTTCCGCCAGCCCAAGGTCTTTTAATATTCCCTTTACCTCAGAGAAATCTATAGCCTGTTCGTATTTATCGAAATATACATCGCTCCTTAAACAGCTTTTATACATTATGCGCCGCGGGCAAAAGCCGTCATTCGGTTCAAATATAACCAAAATGCCATTCGGTGCTAATGCAGCTGCTGCCTCTTCCAGTCCTTTACGCCATAGGTGCTTTTCTAAATGATGCAAGCTGACCCAAAACACAACCAATTTTAACGAACCTTTTTCAAAAATTGGCCGGGTTACATCTGCGCAAATCCGCAGTAAATTAGAAGGCGCATATTGCAGGGTCCTGAAACTTAAGTCACAGACATAGACTTTGGCACCAGGTAAAGTTTCGGCGATACAGCGCGCAAAATAGCCTTCCCCTCCGCCCATTTCCGCTGCCATACCAGTTTCTCCTAGCTCAATCTGCGAAATTACTCTCTTGAGTAGGTTTTTACGGAAATAGGGGGCATTATGCAGATTAAGGCCATCAAAGGTTTCCATCTCCTCGCACTTAACCTTGTCAAGCTTATCAGGATTCAATAAAACAGCTATCCCATCCTTGACAAAAAACTGTTCTTTTCCGTCAATGCTAATCAATTTTTCACGAGCCTGTTCCAGCGGAGTACCGCTTTCCGGGCTCACCAATCCCTTAAAGTAAAAGCTATTATTATTTGGCATCTTGATTCGATCTTAAGAATTTATCTTCCAGGGAACTAAAAACATATTCCGGGCTAATAGCAGACAGACAGATATTATCAGCGCATTTCTCGGCAAATAGACATTTTTTGCTATCGTAAACGCTCATACAGGGCGAACAATACTGTTGCGATGAAACAAATACCAATGAATTTTTATTCAACGGGCCATAAACAATCGGCGTTTCCGGGCCAAAGAATGCAGTCGTATTTATTCCATATAGGGAAGCGATATGCATGGGTCCGCTGTCATTGCTGACCATCAAGAAAGACATTTCGATTAAAGTAAAAAGCTCTTCCATGCTTGTCCGGCCGGCAGCGTTGATTAAGTTTCCGTTAGCGCCTTCTACTTTCTCATAAATAGCCTTGACATATTCGACATCAGATTCTCCGCCGGTTAAGACATAATAATAACTGGGGTAGTGCGATACCAAAAGATTCAACAGTTTGATAAACGATCTTGCCGGCCACCTGCGGTAAATAAAAAGCTCTCCGGCATTAACGTTGACCGTTATAATCGGTTTATTTTCCTTTAAACCCAGGTTTTTCCGGATGGGATTTTCCAGAGAATCCCTGAAAGACGGCAATAGCGGAAAGGAGAAATATTTGCGTTTATCAGTGACCCCCGCCAAGACAACCGCATAGGTAAAGTATATTTCAGAGATGTGCTTGTAAGGATTATAGTAGATTGGATGGGTCAGGATGCCTCCTGGACGGATACACAAATGATATAGCCCTACCCTCACTTTGGATAACGCGAGAATAGAAACCAGCATGCTGAATTTAGCGAAAAACTCAAGGTCAATGGAAATATCAATCCGCTGACGTAAGATATAAAGCATATTCCGGAACATATCCCTTGTAAAAGTAGCAAACGAGCTAAGGTCTACAATTAATACCTCATCTGCCATTTTACAGAGAGAGACGACCTTGCCATTGGACTTGCTCGTTAAAAAGATTATCTTTGCATTCGGATATTTTTCCCTGATAGCCTTCATTAATGGTATGGCGTTAAGCGTACTGCCTATGCCCAGATACTTCTGGCATAAAATCGTGCGTACCTTCTCTGGAGGGATTTCTTTACTCCGAGGAATAAAAATTCTCTTAATCCTTATAATTACGCCCAGAAAACGGCATAAAAACATTCCGATATTATCATCAATAAAACGCATCAGATATACTGTCATAATCTGCCCCCCTAATCGGCTTCTAGCCTAATAAGGTATCCTGACTGCTTGGAAGAGCGCTATTGTCTTCATTCCAAATAAGGCCATTTTCTTGCGCCGAAACCAGATAATCCCCAATCGCCATATAATCCAGGCAGGTAAGTTTAAAAACGCGAATGGCATCGGCTTCACTGCGCACGATAGGTTCATCATGTATGTTATAACTTGTATTGATAAGTACCGGGTTTCCGGTTAACCCGTGATATTGTTCAAGTATCGCATAAAAATCAGGGTTATTCACTCTCGTTACCAACTGCGGCCTTGCGGTACCATCAACGTGCACAACTGCCGGACAATGCTTCTTCATCCAGTCTGTGCAGTCAAAGATAATTGTCATGAACTCAGAGGTATATTCCGCTCCGCGGTAATCCTTAAAGCAACGGTCAATATAATCTTCCATGACTGCTGGAGCAAAAGGCATAAACTCTGTCCTTCTTAAACGGTTATTCAACCATTTATTAATTGCGGTATCGTCGCAATGGTACAATATGCTGCGGTTGCCTAATGCGCGCGGCCCATACTCCATTCTACCGTTAACTCTTATAACTACTTTTTTCTTACTTAAAAGCTCGGCGACCGTTTTATTGATATTTCTATCAAAATGATATTTTAACCCTTGACGCTTAAGCTCTTTCTCCACTCTCTCGTTTTTTATCTCATATCCCAAAAAGACATCATTTAACCTAAAAGGCCGGATTTTCTTATGCTTGCCCATCGCCCACAAAGCCGCTCCCAGAGCTGTCCCGCTGTCGCTCATGGCCGGATGCACAAAAATATTTTTTACCCCTGGGATATGAAAGATGCGTTGATTAAGCCGTACATTAGCTACTACCCCACCGCTAAGCAATAAATTTGTTACCCCTGTATTTTTAACTGCCAAGCTTACAATCGATACGATAACATCTTCCAATCTCTGCTGGAAGGCCGCAGCCAAATCTTGCGGAGAATGACCCTTAAAGTAAGCGGGAATCTTACCGGTCCGGGAATATTCAACCATCAACTGGTAAATTTTTGGCGAAACTTTAATCTGCATATGCTCATTCCAAAGCAGTTTCTCTACCAAGGAATAAGCCTTCTTCGGTTCGCCGTAGCCTGCTAAACCGACTATCTTCCCGCAATGGAGAAGATAATTATATCCCAGCATCCGGGTAATCAGGGTATAATAATCTCCGGGAGAATTGGGGTAAGGGCTGCAGGATAAAGGATATACTACCCCGTCTCTAATGACGTCTATTCCCAGCGCATCTTTCCCATCATAGCCTTCAATCACTACAGAAAGTGTTTCTTCTTGCTCTGCAGAAGTAAAATAAGCCGAGGCTACGTGGGCAAGATGATGATTGACAAAGGTGATCCTTTTATTCCAGCCTAACCTTTTTTTGATATAACGCAGGCTATTCATATTTATCATCAGCCAACGGGGAATCCCGGTCATCGCCAGAAGGTTAAGTGGTACGGCTCCAAGCCCATATAACACTTTAAGCCGTTTGCCCTTCACATAGATCAATTCAAACAGTCCCCTGCCTCGGGTAATTGCTGCCTTTAAATACCATGGCCGGCCGTTACTCAACAAGGAATTCGGCGTGCCGATAATTTCTATAGCGATTTCGTCCACATCCTTCGCTTCTATGCCGGCGCAATACAGGACGTCTTCTATGGCTTTATAAGGAACGCCGTAAGACAGCTTATTTCTTGTTATGCGCTCTTCTGCGACTGCCGCAAGGATTTTATTATCTTGAATAAGGGCAGCGCTGCTTTCATGCCCTCCTGCGTGTATGCCTAAAATGATCATATGCCTACTATTGTTTCTCCTCTATATATTCGCCTTCAATATTTACCCGCCAGATATCATGTTTATTTCCGTACAGCAAGTTCCTGGCGGCACATAAACCGGTCATTATAGAATGGTCCTGGTTGTTATACTTATACATACCGCCTCTTCCAATCACTTGCAGATTTGAAAAACCCAAAAGATATTCCTTCAATACGCTAAGATGCTTATTATAGCCGATATAATAAACCGGATAGCAGTTCCTCTCCCTTAGCACAAAACCATCCAACACCCTCCTATTTCCGCAAAGCCTTGTTTTCTTTAGCTCTTTTTCTGCCGTAGCTATCATTTCCGCATCCTTCTTTATCCAACAGTCATCTCCGGCAAAAGAAAAATATTCAACGGTAATGGCGCTGGCGCCATTACCTGCTACCATTTTGCTGCTGAAATTACCATAATTTGCAATGCGACCCATCCCCACTTCCGGAGAATGGACATATATCCAGTTATCCGGGAACAGGTCTTTTCCTTCTATAATCAGATTTACGCTGATATGGTCTCTAAAATATAGTTTATTTGCCGCTTCAATCACTTCGGAAGGCGGCGGAGGGTTGAGCTTCAGGATTAATTCCGTGATAGGTATGCTTGAAATATAATGGCTACCATTCAGCTCATAAGTGCCAGTACGATTTTTGATTATGGCGCCTGTTATACGGCTACCCTGTCTATTGATTTCTGCCACTTCTGAAAGTAATTCTATACTTCCACCATTGGACTGTATCTGTTCCTGCATGGCTTCATACATCATCCCCGCTCCCATCACCGGATACGAGAACTCCCTGACCAGGCTCTTTATCCTGCCTTTATTTCCGCTTTCGCCAAAGAATGCATTCTTGATTATTTCAGACATATTCAGTCCCTTTATCCTTTGCATGGACCAGTCCGCGCTGATTTTGGAGCAAGGAATACCCCACACCTTCTCTGTATATGTCTTGAAAAAGACTTCAAATAATTTCCTGCCGAACTGGTTGATTATCGCCTGCTCAAACGAATCTGCTCTGGCCTTTTTAAAATGCGCCCTTGAATTAATATAGTCATATATAGCCGATACCGTAGTAGCAAGCCCTAAATTAGCAAAAACATTCAGAGGTTTAAGCGGATAATCAAACAGCCGGTTATTGTATAATATCCTCGTAAGCCTTGGTACCCTAATAAGATCCCCTCCGAGCAAGCTCTGCCATAACTTCTCTATTTCTCCATTCTTTGTGAAAAACCTATGAGGGCCTATATCAAAATGGTTATTTTTATAGCTCAGTGTCCTGGAGAGACCGCCTACGCGGTCGTTCGCCTCCATCATCCTGACTTCTACACCGCCCTTGGAAAGCTCAAGCGCTGCTGCTAAACCCGCAGGTCCTGCCCCTAATACGACAACCCTTTTTATTTCCATCTTATCTTATTTTATTTTATGAGGTGTAGATGACGGTTCCTTAACCAGGCCGCGCCTAGCGATATCCTCCACTTTCCATACCTGAAGAAGGGAAATATTGTCATATTTTAAGGAAAAAACAGGAGTAATCCCGCTCTTATATAAGGAGCTATCCATATTGTTCGTGATGTAATATACGCCTGAGGGGTTGGACAGATATTTACGGAAATTGCCTTCATTATCCAAAATAATATCCTTTCGTATCCTGCCCATCTCCTGATACCATTTCATGGATATATTGGTACCCTGGTTATAGATCAGCCTCGCGTTCTGTTCTAAATTTCTGTTTATGAAATTAAGCAGGTCTTTGCCAAGCTCGTTATCCCAATATGAACCAAAGCCTGCGCGCTTGGCGCCATTAAGCCCTCCTATCAGGCCATTATAGTAAAACAGCCCATAAGGGTATATTTTGCTATAATGCGCGGCTATCGGAGTAAAAATTAATATAACAAATGCCGCTTTAAGGAATTTCCCTCTCAGGTTAATTTTACGCGCATGAAAACGCTTTATCATATACCCCCAGCAGACTGCAAAGCCTATTCCCGCGAAGGCAGCCAGAAGAAAAAAGGATATAAGAAACTCCCTACTTCCTTCCCATCCTCCTAAAAAGCTGATTATCAATAAAGATACAGCCATATTGAACAATAGAAATACGCCGCAATCATCATTTCGCCTGTTTTTGAATGCTGCCGCTATTCCGATACAACCGGCGGCCAATATAGGCAAAGGCACCGTACTGAGCAGGGTTATAAAAGGATAATGCCAGGGCGTTTTGGCATAATTTGCCCCGTAAACCCTTCCGAAATATGCAGTCCCGTCCTTGGTTACCGTGACTACCCAATATAAATATCCTATAAAACGCTCTATCCCCTTATGCCACAGCCATGGCCATCCCAAAAATAGCGTAAGCGATGTTACTATAAGAACGGAAAAGAACAGAGACCAAGAAACAGGGCTCTTATTGTCCTTACCAACTCTGTGGAGATAATATGACCATAATATTAACGGTATGGGTATAAATACCGCCTGTATTTTAGTCAATAGTGCACATCCAAATAGTGCTGCAAACAATATCTTTCTTTTTAGGGTCGTGGCATAATAATAGGAAACTACGCATAATAGCCACATAACAGCGATGGGGATATCAGTACCAACGAAATGGGCATGGGTAAATACGACGGGGATAAAAATAAGCGACAACACCGAGCAAATTCCCGACCAACGCCCATATTGTTTAGCAATGAAAATATATAGAATGGTTGCTGATAACGCAAAGAACATGCCGCTTCCCATTCTATATGTCTCAAGAGGCGGCATTAATTTTTGAAATAATAAGTAGCCAAAAGAAAATATATATCTTGCAAAAGGTGGGTGATAAAAATGGCCGTATGGCCAGGATATCCTGCTTATCTCTGCAATTGGTTTTGAGAACAGCACCTTTTTGAATAATAGATCAAACCAATAAATTACCGTACTGGTATACTCCCACTCTCTACGCTCATTCCCCCCAATGGCAATGTCATTTCTTGTAATAAACATAATGATTACCAGAATCAGGAAGATAGACGATGCGATAACTATATTACTCAGCCTGGATATCCTTATTGCATCCGGCTTCCTAAGATATGCATCTTCGGTACCTAAAATCCGATAAGTCAACAATACAAAAATTATTATAAAGATAGCTGCGGAGATAAAGGTAAGGCGGAACATGTATATATTTTCTTCCTGACCAATCCCCTTAGCAAACAAAAGAGTAAAAATGCAGAGAAAGAAAAATACTAACGTTATAGTAAGATTCTTTGGTGAGATTTTTCTATTTCTTACTCTATTATTCGCCATTACGGCCATCCTTTCTCTTCATGGAATGGACCAGACCAAAGATGCCTTTGCTTCTTTTTCTAAAGAATCTGGTCATAAATAAAGTCAATACCTGCCTTATGCTTAAATGGCATATGATATCGAGGATTATCCTTGGCCTTAGATAGAATTTCTTTGCCGCTAGCCATTGAAATGCCTCCAATTCACGTGAGCTAAGCTCGCACCAATCAAGGTCGGCTGTACTGCCGTCATGAGAATCCCAGTCAATATCCTCAAATGATTTATTTTTTATCCACCTGTCAAATAGTTCTGCCCCGGGATAAGGGGTCATTATATTAAACCATGCCCTGTCAAAACTATTGTTAACAGCGAAACTTATGGTTTCCTGTGCAGTCTTTGCCGTTTCTCCGGGAAAGCCAAAAATAAAAAAACCGTAAGATTTGATGCCTGCCTGTTTCAGCTGTAAAAGGGAATCCTTCACCACTGACAAATCAAGGCTTTTCTTTGCATTATTCAATATTCCCTGATTTCCTGATTCAATCCCCAATCCCACAGAATAACAACCTGACTTCTTCATTAAAGAAAGTAAATCTGGGTTTAGGCTATCCACGCGCACGCCATTGGAACATTGCCAAGTTATATCAATATCACTTTCGATTATCTTCTTACATACGGATGTCGCAAATTTAGTGTCTAGCGTGAAGTTATCGTCCGTTATCAGGAATTCTCGTACCCCAAATTCAAATTTCAGCTTTTTCATTTCATCAACCACATTCTGCGGACTTCTAAAACGGATCCTGTGTTTCCAGGTAATATTGGATGCGCAGAATGTACAGTGAAAGGGACAACCCCTACTTGTCATTATGGGGGCGAGTGGATAGCGTTTGGCCGTAGCAAGTATAGGCACTATACGGTATTCAGAAGGCGGCATATGCTCCCATGCCGGAAAAGGCAATGTATCAAGGTCGCCTATTAAATCCCTGGGTTTATTCAATATAACCCTCTTGTCTGTGTCGAAAAACGCTAAGCCGTTAATATTGAAGAATTCTTTTTTCCCATAAGAAAGGTATTTCGCCAGCTCGCTTAAAGTTATTTCTCCCTCGCCAACCACGGCAAAATCAGCCCCTATATCCTTTAAGACCAGTTCCGGCAAGGCAGTCACCTGGGGTCCTCCGATAACTACAGGGACATGGTAATTCTCTTTTATTAAAGCCACCAGTCTCTTAGCCATATTATGGCCTCTAGAGAATACAGATATAGCAATTAAATCTGGGTCAAACCCCTGTATAACTTGCAAATAATCATCCTTCTCTGCGTTTTTAAGCGTGCCATCAAATAGCTTAACCGTGTGTCCATCACCTTCCAATACGGATATCAAATATCCTATATTAAAAGGCGGACAGACGATATGGGAATCGTAATTGACCTGTAAAAATAGAGTTTTCATCTTTCTTATTTACTTAGCAACCTCGGAAGCAGCTTTGGGCCAAACGCCAGAATCTTAAGAGGATGCTTCCAAGCCATCTTTAATATATAATTGGGCCTTAAAAGAAACTCCCTGTTTATTCTTATGCTATATTCCAATAATTCTTCAAGCGTGACATTCTCTAATGCAATCGCATTATGACGCAGTTGTAAGATATCATAGTTAGACCAATCGTTTATCCTAAGCATGCCGTTTTTCTGGCAATATTCGTACAAATCCGTTCCAGGATACGGGGTAACTATGGATACGGCCAAATAATCCAAATCCAGATTCTTTGCCAATTGGATAGTCTGCTTTATTTCTTCTTTTGTTTCCGTGGGATACCCCATCATAAATAGGCCTTTAATAGGGATACCCGCCTTATTGGTAATTTTGACAGTGTCATAGATTTGCTTAATCGTTATTCTCTTATTGACGAAATCAAGCATTCTCTGGCTGCCGAATTCAATACCATAGCTTATGCATCGGCAATTTGCCCTCTTCATCTCTCTAAGCAATTCTTCATCCATCAGCCCTATTCTGCCGCAACATTCCCATTGTATATCGTCTAATCCTCTTTTGCGCATCCCCCTGAATAACTCAATCGCCCATTTTTTATCCACTACCAACAGGTCATCGATGAATTCCAGATATCTCAATCCGTAATTCCTCTTTAGATAATCCATTTCATCCAATACGTTATCTACAGACCGCCTTCTCTGAGTCCTCCACATTTTTGCGAGTTCGCAGTAATGGCAAGAAAAAGGACATCCCCTTGTAGCCAGCATTGTTGAAAATGGCCTGCCTCCTTCTAATGCGATAGTACCCCTATATAATTCCATCGGCAATAAATCCCACGCGGGAAAGGGAAGCTCATCCAGGTTAGCTATAAAGTCCCTAGCCGGATTCACTATTACTGTCTCTTTATTCCGATAAGTAATGCCTTTAACGTCACGTAGGTCTCCCGCCGATGCAATGGTATTTATGATTTCCAGAGCAGTAATCTCTCCTTCTCCCCTTACGCATATATCAACCGATTCCTCGCTTTTTATGATGTTTTCGTGTTCAGCGAATATGTGGATGCCTCCGAATATTATGCATACATCCTTCAAATAGCTCTTTAATGCCCGGGCTAAATTTGCTGCTGCAGTATACTGTTGGGTTAATACCGTGATTCCGATAAATTCGGGAGACTCCTTTGCCGCTATTTCGCAAATCTCTGTCTCGTTTAAACCCAGGGCAAGAGAATCAATTATAACCACATCAACACCGTTTTTTCTGAGAAATGCCCCGATATAAGCTAATCCCAGTGGAGGAAATAAGCCCTCCTGCCCCAATTCCCTGGTATTGAACCTGTTTTTCCTCGGCTTTCTCTCGGGAGGGACAATCAGCACAATTTTCTTTTTCATTATTAATCCCTTTTAAATCCTAAAATCGCAAGATGATTAACCAATCCTAAACAGCCTCTTACATGCAAATGCAATTCTTCCCCATGTCAAATGCTTTAAAAAATATTTAATTCTTCCTGGTCTGAAATAAAACTCAAAATAAGCCCTGTTCTGCAAAGACAGTAACTCTTTGTGCGGAATCTGTTCCAACTCCATGGCATAACCAATCTGCTTTCCATAGTATCTCCAGTCGTTACTCCTGATTCTCAAGCCACCAACATTATCAACGGCCATCCTACGTACCTCTGTGCCCGGGAAAGGAACCATAATCGCGAAATTTGTCGTGGCAACCGGCAACCTCTTTGCAAATTTGATGGTTTTTATTATGGATGCACGGGTCTCATAGGGATGGCCTAAAATAAAGGTCGTGCCCACCTGAATACCGACCTGATTACACAGGTTGATTGCATCAATAATCTTTTGGGGTGTCGTATTTTTTCCTACTTTCCTAAGGATATCCGGATCGCCGGATTCAATACCAAAACCGATATTCCTGCATCCAGCCTCTTTCATTCTAACCAGCATCTCTTTATTGACCACGTCAACTCTCGAGCTGGCTTCCCAGATAATCTTTCTATTTAAACCCTTTTCCATGATGGCATCGCAAAGTTGTAAGGTCATATTCCTGTCAATGCCGAACGTACCTTCAATAAAATATACTTTTATATGGCCGTATCTTTCTACATTTTTTTTAATTTCTTCTGCAACCGCTGACGGCGGCCTGTATCTTATGGATTTTCCTGATATCCTGAAACAAAATATGCAATCAAAAGGACAACCCCGGGCAAATTCGATTTGTATTGCTATCCTATTCTTCTTATTTCTAGAACTAAAGATCCCCTCCCCTTGGTCCTCCGGAACACGGTATCTGTCCATGTCGTACAAATTCCAGTCAGGAAATGGTATATCGTGTAAATCCAATAGTTTCGTCCTTGGACCGTTACTCTTAATGGAACCGTCCTTATCTCTATAAGCTATACCCTCTATTGCCTCCAGGGGTTTTGCCGAAGCAATATCTAATAATACCTGCTCTCCTTCCCCTGCTACGGCGATATCAAAAATGCCGAACTCCTCCAAAGTTTCTTTTCTCATAGCTGAAGGATGGGCTCCGCCGACAACTACAATGCTCTTCGGAAGGGTTTCCTTGATTATCTGGGCGGTATAAGCAGAGTCATAGACTTCGGGGGTATATGCTGGAATACCGACTAAGTCAGGATTGTATTCTTTTAGGCGCTTTCTGGCTGATCCGGCATCTTCGGTGTCAATAATATCAACCTCTATCTTATTCTTTAGCAGATAGGCGGCCATAGAAGCAATTCCTATCCGCGGACCGTTATCTGCCTCTTCGGCTTTATCTAGTCTGTTTTTAATCAGCGGTTTATTAAAGAGAATTACCCTCTTAACCATTGTCTTCTCAATCAGAGATTAATCTTGCCGTATCCATAAATGCATTTTTAAAAATATAAGACCAGTCAAATGAAGAGGCGAAATCAATAGCATTCTTTCGGTACTCTTCATACAATCGGTCATCGCTTAAAAGCAATGCCGCTGATTTTACAAGCTCTTCCTTACTGTAACCTATCATTATTCCGGCCTTTTTATTTTTTATAGTTAGCGCTATGGCTGGAACATCGGTTATAATAACCGGCAGGCCACAGGCTAAATATGCCTTTGGTTTACCGGGGTCGGAAAAATAAGTAAAGCTATCTTCTGCCGGAATATAAGGCGCTACACCGATAGCGCATTTTGTTAAAATCTTCTCCAAGTCTGAATGATCCTGAATAAATCCGTTAAAATCCACCTTATCGCTAATGCCTAATTCAACCGCCATTTTCTTCAAGGATGGAAACATAGGCCCTGTCCCGACTATCTTTAGCCTGGCTTGGGGAATCAGTTTTAAAATATCGGGCATGGCTTCTATAATCAATTCCGCCCCTTGATTTTTCCGCAGATGCCCCATAAATACTATGCAATACCGATCTATCTGGCCAAACGGCAGTCTTTTTATCTTATTAAAATTATTTCCGTTCGGGACGACTATCTGGGTGGCGCATCTTGAAAAAGAAACTCCGTTGTTAAACCTCCCCTCGGATATTTTCTCTGAGATATTCCATATGCAATCGCATCGGTAACAACATACCCTATCTATAAAGTGGTAAATCCGATTCAATAAATTATTCTTAAAACGCCTGGGAATATAGTCTATCGTATAGAGAACAACAACCTTTACCCTCTTTAGGCGCTTTAATACCAACCCTGCAAAGGCATTTAATCCATCGGCGCCAATATAGATATCGTATTTTTCTCCGCTGGCCAATACATTCCATAAAGTAAATAGGGTATCTTTGATATAAAAGAACAAATCAGGGGCTCTAAAAAATGGTAAAACAACCTTTCTTTTTAATTTGCCATTTTTATATAATTCCATACTTGAGCTTAATTCTTCGCAGTAATAAAAGGGATGATTGATATATAATAATGTTCCGGCTTTAGGTATCAAAAAGGAATGCATTTCTTGCGATGGCCCGGTAGAGAAAAAATGGGTTACCAAGGCTATTTTCTTATCTTTAAAATTAAATTCTTCCATTTAAAAGGACAAAATGTCGCAAACTAATCACTCTGGGATATAATCTTGAATAATAATTCATGGATTACTTGATAGAGATGGGTAGCGCTATTACGGGAAATACCTGCACATCTCATCATTGATTATAACCTGTTCTATTGCTTCGTTGTATGCGCCAAAGGTACACCTGGGACATTCCTTAGGATTAATCTTATCTATCATCTTTCTATGAAAATCACTTCCCCATACCTTCAATATCTCACGTGGCTCAGGGTAATGAGAACAAAGAAGAAGGTCCTCCCTGCCGCGCATATCAAAACATAAATGACACATGCCGTCTGCGCCAAAGGTAGCTAATAAAGGTGTTGCTAGGCACTTTTTAAAGTTAATCTTCCTTTCCCATTTTTCGCCGAATTTATGCGTAACCCCATAAACATGAAAATCCTTAGTCTCTAATTCCTGCGCTGCCGATATTTGCGCTTTTGCGTCTTTAAGCACGGGTGCAAAATTCAGCTTATCGCGGTTCTGCGTGGAATATAGATTATCCCAGCCCACCGGCCTCAAGTGGAAGTCATTAACACCCAATGAACGGGCAATATCTGCAGCCTTATAAATTTCCAAACAATTATCTGGGTGCATCAAAAACTTATAGGCTATCCTTAAGTTTGATTTATATTTTCTTTTGGCTTTAGCCAGTTTTTCTATATTTTTCAGGACAAGGAAAAATATTTTCTCATCCTTAATCCCTTTTAATTTTATATACGTCGCGCTCGTTCCGGCATCCATGCTAAAACCGCACCATCTGCTGTAATCGGCAATCGTTTCGATGTGTTCTTCATTCATCATTGAGCCGTTGGTAATTATTCCGGACTCCACCTTATTCTTGGCAAGCCTCTTTACGAACTGCGAAAACCCCGGGTGAAGCAAAGGTTCTCCCCCTCCGGCAACACACGTAGAATAAACTCCCCATTCTTTATAAAAATCTGCCAATTTCAACAAATGCTCCGTAGGCATACTTGCCGGCTTCTTCTCCCTAAAATCCTGGGAATTACACCAAACACAGTTATAATTACAAACATTGGTCGGGTCAGTATCTACAGTAACCGGGGGTAAGAATTTATTCTTCGCTATTGCCTCTAAATGCTCCCTCCATAATAATACCTTCATTGAGTTGAATGGATTGTAGGAGCAAGTCCACTCCTTCCCTTTTACTGACACCACATTTTCGCTTAGAACATCCAGGTTCTTATCATTAAATTCGCTCATAGAAACCTCCGTTAATATTTTTTATTTTAAGCCCTGAAGCTATCTATTGTTCTCTTTAGGCCTTCCTTTAAGCTATGTCGCATTTCCCATCCAAGCAGCCTTAACTTTGAATTATCCACCTTTATCTTCACCAGCTCTTCGTTGCTGTCGATTGCGACATCATAACCCATTATTCCTTTGATAATATCGTAGAGGTACTTTAATGAAACGCTCTTGCCCGTGCTTACATTAACCGTCTCATTTTTCCAGCCCATAGCCAAAATCAGGGCTTCTACTGCATCTGCCGCATATATGAAATCAAATTCTGAATCTATGTGATGGAAGAGTTTTATTTTTTTCTTAGCCAAAAAACCTTGTATCATGTCAAAAACAGTATTCTTGTGCATATACGGGCCATACATACTGCTTAGCCTCAAAATGGCATACTCTATACCAAAGATATCAGCATAATACCGTATATAATATTCGGCGATTGACTTTGTGACTCCGTATGGTCCGGATATTTTATTCGCACCCAATTTATCTGACTCGCCACATTTATTAAGGTCCGTGTACACTAAATCCGATGAGGTATAGATTATCTTCTTAATATTATTTCGGCGCATAGACTCCAAGACATTAAGGGTTCCCAGGGCATTGGCCTTAAAATCAAAAAATGGATCCTTTTTAGCCAGATAGACTCTGGAATTTCCTGCCAGATGATATACAATGTCTACGGAATCAGGTAAAGATACATCGCCAGTTATATCTGAATTACTAGTATTGTATTCAAATAGTTCATGACCTAATTCCTTGAGTCTTAGGCACAGATGTTTACCCAGAAAACCAGTTGCTCCTGTAATAGCTATCCTCATAGGTTTTATTTTTTAAATAAAATAGCAAACGCGACAGCGGTTGTTTCTGAAAACTTAAGCAATAGGAACCCAAAAGTATGAAGAGGGTCTTTTAATAAGATCCTCCAGTTTCTGAGATAACAAGCCCTAAAGAACGGAATCTGTCTTATTGCGACACCCGGATTTTTTTTAATATACAATTTCAGCGTCTCTGCATAATATATCTTCTTTCTAATTCTATTCATTACATTAACCCTGCCTTCATAATGCATGGTTAGAGATTTTGTCCTGCCTATTTTATAACCACTCTTCAGTGCTCTCTCTCTAAGGTCCCAGTCTTCAGTTCCGTTTAGCCCTTCGTCAAAACCGTTAAGCGATTCAAAGGCCTCTCTGCTATAAAAACGCGGGGCTTCCATGGTATCATCGTCCAGATAACACCTAGCCTCCAATGACCTGCATTTAGCCCAATACCCCTCTCCGATTATTGCTTCTGGAAAGGTTATTACCTCGGTGCCTTTTTCAGCACAATGGACACATTCCTCTACAACCGTTGGAGTAAGCCCTATATCACTATCCAGAAAAATAAAGAAATCGCCCCTTGCTTTACGTGCACCATAATTCCTCTGCATGCTGCGTTCCGGTCCTCTTATGTAAAAATTAACGTGATGTTCATTTGCAATTAATTGGGTATTATCGCTGCTATGATTATCCACTACTATTATTTCGATTTGCTTGTATGTCTGCCTGGCGACTGAATCCAAAACATCTCCGAGGGTAGACGCCGAATTCTTTGTAGGGATAATAATCGATACCAAGGAATTATTCATTTTTATTTTCTAAAGCTCTGATTATAGTTCCATATTCCCTAATCTGCTCTCTCAGGAATCCCATGTTGCCAGAAATATCAATGGCATTTCGCGGGCAGATAAAATAGCAGTATAGGCACAAGATGCATCCTTTATCTATAGAGCCTACCTCCTCAGGCAGCTTCAGCGATAAAGGACAATAATTTGAGCATATACCGCAGCTGTTGCATCGGCAGTTACGGCGTATATTCGTTACGGTGTCGTCATCCATTATAAAAACATCTTGCCTCAATCCTAATAAATTCAATACCTTGCCAGTCGCTCTAAGGTTGAATAGGAAATTAAAAAATGGCGATAATCTTATACGGATAAAATACTTTTGCCATCTTTGATTATTTATAAGTCCGACAAGGAGATTTACTTTGGGATGCTTGAATTTCTTATTATAGCCAAGTAGGTCTAAACTTTTAACGTAACTTGCATGTTCATCTGAGAATAGGCCCTGCGCATATGCCTCTTTTAATACCGGCATTCTTAAGAAATCAACTCCGGCTAGCTTCGCGCATACCATATCAATAACATAGGGATTCCTTCCGCTTAAAATAAGCCCCATATTTATAGGCGTGCCCTTGCTTGGACCCGCCCCTTCCATACACACCAAACCATCGACAATATGGAGGTGCGGCTTAATATTCTTATTTATATTCAGGATGTTCTTAAAAAGGCTGGAATGAACCTTCTGCTTATTATCCAAGCCAACCATGCAGCCGATCAGATTTTTCAAGGCCACGCTCATCATGACCTCAAAATGCATCTTTATCTTGGGGATGTTTATGAAGAAATCCGCCTTGCTGCAAATTTCTGCGACATGCGCTACCTCTCCATTCTCAAATACGATCTTTTTATAGGGTGCATAATTCAGGTCTAAGAATTTCACGTTATAGTATTTCAGGAGCCTGTCTACCCTCAGCCTCTTAAAGATGTTGATCTTATACCTGTAAAAGCCGCTACTGGTGCCTTCCCCTATTATTATATTTTTATATCCCAGGTCCTTAATGGCTTCAATTAAGGCAGATATGATCCTTAAATCCGTGGTGTTTCCGGTTAATGAATTCATATTGCTATTTAAATTTGGCTTTAATAATATGCGGGCATCTTTAGAAGCAGGGATAATATCCTTGTGTTTCTGGAGCTCCTTCCTTACACAATCGGATATTTCTTCAAGGTTTAAACACCTGCATACCGAAACATGATATGAATTTAATATATTATTGGGCATGTCGGTTTATCTTCTTTTTAAACAAAAAGTTATTTAAAAATGCGACGGCTTCTTTTCTGTATTTAATTGCGAAATTTATTAAACCGATAATCCTGAAATTCAATATGAATACCGATATGTAGCTTCTTAATTGCAGATACTCGAGTTCCTTACGTGTGAGATTTCTTAATTCCAGGGCATTCCCTAGTTGCTTGTTATAATCTGACCATTTATGGGAAATTAACCTGTATCCGCCTATATTATTCTCTGCCATATGCATTACTTTTGTTCCCGGATAAGGAGTCATTATCCCAAAGACGGGATACTCAGGATTTAACTTTACGGCCAGGTTAATTGTATCTAGTGCCGTCTTTTTTGTCTCATCGGGATGACCGAGAATAAAATATCCTTCGACCGGTAACCCGGCTTTTTTCGCCGCTGCTACTGCTGACTTGATTTTTGCAAGCGTAATCCCTTTATTAAGAGAATCCAGTATCTTTTCATTTCCCGATTCGATACCTAAACCTATATGGACACAACCTGCTTCTTTCATTTTTTTAAAAAGTGGGTAATCAACAGTATTCACATGTGTTTGTGCATACCAGCTTACCCTTCTGTTCAATTTCTTCTGAATCAATAAATCGAGCATTTCATTAATCCTGTCTCTATCAATAGCCAGGGCTTCATCCCAGAAAACTATCCTTTTCGGATTATATCTATTGACCGTCATTTCAAATTCATCGATTATACGTCGTGCTGAACGTTTTCGCACAACATTGCCATTGGGGTTAGCGCAAAATATGCAATTAAACGGACAGCCCCTGGCTGTCATAATGGGATATTCTTTAGCCACTGGAAAAAGCTCCCAAGCAGGAAATGGCAGCTCATCCAAATTACGGATCTTCTCCCTGGGGGCATTCATTACAATCTTTCCATCCCTGCGATAACATAGACCATTTATAGTATCTAAATGCGCTCCGCCGTTTCTTGCAAGTTCGAACATTGTTTCTTCGCCTTCGCCTATGATTGCAAAATCAAAAGAAGGATATTCCTTAAGCGTATCGGAGGGCAAAACTGTCGCATGAACTCCCCCTACGACAATCTTGACTAAGGGCAGGTGCAGTTTTATCTCTTCGGCTAAAAAATGCGCATTCTCTATCTCATGCGTCATTGAAGTAATACCGATCAAACCCGGATCAATAGACTTGAGTCTTTTTATAAGGGTATCGGGGTCAATTGCCTCTAGCTTAGCATCTATAACCCTGCACCTTATCTGTTTAGAGATAAGGTAAGATGCGACGTAGGCTAGGCCTAAATGCGGAAATGCCGGCCTATCATACCTTCTCTCAACTATTTTCTTAACAGGTGGATTTATTAAGACTACTTCTCTTGCCATAAGCTTATTTATGAATCTTTTTCCCAAGCCATAACCGCATCATTGCTAAGAACACATCCATTGCCCGGAAAATACTATCACCCTTAGAAATACCTCTTGAACGTGGTAGCATATTGGATTTTACTTCTTTAATCCTGAAACCTAGCTCCTTGGCTTTTACTAATATTTCGGTTTCCCAGAAAAAGCCGTCCGATTCTAACTTTATCTTATCAAATACGTCTCTTCTGAACATCTTCACCCAGGTGGGATCGTTTAAATCCAGCCCGAAGAGAATATTCAATAACATTAGATTGAACCAGCTATAGAATTTACGTTTCGGGGTGGTTGCCTTATTTTCACGATAACCGACAACGATATCGGCAGAGTTTATTTTTTCGATAAATCGAGGGATATCATTAGCATTAAACTGATTATCGCACGGTATATCTATAATGAAGGGAAAAGAGGCGTGCATCACTCCGGTAGTAATGGCCCTGCCCATCCCTAGATTAGCGGTATGTCTGAATAGTCTTATTTTATTTTTATCCGCGAATCTTTGCGCAATATCTACGGTCCTGTCCGTACTGCCATCATCAACTACAATAAGTTCAAATTTAGCGATGTTTTGAATAACTGCCTTCTCTATTGATTCAATGACCGAAGAAATACTATCCTCTTCATTATATGCCGGAACAATAATGCTCAAGTTAATACTATTATCCATAACAGACCCTTTTGCTGTCTGAATCTATATAATATTAACCAGTTTACCCGAGTTTCTTAAAGACCTGTCTATTGCCTCCAGGATCTTTACTATTTTTAGACCCTTTAGCCCATCACTGCGCGGAGTCTTGCCGTTCTCAATGCAATCTATAAAATGCAGACATTCTAATTTTAACGGTTCGGTGGTGTCTATTTTTGGACTCCAAACATCGCCCATGCGGTAAAATAACTGGCGATCGAATATCCCTTGCGGCTCCTTATTTCTTTTAAGCGTTACGCCGCGTTCAAATACCTTTACCTTCTCAATATTCTCAACGTCATCATAAACGATCATTTTTCTGCTTCCGGCTATAACGGTACGCCTGAATTTAACCGGGGCAAGCCAACTTACATGTATATGACCGATTATCCCCCTCGGAAAAAAAGCGGAAATATAGCATACGTCTTCCAGGCGCGAATTGATGTGCGCCTTGCCTACTGCCAGTATGCTTTTCGGTTCTGAATCAAGCAGATATAGCATTATTGAAAGGTCGTGAGGGGCCAAATCCCATACCACATTTACATCTTTTTGGTATAAGCCTAGATTAACGCGGGTAGAATCAAAATAATATATTTTACCGATGTCATCCTTTTTTAGTAATTCTCTGATTTTATTTACTGCTCCCGAGTATTCAAAGGTATGCCCGACCATGAGAACCTTTTTTTTCCGTCTGGCAAGTGATATTAGCATTTCCGCTTCTTGCGTTGTCCTGGATATAGGCTTCTCTATCAAAACATGCTTGTCATGTTTTAAAGAATCCATGGCCAGATTAAAGTGGGTGGAGACGGGGGTGGCAATGGCTACGGCATCAATATCGCTGTCCTTTATCAACGAGACGACATTATTCATAGCTTTTATTTGAGGGAACCTTTTCTTTATAAACCCCAGCCTCTCTTCTTTTAAGTCTGCGCAGGCAACCACCTGGACATTATCTATATCCCCGAAGTTCCTTATAAGATTCGGACCCCAATAGCCGCAGCCAATTACGCCTATCTTTATCATTTGTCACCCTCGCTTTTTAATTTATCTACCGCGTACCCTGTTTATTTGATTAAAATAGAACTATTTATATTTTCTGCTTTTAACGATTCTAGCCGGATTTCCAAAGACCACTTTGCCCTCAGGCACATATTTTGTTACGACGGAACCTGCGCCTACCATGCTGTTTGCACCGATCTCAACAGGCAAGATGGTTGCGTTGCTACCAATCGATGCCCTGTCTTTTACTGTTGTCCTTAGTAGATCGTATTTCCCGCTTACGTTGGGGTATTTATCATTTATAAAAACTACTCCGTGTCCCACAAATACATGATCTCCTATAGTAACGCCTTCACATATAAAAGTATGGGATTCTATCTTACAATTCTTTCCTATCTTGCTCCCCTTTTGAATCTCCACGAAAGGACCGATCATTGTATTATCCCCTATCTCACATCCATAAAGATTGACTAAGTTCTTGTAATGAATCTTGACGTTCTTGCCTAATTTACAGTTTTTTATCATTTTCTACTCCGCTTTTCCGGTATTTGAAATAAAATGATCCTAACAGCAAAAGGGTGAGTAAAGTAACGGTATTAGCAACAATAATCACTATATCCCTGAGGTATAATCCGTAAATAATCCACAGGAATACTCCGCTTGAGAGCTGGAGTAAAGTAAAAAAGCTGACATCCCTGACAGATTTTGATCTAAATACCTTAATGATCTGCGGGATAAAAGAAAACATAGTCAGGGTAGCAGCAATAATTCCGATTAATGTCCACATTTCGAGCCCTTCAAAGCTTTCACCAAAATATTAACTTTTTATTATACCATTAATAATTCAAACTTAAAATGCTTTTTTCAGACTTAAGTCATTAAACGACAAGCAGATAGTGACTAAAATGTGGTCTTAAAACCTCCCCATGCAGATGTTTCTCTGGGCGTTTTCCTGAGTTTAAGGTAGGCCTCTGCTCCGGAAGATTGAAATAGCCTGCGGCTAAAAACAACGGCTATGCCCAAAGGCTCTCCCCCTTTGCTGGATAGGCCCAAGGTTACTGTATCGGTATCAGTGAAGTGGCGTTCAAGATTAAACTCAAGGGAATGCAGGCCTGACCGGCCATAGTCCATTTCAAAGTCAATACCTGCCCTGCGGGAGAATTTCCAGGTGCCGTAAAGCGTGACTACATCTTTGGCTTGGTCCTTATGGCGGCTATAACCTATCCCTAAGCGATATTTTATCTTTCCCTGCTGCGGGTATAAACTGGGGTTTTCAATCTGCACCCGGAAGTCAAATGCTGATTTATTTCCGCCGGAAAGGATGTATTTCAAACGGTTTGCCTCGGTTATTTGCCAGAAACCCTCAAAGGTCAGGGTATGGATACGCTTCTTTTTGGTTACCAAATCAGTTTTTTCGTAAGTATAACTTATTTGTTGATTTTTATTTACCTGCCAGGCCCCAGAGAAGACTATCTCGTCGGGAGAACCGTTCTTTTTGTTTACGAGGAAACAAAGGCGGTTATAGTCATCTGCCTGCCAGAAACCTTTCAATTTAAGGACGCGGAAATGCGTGTTACCGTTTTTGTCTTTGGATTGAACCTCAAAAGCCAGGGCGTCTTTGTCTGCGGCAATAATATCTCCCCTTAAAATCAATTCCTCCCTTATCCAGGATTCCCCTGCCTTGGTTACATCCAGCGCCAGTTCATATTTACTGTTAATCCTCCAGCCACCTTCAAACTTAATCCTTCCGGGTAAAGAGTATTTCTTGCGCCAGACAGACGGTTCATTAAGCAGGTAAATAAGCTTGTTATCCTTATTTATGGAAAAATTTCCGTCTAACAGGAGGGCGGTTTTCTTATCTTTTACAAGCAGATTATTGGAGGCGTTGACCTTATAACGCTTTTTGACAGCCATACTATCGCTTAAAGTCGAATATATGTCCCAGGACTTTACGTGCGGCGCGCAGCCAATACTTAAAATCATCGGCGTCTTCCAGCGAAAATAGCTTTCTAAAAATGAACTCCGGCTGGAAGGAAACTTTATACATCCCCTGGGCAAGTTCTTTTATCTTATTTTCCGGAAAACTAACTTTCATTACCGGACTTTTCATATCGTAATCCTGCCAGTCAAGGGTCTTTAACCAGCCCCTATCTTTGCATTCGGAGAATAACGGCGTGCCGGGATATGGAATAACTACGGTTGCCTGCATTGTGTAGGCATAACCCTTTTTAAGCAGCCAGCTGCCCAATTTAAGGGTATTTAGGGCCTCCCTGTAGGTCTCCCAGGGATAGCCGAACATGATGGTTATATGCGGATACAACCCTGCCCTGCTTGCGACCTTGCAATCTTCAATAATCCTTTCGATTTTAAGGTTTTTATTTATCCGGTCAAGCGTCTTCTGATTAGCTGACTCTAAGCCAAAAAGCAACAACCTGAAATTTGCCTTTTTCATCAGCCTGAAATCTTCCTGGCTAAGGGCACCAAAACGCATATTGCAATCAAGATAGATTTTCCTACCGTAACCGCGCTCAATCATGCCCTTACAGAAATCCCGCAGCCAGTTTCCTGCCGGGAAACAACCGGTATCATCCATAATCTCCCGTACCGAGTATCTTGCGATTAACCTCCCTATTTCATCAAGGACATTGCTTGTTTTTCTGGACCTGAATTCGGGATACAACGTAGGCCAGCTGCAAAAACTGCATTTACCCCACCAGCAATCGCGGCCTGACATGATATAAGTACCGGGCCTGCGTTTATAGTTGCCGTTTTCATAAGCGTATAATTGCCACTTTGTGAGCTCGCGGTCAATAAAAGGTAGGGCGTTTAAATCGTGATTGAGTTTAAACCTACCGGTATTCTTTACCTCGCTATTCTGCCGATAATAGATGCCAGGTTCTAATAGAGTAGGTAGTAGATAGTAGTTAGTAGTTAGGGTAGGAGCTAAAGCATTACAGAGATTAAGAAGCAAGAAATCGTAATCGCCTCCGGTCAGGACGAAATCAACCTTTGAGTTCTGAAAGGATTCCTCCGGTAAGGCGGTAACATGGTCACCGAACAATACAATCAATGGGACAGTCGCGCTTGAGGATCCAAAGCCAGGGACAGTCCCCTTATCATTCTTTGAATTAGCACTAGCGGGGACAGTCCCTGCATTTTTAATATCATTTATTATTTTCCAATGCTCTTTTACGACGGGGGTTTTAGTTTCAAAGGCGATTAAATCCGGTTTTTCTATTTTAATAAATTCCAGGAATTGCTGATAATCCCAATTCTGGGCAAGGCAATCGTTCCAGATGACCTCGTGGCCTGCCTGCTTTAATAGTGTGGCTGCCTGGGCAGGCACAACAGGATAAATATAAGTTGGCGCCTTAAAATATTGAAATTGGCGGTTCTGGGACAAAAGCGGAACGCCCTTACTTTTATCTATCGGAGGATAAGAGATAATTATTTTCATATATTAGCTATCAGTCCTCAGTCGTCAGCTGCCAGCTTTCAGCAAAAACAAAATACTTCGTAAGTGAAAAGGCTAAAAACAGCTAAAAGCAAATATAAACATACTTAGTTAAACGAATAGGTAAAGAAAAACTTAAATCAAACATTATTTTCTTCTTTAAGCTTAGCGGAGAACAGGCCTTCCAGGAAATACAGACCGTAAGCCAGGTGAGTAGTTATTATTCCGGAAAAAACAAGGTGCAAAAACCTAAATCCCGCATAAATAGAGCTGGCTAGGACTACCAAAACATACAATGTCAGTCCGGAAAGATAGCATAACCTTAAAGTGGATAAAAACAATGAAAGTATCCCGCCCGCGACTATCCCGGAAAATAAAATACTGGGCAGAAAATAAGATATCCGTAAGGAAGTCTGGGGGAACCTTTTTACAAAATATCCGCGGTGCAGGGCATAATTGGCGACTTGCCTTAAATGAGGCAGGAATAACCTCCGACGGTGATGATAAACAACCACTTCGGGGTCGTAAATAATCTTTTTCCGAAGCTTACAGGTTATATCGAGGCAAAGCTTGGTATCCTCACCAGGCCAGAACTGTGTGCTGAAACCACCAACTTGTTCAAAGATACTGCGGCGCACAAAAAGATTGCAGGAAGGGAAATCATCAACCTCCCTTCTCTTTTTAGGGAGATAACGATACGCGTATGACCCGCTTACCAGAAAAGAGGAATAAACCAGGCCGCTTGCCTTTTGTCTGGCCGAATCAGAATCAGGGGTTATTGCCGGGCCGCCTACGGCAGCCACATTTTCATCCCTGAAATTATCCGCTGCCCTGCTAAGCCAATCTCTCACCGGATAGGCATCATCATCCAAGAAAGCGAGTATTTCGCCTTTTGCGTGTTTTAGAGCCATATCCCTTTTAACGGCTGGGCTGACGGGTCCGGTTGAGATAACAAGAACAGGGACAGTCCCCTTGTCATTATTTGAATTAGCGCTGGCGGGGACAGTCCCTGCTTGAATATCCTCGTCGGGAAGAATGATTATTTCAAATGCAGGATAATCAAGCTGGAGGCACTTACTTACGCATTCTTCTAAATTCTTTTGCCAGGTTTTTACGGCGATGATGATGGATATTGTCATAGTATTTTAATACGTACATCCTGTACCATACGGCGCAGGTATCCCACCAGGTGGCAAGTATAGAACGCATCCCAATCCTCCCGAATTGCCTTTGTGGGGTAAGGACAATAGGGGCCTCTGTTATCTTATATCCCAAATGGAAGGCATTTACCAATACCTCCAGGTCAAATGCAAACTTCTTTACTAATATACGCGGAAAGACCTCTTTTAATACTTTGGCCTTGAATAATTTTAATCCTGTCTGCGTGTCATGACAGGGTAAACCAAAGAGTATCTTCACGAAGATATAATAACCCAAACTGATTATTTTTCGCTGTAGCGGATAATTGACCACGGAATTGGGATGCATCTTTGAACCAATGACGATATCCGCATTATCCAGCCGCATGATATCAAATAGTGTCTGTACCTGTATAGGATGCAAATCCATATCCGCGTCCAAGAAAACCACATAATCCCCGGAAATATAATGGATGGCCTTCTTCATCGCCCTGCCCTTGCCGAGATTAGTGTGATTTTCTTTGACGATTAAACGTCCGGGAAATTCAGAGACCAGATCCGCGGCTTTTTCATAAGTGCCGTCGGTTGAGCCGTCATCGAGGATGATTAATTCCCAATTACAACCGAATTCATTAAAAGTCCTGGCTGTCTCCCTTATGCTTGCGGCTATACGACCTGCTTCATTATAAGCAGGCATAATAATGGAAACCTTGCCTTTTATGTCTTTCATTCGTTTACCCTGACCGGTTGAACCTGTTTGGTATTAAATAAGAAAAGATGGATAAGGAAAAGGATAACGGAATTAACACAAAGGATAAGCTGCACCTGGAACAGATTTTGATGCAACAAAACGATTGCCAGGCACTGCAAACCGGTAAACAAAAGAAGGTATTTGATGAAACGGAAATCCTTCAGCGATAAAAAGTAGACGATGAATATATATAAAAGCGCAAAGAAAATCATGGAAACACTAAACAGGCGGCCCAAAAGGATTGATTCCGGCAAGGCCTTGCCGGTAAGTACTGTTAATACAAAAGACGGAAAGATATTATAAACCAAACTGGCTAAAACGCACATCGCCCCTGCGTATAAAAGGGACTTCTTTAAGGTATGGCAGGTATCCAGGTTCTGTGAATTCAGGACGCAGGTCCTCGGTAATAAAACTAGGCTGATCGCTCCGGGTAAAAATAAGAATATCTTGCCTAACATCTGTGCCAGCGAATATGCCCCCGCCTGTTCCGGGCTAAAGAATAATTTTACCAGGATCATATCCGAGCTTATCAGGGTAGAAAAACAGAAAAAACCAACCCATAAAGGGAATATATAAAGGACAAACTCCTTTAAATCCGGTTTTTTCTGTATCGACCCAAAGGATATATAATGACGTAATGGCGGATACGATAAGAAAATGGTGAGCAAAACCGATAACAGGAAAGCTCCTAGTGCACCGCTAAAACCCCATCCGATTTGCAAAAAGAATACCGTTATGCCCAATTTGAACAATCCCACCAGTATCCCGATTCCTGACAACCATTTAAATAGCTCTAAACCCTGGAGGCCTCCGCTCAATACAGGCGCAATCCATGCGGAGGCAATCATTACGGCCAGGATATACCCTGATGACATATGGCTGATTTTGAGACTATCAAGTATATAAAAAGATGCAAAAAGGAAGATTATAAAAGACAGGATTGCAAATAGAAGCGATCTCTTGAACAATACGGATAATAAAGAGCGGGTCTTATCCGATTGACTTAATGCATTGAATTCAGCGACGTATTTGCTTGTTGCGGTCTGAACCGTAGCTAAAGGAGTGGAGATGACCAGAAATATGGAAAGTAAGGAGTTGAAGGCGGCAAAGTCAACCGGGCTTAAACGGTGGGCAATCAGTAATTGATATAAAAGGTTAAAAACATTGCCCACCGTTGAAGCCAGGAAAACCAGGATAATGTTTTTCTCAAATGACCCAAGGCTCTTAGCGAGCTTAATCATTCTTTTTTATTTGGAGAAAGCGCCTCTTGCCGACCTTCAGCACGCCTTCTTTATTAATGATAGCGTCTTCTTTATCCAGACGTTTCCCGTCGATACTGACGCCTCCCTGTTGGATGAGACGCCTGGCTTCGTTACGCGAAGAGATTGCGCCGCTATCGGTGAGAATATCAAGGAGGGTAGCTCCCGTAGCTTTGATTTTATAAGCCGGCATATCCTCGGGAGATCCTCTCTTAATGAAAACCTGCTCAAAATCGTGGTGTGCCTTAGCAGCAACGTCTTTGCCATGGTACTGCTCTACTATCCTTTCTGCTAGCTCGAGCTTTGCCTCTTTAGGATGCATATCTTTGATGGAGGCCATATTCATATCGGTCAATAACTCATAATACTTAAGCATCAGGCTATCCGATACGGACATTATCTTGCCGAACATCTCCCTGGCCGGCTCATTAATCCCGATATAGTTTCCGTATGACTTGCTCATCTTCTGTATGCCGTCGGTGCCTTCAAGAAGGGGCATGGTAAGCACGACCTGCTCTTCCTGCTTAAAATCCCTTTGCAGATCCCTGCCTACGAGGAGGTTGAATTTCTGGTCGCTGCCGCCAAGTTCTATATCCGCATTCAAGACTACGGAATCATAACCCTGCAATATCGGATAAATCAACTCGGACATATAAAGGGGCTTTCTCTCCTTCATCCTCAATGAAAAGTCATCGCGTTCGAGCAAGCGCGTAGCGGTATAATGGGTAAGGAGCTTGCCGAATTCAAACCCTGTCATTTTGTCAAACCATTCGCCGTTGAATACGATCTTCAATTTCTTGATATCCAGTATCTTGGCTACCTGTCTCTTGTAGGTCTCGGCATTTTTGCATACCTCTTCCGGAGTCAGCTGTTTGCGTATTTCCGAGCGTCCACTAGGATCTCCGATGCGTCCGGTAAAGTCTCCGATAAGAAAAATCACCTCGTGCCCCAACTCCTGGAATTGACGCATCTTCCTCAAAAGGACGGTATGTCCTAAATGGATATCCGGGGCAGTGGGGTCAAAACCTGCCTTGACCTTAAGTGGTTTTTTATTCTTTATGCTGTCCCCCAGTTTCCTTTTTAACTCTGTTTCGGAGATGATTTCAACTGCGCCCCGCCTTATAACTTCCAACTGTTTATCGATATCTCTTATCATATGAGGTATAGTGGTTAATTACTGCTCTCTTTATCTTTGATGGCTTTCAGCTATCAGTCATCAGTTATCAGTAAAAACAAAATACTTCGTAAGCGAAAAAGCTAAAAACAGCTAGCAGGCATCAGCTATCAGCTGAAGACTGAAAGCTGAGGACTGAAAGCTCAGTTATATTTTTGCTGAGAGGCCTATTTTCGCCTGTTCAACATCTACCTTGATTACTTTCACCTTGACCTTGTCTCCTGGCTTAAGGCTTGCTGCGGCATCCTTTTCAATCTCGCTGGCGTAAATTAACCCCTCAAGATCCTCTTCAAGCTTAACAAATACCCCGAAGTCAGTGATGCTGATTACCTCTGCTTCAAGAACCGTTTCTAACGGATATTTGGCGGCAATCTCCGGCCAGGGATTAGGCTGCAATTGTTTAAGGCCCAAGGAGATCCTCCTGTTCTGGCTGTCTACGGAAAGCACCATAACATCTACCTTCTGCCCTTTTTTCAGGACATCCTGTGGATGGCTGACCCTTTTTGTCCAAGACATATCGGAAATATGGATCATGCCTTCCAGATTATTGTCCAGTTCGATAAAAGCCCCATAATCGACAAAACCCCTAACCCTGCCAGACACCTTTGAGTTAACGGGATATTTGGACTCGACGTCAATCCAGGGGTTCTGTTCCAGTTGTTTAAGGCTCAGTGAGATACGGCGGCCCTCCTTATCGATATTGATAATCTGGGTCTCTACGGTATCCCCCACCGCAAACATCTCGCTGGGATTATTTACCCTTTTGGCCCAGGATATTTCAGAAACGTGAATCAGGCCTTCGATACCCTTATCCAGCTCCACAAATATCCCGTAGGGAACGATGTTGACTACCTTGCCTTTGACTTTGTCCCCTGCTTTATATTTAGTTTCTACTTCCTGCCAGGGATCAGGCAGGCGCTGCTTCAGGCCCAAGGAGATTTTCCCTGATTCCTTGTCTAGATTAAGCACCATAACCTCTATCCTGGTGCCTATGGCAACTATTTCGGAAGGATGGCTGATCTTAGACCAGGACATATCCGTAATATGCAGCAGACCATCTACCCCTCCCAAATCTATGAAAGCCCCGAAATCAGTGATTGCCTTGACTGTGCCTGGATAAATATTGCCTATCTTAAGCTCATTCCAAATCTTTTCTTTGGCCACTTCCTTTTCCTTTTGGACAGCTTCCCTTCTGGAAAGGATAATGCTTCGCCTTAGGTTGTTTACCTTGACTATCTTGAATTTGAATGGCCTGTAAAGCACGTCCTTGTCCGGGATATTCTTAAAAGCGGACAGCGAGGCAGGAAGGAAACCCTCTATCCCGGTTACGTCAACCAGGTATCCGCCCTTTACCTTCTTGACCGGTTTTCCCTCAACGAGCTCTCCGGTTTCGGAATTTTTGACAATAACATCCCAGCCGCGGATACGCTTGGCCTTATCGCGGGAAAGGGCAATCAAACCGGAATCATCCTCAACAGACTCCACAAAGAAATCGAGTTCCTTGCCTACCTCCAGTTCTCCGGTCTCAAACTGCACAACCGGGACTACCCCCTCTGACTTAAAACCCACGTCAATCAGGGCTCCGTTATGCTTTATGGATACTACCCTGCCCTTTACGATTTCTCCCTCTCTGACAATCTTGATACTCTGCTTGTAAAGCTCTTCCATGATTTTCTTATCTTCTGACATCTTAACTCTCTCCCTTATTATTTTTAATTGTATTGGGACGGTTTTCCATTGTAGGGACGGTTCTCTTCTTATACGCGTTATAAGAGAACCGTCCCTGGTTTAGCAGGAACCGTCCCTGTTTTTAGTTGATAAGCGTGTAACCCAGCATTCAGGTGCTAAGTGCTGGATAAATTCAGCCGACGAACTTATGTTCGCTTACACTCCATAAGTCTCGTCTTCATTTAACACCCCCCTTATCAAGAATTTAGAGCACAGGAGATATCGCTGATACTTTTCATAATTCCCGCAGCGATATCTTTGTAAGCGATACCTCTTTCAAAATTAACCGGCTTACCGAAATGAATGGTTACCTTTGCCCGTGTAAGTTTCTTTGCTCCCTTAGGCAACGCTATTTCGGTGCCCTTTATAAAAGCCGGTATCACCGGGGCTTTGCTCTTTGCCACCAGCAAACCTACGCCTGCGGTAGGCTCTCCAAGTCTTCCCGGCTGCTGGCGGCTGCCTTCAGGAAAGAGAAGCAGGCCCCTGCCACTCTTTAAAATCTTAAGTGCCTTCTTCAAGGCCGTTATATCTGCGGAATTCCTTTTTACGGGAAAAACATTAACGCTTCTCAAAATAACCCCAAATAGCGGATTACGGAATAAATCATGCCTGGCCATATAGAATAATCTGCCAGGGCAGGCAGCGCCGATTATGGGCGGATCCAGATAACTGACATGATTTGCCGCAACTATAAAACCGCCCTTCTTGGGCAGGTTCTCCCTGCCCGTTACCTTAACATCAAATAGTACCTTGCCGAATATTCTTATTAATGTTTTGCCGATAAAATAAACCATTATCCCAAAACCAGGCTTTTGCCTAAAGCAAGCAGTTTCTTTGTGCGGGCTAGGCTTTTTGATTCGGCATATATCCTCATTATCGGCTCTGTTCCAGAGCCTCTGAACATCAGCCAATCCCCGTTATCACAGATCAACTTTAATCCGTCATAATCCTTGTTGGCAGTCACGGGTCTACCAAGAAGGTCCTTTACCAACTTAAACTGCATTACGTCTATGGCCGGATTATCGATATGCAGGTCATCCCTGAGGTAATAATATTTCCCGAATTCCTTTTCCATGGCGGAAAGTATCTTGGCCATGTTCTTTTTGCGATAGACCATCATCTCAAGAAGAAGCAGACCAGCCAGGGTACCGTCCCTTTCAGGTATATAGTTTTTAAAACCCATGCCACCTGCCTCCTCCCCTCCGACGAGAATATCGTCACTATCCATCAAAGCCGATATATATTTAAAGCCCACGGGGGTCTCGTATAGCTTAAGCTTGAGTTTACTGGTAAGATTATCTATGAGGTTAGTGCCTACGATGGTCTTGACAACGCCTCCGGACATATGCCTGTCCTGAAATAGGTGCAATGCCAGAAGGCCGAGGATTTTCTGAGGGGAAACGAACTCCCCTCCGGGCACAACCGCGGCAATCCTGTCCGCATCGCCGTCTAAGACCAGGCACAGGTCGAACTTTTCTTTTTTCATCCGCTTCATGGTAGCCTGAAGGTTCTCTACGACCGGTTCAGGCCTCAAGCCCCCGAAGAAAGGGTTTCTCTCTCTTCTGGTGAATTCAAGCTTTATCTTTGTGCCTTTTAATACCTCCTCTATGTAGCCATTGCCGCTTCCGTGCATAACATCTACCAAGATACGGAATCTGGCATTCTTTATCTTCTTTAGGTCAATATAAGAACGCAGGAATTTGACATAGTCCTTGCTTAAATCCTCTTTCCGCACAGCTGCAGTTGCAACTGAAGCCTGCCTGTCTGCCTGCCCGACAGGCAGGTTTACAGGCTCTGCGATTAACCTCTCCACCTCTCTGGTCACCTCTGTGCCTGCGGCACCGCCGGAAGCGGTCTTTATTTTGATACCGTTATAACTTGAGGGATTATGGCTTGCAGTAATCATCACTCCCGAAGTAAGCCTTTTTTGGCGCACCGCAAAACTCAGGGCCGGAGTAGGGATGGCCCGGTCCGAAAGCACGACCTCTATGCCGTTTTGAGAGAGCACCTCGCTTACTGCCTGGGCATAATTCTCAGACATAAAACGGGTATCATAACCCACTGCCATCTTCGCGTTGCCCTGAGTCTTCTGGTTGTAATAATCGGCGATTGCCTGCGCTACCCTTCTTACATTTAGAAAGGTGAAATTATCGCTGATAATCCCGCGCCATCCGTCTGTGCCGAATTTAATCCCCTGGTTGTTAGACTGCATTTTTAATCCTTTCTATTGATTCCTTCGTATTCTTTGCACCGAATATGTATGAGCCGCAGGCAAGTATATTAGCTCCCGAACGTATCAATTCAACGGCGTTTCTGTCGTTTACTCCTCCGTCAACCGAGATATCCCCCTTGAATATCTTGCGTAATTTTCTGATTTTCTGTATTACAGACGGTATGAACTCCTGACCTCCGAAACCGGGGTTTACCGACATCACCAATACAAAATCCACTATCCCTAAAACCGGCTTTATCCTGGAGAGCGCGGTGGCTGGGTTCAGTGATACCCCCAGTTTTACACCCTGAGCAGCTAATTTTGTTTTTAGTTTTTTAAGCGCCGGGATAGATATGGTCTCGATGTGCACGGTGAGCATATCGCTTCCTGCCTTGACAAAGGCATCAGCGAATCTCTCCGGTTTTTCAATCATAAGGTGCACATCAAGTGGTATGCCGGAATGTCGCTTTATGTATTGTACCACCACCGGGCCAATGGTAATGTTAGGGACAAAGTGACCATCCATTACATCTACGTGTAGCATGTCTGCGCCTGCTATTTCCACTTTTCTTACCTCTTCGGCCAGACAGCTAAAATCTGCTGATAAGATTGAAGGCGCGACTTTAATCATCGGTATAACCCCTTGTGATTAATGTACCTGAAAACCGCCTCAGGAACCAAATAACGGAATGAAGTATCGTTCTTGACTGCCTGCCTTATCTCAAATGCGGAAACATCCACTGCCCGTATAGCCACGGTGGAAATATAGGAAGGTATCTTCTCCAGCGGGTAACCTGGCCGGGTTGCCACCACAAACCTGACCATCTTGATTATTTCGGAGAGGTCCTTCCATTCTTCAAGATAATTAAGCAGGTCTGAGCCGGTTATAAAATAGAGCTCATCCTCAGGAAAACCTTTCTTGAATTGCCTTATCGTATCAATAGTGTAGGAACGTCCGCTGCGTTTTATCTCCGTATCGGAAACAGCGAAATGACGGTTCCCCCTGATAGCCATCCTTATCATCCGGTAGCGGTCTGCCGGCGAAATGATATCCTTATTGTCTTTGTGCGGAGGAAGGTTAGCAGGCACAAAAATAACCTTGTCCAGTAAAAGTTTCTCCCTTATTTCCTCTGCCAGGATCAGGTGTCCGATATGTATGGGATTGAATGTCCCTCCCAGGATGCCGATCTTCATTCCCTGACCTGCCCTGAGCCGAATACCATATATTTATACGTGGTCAACTCCTCTAGCGCCATGGGCCCGCGCGCATGCAGCTTGTCCGTAGAAATCCCTATCTCTGCTCCCATGCCAAACTGGAAGCCGTCGGTAAAACGCGTGGAGGCATTGACGTATACGCAGGCAGAATCAACCTGCCTTAAGAACTCCAGGGCATGCTCGTAATTCTCCGTGACTATGCTATCGGAGTGGTGTGAGCCATAATGATTTATGTGGCTTATCGCCTCTGTAAGGTCCTCCACTACCTTTACCGACAGTATCAAATCCAGATATTCGCTCGCGTAATCCTTTTCCGTCGCCCTCTTTACCCCTTTGACGATTTTGGCGGTTATATCGCAGCCGCGTATCTGGAC
>Ga0172368_10000333_pt1 | contig 67344 bp, 70 predicted proteins | sample Lak11m_FD_114540 | JGI IMG/M metagenome (GOLD analysis project Ga0172368, IMG submission 114540) | Freshwater microbial communities from Kabuno Bay, South-Kivu, Congo - kab_022012_11m | ecosystem: Environmental > Aquatic > Freshwater > Lake | place: Democratic Republic of the Congo: South-Kivu...
ATCCGTAGTGTTACGGAAATAATGAGCCAAAATGGCTCGACGTCTATGGCAGCCACATGCAGCAGCTGTTTGGCACTCATGGATGCCGGAGTGCCAATCAAGGCGCCAGTATCGGGAATCGCCATGGGATTAATGGTGAATGGCGAAAAATCTTATGTTTTAAGTGATATCGCCGATGCTGAAGATTTTGCTGGTGACATGGACTTCAAAGTAACCGGCACCGAGGCTGGCATTACTGCAATACAGATGGATATGAAAGTTCACGGCTTGCCTGTCTCTATCTTGAGTGAGGTGTTGACTAAATCTAAATCTGGTCGTGCCTTTATCTTGAAACACATGATTGAAACATTACCAGAACCACGAAAAAATCTTAGTCCATATGCACCACGAATTGAAAAGATTCAAATAAATCCAGATAAAATCGGCGCAGTTATCGGTAAAGGTGGCGACGTTATTAAAAAGATAACAATGGAAACTGGTGCTCAGATTGATATCGCCGAAGAAGGTTTAATTACAATCGCAGCAGTCGATACAGTTGCAATCGAAAAAGCCATGAACTGGATTAAGGGTCTAACCGAAGAACCAGAGGTCGGTACTGTATATGAAGGTAAAGTTGTCAGTATTAAAGATTTCGGCGCATTCATCAATATTCTGCCTGGTATTGACGGTATGGTTCACATCAGCGAATTATCGAACGAAAGAGTAGAAAAGGTAACGGACGTTTTATCGGAAGGTCAAATCGTGAAGGTTAAACTAATTGGTATTGATGAACGCGGTCGCCTAAGTCTAAGTATCAAAAGCGCATAAATCTGACTCGCAAAATCCCCATCACGGGTGACGTTCGGTGGGGCCGCCCCTAAATTGTTTTATCGTAATCGATAAAAAATTTAAGGGGCAAACCGAGCGGCAGGACCCGATCATATAACGCTTATGCTTGTATTTTGTTCGGATTCGTGATACCATGATGTTACTGATCTCAATCTTGTAATACATTTATGACAAATACAAAGCAAGTACTTCTTGAACAAATTAAGGCAGATATTCTAAAAAATAATATCTGCCCAGATTTGGCGCAAGAAGCCAAGAACCTTGTAATGGGCGACGGAAGCATCGATGCCGAAATATTACTAATAGGCGAAGCGCCTGGCAAAAATGAAGACGAGCAGGGCACCCCGTTCGTTGGTGCGGCCGGAAAGTTTTTGGATGAAATGCTGGCAAGCGCTGACATAAAACGATGCGATGTTTACATTACCAACATAGTAAAGTATCGTCCGCCAAATAATCGTGATCCACTGCCGGATGAAAAAAAGGCTTTTTGGCCGTACTTGGTACGTCAGCTGGATGTCATTCAACCGAAAATTGTCGTGACATTAGGCCGGCATAGCATGGAATACTTTCTTCCAGAATCAAAGATTAGTCTGATTCACGGACAACCAAAACGGATTAAGTTTGGCGATGGAAAGCTAGTGATTGTGCCGCTATACCATCCCGCCGCAGCCCTTTATAACGGTAGTATGCGAACAACACTAATCGAAGATTTTAATAAGTTACAAAAAATAATAAATATTCTAAAAAAGGAAAAGGAGAATATATAAATATGGGTCAACAAAGACTCGTGAACGTCCAGGGTGACGATCAAACAAAAAGACCCAATCAGCAACAGGGTCGTCAAAAATCAAATAACACGGTGTTAAATAACACCAACACTCGAAAAGGCGAGGCGTTTAGAGCGCAGCGTCGTACCAGTGAAAACGTAAATCAACAGGCGTCTCAACACGTTATAAACATACCAGTTAATAAATCCATATATAACGGATATGAAGGACGACAATTTAGTCCCGTCGATCAAAAAAAGCAACCACGCACTAATGGTCCTAGAATAAAAATTTTGCCAATTGGAGGCCTAGGCGAAATGGGCATCGGCAAAAATATGATGGCAATTGAATACGACAATGACATTATTGTCATCGACTGTGGTTTTATTTTCCCAGGTAGCGATTATCCTGGGATCAACTACATCACGCCCGATACCACATATTTGGAAGAGAATAAACATAAAATCCGCGCAATTATCTTTACGCACGGACACCTCGATCACATCGGGGCATTCCGTCATATCGCACACAAGATTCCTGCCCCAGTTTACGGTACTAAATTTACATTAGGCATGATTCAACGAACCATGGAAGAATCCATGGACGACTACGAACCACAATATAACGAAATTAATCCAGATACGCACGAACAGGTACAAATTGGTGACAGCTTTAATATAGAGTTTGTTCGTGTTGACCACTCTATCCCAGACTGCGCAGCAATTATCATACGTACGCCACTTGGCGTGATCGTTCATAGTGGCGATTGGCGGTTCGAAAGCGTACCGGTCGATGGTAAAAAATTCGACATAGAACGGTTAACCGAAGTCGCCAGCAAAGAGGGGGGGATCTTGCTTCTTTTGAACGAATCAACCAACTGTGAATACGACGGCACCCATACTCATACCGAATTTGATATTCAGGAAAGCATGGGGCAGGTGATGGTAAAATATCCAAACAGCCGCTTAATTCTAAGTTGTTTTAGTACCCAAATTCATCGTATACAAGTCATATTGGACGAGGCGAAAAAGCACGATCGAAAAGTAGCTTTTGCAGGATACAGTATGATTCAAAATCTAGAGGTTGCGCTGCGAACAGGTACCATCAAAGTACCCAAAGACGTCGTTGTTAAAATGGAAGACATCGTTAAATTACCGGATGCCAGAGTAACAATCGTGTGCACCGGGTCGCAAGGTGAGTTTCACGCCACTCTAAATCGTATGGCTAGCGGAAGCCACAAATTTATTAAAATTAAAAATTCGGACGTAATCGTATTCAGCTCTAACCCTATCCCTGGGAATGAAAAGTTTGTCACTAGAACTGTTGATGGCTTGATGCGCGAGGGCAGTGACGTAATTCAAAACGACCGAACTCACTTAACGGGCATTGGCCCGTTACATCTTTCGGGACACGCCTATCACGATGATCATGTCGAATTAATTAATGCTCTGAATCCAAAATTCTATATGCCAATCCATGGTGAGTTTCATATGTTGGTTCACAGTGCTGGCATAGCCGAAAAAGAAGCTGGTATTAAAAAAGAAAACATATTCGTATGCGATAGCGGAGATATTTTAGAGATATCGACAGAAGGTGCCAGAAAAGCCGGTCGTTTTCCAGTCGGGGGAATTATGTATGACGACAGTGGTGCCGTTGTTTCAGACGTGGTCCTAAAAGATCGTATTCACATGGCCAGCGAAGGAATGTTTGTGGTAGTTTTGACCGTTCAACGTGGTAGCGGCCGTCTGCTTACAAGTCCAGATATCATCAGTCGTGGATTTATTTATCTGCGTGACAGCGAAGAGTTAATAGGTCTGATTCGTCAGTATCTAAAACAAAAAGTAGCCCGAATGTTTTCGGGCAAACATATTGACCTAGATGCTGTCAAAAAAGAACTTAAAGAAGAAATTACACGTATTTTATACGACCAAACTAGACGAACGCCAATCGTGATTCCGGTAATTAACGAAATTGGTATCGGCGGTGGTATGCGCAGCCATGAACGGCTAACTAAACAAATCGATGTATTGGCACCCGTACAAAATTCAAAAGAGTTTGTTCCGAACAAGTTTCCACCTACTCAAGTACCCGACAGTGAAGCGGTCGAACCTCGCATTCGATTTGACCATCGAAGTTATTAACAATTTTTTATAAAATCAAGATTTATGGGCTTGACCACGGTGTGGTCAAGCCCGGGTGCCCAGACGAGTATGAGACCTTGGTTCCCCATCTTTGGGCGGAATTATACTCGTCTGGGGCTGTCCCGTGGGGCAGTGTTCAGGAGTTGACGCTGATCGTTGCTTTGGCCTGAGCCTTTGCAACAGCCTCGTCGAACTCCCTCTGAGCCGCGGCTTCGCGAAGTCGCCGCTGCTCCTTCACGCGCTTCTCGACGCTTGCGCCGATCCCTGCCAGCACGCGTCGCACCTCCACGTCTGCCCCAACCAGGGCTGACATGAAGTCTTCGCGGGGAAGTTTGTAGTTGTTGGTGGTGAATGTAACGACGAGTCGTCCCTCATCCGTGACGTACGCCTTCTTCACCTGGGCTATCCGTAGGACGGCCCTGACAACCGCTTTGCGCTCCGCCTCGGTCCCATAAGGTACCAAGCAGAGTCTGTTGTTGAACGACACCAACCCGAGGTTTATTAAAATTTCACCAACCCTCGGGTTTTTCGTGATCGTAATCAAGCTGCCTCCCAATCTATTCCCAGTAGGACTCCACAACTATACCACCGAATACCATCATTGACAATACATACCATTACTGCTTTTATATAGGTATATGGCAGATGATGGCATGGAAATCGGCAAAAGACATCTCAGACTTGTTGAAGACCCACTTAACGACCGGGGCAAAGAAGCTATTGAAAAACTAGCCGAAAAAACTCGCAAAGAACTAATCCAACATGTCTTTGACGTCTTTAAAGTACATATATTAGCCGAACGAGATCCAGAACTAAAAAAAAGCCTAGAACAAGAACATAAGGCACGGTTATCTAGGCACCCAACAAGTGTCACCGCTGGAACCCCATTCGAAATCTACCTAGTGGCAATCGATAGTCAGGTTGCGCCGGATGAGAACGACATTCAACCGGGATGCTTTGTAATTAATCTTAAAAGCGACGACGAGCTGGATCTAGATGACAACGGCGATGATGATGAGATTACCGTATATATGCCACCAAACCCACCCGATTTTGACATAGAAGCAGATGATATCGATATACTCAAGTTGCCCGATGTTGTATATTTCAAAATAGAAGATCTGAATGGAGGAATTACCCGCTGTTCTGTCGATAAAGATATATTTTTTGAATATACTAAGGCTGGTGATCAATCAGGTGCTGGTCAAGAGATTGAAGACGATTCCTACAATCTCGCTAGACTCAAAAAGGCAAAAACCGAGGCGCGAAAACTGAATAGACTATTCGAAGAAATAATAAATATGAAGGTCGCCCCGCAGATTAAACCAGCTTCATAAGTGAGAACGGCTGGACATTTAACCACTTTTGTGGTATTATGTAACTATGACTACATCAGTCGAAGAGCTTAAACTAAGTTCTTCCGAAAAAATAAAAAATCCCACTACCACGGTACTAGAACACGGTCAATTCGCCGAGATTCCCTTTGACGACGAACTTATTCCCCAGGATGAAACAAGTGCGCGTTTTGGTATTGATGGTCCCATAGTCGCCACAATAGATGCTGGCGGAAAAGTATTTTATATAATCGATACCAGAAACGATGATAATTTCGAAACAGACTATCTGGTGATTGATGATAGTTATTTTTTTTCACAAGATGCTGAACGAGACACTGAAGGTGATGCCACACCTAAACATTACAAGGGTGTTTGGCGTGATCAACCTATGGTTTTTGGACGAGGCTATCTGCAGGATCGTTTTGATTATCCGGATACAACATCGGCTGATCACTTCGAACTTATTTACGGTGGCGACAAACTATTCGTTCATAACCTGCAGCCTACCAACGAGACCATTTTAACCATACCGGAAATAACAGCGGAATCTGATGAAAGCAACCGGTCTATAATAGATAACAATACAAAACGCGGGGTCGACAGGCTGCTTTTTAACGCGGAGTACGATAGTGGGATAAGTGAAAATACTCCGTACGGCATATATAAGGAACATCCCGTAATAGGTCGTTTTTCACCACATGTTGATGGTGGAGTTTATATCGGGGGCAATGGTCGCGAGGCTATTGTGGTTGACGGTGAATCAGACACTTTACATGACGTTTATGAAACCCTTAAAAAAGAATTTAGCGAAGCACAAAGTCGTGGAGAAATATTACGTGTTACTACAATTCTCAACAGGGTAATGAAGTTTGTTCAAATGGTAATGCCCTACGACGGCGATAAAACTAACCAAATTAGCGCGCCATACTATGGCGATAAACTGGTTGGACTAAGTGAATATGTAAAAAACGCAGCAGGTGTTTGTAGGCACCAGGCATTACTAAATGCGTATATCATCGATAAGTTGATACAAGAAGGTATATTGTTTGGATCCGTTGGAGTCCAAAGGAATACCGTACTCGACATGGGTGGTTCACATGCCTGGGCGATATTTACCTACAAGGATATCAAGATAATTATTGATTCTACCCAATCATTTGTTGGTACCGAAAAACAAGCAGATGAAAACGGGCTTTGGCGATATCAACTACCAACTGACCAACATAAGATTGTCGGACGATAAAAATAGGCTAACTACTACTTGCAAAACGTAGTAAATTTTGCTATAATATGAGCGTGTGAGCGAATAAAATAAGCTTGCTTTTTTTATTCCGAATATCGAATTGATATATCAAACGGATATAATATGTATGTAATATAATGCTGACATAACCTATAATAGGATTGGTAATGGCAAAAAAGAAAAAAACATCTCGAAAAAAACGACCAATAAAACCGACAAAACCAACACCCCAACACAATTTACCGGTTGGATTTTGGTCGCAGGTTGGCGCATTATTTTTGATTGCCGTATCGCTGATGTTTATTGTCGCTTGGTTTAATGCAGGCGGACCAGTGCTAGAGTGGATGTACGAGACTACATTAACTGGTGTAGGCTATGCGGTCTATGTTATACCAGCACTGTTTATATATATTGCTACTGAAATATTCAAATCAGAAGACAATCGACTGCCGCTGGCTATGAAAATAGCAACCGCGTCGGCCATCATTTGGTTTTCGGCGCTGTTTGGACTGCTTAACAACAGCAAGGGGTCTTCGACGGGTGGCATTGTTGGCAACTTTATCAACAAAGGCACTCTCCAGCTTACTAACGGTTCAATAGCTGCGTTTATATATATACTTATAATTTTTATTACACTACTATTTATTTTGCGTGTTTCGCCAATTACGGTTATCAAAAAGATTTGGCAATTTGGACGTCACGACACATCGGACCAAGATTCCAATATCAAAGTCATGCGTAATGCAGCCGCTGCTGAAGGATTAGATTCAACCGAGATAGGCAGTTTCAAACTAAACGCCAGCGTCCCAACACTAAATGTCAACGAAATGGCTGCAGCCGATAAGAAACAATCAAAAATTGCCAGCACAAAAGACAAAAATGTCGAAGAAAAAGCTGCACTTGTCACAATCAGCGATCCAAACTGGGTAGCTCCTAGTCTTGATTTGTTGGAAAAAAAGCAAACCCCAGCAGATCCTGGTGACGTCCAAGGTAATGCGAAAATAATCAAGGATACCCTGGATGAGTTTGACATTGATGTCAAAATGGAAGGCGCAAACATTGGTCCACGAGTTACTCAGTTTACACTTAAACCTCCAAGTGGAGTAAAGCTAAAACGCATCACCGCACTTGAAACCAATTTAGCCCTTAATTTAGCAGCCCAGAGTTTACGCATGGAGGCGCCAATTCCTGGTCAAAAAGCGGTCGGTATCGAGGTTCCAAACCGTACTGCGGCCGATGTGCGTCTGTACTCTGTCCTATCTAGTCCAAAATGGGAAAAGAAGTCTGAGCCATTATCATTTGCGATTGGTCAGGGGATAGCTGGCGACATTATTATGGGTAACTTGAACACTATGCCGCACTTGCTGATTGCTGGTCAAACTGGTTCGGGTAAATCGGTTATGATTAACACCTTGTTGACCAGTTTGCTGTATCACAACAGTCCTAGTGATATGAAGCTTATTCTGGTTGACCCAAAAATGGTTGAAATGGCATCGTACGAAGACATTCCACATTTATTAACGCCAATAATTACCGAACCCGACAAAATGATCAGTGCGCTGAAATGGGCGGTAAACGAGATGCAGCGTCGTTATATGTTACTGGCAGAACATAGAGTGCGAGACATTAAAACATACAATAACAAAATTCACTCAGCAGGTATAAAAGTTGCCGTGGCTGATGAAGAAGGAATCTTGCAGGATCATGAAAGTGGTGCCATGCCGTATATCGTTATTGTTATTGACGAATTAGCCGAACTGATGATGGTTGCCCCACGCGATGTTGAAGCTTTGATTGTACGTTTAGCGCAAAAGGCTCGGGCTGTTGGAATTCATCTGGTATTGGCAACTCAACGACCGGACGCAAACGTTATTACTGGTCTAATCAAGGCGAATGTTCCAGCCAAAATTGCGTTTACTGTTGCCTCGCAAATTAACAGTAGAATTATCCTAGATCAGTCTGGTGCCGAGAAGTTGCTGGGTACAGGAGACATGTTGTTGCAGACGGCTGAAATGAGTAAACCAAAACGTATTCAGGGGGCCCTGGTAAACGACGCCGAGATTCATAAAATTACCGATTATCTTCGAATGCAGTCACCACCGCAATATAACGACGAGGTTGTATCTCAGCCAGTTCAACTGAACGGAAAGGGTGGCGTGGTGATGGACTTTAACAGTAGTAATGACGATGACCTATACAAAGATGCGGTTAGGGTAGTAATCGAAAGCAATAAAGCCAGTGCCAGTTTGTTGCAGCGACGTCTGCGCGTAGGTTATGCCAGGGCGGCTAGGTTAATTGAAGATATGGAAGATCAAGGCATTATCGGACCCGCCGACGGTGCTAGGTCACGCGAAGTGTTGATTAGTAATTACGATGAACTTGGTCAAACTGACGACGAAATATAGATTATACTCTGAGGATATGGTATAATTAAACTGTTATAAACTCTGCTTGTACTTGATGCAAGCATCGCACACGGACTTTGTGGGGACGTGTAAAGATTCCAAAGGAGGAAGCCCATATGAAGGAATACGAACTAACAATTCTGATTCACCCCGACCTAGAGGTCGATATCGAAACACCACTTACTAAAATTCGTGGCATTATAAAGTCAGCCGACGGCATTATTAACAATGAGGATATTTGGGGTAAAAAGAAACTTGCCTATCGAATTAAAAAAGAGGACTTCGCGGTCTATGTTTATTTTGATTTGAATTTACCAGCCGACGCCCCACTAAAAATTAGTAGCACTTTCAATATTACAGATGAAATATTACGGTACCTATTGGTAACCGTTGATGAAAAAAATCGCAAAGCCCAAGAAGAAGCAAAATTAAACGCGTCAAAAACTGACGCAGACGAAAAGGAGTAGATTCGATGGCAAAAAGTGTTAACCAGGTAATACTAATGGGGCGTTTAACACGCGACCCCGAACAGCGCACCACAGGTACGGGCAAATTAATTGTTAGTTTTAGTATTGCAGTTGATCGCGGTGGTCAAGATGACGAAGCCGACTTTTTCAATATCAACGCCTGGGAAAAATTGGGTGAATTGGTCATGCAATATTTATCCAAGGGTCGACGAGTATTGGTTCAAGGCCGTTTGCGTCAAGATCGATGGGACGACAAAGAAACTGGCAAAAAACAAAGTCGAGTCGAAGTTACTGCGACAGACGTTACGTTTTTGGATGGTCCTAGTGGCGATTCAAACGCCAGTCAATCAGATAATTCTGGCAGTTCAACCAAAGCCAAGGCCAAAAAGACCGAAGATGTCGTTATCGAAGATATTGACGATAAACCTATTGATTTAAGCGAGATACCATTCTAGGATTCGCTGTACGGCGAAAGGAGTAAGAAAATGACAATTAAACGATTCAAAAAAGAAACGCCCGTATTTTTTGACTACAAAGACGTTAAAAGTTTGCAACGGTTTGTTGATATTTACGGTCAAATTAAACAAATCGGAAAAACCGGCCTCAGCGCCAAACAACAGCGCCAACTGGCAGTTGCGGTTAAACGAGCTCGACATTTGGCACTGTTGCCATTCGTAGTCACAAGGTAAAACCGTGGCTTATCAGCCGACAGAGTTAAAAAAGGGCGTGGTCGTTCAAATTGACGGCAAGCCTTTTAAGGTTGTCGATTATAACCAAAAGGTTATGGGTCGCGGCGGTAGTATTGTTAACGTGAAGTTAAAAAACTTGATTGACGGCAGTGTTATTCCTAAAACATTCAAGGGCCAAGAAAAAATTGATTCGGCCGAAGTATCCAATCGTTCTGTTCAATACCTATATGCCGATGGATCAAATTTTCACTTTATGGATCCGGTAACATTCGAGCAATTTCAACTATCAACGGATATTGTTGATGGCATTACGGGTTATCTTAAAGAGGGCGAAAACGTGACCCTGCAATCCTTTAACGGGAATATTATCAACGTTGAATTACCGAAAAATATATACCTACAAGTTACCTATACCGAATCTGTTGTCAAAGGCGACACTAGCAGTAGCGTCGTAAAAGATGCAACTGTCGAAACCGGACTGAATGTTCGTGTTCCAGCATTTATCAAAACCGGCGACATCATTAGCGTCAGCACCGATGACGGCAGCTATCGTGAGCGCAAAAAAGACTAGCGTAAAATAGTACCATGGCAAAGCTAAGACTTGATATTGCGATGACGTTGCGTGGTTTGACCACCAGTCGTTCACAATCCGAGAGTTTAATTAAACTTGGTAAAATTACTGTTGATGGTCGGGTAATCACGAAACCAGGTCATTTTGTTGGTTCTGGCGCAGACATTAAATTATCGATAGATAATCAGTATGTCAGCCGTGCGGGTTTAAAACTAGCGTCTGTTGCGGATGTTCTTAAACTTAATTTTAAGGACAAAATAGTCCTGGATGTTGGCAGTAGCACTGGTGGTTTTACCGATTTCGCATTACGTCATGGTGCGAAAAAAGTATATGCCGTCGATGTCGGAACCGAACAACTACATCCAAGTCTGCGTCGCAACAAACGAGTTGAACTACATGAAAAAACCGACATCCGTGATTTTATACCTTCCGAAGCGGTAGACATTGTTTTGATTGACGTATCCTTTGTTAGTTTACGAGTAATTCTTCCTCATATTGCTAAAATTATCAACCCCATTTCCCATTTCCCAACTCCTAACCCCCAAGTGGTTGCGATGGTTAAACCACAGTTCGAAGCAGGCAAGGACCAGACGAATAAAGGAATTATTAAAAACGAATCAATACGACGCCAAATCTTACGGGATTTCGAAAACTGGTCCTGTGACTATTTCGTTATCCAAAACAAACGTGACAGCGATGTCACTGGCACAAAAGGCAACCAAGAACGCTTCTATTTACTCGCCCCCATTAAAAAGCCTCTCAGGACTTGACCCTGAATGGCTGTTGGGTGGTTATTTGGTGACGTTGAAGCGGAATTCGACGATGTCGTTTGGGCGCATTATGTAATTGCGGCCTTCGGTGCGCATTTTTCCAGCGCTTTTGGCTGCAGCTTCTGAACCGGCGGTGATTAGGTCGCTATAATCAACAACTTGGGCGGCGATAAATCCTTTTTCAAAATCGGTGTGAATAACACCAGCTGCTTGCGGAGCAGTGTAGCCTTTATGAATTGTCCAAGCTCGAACTTCTTTGGGTCCCGCCGTTAGATAACTTTGTAAACCGAGAATGTCGTAGGCGACGTGAACTAATTGTAATAATCCAGTTTCTTTAACACCGTAACTTGCCAGTAATTCGGCTGAATCTTCGAGTGTTAAATCTTTTAATTCATCTTCTAGTTTGGCGCATACGAACAAGGATTTTGATGAATCGACTAATTTAGATAATTCAGATTTTTTATCGGCGTCGATCAATGTTTCTTCGTCAACATTGAACACATAAATAACTGGTTTGGCAGTTAGTAATGGCAAAGTAGATTTTAGGTTATCGATTTTAGATTTTGGAATAATTCCTTTATTAAGACTTTGTTTTACCTCTGACAGTATCTCAATCTCATCACGTTTTTTCGGATCAGCTTTAGCTTCCTTTTGAAGTTTTGGCAGATGAGTTTCAATTGTTTGAATATCTGCCAATATCAGTTCGGTATTGATGATTTCAATATCGTCGCGGGGATTAATTTTTTCCGATACATGAATAACACTGTCGTCATGAAACGCGCGAACAATATGTACTATTGCATCACATTGCCTAATGTTGGCTAGGAATTTATTGCCAAGACCTTCACCCTTACTTGCACCAGCGACTAAACCAGCAATGTCCACAAAGGTAACGGTCGCAGGTATGATTTTGTTTGTGCTATACATTTTCGCCAGCTTATCTAAACGTTCGTCAGGTACGGGCACAATACCTGTATTGGGTTCAATTGTTGCGAACGGATAATTAGCCGCCAAGATGTTGTTATTGGTCAAAGCGTTGAATAGGGTAGATTTGCCAACGTTTGGTAGACCGACGATTCCAATAGATAAAGACATACATATATTCTAACAGAGGTGGTGAAAATTATCGAGTTTTGGTATATAGCTGTTATTTATATGTAATGATGATATTATTATACGTATGGTAAACATAAGGAATATTCGTTATGAGCATCAGGCACGGCCTAAAAAAATTAACACATAAATTAAAAAAACGTCATGTGCAAAAAAAATGGCGTATTATTATCGTGATTATTATAATTTTGTTGATCGGCGTAGCTGCGAGTGGCTGGATATATCTTTATATCCAAAAATCAAATGCAAATAGAATTACTTCAATTGAAACCAAACGAAAGAATACAATAAACCAAACTGCAGACAAGGCACAACAACTAGTCAAAAGCGGTCAGCAGTCTCAGGCGATTGCATATATCGACAAAATCATTCAGACAACGGACGATATTCAAACTAAGGCTATATTATTATTAAACAAGGCAACTACGTATTATAATAACGGTAAATATGACGAAGCATTAACAGCGGCCAAAGCATCAGAAGCACTCGAACGAAATGATAACATCGAAAAATTCATTGCTAGCATATACGCAATAAGGGGCGATAATCAGAATGCAATTAAATATTATAAAAAGGCTATCACGCTTGTTGATAAATCCCAGCCATTATCAGGATCAGATATCCAAGATTATAAAAACAAGATTGATAGGCTGAGTGGGGCAAAAAAATAATATGATCGATTTCAAAATGAAAATCACGACTCGAATAATCATCGGTTTGTGTTCTATTGCTATTTTCACATTGGGTTCAAGCGCTGTTGTACATGCCGAACCTATGTCTAACGGGTTTTTTACAGGCTGGTCATATTCGGGTACCGGTAATGGTACATCCGTTTTACCAAAAGACTTCGATAGTTATTTAGGTGCAAAATCTATTGCAATACCTACATACGTTAACAGCGTTGATGAGTTAATAAATTTCCTTCAGGGTTACAATAGTATATTTAGCCCCGTTCAGCAAAGGACTGGTGCTGCATTTATCGTCTGCACAATGTTGGGAAAAACATTTCAAACTTGTAAGGACGTAGCTTATATTAATGATTCGAGAACTGTTTCGCAAGACGGCTGGGATGAATTAAGCACACGTTTAAATAGTCCTAATCTGACAATTGACTGGGGTATAAATTATAATGGAACTTTTGAGTTTGCCACTTACAATAATTTTAGAAATACTCTCTATGATAAGATAAATCATGACAACTACTTCTTTACAAAAGACGTAGAGACAAATCCAATCATAACTTTTACCCAAAAAGATTTTGGGGTTGTGTACCGGTTATTTCGTTCTTGCGCCAACCCGATTGGTGATTTGTGGGGACTATTTCCATACAAGATAAATAAATGGTCAGTTACACCGACAACTTCAGTTAATCATATCACAGCTAAACCGGGCGACGTTATTAAATGGACTCATCAAGTAAAAAATGATGGTCAAGACGCGACTACCGAAAATGTATATTATTACTATCAAAATGGCGGTGATTTAGGTATTGGCGAAGATAGTCATAATGATCACTGGCTACCAGCAGATTCTTTTAAAGGAGAAACCTATAGCTATAAGTCCAAAAAATATACAGTTAGGGCAAGTGACGTTGGAAAAAAATTATGTCGTCGAACTTGGGCAGTGCCTAGAAGTTGGGATAGGAGTTCGGCAATCCCAAGCAAATACGCGTGTGTGGATATACCATACGATTTTAGTTTACACCCTTACGTTACACTTAACCCAGACGCGATAGAGGCTGGCGCTAGGGTTATTGCGACCCCAAGTGTTGATAATACCGGTAATACTGTAAGCACGAAGTCCGCTTGGAAATTAACAAGAACTGTTTATTCACCCTCTGAAACTATTAAAGAATCGGGCTACGTATCATCAGGTACTGGCGTTACGTTTGGCCTAGGTAGTACAAAACTACCTCCCTACTCAGACCCAAATACTTACGAACCACCTGGATCAAAAATCTGTTTTGTTTTGTCGGTTCATTCAAAATCAGAAACTGATTCTGAACAGGTTGAGTCCTCGCATGAATGTGTCGTCATTGGTAAAAAACCAAAAGTCCAAGTCTGGGGCGGTGATCTTGTTGTCGGCGGCAAAGTCATGACCAGTACGTATGTCAAGGATAACACTACCTTTGGTAGTTGGGCAGAATACGGCATTATTGCCGGAGGTAATATCACTGGGGCAGGTTCTAACTCGGCATTTGCTGATTTAGGGATGCTTAGCGCGTCGAACTGTCAAGCGGGTAGGCTGAGTTTTACAAATACGCCTTTGGTCGTTGCACGTTGCACTGGCGCAAAAGGATCAATTGGTAATTATACAAACGCTCATCATATCCCTGACGTTGAGGCTAGTTTTCCTGGTGGTTCATATATTATTACAAATAGTACAGAGATTCCTGCTAATTTATCAAGCAGTACCTATAGAACCGGTAATATAACGCTAGACACTAGTGAGCTAACACCGGGTCAATCAATTATAATTAAAGCTGCTGGTGCTGTAAAAATTATCGGGAATCAGACCTATGACAGAGGACCATATACAAAGGTCTCGCAGTTACCGCAGCTGGTCATTATTGCTAATAAAATAATCATCCACAGTGAAGTCACACGTGTTGACGCCTGGTTGATTGCAAAAGGTACAGACGGTTATATTAGAACTTGCGAGTTATCTGGGCACACTATCGATATGTGCAATAACAAGCTTGTCGTTAATGGTCCTGTTATGGCGAATAAACTGTATTTACAACGGACAGCTGGCTCTGAGGTAGATGTAGGTGGAAATAATCCTGATAAACCTGGTAGACCAGCCGAAATCTTTAACCTGCGTGCTGATGCATATTTATGGGCTGCCTCGCGAGCATCAAGTAACGGACGAATACGATCCGTCTATACCACCGAGTTGCCACCTAGACTTTAGTTTTCTTTTACCCCTTGCTTTTAATGCTTGTGCTTCTGTATAATGAAAGGCAATATGGCGCTAATAAAAGGATCGGGCAGTTTTTTTGCATTAGACATTGGCACTACCGCTGTCAGGGTGGTTCAGCTTTCTCCGTCAGGTTCCGGTAGTTGGGATTTATTACATTATGGATACGCGCCTGTTGATGAAAAAATTACCAGCAGTAATTCAGCCGAAAGTATGCGTCGACTTGGAGAGGTAATTATGACCGCTGTAGGACAAAGTGGTATAAAAGAAAAAGATGTAGTCATTGGTTTACCTTCAAGTAAAACATTTACAACCGTTATCGATGTTCCGACTATGGGTGAAACCGAACTAAAAAACACCATAAAATACCAGGTTGATCAATATATTCCGATGGCGATTGACGAGGCAAAGGTTGATTGGGTGTTATTGGGTCAATCACTTCACAATCCTCAACAACAAGAAGTTTTGCTGGCCAGTACGGCCAATTCATATTCTGAAGAGCGACTAGAGTTTATCGAAGGGCTTGGTTTTAATGTCATTGCCGCCGAACCAGACCCAATCGCAATGATTCGATCATTGCTGCCAAGTGGCGTACAAGACGCACGACTGATTATTGACGTGGGAGAAATATCAACTGATTTAGCCATAACATTTGACGAAACTCCGCGATTGGTGCGAACCATTCCTATGGGGTTGAAGTCGTTGATAAAAATAGCTGTACAAAACTTGAACGTTCAGGATGATCAGGCTCGTCAATTTATCCTTAAGTTTGGACTTGCCCCTGACAGATTAGAAGGTCAGGTCTACCGTTCAATTGAGGGTACGTTGGATAATTTTGCAGCCGAATTAATAAAGTCGATTAAATTTTTCCAGACTCGTTACCCAAACACTCCTGTCGGTGGAATATTATTATCTGGTTTTGGTGCCGTTGTACCGCGATTTGGTGAATATGTTGCAGCAAAAACTGGTGTCACGTCCACCATTGCTAACCCGTGGCAAAAAGTTCGAGTTTCTCGATCTGATCAACAGCAACTTGGAGCTATCGCATCAGAATTTGCCACAGTTATTGGCCTGGCGCAGCGAAGGAATTCGAAATGATTGAAATAAACCTTATACCCGACGTAAAGCAAGAATTGATAAAAGCAAAGCATATTCGATCGACGGTAATTTCCGGTGCCATAGTCGTCGGATTGGCGTCAGTTGGCGTTGTAGTGGCGTTGGCTTTGTATGTTTTTGGTGTTCAGGCGGCCAGGGGTGTATGGCTTGATGGTGACATAAAAGATAAGGGCGGTAAGCTTGCAAAAAAAACTGATCTGTCAAAATACTTAACTATCCAGAACCAGCTGGCTAAAATTCCTGATTTGAACAATAAAAAGAATATAGATTCACGCATTTTTGACCTACTGGTTAGTGTTCTTCCTCAACCTAACGATGTTCAAATATCTGATTTATCTATTGATTCGGACACATCGACCATCACGGTAAATGGACAATCGGCCAAAGGTTATGCTGCGGCAGAGGTTTTCAAGAAAACAATTGAAAGCGCCAAAATAGTATATAACGAAACTGGTGATTCATCAAAAGTTAAGCCGAACGAGGAAGCCATGGCTTCAAATATTAGCGTCAGCAACACCAGTTATGGCGAGGATTCTTCGGGGGATAAGGTGCTTCGGTTTACGCTTAGTTTCTCATTCGCTGACACCTTATTTTCTCCTAAGTCGAAAAACGTATCGATAGTTGTTAAAAGCGCGGATAATGCAACCGATTCATATATCGGTATTCCCACTCTTACTGATCGTGCCAAAGATTTAACGGGAGGTCAATGACATGCAGCCAAAAGGTGCTCCTATACGCAAACGAACACAAATAATAAAAGCTAATCGGGTAATGTTTTTTTGGGTTGCTGGTGTGTCAGTTATTCTTGGATTTTCATCGATTGGGGTTATGTTTTTAACACAGATGTTGTTCTTTAACGAACGAGTATTACATGAAAAAAGTCAAACTGTGTCAAATCTGGACAACAATCTTGCTATTGTAGCGGACCTAAAATCAAACGTTAATGTGTTAAGCACCAACCAAGCCCTAACTGATTCAAAGTCTATTTCAAGCGACGATGCAATACAAGCAGTTCTTGATGCTTTACCCTCAGACGCAAACTCGTTAGCTTTGGGTGCGTCTTTGAAAGATCGATTACTATTCGGAATCAGCGGCCTTAACCTTGACGCATTAAAAGTTGATCAGGTTGCCGGTATAGAAACTTTAGATACCTCTGCTTCAGTCGCCGATTCATCAACCCCTACATCCGACGCAGAACATGAGATTACATTCACTTTTTCTGTTACCGGTGGTGAAGAAGCACTAAAACAAGCCCTAGTTAACCTGGAAAAGTCCATTCGAACAATAGAGGTCACGTCACTAAAGATAGAAAGTCAAGGCGAAACACCCATGTTAACCGTACAGGCCCGAGCATTTTATGAACCAGCGCGAGTAGTAGAATTAAGGAAAAAGACGGTAAAATAATGAAAAAAGCAGATATAGCAATGATAATCCTTATAGCATCGGTCAGTGTGATGGTAGCTTTTTTTGTAGCAAAAGCTATTTTTGGTGACGTATATTCCGGAACTGCCAAAGTACAAACAATTGACAGAATCGATTCAAAAATCGTAGAACCAGATCCGAGTGTATTTAATAAAGATGCCATCAATCCAACCGTTAAGGTTACAATTAATGGAGACGGATCAGAGTCTACGTCGACAACCTCTGGTTCCCAATAGGATTCAATCTATGGCACTTATGACTGCAGATATGCAAACCAAACTGGTAAGTTTGCTCATCAGCGAAGGTCTAGTCAGTAGCGGTGTGTTAGAAGACGTTAAACAGGCATCTGCAAAATCGAACATGCCCCTAATAGGACTATTAACTGAACGAGGTATTGTTGACGACGAGCTATTAACTCATGCCACAGCACAAGTATCGGGCGTTCCCTACGTAAATCTTACAAATAGCGTTATTGATCAAAGTATCCTGAACCTATTGTCAGGGGATATTGCCGAACGTTTTATGGCAGTACCATTAGCAGAAGTTCAAAATCGCCTGGCGGTGGCAATGATTGACGCCAATAATGTCCAAGCTGTTGATTATCTGGCAAATCGCATAGAACGACCGTTGAAGGTATTTATGGCATCAGAGGCGGGGATTCGTCATGTTCTTGATCAGTATAAAACCGACCTTACAAGTGTCGGCGAGGCTGCCGAGGCCAGCCAAGTAGAGGCTAGCCAAGAATCGAATCGAGAGGTAAAAACGATTGTTCAAGATTCGCCCATCAGTAAAGCCTTAAGTACTATATTGGAATATGCCTTAAAGTCACGTGCCAGCGATGTACATATCGAACCACTGGAAAGTTCTTTGAAAATCAGATGTCGCGTCGACGGAATGTTGCGTGAAATAATGAAACTGCCAAAAAGTATAGAACCGGCGTTAGTAAGCCGAATTAAAATTTTGTCTAATTTGAAAATTGATGAACATCGTATGCCTCAAGACGGTCAATTTACCGTAAAGATTGCCGGCAAGGAGGTTGATTTGCGTATCGCAATCAGTCCGGTAATATGGGGCGAACAGGTTGTTATTCGTTTACTTGATAAATCAGGAGATACGTTTAATATCGAAGATATGGGTTATGCTGGTCGGGCACTGCGTGCGATTCGAAAAGGTATTCTTCAGCCAAACGGTATGGTTTTGACATCGGGACCAACCGGTAGCGGTAAAACCACTAGTTTATATGCATTGATTAAAGAAATAAAAAACGATACGATCAATATCGTTACCCTAGAAGATCCGGTTGAATATAAAATGAACGGTGTCAACCAAATTCAGGTAAATACTGATGTTGGCTTGACCTTTGCTACTGGTTTACGATCGATTCTACGTCAAGACCCAAACGTCGTAATGGTGGGTGAGATTCGCGACAGCGAAACCGCCAATCTGGCAGTTCAGGCAGCACTGACTGGTCATCTGGTTTTTAGTACTTTGCATACAAATAGTGCTGCCGGGGTTTTACCAAGGTTGCTTGATATGGGGATTGAACCTTTCCTGATCGCCAGCACTGTCAATACGATCATTGGCCAACGTTTAGTACGTCGTGTTTCAAAAAATCGCGAGGTTTACCAGTCAAATCCAATCGAAACACAAAATATTTTGGCAACAATTGGACATTTATTACCGAAGACACCAGAGGATGTGGCACGAGTTTCGCAAGATTTAGGCTATACTGACTTGCCCCTAAGCGGCCAAAGCGCTTATACTTTAGTTAGAGGCATTGATTCTTTACAAGAACCAGGGTCGCAAAGTTACAGCGGTCGAGCTGGTCTTTACGAGATAATGGATGTCACCGAAGAAATCCAAGCCCTAATTGTGTCACACGCAACCAGCGCCGAGATACAAAGAAAGGCTCAAGAACAGGGTATGGTAACTATGCGACAAGACGGTTATTTGAAAGTGTTGCAAGGTATAACAACAATTGATGAAGTAAATCGTGTAACATCGGACATAGCGTAACGGAAAGGTAAATAAGTATGAGCAACCAAGATCTAAAAATTGAAATATTACTGGAAGAAGTTGTAAAAAAGAAAGCTTCTGATTTACATTTACAAGTTGGTTTACCTCCTATGTTGCGTGTTGATGGAGTGTTAATCCCTGTTATGGGATTCGACCCCTTGGACGAGCAGACGATTGAAACACTGATTTTTGCCATTCTCGACCAAGACCAACGACAAATTTTATTAAAAGACAAGGAATTCGATTTCAGCTTTGCTTTTGGTACTTTGGGACGATTTCGCGTAAACGCCTTTCACGAACGAGGCAACCTGGCGGCTGCGCTGCGTCTGATTCCTAACGAGATTAAAACGGTCACCGAACTAGGTTTACCAAACGTTGTTATGGGCTTTGCTAACTATCCTCGAGGATTAGTGCTGATTACCGGCCCAACCGGTAGTGGTAAATCTACAACGCTCGCCGCCCTTGTTGACAAGATTAATAGCGAACGATCGCATCACATTATTACCATTGAAGATCCAATCGAATTTACTCACAAGTCTAAAAAATCAGCTGTTGTCCAACGAGAAGTTCACTACGATACATACAGCTTTAGCGCGGCACTTCGTTCAAGCCTGCGTCAGGACCCCGACGTTGTATTGATTGGTGAAATGCGCGATTTGGAGACTATCAGCGCAGCCATTACCATTGCCGAAACTGGACATCTGGTTTTTGCAACACTTCACACAAACAGCGCCTCTCAGTCGATTGACCGTATGATTGATGTATTTCCTCCACATCAACAACCGCAAATTAGGGCCCAGTTGTCAAATATCTTGATGGCTATTTGTTCGCAACGCCTTATCCCGTCAATCGGTGGTGGTCGCGTGGTTGCAGCTGAAATATTAGTAACAAACCCTGCAGTTCGAAATATTATTCGTGAAGGCAAGGCTCATCAACTCGATGCAGTCATTCAGACTGGCTCTGATCAGGGTATGCAGACCATGGATCGCACGTTGGTAAATCTGGTTCAAAACGGTACGGTTACATATGACAATGCCTACGATGTTGCGGTTGACCTGGTTGAGTTCGAGAGGCTAATGAGGGGCTGATGAAGGAAGGTTTATAGCACGATGAAGAAGTATTCGTATGAAGCACGTGATCAGTCGAATGGTAAGGTTACCAAAGCGACAGTACAGGCTGACTCTGAAACGTCAGCAGCGAAACTTTTGATTGATCAGGGTTTCACACCGCTGAGCATTAAAGAGCAGAACGAATACAATAATCCGATTGCACGATTTTTAGGACGCATAAAAACAAAGGATAAGGTTGTTTTCACTCGTCAATTATCCACCTTAATTGGTGCGGGTTTACCTATGTCACAAAGCTTGAATACTGTTATGGAGCAGACGGAAAACAAAAAACTGCAGTCAATTATTGGTGAGGTAACGGTATCTGTCGAGGGTGGTAAGTCGCTGTCTGAATCGTTTGCAAAACACCCTGACGTATTTGACGCAGTATTTCTAGCCCTTATTGGCGCAGGTGAGCTGTCTGGCACCTTAGACGAAGCACTTAAACGTATAGCAGACCAACAAGAAAAAGACGCAGCCATTATGGGCAAGATTAAAGGTGCATTAACGTATCCAATTATTGTACTTGTTGTAATATTTGGCGTTATGGCATTTATGTTAATTACCGTTGTGCCTCAAGTTGAAAAACTTTATAAAGACTTGAAACAAACACTACCATTTATAACCCAAGTTATGGTTGGTGCGGCAGATATGTTGGTACATTTTTGGTGGCTGCTTTTAATGATATTGGGCATAGGAATATATTTCCTATTACAATACCTTAAGACAGACGCCGGTATCAATGTCAAAGACACTTTGAAGTTGAACTTTCCAATTTTTGGACAAATGTTTCGTAAATTATACATGTCACGTTTTATGCGTACCGGCCAAACACTGCTGAACACGGGTGTTAGTATGCTGGATATGCTAAATTTGACCGCAAAGGCTGTTAACAATACGATCATTGGGAAAAGTATATTGCAAGCAGCTGAAAAAGTTAAAGGTGGCAAGGCACTATCTGCCGCACTTCAACCAGAAGAATATATTTTACCACTAGTTCCCCAGATGATAAAGATTGGTGAACAGTCTGGTCGCATTGATGAGATGATGGGTAAGGCGGCGCAGGTATACGAAGATGAATTAGACGAACAAATTAAGACAATTTCTACCGCAATCGAGCCAGTTTTGATGGTTGCACTGGCGATTGTGGCGGGTGGTATGGTTGCTGCAGTATTATTACCAATATACAGTCTAGTAAACGGACTAAGTGTATAGAAAAGGTATAGACATTTATTTACACATAAGGTAGTATAAACGTAAGCGTAAACATGAATATGTTTAACAATGACTAGTCTTTAGAAAGGTGGAATAAGTATCATGAATATCAAACTAAAAGAAAAAGGCTTTACGATTATCGAAGTCGTATTAGTACTAGCGATTGCTGGGCTGATATTTTTGATGGTATTTATTGCAGTACCCGCCATGAATAGAAGTCAACGTGATACTCAGCGTAGAAATGATCTTAGTCGTTTAGAGACTGCCTTAAATAGTTATCAGACAAATAATAGGCGTGCAATACCTACAACTCAAGCTGACTGGAATGATTTTAAGAATCACTACGTGACAACTAGTGGAGATACTTTTATTGACCCTTCTGGAACTGAATATATTCTTGACGTTGACGGAACAATAGATCCAGATGCTGAATTTAGCGGTACTGCACCAAAAATTTTCATAAAAATCGGATCAAAATGTGACGGCGAGACGACAGTAGCTGGACAGGGTGCTCGCAAGGTAGCCTTTCAAATGAAGTTAGAAGGTAGCGGCGTAGCTTGTCAGAATAACTAGATTAGTGTGATATATGATAAATTTAAAAACCTCGACTTAACATCGGGGTTTTTCTTTTTAATCTTAACTACGGTATGATAGTACTGATGAGTTCGTATATCACATATTTTGCACTAACCTTTTTTGGACTGTGTTTTGGAAGTTTTGCAGGTGCGTCGGTATGGCGCTTGCGGGCACAACAGCTGGTTAAAGGTAAGTCTGACGGTGAAAAAGTTGATAAAGGTGAATATAAACACCTAAAAAAACTAACAAAATCATCGTTGCTAAATGATCATTCTGTGTGCCTGACCTGTAACTATGTTCTAAGGTGGTACGACTTGATACCTCTGTTAAGTTGGTTATTGTTGGGTGGTAAGTGTCGTAAGTGTCACCAGCCAATTGGCTGGTTGGAACCTTTAATCGAGATCGGAGTTGCAGTATTTTTTGTTACCTCATACGCCTTTTGGCCATATCCACTTGGTAACGGCATGGAAATATCGCGTCTGGTTTTGTGGTTAATTGCTGGAGTTGGCCTGGCGATATTATTTGTCTATGACAAAAAGTGGTCCATACTACCCGACCAAGTAAATTTTGCCATAATTGGAATTGGAGTCCTTAGCGCATCATCAGTAATCATCGGCTCATCGGATAAAATAAGCACCATTTTAAGTATCATTGGCTCAATGGCGATTCTTAGTGGTTTGTATTGGACACTTTACCTAATTTCACGCGGCAGGTGGATAGGGTTTGGTGATATTAAACTCGGTCTTGGCCTGGCGCTACTGTTGGCAGATTGGCGACTGGCATTTGTTGCGTTATTTGCTGCCAATTTAATCGGATGTTTAATAGTATTACCACCAATGATAAATGGTAAGTTACATCGTAATTCGCATGTACCATTTGGGCCACTGCTGATTATGGGCTATATCATTACAGGACTAGCTGGCCACTATATTATTAATCTATATTTTTATAATTTAACCTAAAGTTTTACCAGATAAGCCTGCAGAGTTATATACACAGATTGCTTATGCTATAATTATGAGCAAATGAAGGCCCATAATAACATTGCCTTTACCACGTCTGGTTCTGCCTGTCCTGTCGGGCAGACAGGAGGGTTTACAATTGTCGAAACGATGCTATTTTTGGCTGTTTCGGGACTGTTGGCTGCAGGAATACTGATAGGTACTGGTTCTTCGATAAATACACAGCGATATCGAGACAGCGTTACATCACTAATGTCTTTTTTTCAAAAACAATACTCAGACGTAGCCAACGTCAGCAACGACAGTACGTCGAACGCTTGTCCTGACGATCATAAACCACGCGGGCAATCTGACTGCGTAATTTTGGGTAAATACATTACATCAAATGGAACAACCTTATCAATCAAAGACGTCATCGGAAATATACCCGCAGGAACGGTTTCGTCAAACGATCTGTTGGCGTTACGTGACTATGATATAAAAGTATCTTCGGAGGGTGGAAGTACATACGATATAGAGTGGGGGTCGTCGCTTACAAGAATAAATGGAACCACTATGTCGTTGTCTATGCTGGTACTGCGTTCACCATCTAGCGGGATAATACGGACCTTTATTGATCCATCCGCAGCTTGGCCAGATGGACAAATACAAGCTAAGGTACTATTAGCGTCGAATCTAACCAAGTCTGCCACGGCTTGTGTTAATTCTAACGGACTACTTACTGGTACCAAGCTAGCTGTACTTATTGATAAGAATGCGACAGGTACAAGTGGTGTCGAAATTTTAGGGGATAATAACGGATGTTTGTAACTAATAATCGATCATTAAGTCGAGGCGATACATTAATTGAGGTACTGTTTGCTACTGCCGTTTTTAGTTCTGTAGCAGTTGGTGCGTTATCAATAATGAACCAGGGTTCAGCAACATCACTACGTGCGCTTGAGATTTCTTTAGTCCGCCAGGAAATCGACTCTCAGGCTGAAACTTTGAGGTTTCTAGACGCATCGTACGTCTCGGCCTTTCAATCGGGATCCACTAGTTATTCGGGCCCAGCGGAACAGTGGCGACTAATTCGGAACAGTCACAAAGATACGGTGTCACAGTTTAATTCCGGATCCGCTTGTGCAATACCAGCAGGAAGTTTTATTTTGAACACAAAGACCGCCACTATTGTCCCATCCACCCCAAACTTACTTGGTCTAGCTCAGACTTATTCACAAGTACGCTACGACAGTGTTAATGTTAATGATGTTATCGCAGCCGATGGTATATGGATCGAGGCAATTCGTTCAACTACAGTTTCGGGCAATAATCAGGATAACGCTGGTTATATTGATTTTCATATTCGTGCTTGTTGGGATAGCCCTGGTCAGTCTGTACCTGTAACATTGGGAACAATTGTGAGGTTATATGAACCACGTTAGACTAAAAGGATTTACGATAATCGAACTGATGCTGGCTATGGGCTTTATATCAGCCCTGTTGCTGGCGATTGCAATGACGGTAATTCAGATTGGCGATATCTACAATCGGGGTATAACTTACACAAATGTTAATCAGGCTGGTAGTTCACTTATTAGCGAGTTGCAGCGCAGCATAAATGGTAGTGCGTCGATTGACATAAGTACAAACGGAAGCGGAAATGGCCCCCACTATGTAAAAAAGGCTTGGGGCGGTCGTTTGTGTTTGGGCCAATATAGTTATATTTGGAACTACGGCAAGGCATTAGCCAATAAGGCATTAGCCAATAACACAACTATTAATGAATATTCAGGGGCTAAAACCGACAAAATCCATTTCGTAAAGGCTCTTGACCCTAGTTCTACCTATTGTGCCTTACCAAATAGTAACATTAATCCAGGTGGTGGCGTAGTAGAGCTGTTGGACGTAGGTCAACATGACCTGGCGATTCATCACATTACAATAACTACGACCGATACAGCAGCCGACACTAGTACTGGTCAGCAGTTATACTACGTAACGCTTAGGATTGGCACAAACGACCAGAACTCACTAAATATAGGCAATACCGCCTGCTTGGTTCCAAGCGACCAAGATTCAGATCCATCCTATTGTGCGGTGAATCAATTTAAAATAACAACGCGATCAGGTAACGCAGTTGAATAATGAATAGGAGATTTTATATGATAAAGTGTAATAATAACCAACAAGGTGCTGTATCGCTATTCATAGTGATATTCGCAGCCCTTTTGATGACCGTCGTAACAGTTAGTTTTGTTGGTATTATGGTTCAACATCAACAACAATCAACCGCCACTGATTTGTCGCAAAGCGCCTTTGACTCCGCCCAAGCTGGCGTCGAAGATGCCAAACGCGCTATACTTCGTTACCAAAGTGTCTGCACGACTGGGGCTGCCGCTGATTGTACCGCAGCACGGTCGATGGTTAATTTAACAACATGTAACGAGGCCGTTAGAACCCTAACAGACGTTGGTCAAACCGGTGACGAAATTAAAGTTCAGACCAATGTTAGCAATGCCCTAGACCAGGCCTATACATGTGTAAAAATTTACACCTTAACTGACGACTATCTGGGAGAGCTAGAACAAGACTCTAGTACAGTGATTCCACTGATTGGAGTATCCGCCTTTGATACTATTAAAATTGAATGGTTCAATGCTAATGACCTGCAAAATTCGACAAACGCCTACATTCCCCCTTTTGCGTCCGGCAAGCCTTTACCTTTACCTTTACTTCATCAGGACATCTGGACATCATCAGAACAACCGAATCGACCATCTATTATGCGATCACAGTTAATCCAATTTGACAACGATGGTTTTATCCTTGGTAATTTTAATGACGACGGAAATCCCAACGGCTCTAACAATACCTTATTCCTATATCCATCTAACATCGTAGAATCGCAAAAGGCATTTACCAATAATCACCGTAGAACATACTCATTTGACACCCCAAAACAAGTAACCTGCCAGACCGACCTAAGCGCTGGTGGTTATGCTTGTTCTGCCACTATAAAACTACCTACGGCTAGCGACAATCACACTCAATACCTAAACCTGACATCCATATATAAGAAAGCTAACTACAGAATAACATTATTAAACGGTTTAACACCTGTCAAGTTAGACGGTGTACAGCCCTTAATTGATTCAACTGGTCGCGTAAACGATATATTCAGACGTGTCCAGACCAGGGTAGAACTAACTGATGTCAATTTCCCGTACCCAGAGGCGGCGATTGATATAAGGGGTGATTTTTGCAAGACATTTTTCGTTACAAATTCAACAGACGATTATTCGGATGGTGGCTGTGAGTGATCCGACCGCTTCTCCGTTACCGCCAGCCACTTGACCCCTGGTCAAACGGGAACACCGCCAAATTGCGTTATACCTCTAACACCTCATTCAGATAATGGAATAACATTGGATATCAACACCACAAACTTTACGCGTCGTTATGGTAATTGTGCGACTATTGTCCCGGCAACCTCTACCGCAAAATCCCAACTTAAATTTAATATCACCAATGACAGTGCCTGCAACCCCGCTGGCGATGGTCATTATCGGACCGACTAGTCTAATATGGACACGTTCACAGCCGGCGCACCGACATATTCCAGTATTCCCAATATATTTCTCAAACGGTACTCTGTCTGTTGGAACTTGGCGGCAGTTTGCCGATGTAAAGACCCCATCTACGGCCTATGCGGATCGGGGTCTATATATTTGTAACAAATTCGGTGGCGGCACCGAATTTGACTTTCGCACGGTCTTGGTTATTAGAGGTACTAGTGGTCCAGTCAGCTACGGCACCACCCTCCCAGGTTTGTGGAGTGGCGGCAATCCAAATTCCGGTTGAAACACATTCGTGATTTGCTCAAATTATTCGACAACAACATCTGGGTTTATTAACCTTTATTTGAACGGTGCACTTATGCGGTCTATACTAGGTGTTGCTATTCTTCAAGGACAAACAACTGACGATTTAGATATTGACGACTACACACTATACTGGCGAATTGCCATTGAATGTAGCGATTCATGGTGCCTTAATGATCGGACCAACTTTCGATAGTGTACACCAAGTCAGTGGATGGAACAGCGCTCCACAGGGATTATTTTCAATATTTATTCAATAGTATCACTATGGAATTTTTCGTGTACTTCCCGCAAATGTTGATCTGTGACATGGGTATAAACTTGAGTCGTAGTAATGCTGCTGTGACCTAGCATCGTCTGAACGCTGCGAATGTCAGCTCCGTTCATCAACAGGTCGGTTGCAAAACTATGACGCATTGTATGGGGGCTGACGTGTTTTGTGATGCCGGCCAGGCGAGCGTATTTATTTATAATTCGTTGGATACTTCTAGCACCTAATCGTCGGTAATCACCACTGGTTGACGGCTTGATGTTGCGGCTATAACTGATAAACAATGGCGGTAACGGATCCAGTCTTGTTTTTAGATAGCTATTTACATGAGTACAGGCGCCTTCGCTAATAAATACCGGGCGGTCTTTCTGTCCTTTTCCACGAACCATAAACTCACGTTTGGTTGTATTAATGTGATCACGGTTTAAATTTACCAATTCCGATACGCGCAATCCGCTAGAAAAAAGTAGTTCAATAATCGCCCTATCGCGCAGTCCAGTGTCTGTACCCGTATTAATATGTGATAATATTTGTTCAATTTCGTCGTGGTGTAGGAAAGTTACTTGGCGTCGGGATACTTTTGGTAGTTCTATCTTGTTTGGTGCAAGACTTTGTATATCTCGTTTCGATAGGTAACTCAGAAAACCACGCAAGGCAATCAGATGATAGCTTTGTGTTATTGTAGACAATTCGTCATCGTTGCTATTATTATAACGATTTAACCACAGTCGGTACTTGCGAATTATCTCGGTTGTTATTTTATCAACAACTATATCGTTTGTAAATTCAACAAACCTCTCCAGATACAGGGTATAGTTTTCGGCCGTATGCGCCGAGCGTCCACCTTCAACCTCTAGGTGTTCAATGTAGTCAAGTAATAGTTCTGACATGTACATACTACAAGCATAGCGCATAAAAACCAATTGTTGTACTATGCAGCAATTTTATCGGTATTTTGCTACAATATACCAAAATACATTAAGGAGAAATATGGTCACAAAAAGTAATATACAACGAACATTTATTATCTTTAAACCAGACGCCGTTCAGCGCGGTGTGATCGGCGAAATATTAAGCCGGTTTGAAAAAGTTGGCCTAAAAATCGTTGGCGTAAAGATGATTGCTCCAGATAAGCACCAGTTTCACAAGCATTATGAAGATATAGGCAAAATGATATCTCGCCGTGGCATGAGCGCATTCAACGTTACCCTTGATTTTATGCTTCAGGGTCCAGTTATCGCCATGGTACTGGAAGGCGTAGACGCAGTTGAGCTTGTTCGCAAATTGGTTGGTTCTACCGAACCAAAATCTGCATTGCCTGGCACAATTAGGGGGGATTATTCTCATATCGGTTTTGATTATGCCAATACGAAGGGTAAGTCGGTGCCAAACCTGATTCATGCCAGCGGTGATCTAAACGACGCCAAACAAGAGGTTGATTATTGGTTTTCAAACAGTGAACTGTACGACTATACAGCCACACATGAGAAGTTTACAAGGTAGTTAAAGGCATGTTTTCTGTTACAATATTCAATAGGGCTCGCCTCGGTAGCTCAACTGGATAGAGCAGATCCGTCCTAAGGATAAGGTTGTAGGTTCGACTCCTGCCCGGGGTACCATCTTACTTCACTAAAGTTTTGTAGGACTGATATGATACAGAAAGAGGGATAAATATGGCAAAAAAAGCTGCAAAACCCAAATCATCACCTAGTTTCGATGGTCAACGTGAGGGCGAGAATGTGTTGTTTATCTTTCGCCGTCATATGATAGCAATGCGCAAGGGTTTTTATATCGTTCTTATTTTACTGGTAATATCGTCAATACCAATGCTTATTTGGCAATATAATATCGAACTGTTCATATTACCCGTGATAGGACTGGGATTAGGACTGTTATTATTCTTTTACCACTTCATTTTATGGTATTTTTCGATATATATTGTTACTGATCAACGGATTCGACAGGTGACGCAACGGGGGTTCTTCGGCAAGGATGTAATCGACCTGCGACTATCCAAGGTTCAAAGTATAAGCTATAATATACCAGGTTTCAGTGGTGATATTTTTCATTTTGGGACTGTCACCATCCATACTTTTGTGGGTGATTTAGTAATTCATAACGTTGAACATCCTGTAAAAATTTACAATAAATTACAGAACGCAATAAACGACATCGCCGAAAACCAAGGAGAGTATGAAGAAATTAATAAATAAAATACGTAAACGGAAAGATGATCCGCCGCCATCTAGGATTACCAGTGATACGGTTGCTCAGCACCGTGAACGAATTTTGGCTGGCGGTCGCAAGTTTAAATATCCTATCCAATATGCTCGCCACAAGCTAGTTTTCAATGCAATTAGTATCACTTTCGTTGCAATAGTTATTGCATCGATATTTACCTGGTGGCAATTATACCCACAGCAAAACACCAGCGAGTTTATATACCGTATCACCAAGGTTATCCCCGTTCCAGTAGCGGTAGTAGACGGTCAACAGGTTTTATACAGTGACTACCTAATGAAGTACCTTAGTTCGGTTCGATACCTTGAGCGAAAAGAACAGCTAAGTACTAAAACCGATGACGGCAAACGACAGGTCGAATACATAAAACAAAAATCAATGCAGTATGTTATTGCAAACGCCTACGCATCAAAATTGGCCCCAGGATTAAACGTATCAGTTGGAAGTGGTGAACTAAACGACTTTTTGAAACATTTGCGACAAACCAGCTCGGGCGAGATATCTGATCAGACTAACAACTCGGTGATCCTAGATTATTATGGCTGGACCCCCGCCGAATACCGCTACATTATTGAAAAAGAGCTATTGCGCCAAAAAGTGTCTTACGCAATGGACAAAAGCGCCCAAGATTTCATTAACGATATATCAGCCTCGCTAAAAAAGAATTCAAAAACTGACTTCAAAACGATTGTTTCGGCGCTTTCAAAATTATCCAAGGTTAAAGTATCCTACGGTGCGTCCGGTTGGGTTCCTAAAACAAACCAAGACGGAGGATTGGCGTCCGAGGCGGTAAAACTTGCGAAACTTGGCGTGTCGCCTGTAATACAGTCCACCCAAGGTGACGAATATTTCTATTATGTTATTAGATTGCGGGATGTAAGTGAAAAACAGGTTAGCTATGACTATATTAGGGTTCAGTTGACAGCTTTTTCTGACGCCCTTCAAAAAGCTAAAAAAGACGGAAAAATTAGCGAATTCATATCAATCAAACGATGATACGGAGATTGACCATAGATGTATAAATTACCCGACCTACCATATGACTACAATGATTTGAATACGTGTTTTAGTGACGAATTAATGAAATTTCATCACGACAAACATCATCGAGCATACGTCGATAAGTTGAACGTTACAATTGACGCCAACCCAGAACTGGGTAGCAAAACCCTTGATGAGATCCTAGGAACTAACGATGATTTATCAGATTCGGTACGAACTGCTGTGCGAAATAATGGGGGTGGGCATTATAACCATAGTTTGTTTTGGCAGTGTATGTCTCCAAATGGAGGCGGCGAACCTAACGGTAGACTCTCGCAAATATTAATAAAAAAATACGGTAGTTTCCAAAAATTTGTAGACGAATTCACCACAACAGCCTTATTGCTGTTTGGGAGTGGTTGGGTATGGCTTCAGCCAAATGGTGATATAATTACAACAGCAAATCAGGACACCCCTATAATGAAAGGTCTCGACACACCAATACTTTGTCTAGATGTTTGGGAACATGCCTATTATCTAGATTACAAAAATAGACGTGACGAATATGTAAAAGCGTGGTGGAATGTTGTCGACTGGAGTGCCGTATCAGAACGTTTGAAAAAGCCATTTACTTTGTAATAAAATTTTTATTAACAGGAATAGAGTGGGATTTTAGAACTATTTCAATCTGATTTGGTGAACTATTTTTATGGTTTAAAATTATTATTCTAATTTTTCATCACTAAATGAATTATTGGCCGAGACGTTGAATTCAAGTAAAACCATCTTACCATCGTATTCGTCCTCGCCATCTTCTTGGCGATTGTCGTCCCCATAATGGTCGGCTTCGACGTCGTGATATACCACATCATCGGATGAATCGTTGAACTACCGCGCCGCTGGTCGCGTAATACCAGCCAACCCCCGAGTTTACAAGCCCAGCTTGCAGGCTCAGAGGTCGCAAGACCGCAGTTTTGACAATCCGACTACCCGAGAGGAGACACCGATGCTGGCATCAGTCGCCCGAGCCGCGCAGGCTCTGGCAATCTGGCGTTACGTCGAGAGCAGTTCGGCCAAAGATTACGCCAGCCCGGCGGAACTCAAAGGTGATGCTGCTCATGCCTACCAGCAGTTCCTGCAGGCGGCTTACGCAGTGGTGTTCGATCTTGTCCCGAAGCTTCTTACCTTCGGGGAAGTTGTCACCATGAATGAAGTTCGCTATTCGGCAGCAGCTGGCGGTGGAGGTTTCGTCATCCAAAAGATGAACCTCGACCCCGACAACCCGGGCCTTTTCCTTGTGCCTGAGGGCGTTTCGGTCCCGGCCGCTGTGCCGATCCCACCGCCCCCCACCGAGAACTGGCTTCAGCTGTTCATCGATCTGCCCGAGCTCTTCGAGATCCTGGAGGTGAAGTGATGTCAGCGCCTTCGTGGTAATAGCCGCGAGGTAACCAAGCCCCCGTGATACCTGCAATACTGCGGGTCCCTCCAGGGGCTCGCATATTTATAAAGGTGCTTTAAGCCAAACTGAACAAATAATCAAATTAAATAGCTCACCAGATGGTGGGCTATTTAATTTGACGGGCTCGACCGGATTATCGCTCCACTTTGTTTCGCTCCTCCGTTTGCTTACAAAAATATGTAAACACATTTTTGTTTTGCTGCACTGCGCGATCCAGCGATCTGCGCTTTGTCTTTGACAAACCGCAATCGCCGGTTCGAATCCTGTAGGACTACGACATGAATATCAAAACACCCCACAAGGGGGTGCTTTCATATTCATATGGCGGGCTCGACCGGATTTGAACCGGCGATCTCCTCCGTGACAGGGAGGCGTGATAACCCCTTCACTACGAGCCCATACCGTGGAATTAACCTTAGTATGATAGCAGTTTTCATATCACAGCGCAACAGAGGAGTGACATATATATTGTGGTATAATTATTTCGATCAACTGAGTGCCGCTGTAGCTCAGCTGGTAGAGCGGCGCTTTCGTAAAGCGTAGGTCTCCGGTTCGAATCCGGACAGCGGCTCCACCGTATAAAATCGCAATTAAGTGATATATGAAATATAATTGGTATCGTATTTATGAAAACAACCATAAAAGAATCACTAAAACAATTAATCGCTGACAGGTATCTATTGGTATTAGTAGTATTAATGATTTTGTTAGCAATAGTTCTATCCGTATTTATTGGATTATCGATTTCACCCAGCGAACGTCAGTTGGTCTCTCATTATTCTGCATTTGGAATTACACATTTTTATTTTGATCAGTGGTTTTACCTGTTGTCATTTATATTTTTCGAATTGGCTGTCGCCGTACTACACTCTATTATCGCTATTAAACTGCTAATCGTCAAAGGTCATTCAATGGCAATTATGTTTGCCTGGGTTGGAATTGGAATTATTTTAATGGGTTGGGTGACCACTTCGACAATACTAGGTTTACGGACAGCGTTGTAGGCATATGGTCGACCTCGATATTCCCGTAGGTAAAAGAACGCTACAATACAGACTGTTCGAGATGCTATCAGCTTTTCTTAGTTATGGCGCCCTTGCATTGTTGGTGATATTGTCACTAATTAATCCTACACTTGCCGCCATTTACTTGTTGATTGTTATCGCCACGATGATAGTAAAGGCTATTGGGATTGCTTTTCGCACAATTCAAGGTCACAACAGGTTAGACGCCGCACAAAAGGTAGACTGGAGCAGTCGGCTGTCTGACCTTGAAGACCCACGGTCGTCATACGGGGGTGTGCATCAGGATACGTCGAAGTCATTTGGTTCGTTCGCTCATCTCGAGAATCTTAGACTTATGGCGGCCGATCCCAATGTCTTTCCTAGACCATCGCAACTATATAATGCGATAATCGTACCTTCTTATAACGAACCTTACGACGTTCTTGCGCCAACTATTAGGTCTTTGTTGAGATCTTCATACGATAGTAAAAAGATGATTCTAATTTTAGCTTATGAAGAACGAGGTGGCGAAACAACCGAACAACCAATCCTTGAACTGCAGCAAGAATTTAGCGATAAATTTTTTGCGCTCCATATTGTCAAACATCCCGATGGACTTCCAAACGAAGTGACAGGGAAAGGTGGTAATATTACATACGCTGGTAAGTTTTTGCAACAGTGGCTGAAGACGGAATCGATTGAATCTAAAAACGTAATCGTCACGACGCTTGACGCTGACAACAGACCACATAAAACATATTTTGATTATGTTACGTATGAATATATTGTTCACGAAGACCGGAAACGCCTATCTTATCAACCCGCCTGCCTTTTCTTTAATAATATATGGGATGCACCAGCCCCGATGCGTGTTATTGCGACGGGTAACTCATTTTGGAATATTATTAGCGCGATGCGCCCTCATACGTTGCGTAACTTCTCGTCACATTCTCAGCCGATGGAGGCCCTGGAAGAGATGGGCTTTTGGAGTACTCGCACAATCGTAGAGGACGGACACCAGTATTGGCGAAGTTATTTTTATTTTGGAGGTAATTATTCTGTTTTGCCAATCTATGTGCCGATTTATCAAGATGCTGTGCTAAGTGACACTTTTGTCAAAACTCTCAAAGCACAGTTTCTGCAATTACGCCGATGGGCCTATGGCGCTTCTGACGTCCCATACGTTGCGGTTAGGATATTCAACAGAAATAGTAACGTACCACTAATCAGAAGCCTTGCAAGGCTTCTGAGGCTTCTTGATGGGCATGTAACACTTGCAAGTGTATCGATTATGGTTGCAGTCGGTGGATGGGTGCCGTTACTGATAAACAGCCAAGCTGAACGTAGTATCGCGGCGCACCAATTACCAGATGTCGTCAGCACTATTCAGCAACTGGCGCTTATCGGATTGTTCATTACTATTTTTCTGGCTTTCAAGATGCTACCAAAGCGACCCGCACGTTACAAACGAATCCGAAATGTTTTTATGGTTGCGCAGTGGGTGTTGATGCCCTTTACAGCGATTTTGTACAGTTCGACAGCCGCACTGTACTCGCAGGGTCGTTTATTTACCGGACGATATCTTGATAAGTTTGACGTAACAGATAAAGCCACTCATCATTCGGTTGCTCTGGCTAAACAACAACGAAAGCAACGACTGCCTAGAAACCGTAAACAATATATTGATCAAATTAATAAATAAACACCCCGTAAAGGCTGTTTATTTTTCAAGTATGACAGGGGATGGTCGTGTGATTTATATAGTACGAACACGCATTTCGCGTTTTAATTGCTGCAACGTTTTATCGTACTCAAAACCCAACGTAAAACGTTCAAGCTTTGATTCAGCTGTGGTGGTTTTAATCTGTTCTGATTTATCCATAAGTACATATTAGCATAAACACAACACTGTGTCAATAGAACGCTTTTGCATACATTATGCAGTTCATGATATATATAATTGTATAATTTCATTAAAGCTTGGGTGGAAAACTTGTTAAAGGAGTGGGTAACTAAAACATATCAAATAGGCGATGGCTTAGGATTTGATGGGTCCAGAGGATTCGAACTTTTTTTTGAACAGAACTGATGGCGCGCTTCGCGCGCCAAACTAAACGCTCGGGCGGGCAAAGAGGAAGGGGATTGGGGGGAAGGAATTTTTGCCCGCCCTCGCTTACACCGCCGCCGAATTTCGTGCCAGCGAAGCTGGTGCGCCGCGCAAATTAGGGCGGTAAATCAGTAGAATATAAATACCAAAAAAATTTTAAATAAGCAACGGCTGAATTTTTGGTTTTTTTATCTGTCTTGTCTGGCTTCGTCTCGCATTTTTTCCCATTGACCGCACAATGCTGGGTCAGTTGGCATGTCTCCGTTTGAAAACGGAACCCCAATTCCGCCGCGTCTGTAGCCCGCTGCCCTAAGCGCGCTATAGCGATCCGAAGTGGCGGGAGCAACACGCATACGACCTTCGCCGTCAACAAAAGCGATAACGCCATTATTGCTGTCGTAAGTGCCAACTTGTTCTAATCTACCAACGGCCATATTGTAGCCGTCAGTGTTTCTTTCTATGATTGATTTAGTTCCCATCATTTCGATCTCAACGCCATCAACAGTAAGCCATTCGCCGGCTACTTCTTGTTTAATTTGTTTCTTTTCTGCCTCTGCTTTGAAATAACCGAGGTGTGATTCGATTCTTTCTTTGAGGTTTTGTTCACGTGCGGTTTCTCGCATTTCTTCCCATTGACGGCGCAATGTTGGGTCAGTTGGCATGTCTCCGTTTGAAAACGGAACCCCAATTCCGCCGCGACTGTAGCCTGCTTCCTCAAGCGCGCTATAGCGATCCGAAGTGGCGGGAGCAACACGCATACGACCTTCGCCGTCAACAAAAGCGATAACGCCATTATTGCTGTCGTAAGTCATTTTACTTCTTTCATCGTAGGGAATTTGTAACCGTTGTTTTTCACCATAACTATCATCAATTTCCATTCCTTCCGATATATCAATCCATTTTTCAGCCGGAAATTTTTCAACTTCGGGTTCTTGACGCTCTTCGAGCGGCGTCGTGTCCATGAAATTATCTTGCATAGTTCCTCACCTTCCTTTCTCATCCGGCGTGTGCCAATTTAGAGAAAATAAAAATTAATTAATAATTAATAATTTAGCAACCTCCTTTAACTTACTTATAGTTTACACCCCCTCCGACACTTTTTGCAATAATCATTTTATCTTATCAGTTTGTCAACACCTTATATTGAAGTATGTATAAATTCTTTTTTGGATTTTCGATTCGATTAAGCACATTATCAGAAATGGTCATCTTCTCACAATCAGTAACAAAAATACCCCATACTTTTTCAAATGGAACATCTAACTCTTTTGGTATAAGTTAATTTATATGCTCGGAAGAATGAGCGTCGCGCATCCATTCGTTGACTACTGATTTATTTTCGTCAAACAAAAAAATTCTGAATTTTCTCAAAACTACTTTCGTCTATGCTTTGCCAAAATCTGTCATGGCAAAGTGTCCCGTCAAAATCTATAAATAAAATTGACTTCATATATTATTTTGCAAAAGCAAGTCGCTATAAGAAACAGAAATTAAATCACTTTTTAAAATCCCGAATAACTGGAGGTAGTTTTCGCATTGCTTCAGTAACTTTTCTTTCGTGAAATTGCCGTCACTATCTATCGCTTCAATTTCCATAAAGGTCCCCAAATTCTTCACTGTATCAATATGAAATTTTACATTTTCGATAAAATAAATTTCTCTTTGTTTATCTACAACCACCAATACGCCGAGAGATTTTACTAAAATTTCTTTCAGTGAAGAATTTGGATCTGATTTAAACAAAATCACGTCAGATTGTTTTGGCCCTTTTTTTTATCTTCTCTTTCATAGAACACAAGAAAATTCTCAATGTTTCCTTCGCGCAATTTTAACCTGCCGTTATTTACCTTGAAGTAAGTATCGATTTGGTGATCAGTTCCCTTAAAATCTGCATTGCGCGATTTCAAAACTGAACGAATTTTCTCTTGGTCATTGCATTTTGCTTTTATTTCAATATTGAGGTGCTTCATATATTTTCCAAAGGATACATATCAAAAGCGACCTCCTCGTATGGATGAACGCTGTTTACTTTTTTAACGACTGCTTTCAAGATATCTTGTGGCACAATTACTTCAATTCTTTCCTCGTCAACCGCTTCATATTTTTCAGCTTCACCAATGGCAGGATTTGTACCTTTCTTCTTTTTGCTCAGCACCTTAAACTCTTGCTCATTTTTCTTATCTAAAAGATAAGTGATATGTCCGCCGAGTATCCCGCCCAAGCCGAGAAGTGTTAAAGCAGATAAGATTGTTTGGATTGAATCGGTCATTTTGTTAAGGATAAATTACCGTTAAGCATTGTGGGCTTCATGCCCATAATTTCTTGCTTGTATGAAAGCTCCGAAGAAACTGGGTTGAGGATAAAAATCTTTTTCTTAAGATAGAAAGCGACACCAATCTCAATAAGTGTATTTCCTCCGATATATCCGTTTATTCCTCTTTTTTCGTGATTGACGACTAAAATTCCATCACACCAGTCAATCTTTTCGTAGTGGTTATTTATTGCACCTTCTTTCATATCCCATATTTTGTGGTCGGCCGGGAAAGCATCGATGCCGCCGTTTTGTTCGATGTATTGTCCAAAATAAATTTTCTTGCCACCACCGAATTCTTGTGGGACCTCCAAGGCAAGTTCTGGGATTTTGACCTCGTGACTATTCTCTATCAGTTCATCTCTAACCGATTCCATTTCCTTATAAGATCCAATACTGCCACAAATTGTTATTTTCATATATGTTCTTTTATTTTAGCAAAGATTTCTAAATTATCCTTTTCAAAAATTGATGGAATAAAACGCTTTTTGTCAGCATCCGAGATATTAAAAAGTTTATCGATTGGCCACGATTCAAAACCAATCGCTTGACCTTTTTCAATTTTTACGTTCACCGTTTCTCTCTCGTAGCGATAAGCGTAAATTGCTCTCACGACATTATTGGTTTTATTCGTGGCTGTATCAAAAGTTTTACTTCGTACCATTTGGATAAAGGCACGATTATTTTTCTCTGCTTTTATCAGTGTTTTCTCATTTAGTTCTTGCAGGGCTGTATTTTCATAGTCTAAACCGATTTCCACACGACCGCCAACTGTTGCATCCAGTAAATCAGGATAGGTGTCTTTATGTTTTTCTCGGTGCTGAAAAATAATCTCGCCTTTTGGAGTGTAAAACCAAACATGAATTTCTCGGTGGAGCAAACCTTTAACATGGATATTTTCGCGCGTATCAACGCCCGTAATATTTCCTTGCGCGTCTACAACATTTAGTTTTCGATTATCTGTCATATTTACTTCAAAAGTTCATCCTTTGAAACTTTGAGCGCATCGGTTAATTTTTGAATTGTAGCAAGGGTAGGATTTTTCTTCTTATTCTCAATGTTGCTGATATAGCCCCTATCAACCTCTCAAGCGCAAGCAATATCACCTTGCGACATTTTCTTTTTAGCCCTAATGCGCTTCATATTTCGACCTAATTTTTCGGAGGCTGGGTTCATATCTTTGTGATTTTCTTAGTAACTGCGCCGACAAAAAGCCGATACGCTTTACGATCTTCTTTTTTATAAATATATGGAATAGCCAAATCGGTTTTACATTTTAAGCAAACCAAATTTGGCACTTTGTTAATCGAGAGTTTTTGAAATTTTATCAAATTTTCCGGCGCAAAAATTCTATCTAAGTAAAGACGCTTTAACGGGCCGGGGCCGTCCTTTTGGTAAACAAGGATTTTTGCGCCGCAATGTTCGCAATGAACATTCAAAAACCGAGAATACCCACCTCTCGTTTTGCGGTATTTATCTGATTTGAACTTATCAGTCATAGATATTCACGTTCTTGCACTTTGTTATATTTACGGACAATGTTATACCAAAATACGATATGGTATTTTCTTCTTTTGTAGCCGCCCATTTTTTCAAAAAAGAAAGCCGAAGCCCGCACTGATTCCTCTCTAGACGCTTCCTCCGCGCAGGCGAGTCCATCGCCCCGCCTCCATATCCCCGGAAAGATTGTGGCCGGGGCGCATCGGGAGTTTCGTATGGTGGGTCCTAGAGGATTCGAACCTCTCACCTCCACAACGTCAATGTGGCGCTCTAGCCAAATGAGCTAAGGACCCGTATCTATTAAGGATATCAAAATAGAGGTGACGAAGCAACAATTATGCTATTATATGTAATTATGAACGACGACCAACTACATATAATGAGGCATAGCTTAGCCCACATCACCGCTGCTGCAGTTCAAAGACTGTGGCCAGAGGCAAAATTTGGTGTCGGTCCAGTGGTGGACGACGGATTCTATTACGACATAGATTTGGGCGAAACCAAGATATCCGAAGCAAATTTTTCCAAAATCGAGAAAGAAATGCGCGGCATCATTAGTTACGGAGACAGTTTCGAACAATCCGAGGTGCCAATTGATCAGGCTATCACTTGGGCAAAGGATAATAAACAACCTTACAAAGTAGAGCTGCTGAATGATTTAAAACGATCTGGCACAACCGCAGCTAAGGATTTGGATATTAATGAACTTGGACTTGCCTCGTACGATAAGTCAGCTGTTGAGAGTGTCACATTCTTTAAGACCGGTGGTTTCATGGATCTGTGTCGTGGTCCGCATGTTGCTAACGCCAGGGATATTGCTGGTGTATTTAAATTAATGCGTGTCGCTGGCGCATACTGGCGTGGTAAAGAGACGAATCCGCAAATGCAACGTCTGTATGGAGTGGCGTTTGCAACTCAGATAGAATTAGATAAATACCTAGAACGTCTTGAACAGGCAAAACTACGCGATCATCGTAAAATTGGTAAAGAATTAGAACTTTATTTTATTGATGACGAAATGGTCGGTAAAGGTTTGATTATGTGGAGTCCAAACGGCACATTATTACGCGATAGAATTGAGTCACTTGCTGTCCAAAAAGAAGAAGAGTATGGATACAAACGTGTAGCAACACCGCACATCGCAAAAGAACAGCTTTTTCTTCGATCGGGACATTTGCCATATTATCAAGATGATATGTATCCAGCTATGAAAATGGATGACGGTGTATACTACCTGAAAGCAATGAACTGCCCTCATCATCATCGAATATTTCAATCAAAATTACGAAGCTACAAAGAATTACCGCTAAGGTTGGCTGAATATGGAACATGTTACAGAAACGAGCTGTCTGGAACGTTAGCGGGTCTTTTAAGGGTTAGAGCACTTGCCATGAATGACGCTCATATATATTGCATGCGAGATCAGATTAAACAGGAGTTTAAAAGTGTACTTCGTCTGACTAGAGAATATTTTGATATCTTTGGACTTACGGATTATTGGTTTAGGCTTTCGAAGTGGGACCCGGCGCATACTGATAAATTCATCAATGAACCAGAAAACTGGGATTATTCACAAAATATACTACGAGAAGCTTTAATAGAAGAGGGAGTTGATTTTACAGAGGCAGACGGCGAGGCGGCGTTCTATGGACCAAAAGTTGACGCACAGTTTACTTCGGTAATCGGACGAGAGGAGACAATGTCTACAATACAACTTGATTTTGCGGCTAAAACTCGTTTTGGCTTTGAGTATGACGATGCAACCGGTAATAAAAATGGTGATGTGTTTGTCATACATCGATCACCGCTTTCGGTTCACGAACGATTTCTGGCATTTCTTATCGAACACTATGCGGGTTGGTTTCCATTTTGGTTAGCACCAGAACAGATCCGTATCTTAACTATCAATGATACCGTTTTAGATTACGTAAAAGAAGTAGAGGATATTTTGAAAACCGTTGTTATAATGAAGCCCGTCAAATATAATGAAATACGCTATACGGTTGATGATCGCAACGAATCGCTCGGTAAAAAGATTCGCGAAGCCGCCAATTGGAAGATACCTGTTCAATTAATTGTTGGAAAAAATGACAAAGACGCTCGTGAAGTTAGCCTTCGGACACGATCTGGTGAAGAAAAAATTAAACTTGACAAACTAGCCGAATATCTGCAGAATTTATAGGCTATGAAAAAACCAGTAATCGCAGTTGATATTGACGACGTTTTGGCGGATCATACCGGGGCGTTCATTAAGTGGAGTAACGAGAAGCATAACACTAATTTGACTATCGAAGATTATCAAGAAGATTGGTCCCAGATGTGGAAAATCAGCGTGGAAGAAGCGGAAGATAGAGCGGATAAATTTCATTCTTCGACTCGCGGCGGTTTTAAACCGAAAGCAGGCTCGAAAGAAGTGCTAAATCGTCTAAAAGCTAATTATAATTTGGTGATTATCACGGCTCGTCGTCAATTTATTTTTAAAGACACGGTCGAATGGATTAACGAATACTTCGAGGGTATTTTTACAGACATACACCTCGTTCCAGTACGGGACAACACCAGTTATCATAATGCAACCAAATTGACTATATGCCAAGACATCAAGGCAGAATATTTGATAGATGATACGCCAAGGCATTGCTTTTCTGTGGCCGAAGCCGGCATTAATGCACTCCTGTTCGGCGATTTTAACTGGAGTAGACACGTGGAGTTACCCGATGGTGTCTCGAGGGTCAAAGATTGGGATGAAGTTGAGCGATATTTCGATGATATTAAGCATAAGCAACATCTATGAAACGTAAAACCCATTTCCCATTTCCTAGTACCCAATCCCCCCTGATAGCTATAGTCGGTCCGACTGCTAGCGGTAAAACATCGTTAGCTATTGATATTGCCATGCGGTGTAATGGGGAAATCATTTGCGCTGATTCACGATCAATATATAAGGGTGCGGATATTGGAACAGCCAAGCCAAGTTTGAAAGAACAAGATAGGGTGCCACATTGGGGATTAGATCTAGTCAATCCAGGCGATTATTTCACCGCGGCTGATTTTAAAACATATGCCAATCATAGGATTGCCGAAATTAGATCCCGACACCACACACCTCTACTGGTGGGTGGAACTGGACTATATATTGACTCGGTATTATTTGACTATCAATTCGCTTCACCAGTAGATGAAGATATGAGGATAAAATTACAACATATGACGATTAGTCAATTATACAACTACTGCGAGAAACACGGAATAACATTGCCAGAAAATCAAAAAAATAAACGATATATTGAGCGAATTATAGAGAGAAATGGCGATACTCCAACGAACAGAACCAAGCCCATAAATAACTGTATTGTTGTGGGAATAGCTACAGAAAAATCGATATTATTATCACGAATAAGCACCCGATGTGAACAACTATTTAAACACGGTGTAGCAGAAGAGGCTATGGCATTGGGTGATAAATACGGTTGGGATAATGAAGCGATGAAATCAAATATATATCCGTTGATTCGTAAATATCACGAAGGACAGATGTCGTTAACAGATGTAAAAGATAAATTTGTAACACTCGATTGGCGTCTGGCAAAACGCCAAATGACATGGTTTAAGCGTAACAAGTTTATTCGTTGGTTGTCACTCCAAGACGCAAAACATTATTTAATTGAGCAACTCGCATGTACTGAACAATCGTGATATTATTAGTGAAACAAAGTTATTCGGAGCGAGTATATGATTGATGCACTATTTGGTTCAAAAACGCGGGTAAAATTGTTACATCTTTTCCTTAATAATCCAGGACAGTCTTATTTTGTCCGCGAAATCACTCGTAAAATAGATGAACAAATTAACTCTGTCAGACGTGAACTGTCCAATATGTTAGATGTCGGTATTATTACCAGCGATAGTTCAGACAACAAGTTATACTATCAGGTTAATCAACGTTACGATTATTATGTGCCGATGAGGGCTATTTTCGGTGATGACCAGGTAGTAACGCGAACAGTACCGGTTAGCCCCGGGGCCCTACTAACCGATAAATATACCTCAATACTAGAAGATGTGACAGGGCTTCGTCTAGCGATTTTTTCGGGTGTCCTGGTCCAAGGGTCAACTGTGGCGCTAGATTTACTGTTGGTTGGTAATGTTGCACCCGCCAGGGTAAAGGCGGTGGTCCAAGAGATAGAAACCGGTGAGGGGCGCGAAATTAACTACTGCACACTATCGTATGACGAGTATTACTATCGACTTAGTATTCGCGATAGGTTTATAACAGAGATAATAAACAGTAATCACAAAGTTATTATTGATAAAGATAACGTAATGAAGAAAAAATAACGAGGATTGAAATAGATAATGTTTGAAATCGAATACAAGGGCGCAAACTGTGTAATTATTAGAACCAAAAAGACCAAGATCATTGTTGATCCTAAGTTGTCTATAGTGGGGCAAAAAGATATGTCTACGAAGGATGCCGTTGAATTATTAACTGAACCCCGATTTGCAGTTAATGGACCCGACAACATTCTATTAATTGATGGTCCTGGCGAATATGGAATAGCGGAATTCGACATTTTAGGGGTGCCTGCAAGGCGCCATATCGATACCGAGAACGACGGGTTAGTTTCGACAATGTATAGAATCGATGTAAGGGACACTCGAATTGGAATCCTTGGAAATATTTGCGAAAAGTTGTCAGACGAACAGCTAGAGAATCTTGGAGTGCTGGATATATTGATTCTACCGATAGGCGGAAATGGCTATACGCTTGACGCAACTGGTGCAGCCAGCTTAGTGAGGGCCATTAATCCAAAGATCGTGATACCTATTCACTATGCCGACAAACAATTAAAGTATGAAGTTCCTCAGGATGATATAGGACTGTTTACTGCAGAGCTAGGTGCACCGGTCGAGATAACAACTAAATACAAACAAAAGCAACTACTAGTTGCCATGTCGGCATTATCGATAGTCGAAATCACCCGCAGTTAACTTGTCGCTCAACGAACCTGAAACTAGGCGATAATGCCTTTTTTCTTTAGGGTGCGTATCGCTTGGGTGCTTATTACCATCGTTAGTTTCTTGCCGTCGACAGTAAAGGTTTTCTTTTGCAGGTTTGGTTTAAATACTTTATTGGTGCGACGTAAAGAAGCGCTCACATTGTGACCAAATTGTTTGCCTTTTCCAGTTAGTTCGCAACGAGCTACCATAATTATTTTCCACTTATTTTTTAATCTTTATGAGTATAGCGTCATTTTCCCTAGGCGTCAAGAGAGTACCACATGAAGCGGCATATTTCAATTACTGGTATACTGATGATTATGAATATTGATATGGTATATATTGGCATTGTTATCGTCGTGATACTTATATCGATGACACTACACGAAGCGATGCACGCCTATGCAAGTTATTGGCTGGGGGATCACACGGCAAAGATACAGGGTAGGTTAACCCTTAATCCCATAAAACATATTGATCCATTCCTAACATTACTCTTGCCAATAATGCTAGCGGTGGTGGGCGCCCCGGTGTTCGGTGGTGCTAAACCTGTACCGATTAATCCTTCTGCTTTGCGCTGGAGTGAGTGGGGTATGGCATTGGTGGCCTTGGCTGGCCCTTTGACGAATTTTTTTATTGCTTTTATTACATATGGGGTTTGGATACTAGCGCTGGCGCCCACCAAAGATATTTGGGGGATGATATTTATAACCACAATATCTGTAAATTTGGGATTTTTCATTTTTAATATGATACCAGTCCCACCTCTCGATGGGTCGCGAGTATTGTATGCGCTGGCTCCCGAACCCGTGATGAGAGTAATGGAGTCGATGGAAAAGTACGGGATTATAGTAGTGTTTGGCATTATTTTAATAGCTGGCGACATGTTTGGGGCGTTTATATTAAACGGTATTAACTTCTTTATTAACGTCTTTAGTCACATCTTTATAAGCTAAAATGTTATAATAAATATGTCCCAGGGTGAACCTAGGCGTATATGATTTTCCTGAATATCATATAGATAGGGAGCTTTAATGATTCATCTCTTTGGAGTTGATTTGCGAGCACCCACCTTGCTGTTATGGCGGGGAATATCGTACGCCGATAGTAATCCCTGGGATATTTTTGATTAAAATTCTGATATAATCGTTTGTTGGGCAGCTTATTAGATGATCGCCCGCCATAGCTTTACGTGAAGGTGGGAGGAAAGTCCGGGCAGCATAGGGCGCAACAGTCGCTAACGGCGACCGAGGGTGACCTTAGGGAAAGTGCCACAGAAACGAAACTACCCTAAGCTTGTCGAAGGGAAAAGGTGAAACGAGTGAGGTAAGAGCTCACAGCATATCATGGTGACATGGTGTGAAGGTAAACCCTGTTGGCTGCAAGGAGATCTGTAAAAAGGGCGGCTCGTCCGCAGGTCGATATCCGCTTGATGTGGTAGGCAACTACTAGACTAGATAGATGATCATTCACGACAGAACCCGGCTTATCGATAAACTGCCCAATAAAATAACCATATCAGACGGTATGGTTATTTTCGTTGTATTTAACTATTTAGCTTCTTTGACTATAGCCGTAAATGACTTTGGTTCGCTAACAGCTAGTTCGGATAGAATTTTGCGGTCGATTTGAATATCTGCACTTTTTAGTCCAGTAATCAATTTTCCGTATGTGGTTCCGTTTTCGCGAGCCGCTGCATTGATGCGTGTTATCCATAATCCACGTAAGTCTCGTTTTTTATTTCGACGGTCTCTATAGGCGTAGGACAGCGCTTTTATTACCGCTTGTTTTGCGAGGCGATACGACCTAGTTCGGTCGTGCTGCATACCTTTTGCTAGTTTAATAATCTTCTTATGTTTGGCGCTGGCTGTAACGCCTCGTTTTACTCGCATAAATTCTACTCCTTATTTTCTATACGCCCAGGGCGCGTTTAACTTTTTTTGCTGCAGTGCCACTGACGACTGCGGTGGTATTAATAGCTCGTTTTCTGCTGGCGCTTTTTTTAGCCAACATGTGGTTTCCGAACGCTCGACGCCGTGTCAATTTACCTGTACTGGTAATTTTGATCCGTTTTGCGGTTCCCTTGTGGGTTTTCATTTTTGGCATTATTTACTCCTTACTACTATACTCAAGTTGCGTCCCAACATCTGTGGCTGTTGTTCTAGTATCGCATTTTCTTCAAGTTGTGCCGATATTCTGTCGATCATTTCGTAACCTAGTTCTTTATGGGCCATTTCTCGTCCACGGAAGAAAATTAAAATTTTGACCTTATGGCCAGCGCATAGAAATTCACGGATTTTTCGTAGTTTAATCTCTAGGTCGTTCGTTCCAATTTTTAATCCCATTCGTATCTGCTTTAATTCGACTACTTTAGAGCGTTTTTTATTCTTTTGCTGCTCTTTCATTTTTTGGTACTGGTACTTTCCCCAGTCGACTACCTTTACCACAGGGGGGGTTGCGTTTGGTGAGATTTCAATCAGGTCTACTCCGGCTTCTTCTGCAATTTTTAATGCATCTGACAACCCCATAACTCCCAGCTGGTCACCATTTGGACCGATAACACGCAACTGTTCAGCTTTTATCTCTTGATTAATACGAATTAATTTACTGATCTTTTATCTCCTTGATTGATCTGTTACAGTCGAGTGTTTACTCGATTGTTATTTTATCAGATAAGATACTAGAGTTCAAGTATATTAACTACGATACTGCAAAGCTTCGCTAATGTGTTCTGTCGAGATAGTTTCTTCGCCAGCCAAGTCGGCTATTGTTCGTGCAACTTTGATAATTTTAAAGTAACCGCGTGCACTTAGCTTTAGTCGGTCGGCAGCCGTTATCAATAATTTCCTAGCTTCATCAGACAGGGAGGCGTATTTTCTTAAGTCTCTGTTTGATAGTGACGAGTTGTAATAAACACAATCACTATACCGTTGTTTTTGAATATTTAAAGCGTTTCTTATTTTACACACCGCTGTAACATGTTGTACATCGTTCAACGATTCGGTATTAAATAATGACTCGTTAGAAACCCTTGACACTTGAACGATCAGGTCAATTCTATCCAATAGCGGACCTGATAATCGTTTTTGGTATGCAAGAATTTGCGTGCTTGTGCATGAACATTCTTTTGATTTGTCTCCAAAATAACCGCATGGACATGGGTTCATTGTTGCAACAAGCATAAAGTCTGCTGGGTACGTGACATGGGTATTGGCTCTACTGACATCTATTTTCTTGTCTTCGAGGGGTTGCCTTAGGGCCTCCAGAGTTGATCTGGGGTATTCTGGTAGTTCGTCAAGAAACAATACCCCGGTATGCGCCAGGCTTATCTCTCCGGGCTTAGGGTGACCTCCCCCTCCTACCATAGATACAATACTAGCCGTGTGGTGTGGTGACCTAAAAGGCCTACGGTCGATAATCTCGCCACTTACTTTTCCGCAAAAGCTATGAATTTTTGTTGCAGCAATTTGTTCCTCAGTCGATAAAGCTGGTAATAGGTTTGATAGTGCCTTTGCTAACATCGTCTTGCCAGCTCCGGGGGTTCCTGACAGCAATATGTTATGATGACCTGCCGCAGCGATAATTAGAGCGCGTTTGGCTTGCTCTTGCCCTTTTATGTCATCCAGTAGGGGTGATGGTGTTTGCCTGCCGTCCTGGGACCTTTTACATTTAGTTGATACATATGGGGGGATTAATATCTCTTGCTTTAAGTGAAGATAAAGCTGTTTAATGGATTCGACCCCAAATATAGTTATCTCATTGACCAGGCAGGCTTGTTCAGCATTTGATATAGGCAAGTAAATATATTTATAGCCCGATTGTTTTGCTTTCTGGGTAATATTGATTGCACCCTTTATTGGCCGAAGGTTGCCGTCAAGGGCAAGTTCACCCGCAAACACAGACCCGTCAAGTTCTTTTTGGTGTAGTTGACCACTAATACATAGGATTGCTAAAGCGATAGGTAGGTCGTAGTGTGCCCCGTCTTTTGGAAGTTCGGCGGGGGCAAGATTGATGGTGATGCGTTTTTTAGGGAACTCAAGAAACGAATTATTTATAGCGCTACGTACACGTTCTTTAGCCTCGTCAATCGCTTTATTCCCCAGTCCAACAATTTGCAACGATGGCAGTGCTTTTGTGGCATCACCTTCAACTTCAACAATAGATCCATCAAATCCGATAGGTGCAACCGTCATTACTCTGGAAACCATAAGTTCAATTTAAGCATAACTAGTCTTTTAACACAATCTATGCTATTATTAAGTTGTTGCGTTGGGGCTGACTATAGCTTTCGACGAAGGGATTTTAACATATTATTTTGCAAGCCGACGGTATTCGTTAAGTACAAATCTAATTGCAACATTTATTGCAAAAGCAAAAAACTACATAACTGAGACTGTATCTGGCATTGCCGGTACATTCCAGTTACCAGTTCTAGCAACAGCTCGGGTTTAAACTCGCGCCATCATATCATCCAGGCGACATAGAGGTGGTGTGGTGTTATAAGTATGTCGCTTACTAAATTGATGGGGAGCAACGTTAGTTTGGGACAGTATATTGCGCGACAAATTGAACATTTTTTGTTAGACTATTAGTCCAAGGAGTCGTTAAAAAATAAGTCGAACTAATCTTGTAGATGAATAATAAGTTACTTTTCGGACCGGGGTGCGATTCCCCGCAGCTCCACCAATTTGTATATAAAAAACAACCGCCTGCGAGGAACGGTTGTTTTTTTGTGGAGTTTTTCTACCTGTTTGTTTTGGGCTTCTGTATAAGTTTTTTATTCAGAAGCTACCCCTATGGTAATGCTATAAAGCGCTTGTGTCAATAACATTATATAAAAAAGTCTAGTAAAAAATACTACGTATGTATATACCATCATGAATCATAGGGTAGGATCAATACGGGCTCGACGAAACTAACTAGTAAAAACTAATAATCTGAGTGCAATACGGGACTGCGTTTAATTCAGCATTCACGAACAAAGAACCGTAAAGAAGTACTAAATTCGCGTGGTACGCGAATAGCTATTGATCGAGCGGGAATAAACGAATTCATAAGTATTTTTCAACAATATAGGCCACAACAAACTTGACACAAGATTAATTCATACTTTGGATTGTACCCATTTGTAGACTCGCGGGTTTGTAAAATAAATAAATTTGTGCAGAGTTGTGCCAACTAAACCCAAATTGGAAATTGGTTTGAATGAATTGGTGTGTTTTCGACCGATTATTGAAATCTAGTCACAGCAGCGGGCATGGTGATGGTTGGTCTGGGTGGCGTAATCCCGCATCAAAGATCGGTAAAACAACGAAAATAACATAAATAAAGTGCACAAAAATACAACGTTGTATATATGTACATAATACGGATTTTAATCTGTTAATACACCACAGATAAATATATTTGTAATTATTACAACAGTCGTATATGTGTATGTGGTTGACTGTTTATCGTGCTTGTGCTATCGTATCAATAGGTTATTACCAAAACAAAAAATGACCCCATACCTTAAAAATCTAATCATCACTGACCCTATTATTTGACGGTAATTCGGTAACGACAACGGTTGCGATTTTGGCTTGAATTTTCAAGACACAATTGCCACTTTAGCTGGCGTTGCCAATGCTCCGCCAAATGGCGTGTAGCGCGTACACCAGTACCACCCTATTGTTCCAGGATTGTCTTTATTGACGAAACTGAATGATGCGGCGAGGATCGTGTGCAAGGGACATGTGCCCCGAGATTTCTCGGAGCGGTCAGTCTAACGGCCTGCAGCGGCAGGTTGCTCGTGGTTCACACGCTCAATTAATATTTTATATAGCGTTTGCTGCAACCCGGGCGCTACGATTTGTCGCTCAGGCTAGTTTTATATTCAAGGGTCATTAGTGTTATAGTTTGATAGACGATGTTCAAAGTAATTATTTCAATACTAACAGTAGTAAGTGTGTGCCTGCTTGCTGTACTATTAAACACCACGACACCAATATCTGGCGGACCATTTGGGATATTGATAATTTTTGTTTTCGCATACCTATCGCTGATCGGTTTTGTGACATATTTTCTGTATGGAATTAGCCGAATCGTTGCACACCTGTTTGTGGCGATTATAGCGCGAAAACCATTTGAAATCCTAACCTTTAAACGCTCATATTATTATTCAACTATTATTGCAGCTGGCCCAGTAATGCTGATTGGACTACAATCTGTTGGGACGGTTGGATTGTATGAGTATATTCTAATATTCATCTTTATTTCAATCGGATGCTTGTATGTTTCAAAAAAAACCAGTTAGATTTGTTGACGTAAGCTTATTGGTAACATGATATAATTACAGATATGGAAACAAAGGCGCCATCACCCAATTTGAATATAGAACAGCGGCCCTCCAGCTACCAACCAAACATAGAGGGGTCGCCAAGTACTAATAACCCCGAAGTGGGTATCGAAAATGGTCCCGAGGCATACGATAAGAAAAGCGAAATCAACGCTCTTGTGTCGGATGTTGGTCTAACGACAGTGTTACCACCTCCAGTTATCGTAAGCGGGGTTGCAACTGACGATGCCGTTACTACCAATAGTACGAACATCTCCGACAGCCCCATAGTAGCTAACGATGATGACTTGATTGAAAAAGAATGGGTTGATAAAGCAAAAAAAATTGTGGCTGAAACACGCGACAACCCTTATCAACGTGACGAGGAGGTAAGCAAGCTGCAGATTGATTATTTGAAAAAACGCTTCGGGAGGGAACTAGGCGCTGCGAAATAGGTTTTCGTCTGGACATAGAACAACAACATGACAAGCATAATAGGCTTTTTGATTACTGCATTCACCATTCTTGTTATCGTAATGGTAGTTTCGTTATTTATCTTTTCACAATACAGAAAAACATTACGTGAAGCTAAAAATTACGAACGCGGGCTTAAAATGGTCCCCATGTATATTCATATTCCTCCGTCGGGGGACGACCTAGAGGCGAACGGCCGCGATGAACGAGATGTGATAGAAGAGGTTCTGTCGCAAGCACAGGTGATGTATAACATTATCTCTAGTACGGCGACGAAAGGTTTCAAGAGTCGCATATACGGGCAAAGACATTTATCGCTAGAAATCATCGCTCACGAAGGTTTGATACATTATTATGCGATTGTACCCGCGGTTCTGACCGATGTTATTCGTCAAGCAATCGAGGCCGCCTACCCGTCGGTACGGCTGGAAGAAATAGAAGAGCACAATATATTTAGCCAGGCTGGAAAAATGAGCGGGACGATAGGTGGCGAATTTACTCTTAAAAAGAATTACGTCTACCCAATTGCTACATTTGAAGAATCAAAACGCGATGCCGCCAGAGCTCTGCTTAACTCCCTGTCAACCGTCACCCGTGATGACGGAGTTGCTGTTCAGTTAATGATCAGACCTGCCAAGGATGGTTGGGTAAAAAATTCTGTATATCAAGCCAACAAGATTAAAAAGGAAAAGGGTGTCAAAAAAACTGGCCTTAGCGATATCTTTAAGCCGAACAATCTTATGGAGGCTTTATGGAAGCCGCCAGAGGCCAGCGAAACAAAACCAGAAGACAAACAACTTTCGTCTCTTGAACAGGGCTTGGTTGAAGCAATCGAAGAAAAAACACGCCACCCTGGTTATGAAGTTTTAATACGTGTAGTTGTTTCGTCGAATACAGCAGCCAGGTCACAGGCGCTGCTTAAAAATATAATCGCTGCATTCGCATTGTTTGATTCAACGACAAATAATGGCTTCAAGTTCACAATGTCGAAAGATATAGAAGAGTTGGTAACCGCATACATATTGCGCTTTTTCCCCCAAACGGTTACTCAAAATATCCTAAATAGTGTTGAACTGGCGACTATTTTTCACCTACCAAACCAAAACAGCATTCCTACGTCTCAGGTCGAAAGGCAGATGGCGAAACAGGTGGATGGTCCAACTCAAATTATGGAAGAGGGATTTTTGCTTGGGTACAATGAGTTTCGTGGAACCAAGAAACAGATCAGACTGAACACAAACGATAGGCGCCGCCACTCGTACTTCATTGGTCAAACCGGTACAGGAAAGTCCGCCCTACTTGAGAATTTGGCTTATCAGGATATGATGGATGGTCGCGGGTTTGCGTTTATTGATCCACATGGTGATTCCGCAGAAAGATTATTGGGAGTTATACCGCGTGAGCGTGTCGAAGATGTGATTTATTTTTGCCCCGGTGATATGGAAAACCCCGTTGGCCTGAATCTATTTGAATTTGAAACACAAGATCAATGCGACTTTTTGATACAAGAGGCCGTCGCCATGCTTTATAAACTATATGATCCCGGCCACACAGGCATTATTGGACCCAGGTATGAGCATTGGTTTCGTAATGCCGCTTTAACTATTATGAGTGACCCCAACGGATCAACCTTTATCGATGTACCCCAGGTGTTTAACGACCAAGCATTTACAGATGAAAAGTTAAAATACGTAACCGATCGAACAGTTCTAGATTTCTGGCAAAAAGAAATGGCACAAACAAGCGAGGCAAATAAGTCCGAGATATTGGGATGGTTTGTAAGTAAGTTCGGCGCTTTTTTGTCTAACGAAATGATGAGAAATATAATTGGGCAGACAAAAAGCGGATTTAATATTCGCGAAGTGATGGACAACAAAAAGATACTAATCGTAAACCTATCGAAGGGTCAAACTGGCGAACTAAACTCGCAACTGTTAGGTATGATTTTTATTATGAAGTTTCAGGTTGCTGCTATGAGTCGTGCCGATATACCAGAAGATGAACGTGATGATTTTTCACTATATGTTGATGAGTTTCAGAATTTTGCAACTGAATCGTTTGCCACTATCCTTTCAGAGGCTAGAAAATATAAACTAAACCTTATTCTTGCCAACCAGTTTATGACCCAGCTAACAGACACTATCAGGGAATCCATCCTCGGAAACATCGGTACCATCATTAGCGGCAGACTTGGTATTACAGACGCAGAAATATTGGAAAAAAAGTTTGCACCGACTTTTGATGCCGAGGATTTAACAAAACTACCAAACTTCCAAACAATAACGTCCGTCATGATAAATGATGTGCCGTCAGCTGCGTTTAGCATGAATCTGATACCTCCAATGGTAAAACCTAACCCGCAACTGCAAGATGCGATAAAAAAGCTTTCAGCAGCGAAATACGGCCGTCCTAAAGCTCAAGTATCGCGCGAGATATTTGTGCGACTGGGAGCTGGTGATGCCGCAAAACAGGCCAAGTTAGATGCCCTAAAAAGGATTCAACAGAAACAGGTAAACAAACAAGGGCTGTCGGCAGGATCGGCTAAACCGGTAGCTGGCGGCGGTTCGTCATTCTTGGACGAGTGGCTTGCAAAACGACAGCAAATATCCAGCGGGTCTAGCGTCTCCAGCCCTGCCATATCACCAGCTGCACCTGCCGTAAATACAAAAAAGCTTGTCGAACCATCATCTATTGACGAAACCAAGACGGTCGAGCCACCGAAAGCTAACGACAACGAACTGAATATTCGTGAAATTACTAACTCCGATGAAGAGGTTTCGGTCAAACTTCGATAAGAGTCTGCAGTATCCATACATACACCAAATGACCATTCCGATAAATCAATATTTTTTTCCAGTGAGCAGAATTCTAAGGTAGTCGTAAATTATACCAATGGTCCAGCCGATCACGAAGGCTACAATTGTTTCAAAGCCAGACAACTTATATCCAATACTTTTTGCTACCGTGTAAGCTATCAGAGTTAACACAAAAGCCATAAAGGCCCCGGCTAGTATGGCATTGGGTCTGGCGACAGTATTGCCCACAATATCACTTGTTCTTTCAATAAACTTACCGTGGATTACCTTGCTAAACAGACGGCTACTCAGCGGTAATTCGCTTTGGACTTGATGCATAGTTTGAACGAAACTTTTATCGCGTTCTTTTTTTCCGATGGATCCACGCCGAGACGTCACAATACGTTTTTCGGTTTTTTCTTTTTCGGCTGATTCGGAGGCCTTCGCGGTTTCTAGGGCTTCGATGCGCGCCTTTTCGGTCTTTGTCTCAACGTCTCTAGGGGACAGTTCAACTGAAGTTTCCGGGTTCACTGATAATTTTTCGGCTTGTTTATCGGCTGGTTTATAGGTCTCAACACTGCTTTCATGATCACCCTTGAGTAGTTCTTGATTACCTTTCATAAATTCATTCCTTTCGGGGTTCATTATATCGTACCCACACTAACGTCCCGACGTATCAAGCGCACTTCTCGTTTTACTTGCCCAACACGTGCGTAGAAATACACTGTGATTGACAGGATTATACCGGCAAATAAGATATTTTCGGTTGGTCCTGTTTTAGGAAGCTCGTTCGCAACAGTTTCAATAATTTTGGGGGTTGGGCAGTCCAGATTAATATTAGTTGAATTACCGAAAGTATTTGACAAAATGCAGTCATATGACGTTGGATCGCTTGCTCCACTGGCAGTAGCTGGTATTTCGTCTAATATTTTTACGACAAACGTTCTTGTTTGTCTGGTTTTCGGGTCAAGAGTTACGTTCGACCACGACAACACCTTTGTTTTTTTGTCTAGTGTCCCTCCGCCATTGTCTAGTAACGTAGTATATTCCAATACATCGGCAAGCTGTTCTTTGACTTTAACTGTTTTTGGGCTTAAACCTTTGTTTTTTATGGTAATAGTGTAGCTAATTTGATCACTGGCACGAGCTATCACCGAGGTAGCGTCTACAAAGCCCTGGGAGGTGTTGGTGGCAGTCTTGGATCTTTTGATGTCAGGTACGCATAATTCATCATTAATCCATAGTGTTTCGTTGCCGGGGCAGGGCAGACAGTTCTTGTCACTAGCCAGCAATTCTGGATTATATAAACATTTTTTTGGAGGTTTTGGGGTGGGGTGTGGAGTTGGTGGGGGAGTTGGGTGGGGCGGAGGTGTGGGCGGTGGTATAGCTGGGACCCTGTCGGTTACAAGGTTACCGCAGGATTGCATAATTGCAAACCAACCCATAGCCCGGGAATAACCAACCCACCCAGATATTTGTCTGCTAGTGCTACCCCACAGCTTTAACGGTCGAGAATAGACGGTTGCAACTTCTTGACCCCATATGTTTCTAATATTATGTTGTCTTTCACCTTGATCGTAACTAAAGTGTGGGGCAAATCCCCAAGACAGCTTCTCGCCAGTTGTAAATGATGTGAATTGGGCTGATGCTATTTCGTTTCGCGTTATACCTGTGTAATTCATAACATCGTGCAGATTTTTAGTATTTGTATCATAAGCCGTCAGAAAATTATCGATTGATGTACCGATTCCGCCTGCAACCATGTCGGTATCGCCTGACGCGTTAGCTGATTCTGACGGCTGAAACACCGCAAGCGACTGCACAATAAGTGCCAAAATAACAAACATTAAACCCAGGCGCCGGGTAGCTTCCTCTTTGCGTAATCGTTTGGCATAAAAACCGAGCTGTCCTACGAGTGCAGGGCTAAACGGCAAGTTCGACACTATTTTTTTAAACATTTGTATTTGTTTTGATATACCTCTTGTGGTATACTTTAGCATAATAAATATGTTCAGCGCAAGAGCTTGAGAGGACACAAGTTATCCGTTATAATGGTGACATTGTAAATATCTACATTAGTCTGAAGCGACGAGGGAGTTGATAGTGGTTAAACAAAAATTTGACAATACTTATGACGAATCACAAATTCAAGTGCTCGAAGGATTGGATCCGGTCCGAAAACGTCCAGGAATGTATATTGGCAGCACGGGCTATGACGGTATCCACCATTTAATAAAAGAAATTGCAGATAATTCAGTTGACGAGGCTATAGCAGGCTTTGCTACAAAGATAAATGTAACCCTTCAACGAGATGGGGGTGCGCGAGTTGAGGATAATGGTCGCGGTATTCCGGTTGAAAAACATTCCAAGACAGGCAAAAGCTCGCTTGAAACAGCTCTAACGATACTTCATGCTGGAGGAAAGTTCGGTGGCGGTGGCTATAAGGTGTCATCTGGTCTGCATGGCGTTGGGTCAAGTGTTGTAAACGCCTTATCTACCCGATTAATCGCTGAAGTCGTCAGGGAGGGTCGGTTGTATCGAATGGAGTTTGAACAAGGTATTATAAAGGGCCAACTTCAAAAACTTGGTAAGACCGATAGACCTCAGGGGACAACGATTACTTTTTATCCCGATCCAACCATATTTAAAGAAACGGTCGAGTTTGACTATAAGTGGATTACCAATTATCTAAGGCATCAAGCCTACCTGACTAAGGGGGTCTATGTTTCCGTACAAGACGAAAGAACCAACGAACGACAAGCGTTTTACTTTGATGGTGGGATTCAAAGTTACGTAAAACACCTGAATATCGGTAAAGAAGTTTTATCAGGGAATATATTTTATGTAGAGAAACTGGTAGAAGATTCTATGATAGAGGTTGCTGTACAATATAACGAAACTTTTGTTGAAATTATTAAACCGTTTGCTAACAACGTTTTAACTTTGGACGGTGGCACGCATTTGGTTGGTTTTAGATCAGCACTTACAAGAACTATCAACGACTATGCTCGCAAGAGTGGTTTGTTGAAGGAAAAAGAGGATAATCTGACTGGCGATGATATTCGCGAAGGCCTAACGGCCGTCATACTTGTCAAACTACCTGATCCTCAGTTTGAAGGTCAAACAAAGAACAAACTTGGTAATCCGGAAGTTCGACGTTACGTAGAGCAGGTGATGAACGAGTACTTTTCATATTATCTTGACGAGAATCCAAATGTTGCTAAGGGGATTGTCGGTAAGGCGTTGTTAGCCGCCAGGGCGCGTAAGGCCGCTAGGGCCGCAAGGGACAACGTTATCCGTAAAGGCGCCCTTGATGGTCTAAGCCTTCCAGGAAAGTTATCTGATTGTTCAAGTAAAAACCCTGCCGATTCCGAATTATATATAGTCGAGGGTGATTCAGCTGGCGGGTCAGCCAAATCTGGTCGCAACAGTAAAACGCAAGCGATTTTACCACTGAGAGGTAAGGTGCTAAACGTTGAGCGAGCCAGACTTGATCGTATGGTGGGCAATAACGAGATTGTTAGTCTAATCAAGGCTATGGGCGTAGGTATAGGCGATCAGTTTGAAATTTCCGGTCTTCGTTATCACCGAATTATCATTATGACAGATGCCGATGTTGATGGAAGTCACATTGCCACGTTATTGCTGACGTTCTTTTTCCGCTATATGCGCGAGGTGGTGGATGGCGGATATATTTATCTTGCTAAACCACCACTATTTTTACTTCGCGTGGGAACGAAAAAATATTACGCGTACAGTGACACTGAACGAGATTCAATCGTTGATAGTCTGATCGTAGAACGAACCAAAAAGGGGGTTAAGGTTGACGAGGATAACGACAGGATCAAACAGGCGGGCATTACAATGCTTCAGCGGTACAAGGGTCTGGGTGAAATGGATGCCGATCAGCTGTGGGATACAACGATGAATCCAGAGAATCGTGTATTGATTCAAATAAGGGTGGAAGATGCCGAAAACGCAGATGCAATATTCACAAAATTAATGGGCGATCAAGTGGATCTGAGAAAAAGTTTTATTCAAGGTCGCGCTAAGTCGCTAAGTCTTGAGGAGTTGGATATTTAGTTATGGATGATGACATAAATACATCAGTCGAAGGTGAAATTATTCCTGAAATGACACATTCACGTGTTGTAGAAAAAGAAACAGTCGAAGACGTTATGGAAGATAATTTCCTGCGATACTCAATGAGCGTAATTATTGACCGAGCCCTACCTGATGTTCGTGACGGACTGAAACCAGTTCATCGTCGCATACTATATTCAATGGGCGAGCAAGGACTACGACCGGGCGGAAAGTTTACCAAGTCTGCTCGTATCGTCGGTGACGTCATGGGTAAGTACCATCCACACGGTGATACAGCAATCTACGATTCGATGGTGCGCTTGGCACAAAATTGGACCATGCGGTACACGTTAGTGAACGGTCAAGGAAATTTTGGCTCTATGGATGGTGATCCAGCTGCTGCCTCACGTTATACAGAAGCACGCCTGGATAAGGCTGGAAACGAACTCTTGACCGACCTTGAAAAAGATACGGTTGATTTTCGCGACAATTACGATGGGTCCGAGCAAGAGCCTGTAGTGCTTCCCGCCAAGCTGCCAAACCTACTGCTAAATGGACAAATCGGTATCGCAGTTGGCATGGCAACCAGTATTCCTTCCCATAATCTTGGCGAACTGGTGAACGCGACAATTCAACTAATCGACAAACCAGACGATACAACGCTTGATGACTTACTAAAACACGTTAAGGGTCCTGATTTTGCCACGGGGGCAATTGTTTATGGTGGTACACCAATGCGACAGGCGTATCAAACGGGTCGCGGTAGTGTCGTAATTAGAGCGGTAACCTCTATCGAGGAAAGTAAAAAAGGTCGAAGCCAAATAATAATTACCGAAATGCCGTTTGCTGTAAATAAAGCAACACTTATAGAGAAGATAGCTGGACTAGTAAAAGACAAGAAGATTACGTCGATTAGTGATTTACGTGACGAAAGCGCTCGCGGTTCAGTACGCATAGTTGTCGAGCTAAAAAAAGATGCATACCCCAAGAAAGTACTGAACCAACTGTTTAAATATACATCCTTACAAACCAGTTTTCACTTCAATATGCTGGCACTAATTGACGGTATTCAGCCACGTATTTTGGGACTTCAGGATATTTTAGGCGAATTCATAAAGCATCGTCAGATAGTTGTTCGACGACGAACGGAATTCGAGCTACGAAAAGCCAAAGAACGAGCACATATATTAGAAGGATATAAAATAGCTCTTGATCACATTGACGAAGTCATCAAGACGATTCGCGCCAGTCGAACGACTGACGATGCTGAAGCTGCCTTGATAGAAAAGTTCAAATTATCGTCTATCCAAGCCAAAGCCATCCTGGCGATGCAACTGCGACGTTTGACCGGTCTAGAGCGTGAAGCGATTGAAAACGAACTAAAGGAATTATTTGGATTGATATCAAAACTCGAAGCCGTACTTGCCGACGAACATGAAATATTGATAATAATCAAAGATGAACTTCTTGAAATGAAAGAAAAGTACGGTGACAAAAGACGAAGTCAAATGATTAACTATGAATTAGGAAAGTTTAGTGACGAAGAGTTGATTCCCGAAGAGGAAAGCGTAATTTTGCTAACCGCAGAGAACTACATCAAGAGAACTCTGGTAAGTGAATATCATCGGCAAAATAGGGGCGGCAAGGGTAAGAAGGGTATGACAATAAAAGCCGAGGATATTATTGACCAGTTAGTGCCCGCCAGCACTCATGATTACCTTTTGTTCTTTACTAACAAGGGAAGGATTTTCAGACTGAAGGCGTACGAGGTTCCTGCCGCAAGCTTGGCGACTCGTGGTGTGGCGGCTGTTAACCTGTTGCAGCTACAGCCGGAGGAAAAAATTACGTCAATCATTCGCCATGAAAAAGGTGCTAATGATGAAGGTTATCTATTTATGACGACCACGAAGGGAACCATAAAGAAAACACCACTAAAAGACTACGCCAATATACGAACAAATGGTCTTATTGCCATAAAATTAGATGACGGAGACGAGCTGAAATGGATCAAAAAGACCAATGGTGATAATGATGTGATAATATCGACATCGGCCGGACAGGCAATTAGATTTAAGGAAAAGGACGCGCGCCCAATGGGTCGTTCAGCACGTGGCGTAAGGGGCGTTCGTTTGCGTCCAAACGATCAGGTTGTCGGTATGGATATCGTTGACGATAGCCGAAAACTACTAGTGATTAGCGAAAATGGCTTTGGTAAGGCAACAAAGGTGTCTAACTTCCCTTCGCATAAGCGAGGCGGTGTAGGTATTAAGGCTGCTGTCGTCACCGTCAAAACGGGGCAGATAATCGCAGTGCATACTCTTGAGCCAACTGCATATGAAGTTTTACTGATATCGAATGGCGGACAAGCTATCAGGGTGGGTCTAAAGGATATTCCGACTTTGGGTCGAACTACCCAGGGTGTACGGATAATGCGGATGCGCGAGGGCGACAGGGTTGCGTCGATTGGATTGATGCCCGAACAGGATCAAACAAAAGATACGGAAGAAGGTTAGGCGATGGTGAATCTTGAAGTAATATCGCCATATTTAATTACGATTATTGTTGCTTGGTTGGGGGCTCACGCTATCAAATATGTAATTAGTTCTATTAATAAAGAAAAATACAATCTTAGGTCCTATCTGTTTATTTCTGGCGGCATGCCCAGTAGTCATAGCACCACGGTAATCGCTATGGCCATGGTTATAGGGTTGCGCGATGGTTTTGGTTCAGGATTGTTTGGAATAGCGGCACTATTTTCGTTGATAGTTATGTACGATGCGATGAAAGTTCGAAGATCATCGGGCGAACAGGGAGCGGCGATTATCAAACTAATTAAAGAGACAAAGAGTAAAATAGACCCGCCGAGAGTTGCTAAGGGACACACCCCCCTAGAGGTGGCCGTAGGCGCAATACTTGGTGCTATAATTGGTATCGTTGTATTTTTATCAACGAAGTAAATTATTTCACACTTGACGGTTAAGCGAGTAATAGGTTATGATTGATAACAGTCTGGTCGCGCATATTTGGTTAAATAATGTGGAGTTGTAACAGATAATAGATCATTAACAATTTGGTTGTGCAAATCATCGTCAGTTGTAGCGTTTCGCAAGGAATGTTACATACTATATGTTTATATTGAGTCTTAGTGATATGAGTAATATCACACAAGATTTTCTCCTCTAAACTAGGATTTCGTTAGAAATCCCTCTAGTGGGAGAGGCCGGTCCCGACGGATTCATTTCGTCGCACCGCGCCTGAGGAGTAAACCCTCGAAATCTTTTATGGAGAGTTTGATCCTGGCTCAGGATGAATGCTGGCGGCGTGCCTAACACATGCAAGTCGAGCGGCAGCGCGGTCTTCGGACTGGCGGCGAGCGGCGGACGGCTGAGTAACGCGTGGGAACGTACCCCAAAGTGAGGAATAACCGCCCGAAAGGGTGGCTAATGCCGCATATGATCTTCGGATTAAAGGATTTATCCGCTTTGGGAGCGGCCTGCGTACGATTAGATAGTTGGTAGGGTAAAGGCCTACCAAGTCAGCGATCGTTAACTGGTCTGAGAGGATGATCAGTCAGACTGGAACTGAGATACGGTCCAGACTCCTACGGGAGGCAGCAGTGAGGAATCTTCCACAATGGGCGAAAGCCTGATGGAGCAACGCCGCGTGCAGGATGAAGGCCTTCGGGTCGTAAACTGCTTTTATAAGTGAAGAATATGACGGTAACTTATGAATAAGCACCGGCTAACTACGTGCCAGCAGCCGCGGTCATACGTAGGGTGCAAGCATTATCCGGAGTGACTGGGCGTAAAGAGTTGCGTAGGTGGCTAAGTTAGCGAATAGTGAAATCTGGTGGCTAAACCACACAGACTATTATTCGAACTGCTTAGCTCGAGAGTAGCAGAGGTAACTGGAATTTCTAGTGTAGGAGTGAAATCCGTAGATATTAGAAGGAACACCAATGGCGTAGGCAGGTTACTGGGCTATTTCTGACACTGAGGCACGAAAGCGTGGGGAGCGAACCGGATTAGATACCCGGGTAGTCCACGCCGTAAACTATGGATACTAGCTGTTGGAGGTATCGACCCCTTCAGTAGCGAAGCTAACGCGTTAAGTATCCCGCCTGTGGAGTACGGTCGCAAGACTAAAACATAAAGGAATTGACGGGGACCCGCACAAGCGGTGGAGCGTGTTCTTTAATTCGACGCTAAACGAAGAACCTTACCAGGGTTTGACATCCTTGGAATTTCTGTGAAAGCAGAAAGTGCTTTATTGAGCCAAGTGACAGGTGGTGCATGGCCGTCGTCAGCTCGTGTCGTGAGATGTTTGGTTAAGTCCATCAACGAGCGCAACCCTTGTGAATAGTTGTATTTTTCTATTCAAACTGCCTCGGTAACGGGGAGGAAGGAGGGGACGACGTCTGGTCAGTATTTCCCTTACGTCCTGGGCTAGAAACGCGCTACAATGGCTGGTACAATGCGCAGCTAAGTCGCGAGACGGAGCAAATCGCATCAAAACCAGTCCCAGTTCGGATTGTAGGCTGAAACTCGCCTGCATGAAGTTGGAATCGCTAGTAATCGCAGATCAGCATGCTGCGGTGAATACGTTCCCGGGTCTTGTACACACCGCCCGTCAGACCATGAGAGTCACCAACACCCGAAGTCCGATTTGTCGGCCTAAGGTGGGGGGGATGATTGGGGTTAAGTCGTAACAAGGTATCCGTACCAGAAGGTGCGGATGGATTACCTCCTTTCTAGGGAGTAAACTACGCCTGTGCGTCTCACTAAGGTGAAACGCGGAATATGAAAGATGGAAGTTGGAAGATGGTGATTCGCTAAATTCCAATAGCCAGATTCCAATAACCGCTTTCTCCTTAGCGAGACGCATAGAGCTAGGTCGGTCTTGTTGTTGTGTTGAGCTTACATAACAATGTTGTCCTTCGGGGCGAGACTAAGTTCGAAAAAATCTCGACGTAGATATGACGATGATTGCACAACCAAGTTGTTAATAGTGAAACTACCTCGCAAACGCGGGGTAGTTTCACTATGTCGTTTTTAATACGAAACGATCAAACGTCATATATAAAATTAAATAAAACTGAGAACTAGCTTCTCATGGTTTAACCCTGAGTGATTTTCCTAGCCAGCGTGGAAGATCATTTTGAAGAGGTTGCCTAGGATGAACCAATGCAGATTCACCATTACAAGAAAGCCAAGACAGCATGTAATGAGGGCATATAGTTTATATTTATCGTAACTTGATACGCCAGAACCAAAATTATTTGCAATTGCTTGATGCCAGCGCATAAATGCTACGCCAACAATCACAATTATGATTCCAATAAAAAATGACCCAATATCGAATTTATAATCCATATGCAGCCTACTATACACTTGCGGGGTTGAATCATCTAGGTTAAAATGTATAGGTTCGTGGCGCATGGGGATATAGCTCAGTTGGCTAGAGCACCTGCTTTGCAAGCAGGGGGTCCAGGGTTCGAGTCCCTGTATCTCCACCACATATGGGGTAGAACAGGCGAAAGTCTGAACTACTCCACCATGAACGGGCGATTAGCTCAGCTGGTTAGAGCGCGTCACTGATAATGACGAGGTCGGAGGTTCAAGTCCCTCATCGCCCACCAAAATAAAATACCCCGGAAAGGGGTATTTTACTTTGGTGGTTGATAGGCTTGAAACTTTGACCTCGCTTGCGAGGGAGGAGGTGAGAATTGCCATGTCGGCAATTCGCAAGGCAATGTCACAAATGAACTATGTTCATTTGACTGACTTGCGGGGTCGCGGAACGTGACCAAGTCCCTCATCGCCCACCAGTTAGAATTCAATATAACTCATTAATCCCAAAGCAAAGCGATGGATACAATGACGAGGTCGGCGAAAACATAGGACGAGTTTATTTATTTGGCTGATTCTTCCGTGTGCTAAACGCCAGAGCTATACCTGATTAAGTTTGTGTTTACTATAAATTATGATATAATACAGTTCAGAACATTAATAACTTGGTTACTCATCTGAGGACGTCGTTTTGTATTGGTCTCGATAAATAGACGAATTCAGTACACCGTTCTCAATTCTCGCGATTGCGAGTCTACCGCACAAATTAACAACGTTCCCGACAGCTATTTTTGCTATAATTGATACATGACAAAACAGTCCCTACTGTCTAAACTTCGAAAAGCCGAAATTATAGTACGCAAACCCGTAACACTTCGTGGTGGGGATGTGTCGGATTACTATGTAGATATAAAGAAGGCTTATGGCGACCCCAAATTATTGGCTGAAGTCGCAGGTGAGATTGCTGATAACCTAAACCCAGTAACTACGTGTTTAGCCGTGTCCGGCTATGGCGGTATACCACTTGGCGTGGCAGTTTCACAACTTACCAATCTGCCACTATCACTTGTTAGGCGCGGCGAAAAGGATCATGGTAAAGGTGGCGTGATCGATGGATATGTCCCGAATAAAAAAGATGTAGTATCGATACTGGATGATGTGTTTACTGTCGGTACCAGTCTAAAACAAACTATCGAATCGCTGTCCGGGGTTGGCTTAAGCGTAATAGGATGTCACGTAGTTGTATCGCGTGGAAATACACAAGGTTTTTCATTACCTATATCATACTTGTTTAATTCAGACGATCTTGTCTAACTTCGTTTATATAATGCTTGCAAAAATATACCCATTCAAGTACAATTAATATAAGTTAAGCGAATGTTCATTACGAACCTCTGGCGATTGCAATAAAGTACATCGCGGGAGGTTTTCTTTATTGCAAAAATAACAACAATTACCCCTTGTTGTCTGCGGATACGGGTGGTACGATAAATAAGCTCGAGTTTAGACGGAATGCATTCAAAACAGTGCATGTAAATGTGAACTCGATCGTGAGGATCACAAGTTATTTAACAATTTGGATGTAAGAAAAAAAATTTTAAGATTGACGGCGAGTAGTTTGCAATAATGGTTATTGCCAATTACTGGTTAAGTCGATGCATAAAAAGGTACTCAAGAGCACACAATGGATGCCTAGATGTATATTACCGAAGAAGGACGTGGAAGACTGCGATAAGTCTCGGGTAGCTGTCAACAAGCTTTGATCCGGGAATGTCCGAATGGGGAAACCCAATACGAGTCATGTCGTATTACCTGTCTCTGAATAAAATAGGAGATTTGGCGGGAACCAACTGAACTGAAACATCTTAGTAGGTTGAGGAAGAGAAAATAAATAATGATTCCGGGAGTAGTGGCGAGCGAAACTGGATCAGCCCAAACCTTACATGCTCATGCGTCTCACCAAGGTGAGGCGTGGGGAATAGGGATTAGGAAATGGGAAATGGGAAATTTAAACCCCAAACCCCATTACCCAGTCCCCAAAACCTGCGTATCACTTTAGTGAGGTGTATGTTGGCTAATAGGCTAATGCATTTAAGGGGTTGTGAGACTACACAAGACCATATCAGGTTACTTAAGTTATTAAGTTATCTGATGTGCGACCATGAGCTATTAATCATGGGTAAAGTAAGAAATTAGAGTTGTTAGCGGAATAGTTTGAATGACTAACCAAAGGGCGTGAAAGTCGTGTATGCGAAAACAACTTTGACTTTATATGTGTTTTCTCGAGTAGGACGGGACACGAGAAACCCTGTTTGAATCCGGCAGGACCACCTGCCAAGGCTAAATATAATATACGATCGATAGTGAACTAGTACCGTGAGGGAAAGGTGAAAAGAACCCCGGGAGGGGAGTGAAATAGATCCTGAAATTGTGTGCTTACAAAGTGTCGGAGCTATGCGTCTCACCAAGGTGAGGATGCGGGGATTAGGGATTAGGAAATAGGAAATAGGGATTAATCTCCCCAACTCCCATTTCCCAGCCCCAGTTTCTGCGCCTCACTTTCGTGAGGCGCACGGTGACGGCGTGCTTTTTGTAGAACGATCCAGCGAGTTAATTTCTAGTGCAAGGTTAAGTCAAATGACGGAGCCACAGTGAAAGCGAGCCTGAATAGGGCGTGATAGCAATATATTAAGTACTAGGGATTAGACCCGAAACCAAGTGACCTAACCATGAGCAGGTTGAAGCGACAGTAACATGTCGTGAAGGACCGAACCGTTGTACGCTGCAAAGTGCTCGGATGACTTGTGGTTAGAGGTGAAATGCCAATCGAACTTGGAGATAGCTGGTTCTCCTCGAAATAGCTTTAGGGCTAGCGTCATGTAAATAGCTGGCGGGGGTAGAGCTCTGTAAAGGACTGAGGCCCGCAAGGGTACTTATCCTTAACAAACTACGAATACCGCCCAGTAGTATCATGGCAGTTAGAACGTCGGGGCTAAGCTCGGCGCTCGAAAGGGAAACAGCCCAGACCATCGTCTAAGGTCCCTAAATATATACTCAGTGGGAAACAAGGTGGAATTTCTTAAACAGCTAGGATGTTGGCTTAGAAGCAGCCATTCATTTAAAGAGTGCGTAACAGCTCACTAGTCAAGAGATTTTGCGTGGAAAATGTAACGGGGCTAAAGTATATTACCGAAGACATGGGATTGTGCGTCTCACCAAGGTGAAGACGCAGGGATTAGGGATTAGGAAATGGGAAATAGGGATTTAACTCCCCAAATCCCAATTCCCAGTCCCCACGCCCTGCGTATCACTTTAGTGAGACGCATGATCGGTAGAGGAGCGTTCCTATCTGCAGTGAAGCTGAACTGGAAAGTTTGGTGGAGCGTTAGGAAGTGAGAATGCTGGAATGAGTAACCATAAGACATGTGAGAATCATGTCGGCCGTAAGAGCAAGGTTTCCTGAGCCATGGTAATCATCTCAGGGTTAGTCGGGCCTAAGCCGAGGCGCATAGCGTAGGCGATGGACATCAGGTTAATATTCCTGAACCGGTTATAATTTGTACACTGTTCACGGTGAAGTAGTCGAAGCGAATTCATGGTATGTATTCGTCCAACCTAGCGGGAACGCAAAGGGAGTGAAAGTGATTCTTTTAGAGTCGCGATTTTGATCAAAGCACTGGCTAGAAAAGCAGATGTACGCGTGATAATAGCCGCCCGTACCGCAAACCAACACAGGTGCTCGAGTCGAGTAGACTCAGGCTTACGAGAGAACCTTCGCTAAGGAACTCGGCAATACAGCGACCGTAACTTCGGGATAAGGTCTGCCCCTCACCACTTTTGGTGAGAGCCGCGTCTCCTCAGTGATAATGAGTAACCTTTTAAATTAACGAAAATTTTACTGAGACAGACGCGACCAACTCATGCCAA
>Ga0172368_10000336_pt1 | contig 67269 bp, 61 predicted proteins | sample Lak11m_FD_114540 | JGI IMG/M metagenome (GOLD analysis project Ga0172368, IMG submission 114540) | Freshwater microbial communities from Kabuno Bay, South-Kivu, Congo - kab_022012_11m | ecosystem: Environmental > Aquatic > Freshwater > Lake | place: Democratic Republic of the Congo: South-Kivu...
GAGCCGTCTGTCCGCCCCGATGACGGGCGTTACGGCGAGAACCCCAACCGCTTCCAACTGCACACCCAGTATCAGGTCATCCTCAAGCCCGACCCAGGCAATCCGCAGGAACTCTACCTCGAGTCGCTCAAAGCCCTCGGCATTGATCCGCGCCAGCACGACATCCGCTTCGTGGAGGATAACTGGGAACAGCCAGCCATCTCCGCGTGGGGCTTGGGTTGGGAGGTCTGGCTCGACGGGCAGGAGATCACGCAGTTCACCTACTTCCAGCAGATGGGCGGCGTGGCGCTCGACCCCGTCTCGGTTGAGATCACCTACGGGCTTGAACGCATCCTCATTGCGCTCAACAACGCCAAAGCTATCTGGAATGAGGACTGGGGCGCGGGTGTGAGTTATGGTGAGATCCGCCGTCAGGAGGAGTTCGAACACTCTAAATATTATTTCGAGACCGCCGACGTCGAACGCGTCCGCGCCATGTACGACCTGTTCTCCGCCGAAGCCGACGCCTGTCTCGCCGCGGGTCTGATCGTCCCCGCGCACGACTACGTCCTCAAATGCTCGCACTCGTTTAACATCCTAGACACCCGCGGCGCCATCTCCGTTGCCGAACGTCAAGCCTTCTTCCGACGCATCCGTGAGCTGGCCAGGGGCGTGGCCGTTGCGTACAATGAGCAGCGCAAGAGTCTTGAATATCCGTTACTTAAAATTGAAAGTTCCAAGTTGAAAGTTGAAAGTCCTTCTCACCCACAACCTTCAACCTTCAACCTTCAACCTGCCAACTTTGTCCTGGAGATCGGTGTCGAAGAACTTCCTGCTTCGGATGTAGATACCGCCTACGGAGCGCTTAACCAACGCATCCCGACTCTGCTTAACGAACTTCATCTTGAACATGGCGACGTCCGCATCTTCACCACCCCGAGGCGGATCGTCCTTTCAATCGACTCTCTCTCCCCGAATCAGCCAGACCGCGAAGACCTCGTCAAGGGACCTCCCGCCGATAAAGCCATCGTAGGTCGGACTGGTAGTCCGACCACCTCCGCCGATGATGTAAGTCGGATTGCCAATCCGACCTACACCCAGGCCGCGCTTGGTTTTGCAAAGAAAAACGGCATTGATCCTTCCGCGCTTGAAGTTCGTGAAGAAAATGGTGGTAAGTATGTCTTTGCCATAGTCAAATATAAGGGACGCCCGACTCCTGAGGTCTTAGCTGAAGCATTGCCCAAACTGGTCGAAAGCATCAAGTTCGAGAAGTCCATGCGCTGGAATGACTCAGGCGTAGCCTTCTCACGTCCGATTCGTTGGATTGTGGCTTTGCTCGGTGACATGGTCATTCCCTTTGAATATGCAGGCGTTGCCTCAGGCAATGTCTCGCGTGGTCTTCGCCCCTACGGCTCCCCCGAAATCAAAATTCCCTCGGCTGATAAATACTTTGACGTGATTCGTGAAGCGGGAATTGTGTTGGATAAAGATGAACGTAAAGCCTCCATCGTCGAGCAAGTCAAGCAAGCCGCTGCATTGGTCGGCGGCGAAGCTATTATTGATGAAGGTTTATTGAATGAAGTGACGAATCTAATTGAAATGCCGACGGCTGTCATGGGTGGCTTCAACGAAGAATTTCTCTCGCTGCCAAGAGATGTTTTGATCTCGGTGATGAAGAAACACCAGCGATATTTTCCCCTCACCCCAACCCCTCTCCCTAAGGGAGAGGGGCAAGGGGTGAGGGATGGGAGACAGGGTGAGGGATTGTTGCCTCATTTCATCGCCATCCGCAACGGAGACGATTTGCATATCGACACGGTAAGAGAGGGCAATGAACACGTGCTTGGTGCGCGTTTTGCCGACGCGGACTTCTTCGTCCGCGAAGACCTCAAACTCAAACTCGAAGAATATCGCCCCAAACTTTCCTCTTTGACCTTCCACGCCAAGCTGGGTTCCATGCTTGACAAGTCCGACCGCATGTTGAAACTTGGCGCGGAGCTGGCTGCCATGCTCGGCTACAAGGATGCGACCTTGATCAAGCGTGTGGCGCGCAGCGTTTATCTGGCCAAGGCAGACCTGGTTACGCAAATGGTGACGGAAATGACCTCTCTGCAAGGCATGATCGGCGGTGAATATGCCTTGCGAAGCGGCGAACCCAAAGAGGTTGCCGCCGCAATTGCTGAGCAATATCATACTGTCCCGCAATCGAAAGAAGGTCTCGTAGTTGCATTGGCAGACAGGCTTGACTCTTTGGTCGGTCTCTTCGCGGCGGGACTCGCTCCCACAGGCGCAAAAGATCCGTTCGGCCTGCGCCGAGCTGCGATTGGCGTGGTCCAACCCTTGATCGAGCATGATGTTGATTTTGATTTGGCAGAAGCTGTGAAGAAATCTGCGAAGACACAACCGATCGAAGTCAAGGATGAAACACAGGAACAAATTTTAGATTTCATTACTGGACGCTTGAAGGTAGTATTGGGTGATCTCGGTTATAAACATGATGTCGTGGACGCCATCCTGGCTGCGCAATCCAATAACCCTGCGGGAACGGTTCGGGCGGTGAAGCAACTTCAAGCGTGGGTGGGACGCGAAGATTGGTCGACCATTTTGGATGGCTTCGCGCGCTGCGTCAGAATCACACGCGACCAAAAGGAAATCTTCAAAGTCAGCGAGAAAGTCTTTGTGGATAAGGAAGAGAAAGATTTGTTCAAGGCATTAGAGAAAGTGGAGAAAGTCAAACGCGCCGAAGGCTCTGTGGATGATTTTCTGAATGCCTTTGTGCCCATGGTTCCGTCGGTCAATGCGTTTTTTGAAAAGGTCTTGGTCATGGCCGAGGAAAAGAAGGTCAAGGAGAACCGGCTTGGTTTGCTGCAAAGAATTGCGGCACTCTCAAATGGTGTGGCAGAGTTAGATAAACTCGAAGGATTCTAAAAAATATCCCTCCCGCTAAAAAGGGAGGGATATTTTTCGTAACAGATTCTGTTTTCCATCGTTATTAATATTAATATACTGTGAAATCCAGCGAAACCTCCCCTGTCAATCTGCCCATCCCAGAGGAAAGCCACCTGGTACATCAGGCCAAATCCGGCGATTCTGAGGCTTTTGCACAACTATACGACGCTTATCTTGAACGCGTCTATCGTTATGTGTATTTCCGCGTTTCAGATGACCAGACAGCGGAAGATCTCGCCTCACAGGTTTTTCTCAAGGCTTGGGAAGGCCTTGATCGTTATCAAATGAATGGCTCTCCCTTTGTGGCATGGTTATATACGATTGCCCGTAACCTGGTGATCGACCATTATCGCACCCGTAAAGATTCAATTGCACTAGAAGAGGTCATCCCGCTTGCCTCGGAGCATGAATCTCTCGATGAACAGGTCGGGGTTATGTTCGACCTGCAAACCATGCGTGATGCTCTGCACTATCTAAACGAGGAGCAGCAACAGGTTTTGCTCTTGAGGTTTATTGCGGAATTGCCCACGGAAAATATCGCAAAAGAGATGGGCAAAAGCGAAGGCGCGATTCGTGCCCTGCAAATGCGTGCCTTGCAAATGATGGCAAAACACATGCAGGAAAGGAAATGCAATGAGTGATTTTGAACAAGTATTGGATGATTGTTTGAGGAGATTGACCAGCGGCACCTCCACCCTGGATGAATGCCTGTCAGGCCATCCAGAACATGCTTCTCAGCTCAAGCCTCTTTTGCAAAGTGCGGTTGGATTAATGCGCCACAGCCGGGAGGTATACGTATCGCCGGCTTTCAAGGCACGCGGGCGTGCAAAATTATCGTTGTACGTGCAAGACCGCCCACGCCAACGGGCACGAAAAACATTCATGTTCCGGCGTTTTGCTGCCAGCGCTGCCGTGCTGGTACTTGCTCTTTTAAGTGCCGGGACGGTCCGTGCTCAAAGCGCCTTGCCGGGTGATTTGTTTTATGCGTGGAAACTTGCCAGTGAAGGCGTATGGCGCGAGATTTCACCTGATGCAAGCCATGTAGATCTTGTGCTTGCCAATCGCCGTATAAGTGAAATTGTTGCAACGGCGGATGATCCGACCCTTCAGGCTGTAGCGTTGCATGATTACGAGGAAATACTGGCCCGTTTACAGTCTGGGTTGGACGTGGATTCAGACGCACAAATTTTGTCCGTGCTTGAATCACATCGAAAGTCATTGAAGGATGCAGGATTGTCTGTTCCACAACTGGATGATTACCTAAGCCCTGAAGAGAATGATGGCGAAATTGTTCCTGATCTGCCGCAGACTCCAACGGTGACTCCACCTGTGCTTGAAACTCCCCAGACTCCAGCGGTGACTCCGCCTGTGCTTGAAATTCCCCAGATTCCAACGGTGACTCCGCCTATGCTTGAAATTCCCGTGCCGGTTCCATAGGTTTTCGAAAAATTAAAACCTGATAAGAGATTATTAAAGAACGTGAACTTGCATAACATTCCTGTCCGTCCTTCGTTATTCACAATGAACCTGGCAACAGGTAATCCAAATACTCTCGGAGGTACCAAATGTTTAAGTTCATTGCTCAGTTGTTGATCTCGGCCACAGTTGGCCTGGCCTTCGCTGCCGGCTCCAATCCTGACGTACGTGGATACGTTGAACAAGCCTGGCATGAATCCAATGCTTATATTCAGCAAACAGCAGATATTGCTGCCGATACTTCCGCCAATATTGATGCGGACATATTTGCGGAAGATGCTTCGGTGGAATCCACAAATGATGTTCAAGTGGACAGTGGTTCGAGCATTGATGCGGCACTGCCTGAATTGCTTGATGTACAGGCAAATGGAACGGCTGAGTCACAAGCCCAAACTGATGCTTCTGTTGAATTGGATGATGTCAGCTTAAATCTGGCACAGATGCTTGGTTTGAAACTCGGCTTTGGCCTTGGGAGGTAACAACTTCCTCTCTCTTACGGGACAGCGCATGCTGTCCCGTTTTGTTTTTAAGCCTTCATTTATGTATGCCGACCTTTCCAAGCGCGCTAGAATCACTCACACCATGTCCACTCTTGATGCTTGATGAAATCAAATCCAAATTGGATGGTTTTGTTCGCTGTATGCGAATTCTGCATTTGCAGACCGAGGACAAAGGACGGACGACCAAGGTTGATCAAAAAATCCTCGTTGACGCAGAAAGGAATTGCTGATTTCAACAAACTCGAAGGCTTTTTAGCCAGAAACAAGATTCTTCACCGCACAGACGCGGAGAACACAGAGAAAAAATTCTGCTAGCTCTGTGGCTCTGCGGTTTTATTTTCCCGATTCGTCAAATACGTCTATAATCAACCCGCGTACGTTCCAACACGTGAGCGTGAAAACCTACCCCTATGTCCACCATTGATGAAGTCAAATCCAGGATAGATATCGTAGACCTCGTTTCCGAGGCCGGTGTCAAACTGCGCCACGCGGGCAGGAACTACACGGGGTTTTGTCCATTCCATGATAATAAGAAGACGCCTGCGTTCGTTGTCTGGCCTGAGACTGGGACGTGGCGGTGTTTCGGTCAATGCAACGAGGGTGGTGATATTTTCAAGTTTGTAATGAAGCGCGAGGGGATTGATTTCAAGGAAGCCCTGCGAAAGCTTGCTGACCGCGCAGGCGTGCAATTGCAGGAGTTTCAGCGCGTGTCGCCTGAAATTAAGGAGGCTTATGAGCGCCTGCGTAAACTACTTGAAGATGCGGTTATTTATTATCGCAGCCAACTATTCGATAACAATACGGTTCTCACTTATCTGAAGGAAAAACGCGGATTAACCGACGCGACCATTGAAACCTTTGGTTTGGGCTATGCACCCGCCGGGTATGACAATGCGCTCAAACACTTCACACTACGCGAATATTTCGAACAGGATTTGATTGACGTTGGTTTGCTCGTCGAACGCGAAGATGGCAAACGCTATGATAAATTTCGCAATCGCATCATGTTTCCGATCCGTGACGAGCAGGGACGCATGGCTGGTTTCGGTGCGCGTATTGTGGATCCGAACGACGTCCCCAAATTCCTCAACTCGCCTGAAACGCCGATTTTTACAAAGGGCCGTCTGCTCTATGGGTTGGACCGTGCCCGCAAGCCGATCCGCGCGGCGGACCAGGCTGTGATCGTGGAAGGTTATCTCGATGTGATCGCCTTGCATCAAGCGGGCTATGAGAATGTCGTCTCGCCGATGGGCACGGCCTTGACGGAAGATCAATTGCGTTTGCTCAAACGTTCCACGCGCAGGATCGTGCTGGCGCTTGACCCGGATGTCGCCGGTCAAAAAGCCGTGCTGCGCGGGCTTGACGCTGCTCGTTCGGCCATGGATCGCGAAGGTGAGCTTGGTTTCAATGCGCGCGGCCTGCTTAAAAACGAAGCCCGCCTGCAAGCCGATCTGCGCGTAGCCGCCATGCCTGACGACCTCGATCCCGATGAAATTGTGGCGCGCGACAAGGAAGAATGGAAGCGCATTATTGAAGGCGCGAAACCCATCGTCACGCATGTGATGGATTCGCTGGCGGCCGATCAGGACTTAAACGATGCCAAGGTCAAAAATCAAATTGCGGCGCAGGTGCTCCCTTTAATTGAAGACCTGCCCAATGCGTTGGAACGTGACACTTACCGTCAGGCGCTGGCGCGAATGCTCAAAGTGGATGAGCGCTCATTGATGGCCTCGCAGGCTCAAGGTCGGGTAGTGAGGCGCAAACCTCGGGTTGTGGATCAAAGCCCCAGGGCGGATCTGCCGCTTGTGGCGGTCAATCCCCGCTTGAAAGTCGAATCCTATTGCCTGGGTGTTTTATTCCGCAAACCTGAATTGTTATACCGTTTGGATCGGAAGTTGCAGGAGTCCGGCTTGAGCCCGCTGGCGGCGGAGGACTTCGAGTATACTGACCATCAGGTGTTGTTTGGCGTGGTGCGTTCAGCGGTACGGCAGGACGAGAAGGAGCATCAAAATTATATGATGAGCCATTTGCCTGAAACGCTGACCGCACTTTCACAAGATTTGCTTGCGCAGACGGAAAGGCTCGAACCCGTGGATGACCGCTTGCTCGAGGAATTGGTGTTACGCTTTTTGGATTTGCGCCGCGCCCATGCGATGCTCAACGTGAATCAATTACGTTATTTACAGGAGGATGAACAGGAGCAGGGCGGCGCCAATATCAAGGTATACCAGGAACAGGCAATACAATTTACACGCCTGCTTAGTAGCCTGGATCAAGCCAAACGAAGGATATCTTCAAGGCGATAGGCGTGATGTTTTTTGGTTTTGAGTGTGATCGTGACACAGCCGAAATGGGAAAGGGAAACCAATGCCCGTAAAAAGCAAGCCGAAAACAAAATTGAAAGCCGGGGAAAAAACAACACAAAAACCGAATGTGAACAAGGGGCGGATAATGCACCAGGCAAAACTGCAGGCGGCCACGATCTCCATGGGTGCGGTGGTTGAATCCATGGTTGAGGAAAAAGAAGCTACGCTGGATGCCGTGTTGGATGAGGCCATTGAACCCGATGAATCCCTGCTGGTGCAGCAGGAGGAAGATCTTGATGAGATCCTGCCGCTGCGGTCGCATGAGGTTGCGGCTGAACTTTCTGAAGATCCTGTGCGTTTGTATCTGCGCGAGATCGGGCTTGTCAAACTGCTTAACTCCGACAGCGAGTTTCGGCTTGCCACCATTATCGAGGCGGATCGGTTGGTTGGCACGCTTCGCAAATTGAAGCAGCGCAAAGGTGTTTCGCTGGCATCGTCCATTTATCATTCTCTCATTTCTGAAATGCTCACTTCGTGGGACCGCCTGATCGAGGACGCCGAGCGGCTTGACCATGAACTTCCCAACCTTGCCCTGCTGATCGCTGAAGCCCAATCGCTTCACGCGGGCTGGGAATTTGATTCCCCCTCCTATTTGCGTGCATATTTGGATAACGGCCAATGGGGTGTCGACCATCTTTGGGATAACCTTGCCCGACATGCGTACAGCCTCTTTCTCAGCATGTACCTGCTGCCGTTTAAATATGCGGAGTGGCTGCTGACACATGTCCGCGAGCATACTACGCTTCCCGCCCAACGCACGCTCTATCGCAACCTGCCGGCGGATGAAGTAATGTTTGGCGAAATGGAAGCAGTTCATACCCGTGCAGCGGATGCAAACCAGGCGCTCATCCGCGCAAATTTGCGATTGGTGGTGAGCGTTGCCAAGCGTTATCTTGGAAGGGGCATTTCCTTTCTTGATCTGATTCAGGAGGGGAATATGGGTCTCTTGCGGGCCATAGGAAAATTTGATCCGCGGCGCGGGTTTAAATTCAGCACCTACGCAACCTGGTGGATTCGCCAATCCATCAATCGTTCCATTGCAGAGCAGGCCCGCACGATCCGTATTCCTGTTCACTTGTTTGAATCCATTTCGCGTATTTTACGGGCGCAGAGAAATCTTACCCAGGTTTTGGGGCGCGACCCAACGAATGCCGAGCTTGCGCTCGAAGTGGGTTATCTTTCCGCTTCCGATATACAGTCCGTTCTGCGCGCCCACGCAGAGAATAAACCGATCGACCCTGAACTGCAGGGACGGATTGATATCGCTTCGCAGAAAGTGAATCGTGTGCTTCGCTCTGCCGAGGAACCTGTTTCATTGGAGGGTCCTGTGGGGGATGAGGATTCCAGTTCACTGGGTGACTTCATTGAAGATGAAGATGCGCCCTCCCCAATGGATGTCGCTGCGCGTGAGATGCTGCGCGAGCAGGTTCAGCATGTACTTGCATCGCTTTCAGAACGCGAGCGTGAAGTGCTGGAACTGCGTTTTGGTTTAAAGGACGGCAAGGAACATACGCTGGAAGAGGTCAGCCGCTATTTCGATGTTACGCGCGAGCGCATCCGCCAGATCGAGGCAAAGGCCCTGCGGAAGATGCGCCATCCCGCCAGGAGCCGTGAGTTGAGGGATTATTTGGGGGATTAAGTGATGAAACGAAACATAAACCGATAGTCCTTTTTCACACATTACAGGGTGCTGTGCAAAGATGACCATCATTTTTGTGCCTCATACTTGCGTTGCACGGATTTAGTTTGGGGATTTATGGTTTTATAAAACCACTATTTTTGTCTCAATATGACAATTATCACCATTTTTGTGAAAAGGGGCACTTTTTCAAGTCTGGAAAAGTCTCTTATGATATACTTTGCCGAACGTGCCAGATTTCACGCATCAATGAGGTGTAAAACATGCTGCTTGAATATATTGCTATCGCGGTGATGATCGCGGTAGCCACCTTGATCGCTTTTATTGCAATTGGGTTGGGGGAGTTGTTCGGAACGAAGAAAAAATCGGAAGCAAAAGACATGCCGTACGAATCAGGCATGAATCCATACGGCGAAGGGACCCGGCGCATGCCTGTCCGCTTTTATCTTATCGCTGTGTTATTCATCCTCTTCGACATTGAAGTGGTGTTCTTTTTGCCATGGGCAATTGCCTTCCGTAAACTTGGTATCTTTGGCTTGATCGAGATGGTGATCTTTATCATCGTCCTGCTTATTGGTTATGTATACGCGTGGAAAAAAGGAGCCTTGGAATGGGAGTAGAGCAAAAACTCGGAAATATGGGCGTGGTGACCACCACGCTTGAAGGACTGGTTAATTGGGGACGTACCAATGCGATGTGGCCGATGCTGTTTGGTCTGGCCTGCTGTGCAATCGAGATGATGGCCTCGCAGGCTTCAAGCTATGATATGAGCCGCTTTGGCATGGAATTGATGCGCGCCAGCCCGCGCCAATCGGACCTGATGATCGTGGCGGGACGTGTCTCCAAGAAGATGGGGCCCGTCCTGCGTCGTTTATATGACCAGATGCCCGAGCCCAAGTGGGTGATCGCCATGGGCGATTGTGCCTCCTGCGGCGGGGTGTTCAATAATTATGCCATTTACCAGGGCGTGGATGAAGTCGTCCCCGTGGATGTGTATGTGGCGGGCTGTCCGCCGCGCCCCGAAGCGTTGATTCATGGCGTGCTCACCCTTCACGAAAAGGTGAAAGGTGAGAAGTTTAAGGATTTGATTAAAAACTAGATGTCGTTGCGAGGAGGGTGTTCTTCCCGACGAAGCAAGCTCCTCATAGATCGGGGATTGCTTCGGGCTAAAGGCAAGGGCGCCCTTGCAAAGACCTAATCGCAATGACAGGGCAAAGATTATGGATAATAAACTCGAACCCATTGTAAAAGCAGTGCAGAACAAATTCAGCGCAGCGTTTGAAGAGTTTCGCGATGAGGTGCATTTATTCGTCAAGCCTGAACAGATCGTGGAGGCGTTGACTCTTTTGCGCGATGAATATAATTTTGAATTACTCTCGGCGTTAACTGCGGTGGATTATTATCCGCAGACTATGCCGCGATTTCATGTCATTTACCAGTTGACGTCGATTGCGAAGAATCTGTCCCTGCAGATCAGAGTCCCGGTAAACGAGGGCAACCCCAGGGTCCCGACTGCGACGGGAGTCTATGCGATGGCGAACTGGCGCGAGCGTGAATTGCTTGATATGTTCGGCATCGCGTCCGAAGGTCATCCTGATCCGCGTCGCATTTTGATGCCGGATGATGCAGAAGGGCATCCACTCCGAAAAGATTTTCCGCTCGGCTATGAAGAACCGCAGTTCAGCTTTAACTTTGATGAGATTGACCTGCGCAAGCCGTACGCAAAGGAATAATTATGGCCCAGATTGAAGAAGTCAGTATAGAGCAATATAAACATCTTGTTTCGGAACGCGCGTTGACGGGCGAGACCATGCTCCTGAACATGGGGCCGCAGCATCCCTCCACGCATGGTGTGCTGAGGCTTTTGCTCGAATTGGATGGCGAGATCATTGTTAACTGTATTCCCGATATTGGTTATTTGCACACCGGCATCGAGAAGAACATGGAAGCCAAGACCTACCTGAAGGCTGAAGTGATGACAGACCGCCTCGATTATATGAACCCCATAGGCAACAACCTGTCCTATGTCATGGCGGTTGAGAAATTGGTTGATGTGGATGTACCGCCGCGTGCGCAGGCTTTGCGTGTGATCCTGGTTGAATTGCAGCGCATCGCTTCGCATCTTGTTTGGCTGGGTACTTCGGGTCTTGACCTTGCCGCGATGTCCATGTTCCTGTATTGTTTCCGGGAGCGCGAACAGATCCTGGATATTTTTGAGTTGGTTTCGGGTCAGCGTATGATGACGACCTATATCCGCCCCGGCGGTGTATGGCGTGATGTGCCGGTGGAATTTGAATCGGCAGTGCGTGAATTTCTAAAGATCTTCCCGAAACGCGTTGATGAATATGAAACGTTGTTGACCAAGAACCCGCTCTTTCTCGACCGTATGCTGGGCATCGGTAAATTGGATTCCGCCACCGCCTTGTCATTTGGTGTGACAGGTCCGCCGCTCCGTGCTTCTGGCGTGAATTGGGATCTGCGTAAAGCGCGCCCATATATGGGGTATGAACAATATGATTTCAACGTGCCTGTTTTGACCGAAGGGGATACATACGCGCGTTATCTGGTCCGCATTCAGGAATTGCGCGAGTCCTTGAAGATCGTGCAGCAGGCCATGAATAAACTGCCGATGGGACCCGTGCATTCTGAGAATCGCAAATTCGTCCCGCCCCCGCGTTCGGAAATCGGCGTGAGCATGGAGTCGCTCATCCATCACTTCAAATTGTGGACGGAGGGCTTCCCTGCGCCAAAAGCCTCCGTCTATAGTGCGGTTGAATCGCCGCGTGGCGAGTTGGGCATTCTGCTTGAAGGCGATGGAGGCCCAAAGCCGCTGCGTGTGCACTTGCGAACCCCCTCCTTTGATAATTTGAGCGTGCTTTCACAGATCGTCAAAGGACATTTGGTGGCCGACCTGGTGGCTATCCTCTCTTCCATTGACATCGTCCTCGGAGACATTGACAGATGAGCCTTGAGAAAACTTATCCGAAGGAAGTAAAACAAATTTTATCGAAATATCCGCCTGAGCATAAGCGTTCGGCGGTGATGCCGCTCCTTTATCTTGCGCAACGCGAGCAAGGTTATATCAACAAATCTGCCATGCAGGATATCGCACAGATGTTGGAGATCACCGAAACGGAGGTCGCTTCGATTGTCGGCTTTTACACTTTGTATCATGATGAAAAAGCCGGCAAATATCGCATGCAGGTCTGTACAGACCTGCCCTGTGCCTTGCGCGGCGCGGATGAATTCCTCGATAACCTGTGCGGCAACCTTGGTATCAAGGTCGGCGAAACAACGCCTGATGGTTTGGTGACTCTTGAATCCGTGATGTGTCTCGCCGCATGTGATAAGGCGCCCATGTTCCAAACACAGGGACCTGACGGCATCCAATATCACGAACTGATGACGGTCGACCGTACCTTGGAATTGATCGCTGCCCTCAAGCAGGCCGACAAGGAGGTGAAGTAATGCCTCACATCCTTTTACGCCATCGTGATATTCCAGACATCAACAAGGTGGATATTTATAAAAAGAATGGCGGCTTTGCGGCATTCAAAAAAGCTGTCACAAAAATGCAGCCCGCCGAAGTGACGGACGTGGTTAAAGCCTCCAGCCTGCGTGGACGCGGCGGCGCGGGTTTTCCCACAGGCATGAAGTGGTCGTTCATTGATAAAAAGAACTGGCCGCATTACGTCGTTGCCAATGCGGATGAATCCGAACCCGGCACATTCAAAGACCGTGAGATCATGGAAAGCAATCCCTTCCAGTTTTTGGAAGGACTTGCGCTTGGCAGCTATGCTGTCAGCGCGAACGTGGCGTACGTGTATCTGCGCGGTGAATTTTGGGAGTTGGCCGCCTTCCTCGATGAAAAGATCGCGGAAATGGAAGAGGCGGGTTATCTTGGTAACGAACTTTTCGGGACTGATTATTCGCTGAAAATTTATACACATCTCGGCGCAGGCGCTTACATCTGCGGCGAGGAAACGGCTTTGCTCGAATCCCTTGAAGGCAAACGCGGACAGCCGCGCGTGCGTCCGCCATTCCCGCCTTCGTACGGTCTGTATGGCAAGCCGACCATCATCAATAATGTCGAAACCTTTACCAATGTTCCCATGATCCTTGCCAATGGCGCGGATTGGTACAAGTCGATGGGTACGCTGGATAGCGCGGGTGTGAAGATTTTTTCACTCTCTGGTCGTGTCCGCAAACCCGGTAATTACGAATTGCCTTTTGGTGCAACTTTCCGTCAGTTGATCTACGAACATGCTGGCGGCGTTCAGGAAGGCAGGCCCATCAAAGCCATTATGCCTGCGGGAGCCTCCTCCTCATTGATCGTCGTGGACGACAAAGTACTGGATACGCCGATGGACTATGCTGCCGTCCGCACGCTCGGCGCGGACCTTGGTTCTGCCTCTGTAATCGTGCTGGATGATACAGTGGATATTGACTGGGTCATCAACAAGACCATTCAATTCTTCAAGCATGAATCCTGCGGCAAATGCACACCCTGCCGCGAAGGTAATTATTGGATGAAACACCTGACCGGCCGCATTCATTCGGGCACTGGTTCAAAGGACGATGTGGACCTGCTTTTGAATGTTGCCAAACAAATGCAGGGCAAGTGTTTGTGCGCATTGGGCGAATTTTCCACGATGGCTGTGGTAACCGGCATAGAAAGATTTCCGCAGGATTTCAAAAAAGTAGTAAAGGCTTAACGGAGCACGCATGACGAAACAAGTCACGCTTTCAATTAATGGAATAAGTGTAACAGTCTCGGACGGAACATTGGTGGCCGATGCGGCCAAGATGGCCGGCATTGACATCCCCGTTTTTTGTCATCACCCCAAACTTGAACCGGTCGGCATGTGCCGCATGTGTCTGGTGGAAATCGGCAGACCGATGCTGGACCGCGCCACGGGCCAGGTTGTGATGGAGAACGGTCAGTCCAAGATCCAGTTTATGCCCAAGCTCGAAACGGCTTGCACCAACCGCGTTTCAGAGGGCATGGTTGTGATGACTGTCTCTGACAAGGCGAAGGAAGGCCAGAAGGGCACAGTTGAATTCCTGCTCACTTCGCATCCGTTGGATTGTCCGGTTTGTGACAAAGGCGGCGAATGCCCGTTGCAAAACCTGACCATGGCCTTCGGTCCGGGAAAGAGCCGCTTCATCTATGACGAGAAACTGCATCTCAAAAAACAGGTCCCTCTGGGCGAATTGATCTGGCTTGACCGCGAGCGCTGCATCCAGTGCGCGCGCTGTATCCGTTTTCAGGATGAAGTTGCGGGCGAGGCAGTGCTCGGCTTCGATGAACGTGGACGCAACACCCAGATCGTTTCCTTATCGGACCCCGGATTTGATTCTGTTTTCTCAGGCAATACCACCGATATCTGTCCCGTTGGCGCATTGACCACGGCTGACTTCCGCTTTGGCGCCCGTCCGTGGGAATTAAAGGCAGAGGCTTCCATTTGTACGCAATGTCCGGTGGGGTGCAATACCACGCTCAACATTCGCCGTGAAGCCAAAACGGGCGGCGACATTGTAGTGAAGCGCATCATGCCGCGCCAGAACGAAGAAGTGAATGAGATCTGGCTGTGTGACAAGGGACGCTTTGCCTATCACTACACCGAAAGCAAGAAACGCCTGACCAAACCCCTGATCAGAAAAGATGAAAAACTTGCGCGCGTTTCGTGGGATGCGGCGACAAAATTGGCGGCGGAGAATTTTGCCTCTGCCAAAAAGAGCTTTGTTGTACTGGCCTCAGGTCGTTTGGCGAACGAGGATTTATTCAATCTCAAATCACTGGCAGATCACGCCGGCGGTACGGCCATTTTGTATTCCGATATGGGTGGCGGCGACCTGACCCAATTGGTGGGTGTAGGCGCTGGCACGAATATCGGCACCATGGGCAAAGGGGATGCAATCCTCGTGGTTGCCTCTGATCTATATGAAGAAGCCCCAATTTGGTGGCTGCGTGTCAAGCAGGCCGCGGACCGCGGCGCGAGCCTGATTGTGGCGAATCCGCGCGAGACCAAATTGGATAAGTTCGCAAAATTCACCATCCGTTATGCGTATGGCGATGAAGTAAAAGTTGTCAATGATTTTGGCAGGAAGAGCAAGATTGCCGATGTATTTGCAAAAGCAAAGAATGCGGTCGTGTTCTACGGCAGTGAAGGCCTGGGCTTGAACGGCTCTTCCACACTTACTTCTGCCTGTGCCACGCTCTTGAAAGAGACAGCGCATGTTGGCAGACCCAATAACGGTTTGATCGGTGTATGGCAAAGAGCCAATGATCAGGGTGCATGGGAGGTTGGCTTCCGTCCTGCGCCTGATTTGGAGAAGGCGCTTAAAGGAAAAGCAGTTTACATTGCAGGCGCCGACCCAGTGGGGGACGATCCCAGGCTGGCGAAAGCTTTGAAGGGCGCCAGGTTCGTTGCCGTACAGGATATTCTTGAAACCGCTACAACCGAAATTGCGGATGTAGTCTTCCCTGCGCAGGCTTACACTGAGCGCGAAGGTACATATATATCCGGTGAACGCCGTGTTCAACGATTTTACGCGGCTGTGCCGCCCAAAGGCGATTCAAAACCTGATTTTGCAATTACATCCCAGGTTGCCAAGCAGATGGGCGTCATTCTTGAAGGTTCTTCCGCTTCGGTGGTGTTTGATATTCTTGCGAATTCCATCGATGCGATGGCTGAATTAAGTTACTCGAAACTTGCCGAGGTGCACGGTCAGTGGCCGATTGTTGGGCGCGGTGACTTGTATTACGGCGGTACGACCTATGAGAACACGCAGGGGCTGGGCATACAACTCCATCCGCTGGCCCAGGTCGGGGGGACAATACGCATTCCAAAGGTCAGGAAGGAAGCGGCTCTTCGCCCCAGGGAAAAGGAATTGATCGCTGTGCCGGTCAACAAGTTATATGATCGCGGCGTGACCATTAATCCCGCGCAGTTATTGCATGAACGCGTGGGTGAGGCGACTGTGGCTTTGCACTCAACCACGGCGAAGAAGATGGGGTTGATGGTTGGCGCGCGTGTCAGGATCAGTTTCGATGGATTGAGTGGCGAGGCTGTATTAAAAACTGACGATACGATTTCAACAGGCGTGGTGTTGGTGCCGCGCAGTATGGGTATTGCGATCCGCGAGCCTGTGACGGTAAAGGTGAAGTGATATGGATTGGACAATCTGGCTTGAATGGGTTTTAAAAGGTTTTATCTTGTGCCTGATCCTGCTGACAGGCTTTGCATATCTAACCTGGTATGAACGCCGCGCATTGGCTCGCATTCAGATCCGCGTAGGCCCGAATCGCGCGGGACCTCAGGGACTGCTTCAGCCAATTGCAGATGCAGTGAAGTTGATCTTTAAAGAGGAACACACACCTGCCAGGGTGTACAAAGCGATTTTTGTGCTTGCGCCTGTGTTGACTGTGGTGCCTTCGCTGGTGCTTGCGGCTGTGGTGCCTCTCGGCACATCCTTCAATTTATTTGGCCGCCAGATCAACCTGTTTGTCGCGAATGTAAATGTGGGCGTTCTTTACATCATGTCGATTGCTTCGATTGCGGTGTACGGCATTGTGCTGGCGGGCTGGTCGAGCAATAATAAGTATGCCATGCTTGGAGGAATTCGTTCATCGGCTCAAATGATCTCGTATGAGCTGACGCTGGGCCTGTCCTTTGTCGTTGCGATCGTGATGGGCAATTCGATGAATTTGACTGAGATCATAAACGAACAGAGGGGATTGTGGTTCGTTGTGATTCAGCCGGTGGGCGCGTTAATCTTTTGGATCGCCACCCTGGCGGAAGTGAACCGCGCCCCCTTCGATATGCCTGAAGCCGAACAGGAATTGACCGCAGGCTATCACGCGGAATATTCGGGCATGAAATTCGCCTTGTTCTTCATGGCCGAATATCAGAAGATGATCGTGATCTGTATGATTATGACGACCTTGTTCTTCGGGGGTTATCTTGGCCCGGGTGTGGATAGATTTCCACTGCTTGGACCTTTGTATTTGTTTGCCAAGGTCATAGTTTTGCTCTTTTTGATGATCTGGGTGCGCGCCACCTGGCCTCGCATTCGTTATGACCGTTTGATGGCGTTTGGCTGGAAGATCCTGTTGCCGCTTTCGCTGGCTATTGTATTCATCACCGCGACGGGATATTTGCTCGCAGAAACGTACAAAGATTTGAGCCTTGTCTTTATGATCAGCATTCCCGTTCTTTCCATTATCAGCTTACTGGTGGCAGTGGCTTTTATTTTCCGTGACTTGAGGAGAAAATCACATGGGCGTATTTGATCCCATTCTCGATCTCTCAAGAGGTCTTGGCGAGACGCTTCGTTCATTTCTTTTTGAGAAGACAGTAACCTACCAATATCCTGAAGAGAAACGTCCTGTCCGTCCGCGTTTTCGCGGGCGCCATGTGCTGAAACGCTATGACAACGGCCTGGAAAAATGCATTGGCTGTTCACTGTGCGCCGCCGCCTGTCCTGCGGATGCGATCTTCGTGGAAGCCTCCGAAAATACGGATGAAAAACGCTTCTCTCCTGGAGAACGATATGCTTCCACCTACGAGATCAATATGCTCCGCTGTATCTATTGCGGCTTCTGTGAAGATGCCTGTCCTACCGAGGCAATTGTATTGGGTGATAATTACGAGCTTTCGTTCACCGATCGCAAACAGGCCATCTACCCCAAAGAGATGCTGCTTGAATCCGTGCCCAGTGTGGATATGACCACTCCGCGTAAAGTGGATGCAGGCGTTTTCACCCGGTCGGTACCGGAAATGAAGGACCCGTCTGATTAACGATTTATGATTTTAGATTTACGATTTTGGATTGGCAATAATCGTAAATCGGAAATGAATTGCCTATGACTTCTGACTTGATCGTTTTCCTTGTTCTCTCCCTTGTCGCCATTGCGGCTGCATTGGGCATGGTGTTCAGCCGCAACGCCGTGTATTCGGCCCTGTTCCTGGTGCTGAACTTCGTTACGGTGGCGGTGTTCTATCTTTTGCTCGGTGCGCCGTTCATTGCCATGTCGCAAATTACGGTATACGCCGGAGCAATCATGGTCTTATTCCTATTTGTGATCATGCTGCTCGGCGCGGAGAGCCTTGCTCCCAGCCAGGCATTACCCTGGCAGAAACCCCTGGCTTTCACGCTTGCGCTGGTGCTTGTGATGGAAGCTGTGTATTTGATCATTTCCCGCGCACGACCGGGTTTGGCTGTCACTGCACCTGCGGCCTCGGTAAATACCATGGAAAACCTGCGTGAAATGGCGATGACCTTGTTCAATCAGTATCTCCTGCCGTTTGAGGTCACATCCATTCTTTTGTTGGTTGCGATGGTGGGTGCGATCGTTCTGACCAAACAGGAAAAAGGCGGGCAGCGACCATGATATCCGTTGATTATTATATTGTTCTTTCCGCCATTTTATTTGTGATAGGTGCACTGGGTGTGCTCATCCGCCGCAACCCTTTGATCATTTTCATGTCCATTGAGTTGATGCTCAATGCCGCGAATCTGGCTTTTGTGGCCTTTGCCAGCGTGTTCAAAACCTTCAACGGACAGATCTTTGTGTTCTTCGTCATCGCGGTGGCCGCAGCGGAAGTGGCTGTGGGTCTCGCATTACTCGTGGAGATCTTCAAGACGAAGAAAAATATCAATATTGATGAGATGAATTCTCTAAAGGGATAAAGAGCAACCTCATTGCGAGGCGTACTTTGCCGAAGCAATCCCCGGGTCACATGGAGATTGTTCTGTCAGGAAAGCGCCCTCCCTGCCATGACAGGATTGTCGGAGAACTTTATGCACTTAAGTGAAACTATCGGTTCAGGATTTTTATTTCTCGCCCCGTGGCTGGTCTTTGCGCCTGTCACTGGCCTGCTGATCAATGCCATTTTCGGGAAGCGATTCAGCGAAAAGGCGGTTGGCACCGTGGCAAGTCTGGCTTCTGGCGCGGCATTTGTCGTCTCGGTGTTGCTGGCATATTCAGTCTCGCTCAATCACGGCGAAATGATGCGCTGGCGCCTTGCCGAGTGGATCCACATTGGCAATCTCAGCCTCGATTGGACCTTCCGAGTTGACACGCTCTCAACCACGATGATGCTTGTCGTTTCGGCTGTGGGCACGCTCATTCACATCTACGCCATTGGGTACATGCACGAGGATGTGCGTTTCAAGAAAGATGAAGGACGTTTCACACGCTTCTTTATTTTCATGAACCTGTTCATTGCCGCCATGATGATCTTGGTCAGCGGCGACTCGTTTATGATGCTCTTCGTTGGCTGGGAAGGAGTGGGGCTCTGCTCTTTCCTGCTGATCGGCTTTTGGTTCGAGATGGATACGCTTGGACGTCCATCGTGGGCAAATTCCAATGCGGGTAACAAAGCTTTTATTGTCAACCGTATCGGTGACTTCGGTTTCCTGATCGCGGGCTTTTTGATGTTCTGGTATTTGGGGAACAACTTCCAATTTGATAAAGTATTTGAAGCCGCAAAAACTGCGCCTCCAGAAATAATTGTCGCAATTACCCTGTTTATGCTCGTGGGGGTTGCTGGTAAATCTGCGCAGCTCCCGCTATACGTCTGGCTGCCAGATGCGATGGCTGGCCCAACACCTGTCTCGGCGTTGATCCATGCCGCGACGATGGTGACTGCGGGCGTGTATCTCGTGACTCGTTCGGCCTCCATTTACACACTCGTCCCGCAGGCGCAATATATTGTTGCGATGGTTGGCGCTGGGACGGCTCTCTTCGCCGCGACGATTGCAGTAGGTCAATACGATATCAAGAAAGTATTGGCTTATTCCACCATTTCACAACTTGGTTTCATGGTTGCTGCGGTCGGCATGGGCGCGTACGTGGCGGGCATGTTCCACTTGATCGCGCATGCCTTCTTCAAGGCATTGCTCTTCCTCTCGGCTGGCTCGGTTATTCTCGGCCTCGAGCGCGGACATCATCATCTGGCACATGCTCACCATGCTGAGAAACCAAAAGCAAGGACCACCAAAAAGAAGGAAGAATCACATGGACACGATGATCACGGCAAGGTGTTTGACCCAGGCGACATGCGCAACATGGGCGGACTTCGCAAGACCATGCCGGTCACTTTTTGGTTGTACATCGTTGGAACTCTTGCGCTGGCGGGGATCTTCCCGTTTGCAGGTTTCTGGTCCAAAGATGAAATTCTTCTGGATGCGAGCCTGCACTTCAGGAGCGTTTACTGGCAATTGACCCTTGCCGCCTTCCTCACTGCTTTTTATATGGGACGTCAGATCTGGATGGTCTTCTTCGGGGAGGCGCGCACAGAGGCCGCCAAACATGCAGAAGAAAGCCCAAGGGTGATCACCCTGCCTCTCATCGTGCTGGCAGTTTTATCGGTAGTGGGAGGCGCGTTAAATCTCCCCTTCGCAGGGTTCCATAATTTAGGCCATTGGCTGGGACATACCCTTGGCGAAGTTGAAGGTCTCCCGCTTAATTTGCAAGTCGCAGGCGTATCCACTGCTTTTGCCTTGCTTGCCATTCTCGTCTCGTGGCTGCTCTACGGACGTAATCCGTTGAAAGCAAACCAACCCGACCCGCTCAAGAAACCGCTGGTTTTCATTTTCACGGGTATGGAAAACAAATGGTTTGTGGATGAAGGTTATTTTGCAGTCATCATCAACCCGTTCAAGAAGTTGTCGCAGTTTCTTGCGGATGTGATCGACTGGCGCTTCTGGCATGACTTTGTGCATGATACGGTTATTCTGGGAACGTATAACTGGTTCAGTGAAATTGCGCTCGACCGTTATGCCGATCAAAAAGGCATTGATGCTTTTGCCAACTGGCTTGGCAACGCGACGCACTGGTTGTCTGCGAACATGCGTAAAGTCCAAAATGGTTTTGTGCGTTCATACGCGCTCTCAGTCTTGTTGGGCGTGGTGTTGATTTTAGGATATCTTATCTTTAAGTAGTCAAAGGTCAGATTTTCAATCTTTGACTTTAGACGATTTTGCATTCGAGGATAGAACATGGAATTTCTTTTGCAACCTCTTACACTTCTGACCTTCTTCCCGCTCCTGGGCGTGCTCGTGATTCTTTTTATGAATTCCGAGTGGAAGACCGCCATTCGCTGGGTCGCGCTGGTCACATCTTTGATCACACTTGGCATTTCGTTGTGGGTGCTTACGATGTTCAAAGCGTCGAACCCCGACCTGCAACTGGAAGCCAAATACGCGTGGATCACTGTCGCTGGCTGGAATATCTACTACTACCTCGCAGTGGATGGCTTGAGCATTTTGCTTGTATTGCTCACCACGTTTCTCACACCGATTTCCCTGCTTTCCACTTGGACAGCCGTTGAAGATCGTGTGAAGGACTTCATGATCTTCTTCCTGTTGTTGGAAGTGGGTATGACGGGCGTATTCCTCGCGCAGGATCTCTTCCTGTTCTACATTTTCTGGGAATTCACCCTCGTGCCGATGTACTTCCTGATTGGCTTGTGGGGCGGTCCACGACGTATCTATGCTGCGGTCAAGTTCTTCCTTTACACCATGGCAGGTTCCATTTTGATGCTGGTTGCCATTTTGTTCCTTGGCATCAAAGCGAATACCTTCAGTATGCCAGCCTTGCTCACCCGCCTGCCTGATTTGTACGCGAGCGGCATGATCGACCCGAGGACCCAGCTGCTGCTCTTTATCGCATTCGCAGCCGCGTTTGCCATCAAGGTTCCAATGTGGCCGCTGCATTCATGGCTGCCTGATGCCCATGTAGAAGCTCCAACAGCAGGTTCCGTCATTCTTGCGGGTGTGCTCTTGAAGATGGGTACCTATGGTTTCCTGCGCTTCAACATTCCGCTCTTCCCGAATGCCACCGTTCAAGCCGCCCCCTGGATTGCGCTTCTCGCGACCATCGGTATTATTTATGGCGCGGCGGTCTCCTATGCCCAGGCAGATGTAAAAAAATTGGTTGCCTATTCATCGGTTAGCCACCTTGGCTTCGTAATGCTCGGCTTGTTCGCTTTGAATCCGGAAGGCGTAGCAGGTGCGATTTTGCAAATGGTCAACCACGGTCTGAGCACGGGCGCGTTATTCCTCCTGATCGGTATGATCTACGAACAGACACACACGCGCGAGATCAAGGTCTATGGCGGTTTGTGGAAGGTCACCCCGATTTTCGGCACGATCATGTTGATCGCATCGCTATCGTCCATGGGCCTGCCTGGACTCAACGGTTTCGTTGGCGAGTTCACCATTTTACTTGGCGCGTTCGGCTCGAAAGCCATTGGCAACCCGTGGTACGCGGGCATTTCCGCCATCGGCGTCATCATGGCGGCGGTTTATATCCTCTACATGTTCCAGAAGGTCTTCCTCGGCCCCGCTGGCGAGATCACCCATCATCACGAACTAAAAGACCTTAACTGGCGTGAGATCATCACCGTCGTTCCCTTGATTGTCTTCATGTTCTGGATCGGCCTCTATCCCAAACCGTTCTTCGACATTCTCGCCCCTGCGGTTGAAAAACTTTTATCCGCGCTGCCTTTATAGTATTTGATGTCATTGCTTTGGGTTGATGCCCTTGCAATGACATGAACCTGGAGCGTTCATGACGCAACTTCAATTTACAGACTTCTACACGATTCTTCCCTTCACCATCCTCGTGGTGTGGACCTGTCTGCTTTTGTTTGCGGACCTCTTCATCCCGAAGAACCACAAAGGCATCACGGCATTCCTGGCGGCCTTGGGTTTGGCGGTCACGTTGGGGTACTCGATCACCCAAATCGGCTTGTCAAGCGTTGGTTTTAACGGCATGGTTGTCCTCGACGGTTTCTCCACCTTTGCCAACGTGCTTTTGCTTATCAGCGGCTTATTCGGTGTTGCGCTTGCATACGGATATATCAAGCGCATGGGTATTGAGCGCGGTGAATATTACACCCTGCTTCTTTTCAGTGTGACAGGCATGATGTTGATGGCACAGGCCGCAGATCTCATCATCGTCTTTCTCGCGCTCGAATTGCTCTCCATTCCGCTTTACGTGCTTGCCGCCATCTCCCGCAAACTGGATTCGGAAGAAGCGGGCGTCAAATACTTTTTGCTTGGTGCCTTCGCCACTGGATTTGTTGTGTACGGAACTGCCCTGGTCTTTGGCGCGACGGGCGCCACATCCCTGAGCGGTATTTTCCTTGCCGCTTCCAACGGGACCTCAGGTCTGCTCCTCACCATTGGAGCTGCTCTTATCCTTGTCGGATTTGGCTTCAAGATTGCGGCAGTTCCCTTCCACATGTGGACGCCGGACGTCTATCAGGGCGCACCCACCTCGGTGACAGCTTTCATGTCCTCGGGCGCCAAGATCGCGGGTTTTGTCGCCTTGCTGCGCGTGTTTGCCACCGCCTTCCCATCTATTTCCACCGACATGACAAACATCCTCTGGGCAATGTCCGCCTTGACGATGATCGTCGGTAACTTCGTCGCCATTTCGCAGACCAATATCAAGCGCATGCTGGCTTATTCCAGCATTGCACATGCGGGTTATATCCTGATGGCTTTTGTGCCGTATGGAAACAAGGATGTCGTCGCCACATCCATTGCGGCGGGATTGTTTTATCTTATGACCTACGTGTTGACCAATTTCGGCGCATGGGCGGTGGTCATTACCCTTGAAAAAGCTGAAAGCAACCCTGCGACAGGCTCAGGGGGACGAGGTCTCGAACTCAGCGACTATGCGGGACTTGCAAGGAAATATCCTGCCTTAGCCGCCGCCATGACAGTATTCATGCTTTCATTCATTGGCTTCCCGCCCACCTTGGGCATGGTTGGCAAGCTCTATCTCTTCCGCGCCGCAATTGACGGCGGTTTCATCGGGCTTGCAATTCTTGGTGTCGTCACATCGCTTGTCTCCGCATATTACTATTTGCGCGTTGTCGTCAATATGTACATGCGGGAAGGCGAACCGCTCACTGAACACGAACCCTGGCTTGGTTTCACGACAACCGTCACCGCAGTGGTAATTGTTGTGATGAGTTTTGCACCACAGGTATTGTTCCTGCTGGCGGGCACTGCCGTATTAAGATAGTGTTTAAAAAAGTAACCAGGCCATCAGAATTCGATGACCTGGTTACTTAGAAAAAAACAGGTTAAAGTATATGTGGTATACGCCTTGATTGTATTGGTAAGTATATATGATGTGCAAAGAAAAACTTAAGAGCTATTCTTTCGCAGCTCAAACAGATATGGGAAGTTTAGCTTGTCCGATATTTTTTGAAGGATAATTGGCATCACAAGTGCAAACGTCACTCCGATGATGATGTGGACAACCCAGTTCTGTATTCCAAATCCATGTAAAAGCACCATGCGCATGCCTACCCCTGATAGCATGTGAACAAGGTAGATCTGGAGCGAAAATATTCCGAGAACCTGAAAAAAATGTGCCAGATTTTTTTTTGCAAGATACTGGGACAAAACTGTGCAGGCAATGATTCCAAGAGTTGCCAAATATAGAAAATAAAAGAGATGTGAACGATCCGCCAAACGGGTGGGTGAAATCAGGTTCTCAAAAATAAAATATCCCGAACCCATTAATGCGGTAAACAGCAAAATGACGATCCAAAGGGGAGTCCTGTGATTGTCTGCTTCCATGAAATGGTTTCTAAACATGACACCGCTTGCAAAAAAGATTAGGTGAGTGCAAAAACCGGGAATCGCCATAATATCGAGGGGAAGTGGGTAAAAGTATAAGATAATTGCCGTGACCAGTGTGAGCGGAGCGGCATATTTACCGAAATTGCTGAAAATCGCATATGTAACGTACATCAATAGCAGCGCGTATAGAAACCAGAATTGTCCCCATGGGCGATATACAATGGCAAGCAAGTCGGATAAAGTTGCGCCTTGCTGGGTTTGACTTGAAAACAACACCTCAATGCTTACTTGCAATATGGACCAGATGATATATGGATAAGCAATCCGCGAAAATTTATCAAGTAAATAGTTTTTGGCTCCTCGTTTTTGAAAACTGCTTTCTACAAACAGCCCGGACAGGAAAAAGAAGAATGGCATGTGAAAACCGTATAGAATGCTGTCTGAAAGCGCAAAAAAATGTTCAGGAATATGAATACCTCCGTGATAGGCGCTGCTCAGCAAGTGGCCGTAAACCATCAGAATGATCCCGATCCCTTTTCCGTAATCAACCCAATTTGTGCGAGTATTCATAGTCCCTTCTTTTCGTATTTGTTTTCACGTATTTTATTTTTTATTGACATCATTTTTCTTTGCGGTATAATACCGTTCGCCTCTTTAGTTGGCTCCGTAGCTCAACGGCAGAGCAGTTGCCTCTTAAGCAATTGGTTGAGGGTTCGAATCCCCCCGGAGTCACAAAGAAGGCACCCGCAATTGCGGGTGCCTTCTTTGTTATTTCAAAACGTCAATGATCCACACGATCAACGGAGCTACTGCCAGCGCTGGCAGGAAATTCCCCACGCGGATTTTCTTGATTTCCAAAAGATTGTTGATGGCAAGGCCCAATAAGATGACTCCACCTGTGGCAGTCATTTCATTCATCATCGGCTCGGTGACGATGGCGCTTAATTGCCCGGCCAGCAGGCTGATGCCGCCCTGGTAGATGAGAATGACGGCCGAGGAAAACATCACCCCAATTCCCAAAGTGGATGCAAATGCGATGGAAGCAAATCCATCCAATGTGGATTTTACAGCCAGCAGGTTGTAATCGCCGGTCAAACCGTCCTGGATTGAGCCAAGAATAGCCAGGGGACCTATGCAATAGAGCAGGGAGGCGGTCATAAAGCCGCGAATGAATTTCGAACCGCTGCCCGTTTCCGTGTCTCGTGAGAAGCGTTCTTCAAGAGTTTGACCAAAGGTTTGGAGCCAGTCTTCAAGCCCGATCCATTCCCCGATCAAGGCGCCGATGATCAAGGCGCCCAGCACAATGAGTTGATTTCCGCTTTTGAAAAACATTTGCAGACCCATTGCCGCAGTGAACAAACCCAGGCCTGCGATGACGGTATTCTTGTATCGTTCAGGGATGCGCGCGCCAAAGATTAAGCCAATCGTCCCGCCGACTAATATCGTGGCGACATTAATAAAAGTACCTGTCATATCATTCCTTTATATGATTCAATTTGAATTCCGAAGTCTGAAATGTATTTATGGTTTCGCCAGGGAAGTCTTCTTTCCCTCATTTTGATTTTCGAGGATCTCAAGCACAAAACACAACGATGACAACCTGTTAAGGTAGCGCTGCAGATCCGGGTTGGCTACTTCCTCCTCATCGAAGAGACTAACCACACGCCGTTCCGCACGGCGGATGATGGCTCGTGCCATCGAAAGGGCCGCGCCGCCGAGCGTATCGCCGGACAAAATAAATTCCTTTGGCATCTCAATGATCGTGCTGATTTCATCGGTTTGCTTTTCCAGCCAGTCAACGCGGGATTCGTCGATGAAGTGAAAGCGCTGTGCGTTCTCCGGTGTGGCGGCAACCTCCGCCATCAACTTGTAAAGATCCCGTTGGGCTTCTAGCAGGATCGGCGGAGTCTGGGGCGCGATACATTGCGCGCGTGCCAGGCCAAGCGCGGTGGAGGCCTCATCCAACGCGCCGATGGCTTCCATACGGACATGATATTTCGGGACGCGACCTTCGCCAAGCAAACCGGTTGTGCCGTCATCGCCTTTTGCGGTGTAAAAAGTCATGCGTGCATTATAACCACTTTATGAAAGCCTCGCTTATAATTTCAAGATGCTTATACCCATTCATGAAGAGACGATGCGCGAGGCATTAAGCCGGCACTTCAGCCCGCGCACCCTGGAAGCCATGATCGCTGCCAACCTCAAACAGGACGCGTGGCGCGGGCAGATCGGCCACGACGAATATCATTTTGACAATAACGCCATCGACAAAGGCAATCATTACATTGTCGAACAGCGTAGTTGCGTGATTGCAAGCCTGCATACCCCCGATCTGCTTTCGGCGTGGACCGCTTTTGGAAGACTGCTTCACACCGCGCAGGATTTCTACTCTCATACAAATTACATCTCGATGTGGCTGGATCAATACAAAGGCACGCCTCCTCCTCCATCTGAAATTGATCCTATTCAAAAGGGCTTGCTGCGAAGCCCGAGCCTGCACTCTGGCAAAATTTACCTGCCAATGGACGTGCTCTATTTCATCCCACTCCTGCGTAAGTTTTCACTGAAACTTTTACCGGGGAATTCACATGGACGCATGAATTTGGATTCGCCGCAACAGGGGCCGAATTTTTCCTATGCCCGCGCCGCCGCGGTCAAACGCACGCAATATGAATTTGAACTTTTACAAAAATTGCTCACTCCTGAGTTACTCGCGCGCTTTGTAGATAAGTGACCAAAAATGCCCCAACCAGAGATAAAAGGTATAATAAAAATCATGGACACAAAAATTCAACTTAACGAATCAATGAAAGACGCCATGAAGAGCGGCGACGAAGTTCGCAAGCGCACGGTGCGGATGGTGCTTGCCGCCATCAAACAAGTCGAAGTGGACAAGCAAAACCCGCTCGAAGACCTGGCGATTGTGGGATTGATTCAAAAAGAGATCAAGAACCGCCGCGAGGCGATTGAAGAAGCGAAAAGGGCCAACCGTCCCGACCTTGTCAATGATAACGAGGTCGAGATCAAAGTATTGGAGGTTTTTCTGCCCAAAGCCATGCCCGCCGAAGAATTACGCGCACTGGTGCAAGCCGCCATTGTTGAGACGGGCGCATCCGCTCCGAACGACATGGGCAAGGTGATGAAGGTTGTCATGCCCAAGATCGCAGGGCGCGCCCCGAATGATATGATCAGCGCCACGGTAAAAGAACTGCTTACCAAGTAAGATTTCACCGCGAAGAAACAAGGGCATTGAACATGCCTGCTTCCTTCGCGGTTTATTTCCATGACTGTACGCACCCCCGTTTCCACTCGAATTCGTATTTTACAGGTCAGCCTGATTCTCGCGGTCAGTCTTATCTCTTATGCCACGCTTACCATGCCGATAGGGCTGCGCCCTACCACACAGGCAGTGGATATTGGGGATGTGGCGCAGATCACCCTGAAATCTCCGCGTGATATTGAGTACGTAAGCGAAATCCGCACAGAGGAAGCCAGGAAAGCAGCTGAGAGCGCAGTCCAATCTGTCTATAGTTCGCCGGATCCTGTCATTGCACGTCAGCAGATCGAACGTCTGCGCACCACATTGCAGAACATCACCACGATTCGGGCAGATGTTGAAATCACCACGGATGAGAAAAAATCCAAGATTCTTGCGCTCAGCGACGTGCGCTTGAAAATAGAGACGATCGATTATTTACTCAATATTTCCGATTCTCGTTGGGAGACTGTTCAGGCTGAGGCTGTGCGCGTGCTGGAACAGGTCATGCGTCGTGCAATTTTCGAAGATAAAGTAGATGGGGCCCAATCGGGTATTTCTTCCTTTGTCAGCCTCACCTTGAATGAACAACAGTCCACGCTCGTGACCGAACTGGTGAGCGCCTTTGTCGTCCCCAATAGTTTTTTCAGCGATGAACTAACCACTGCCGCACGCCTGACTGCGCGCGATGCAGTCAAACCAGTCGTACAAACCTATAAAACAGGGGAGACCATTGTACCGGCTGGCGAAATCATCACCCCCGCTGATATGGAAGCCTTCCAACAACTCGGCATAATCAGCCCCGGTCAGCGCTGGGAGGACATGCTTGGCGCTGCCGCCATCATCATACTTTCGGCGGTGCTCGTCCCGCTTTATTTCTTCCGCCGAAAACGCTCGGTGATCATAAATGATCCGCGCAGTATTCTTGTGATCGCGGTGGTGTTTGTTATATTTTTGATCGGTGCACGCTTGTTCACCGACCGTACGCTTGCACCGTATGGATATCCCTTGCAGGCCGCCGGGTTATTAATTGCCACTTTATTTGGCCTTGAAGTGGGTTTTGTCATTTCAATTCCACTTTGTTTGCTGGCGGCATACGGTTTATCGAATACGCTTGATCTTGCACCGTATTATTTGCTTTCGTCACTGATCGGTTTGCTTGCACTTGGTCCTGCACGGCGGTTTTTGGGATTCGTCCGCGCCGGGATTGCCATTGCGCTTTCAGGCCTGGTGGTCCTGATTGCCTATCGTTTGCCGTTTTACTCACCCGATTGGCTGGGTGCGGTTCAATTCATTGGCATTGTTACCTTTGCCGGTTTTGCCGCAGCCAGCATTACCCTTTTGCTTCAATACATGTTTGCCCAATTGCTTGGCCTTACCACTGCCTTGCAACTGCTTGATATATCCCGTTCGGATTCCCCGCTTTTGCAGTTCTTCCTCCGCAATGCGCCCGGTACGTATCAACACAGTTTGCAGGTTGCAAACCTGGCCGAGCAGGCTGCGGAAAAGATTGGCGCAGATCCTTTGCTTACACGCGTTGGCGCGCAAATCCATGATATTGGCAAGGCGCTCAACCCCAGCTTCTTTATTGAGAATCAATTACCGGGCAATGTCAATACGCATCAGGATGTCGATCCCGAAGAGGTTGCCGCCACCATCATCCGCCATGTGACCGACGGGGTGCAACTTGCAAAAAAACATCGCCTCCCGCGCCGCCTGCACGACTTTATCCTCGAGCATCATGGCTCGCTGATTACACGTTATCAATATAACCAGGCCATGGAAGCGGCTGGCGGTGATGTGACCAAGGTGAACATTGAAAAGTTCCGCTATCCCGGCCCCCGGCCTGCCTCGCGTGAAACCGCTTTACTGATGCTGGCAGATGCCACCGAAGCCCGTACCCGTGCTGAGCGCCCTGCGACCGATGACGATTTACGAATATTGGTGCAAAGCGTTATTGACACAGTCCAAAAATACAACCAGCTTGACGACACCCTGTTAACCTTGCGCGATCTCAACCTCATCACCGAATCCTTTGTCACCACCTTGCGCGGCAGTCATCATCCACGCATTCAATACCCCAATGCCAAAGCGCCAGACCAGGATTCAACTGCTCTTGCTCTGAGAAAAGAAAAATGATCTTTATTGACAATCAACAGGATTTTTTGGAATCAGCCCTGCTCGAAAGAGCCGCCCGCTTCACTTTGGAGACTTCAACTGCGCGCATTCCGGGCCTCGAGCCTGATTCTGCCAGCACTTCGACTGGGCTCAGTGCAAATGCAGACATTACCATCGTCCTGACAGATGACGTGCAATTGCAGGAACTGAATCGAGACTACCTCGGCGTGGATGCGCCCACGGATGTACTATCCTTTCCCACCTCCGAATCGGACCCTGAAACTGGTGCGGCATATCTGGGAGATATCCTCATCTCGATCCCCCGCGCAACCCAGCAAGCACAGGTCGCAGGTCATCCTGTGGAAGCGGAAGTGCAGTTATTGGTTGTTCATGGTGTTTTGCACTTGCTCGGTCATGACCATGCTGAGACGGAGGAAAAATCCCGCATGTGGGCGGAGCAGGAAAAGGTTTTGGAAAGACTCGGGTTGGGTCATATCAAAATTCAGGATTCGGAATGAAGTCGTTTTTTTTATCCCGCATCCAGTCGTTTCGTCATGCCCTGCAGGGATGGTTTTATGTTTTGGAGACCCAGCGCAATGCATGGATCCATAGCGCCATTGTCACCCTCGTTTTTATTTTGGGGCTTTGGCTTCGTCTCCCGCCGCATGATTGGGCGGTGATCATTCTCACGGCGGCGCTGGTGTTCACCGCCGAGTTCATCAACACCTCCATAGAAGTAACCGTCGACCTGGCCAGTCCGGACGCGCATCCGCTTGCCAAGATCGGGAAAGATGTCGGTGCTGCGGCAGTGCTGGTGTCTGCCTTGGCCGCCATCCTGATCGGCTTATTACTGCTCGGCCCTCCGCTCTGGCTGAAACTTACCGTACTACTCGCTCATTAATCGTAACCTTCGTCAGGAGTTCTCATGTCCCTCTCTTTTAAATTCGGCACGGTTGGTTCACCGATAGGTACGCCTAAAAAACCGGGCGGCTCTGTGGGTGCGATTGAATTTAGCAAATCCATTGGATTGGATGCGTTTGAACTCGGTTGGGTTCAATCGGTACGCGTGACCGAGGCGACCTGCTCGGCAATCAAATCCACGAGCGAAAAACACACTGTTTCATTGAGCGTGCATGCACCCTACTTTATCAACTTGAATGCAAACGACGATGAATGGCCCAAATCCCGCAAACGCTTAATGGACGCGGCGCATTACGGTTTTCTCGCAGGTGCAACGGATATTATTTTTCACCCCGGCTCGTATTTTGGAAATAACCCTGCGGAAGTATTGAAAGTTGCCATTCCGCGCTTGCAGGGATGTGCACGGGAAATGCAAAAGAATGGCGATACAGTAACGATCCGCCCTGAAACGATGGGCAAATCAGCCATGCTTGGTTCGCTTGAAGACGCTCTTTCCATGAGTAAAGCCATTGACATGGTGCAGCCCTGTCTCGATTTCGCTCATCTGCACGCCCGCCCCGGCGATGGCACGATGAATACATACGATGAATGGTCCCGTTTGCTGGAGAAATATGGGAAGGAACTTGGCAGCGAAGCCTTTAAGACCTTGCACATCCATCTCTCTGGTATTGAGTATGGACCGAAAGGCGAGAAGAACCATCTGCCCCTCGCTGATGCAGATCTGGATATGAAAGCCCTGTTCAGGGCTTTCAATGAATTTGGCTGTGCAGGCCGCATCCTGTGTGAAAGCCCCATCATGGAAGAGGATGCGTTGAACATGAAAAAAGCCTGGGTGAAGGTGAGCGGGGAGAAGGAATAGCAAGCATGAAAATCCCTGCACATTGAGCAGGGATTTTTTCTAAAGTTTAGGCGTGGATTCTGTTTACTGGTTGGCAGCCAGTTCAAAGTCGGTGGGGCGAAGCAGGAGGAATTAAGAAGAATGGCACCACATCTTCAACGGGTTGATTGTCTCAGTGTGAAAAAATTAGTTGGAAATATATTCTCTCAAACTATGTTCCACTGCATAAGCCGCCGCTTCGGCGCGGTTGTTTACGCTCAATTTTGAGAGGATGCTCGAAACGTAATTTCTGACAGTCCCTTCGCCGAGGAATAAGCTCTTGGCGATCTCACGGTTGGTCTTGCCTTCAGAGACCAGCAAAAGCACATGCTTTTCCTGCTGACTCAAATGAGCGAAAGCCGAAGCCTCCTCCTCTTTAACCGCGCGGCGTACTTCCTGGAACACGCGCTGGGTGACAGCCGGGTCAAGCAATGCCTCGCCTCGTCCAACAGATTCAAGCGCTTTGATTAAGTCTTCGCTTCCGATTTGCTTGAGAATATATCCCGAAGCCCCCGCCCGGATGGCGGAGAACAGCATTTCATCCTCGGCATAGGAAGTGAGCATGATTACTTTTGTATTGGGGAATTGGACCACAATTTGTTCGCAGGCTTCGATCCCCGACGTGCCGGGCAGACGAATATCCATCACGACAACATCCGGTTTCAATGAGGCTGTTTGTTCAAGTGCCTCACGTGCGGAGCCAGCTTCCCCAACCACATCAAATTGAGAGTGACGGTCCAGCAGGGATCTCAAGCCGAGCCGTACCACTTCGTGATCGTCTACCAGGATAATTCTTTGTTTTTTCATATGCCTATTTTACCTCAGGAATATACAGAAAACGGGCAAAATTCACTGAATTTCCACTGAAAATGGGACGCAGACCTGCCTAATAGATTCAGTTTTTCTTTTTCAATGTCAGCAGGTGTTCCTCAATATGGGCCAGGTTGCGTTCCACCCACAGTTGCAAAGTCAATCCATCGCCCATCGCCTCGTGCCGGCTCTCGCGGGACCAGGCCTCCCGCGGCATGTTCTGTAAAATGTTGAGCAGGTCATCGATATTTGCGGAAAAACCGCTCAAAATATTTTCAAGCGGTTCATCCTTGTTGTAATGATTTGCCATCCATGTATCCGCATCAAAACCTTTGAATTGGGGGTTTTCCTCATTCAGCGTCTGGCGAATGCGAACGCCGTAGATCATCTTGTTCACATCACACGTATGCGACGCGATCTGATGCACCGTCCATTCACCTTCCACTTTTGTAAATGGGTCGCCGCAAGACCGGCATGCAGAACAGAATTCCTGCGCCGCCTCTGCCAGCCTGGACATCAGCTTCACGCGATATTCAAATAATTCCTTCATTTTGCCTCCACCAAAGATAGTATATGTTCGACCACAGCCATGGAATTTTCAACTGCATGTACGTGCACGCCATGCGGACTTAATTCCTTGTCTGCTTGGCGGGATAATTCGGCCAAGCCCGCCTTGCTGGATAGATAAGCCCCGGCCTCTTTTTCCGTGCCTTCACCTGCCCCCGCAACGATATTGATAATCACCCTGCTACCTTTTTCCCTCTGCTGGGACGAAGCCTGCATCACGCGTCCCACAGACTGGATCATCAAAAATGCGCCTGTCAGGTTGACGTCCAACGTGCGGTGCCAGTCCCATTCATCCATGTTCAGCAGCGGGGTATGCGGCTCCACTGCCGCATGATTTATCAGGATATCAATTCCGCCGAGATCATCTTCCACACTTTTGACCAAAGCTTGCACGCCCACTTTTTTGGCGATATCTTCTACATACGCTTTGGCTTTTCCACCGCGAGCAATAATTCCATCGACAACCTGTTCCACGTTGATGGGGGACAGGTCATTGGCGGCAACGAAAGCCCCGCGCGCTGCGAATGCTTCCGCCAGTGCGCGCCCCGCGCCTTTGCCTGCGCCAGTGATCAATACAATTTGATCTTTTAAATCATTCATCTTTTTTCCGACATCTTATACCTGACACATCACTGACACACCGGTATCGTATCCGGGTTTGTATTTGCATTCAAAGGCAGACCAAAGTATGGCGAGGGATCATATGTATTCTTGATTTCCAGCTCGTTCCTGAAATCCCCAAAGCCATCATCCTTCACAACAGAAATGTGCAAATGGACACCGACGGGATTGTTGGGATCACCGGAAAAATTACCCTGATAGCCCAGTACTGCGCCAGCTTCCACGTAGACCTCTTGTGTGCCCGCTGGGAATTGCGGAGAAACGAATGAATTCCCCTGCTTATCTGCCATGTGAGTATAGTACACCCAGACCTGCCGCGAGGGCGCAAGCGGATCCTGCGGTACGCGGATGATGACAGTGGATATCCAATCTGACTGGCGGGTGAGGTAGCCGGGGTAAGCGGCCAGGACGGGTGTCATGCCAACCTCTGTCCCTGAGAAAATATCCACTCCGGCGTGGCGGTGACCGGGGCGGAATGAATCGTCCCAGATAAATCCGATCAGGCCATTGGTGGGGAAAATGAAGGGGGCCTCGCCGCATTTTGTTCCAGCAGTCATCATCCAATCAGCTCGAGAAGATGGGTCGCGGAACCAGTCAAAGACTTGTGCGGTGCGGGCGGAGCCTCGCCGAAAGTTAAAGTACAGGTAAATTCCCGCGGCGGCAATTGCGACGGGGATGGCAAGCAGAATTATCTTTTTAAGCATTGCAGGGATTATACCCATGATTTTTCTAATAAAAAATCTATCGATCATTATTCATTTTCTTACACTCCTGATTTAATATTGGCATATTGATATTAAACACAAGGAGATAAATAAAATGACACTCTATATACAGCCTTATCCCTTCGGCTTCGCTCAGGACAGGCCGTTTCGTCGCACGGCTCGCCGCTGGGTCGAGCAGCCTCAGCAGCGCTCGCTTGGCGTAAACATCCGCGAGGAGGAGGATGCCTACATCCTTTCCGCGCTTGTGCCCGGTTTAAAGGCTGAAGACCTGAACATTCAAGTGCTGGAAAATGTGGTCAGTATTGAAGGCGAGCAGCCGGCTGAGCAGGCCGACTTTCTTCTGAACGAACTCCCCGAGGGACCCTTTCGCCGCACCCTGCGCATGCCGGTCGAAATTGACGCTGAAAAGGTCGAAGCGCAGATCACCGATGGCGTGCTGAGGCTGACCCTGCCCAAAGCGGAATCCGCCCGCCCGAAGAAGATCAAGATTGCTGTTCATTAATCGATAGGAATCAGACAAAAAGACGCATCTTCCATGCGTCTTTTTGTCTTTTAAGAGTAAAGTTAAGTTTGTCTCCTCCCATGAAATCAGGCAGTATAATTCTAGAATTCTTTTTATCTGGAGAAACTCCGTGCGTATTAAACATTTGCTATTCGCGATTCTGATCATTGCCAGCTTGGGCGCCTGTGGAGGCTCTTCCACAGAAATCCCTGCTCCCACTGTCGTACCGACTCATACGCCGCCGCCAACCCCCACGATAATCCCAACGCCGTCCACGCCCCTGGCGATCCTCGTCCTGCCGGACGATATGGACAAAGACTCGTCCGACCTGTATCAAAAAACAGTTTACGACCTTGCACAACAATCCGGTTATCGTTTTCAGGTCCGCAACCTGCTCACGCCCGAGGATCTTGCTGACCCAACTTTAAAGATAGTGATTGCCTTGCCGCCCGACCCGGGCATTGCATCACTGGCGCCTGCTGCGCCCGGTGTTCAATTCCTTGCTGTTAATATTCAAAACCTCCCGGTCGGTGGGAATGTCAGCGTTCTTGCCCCGGATGCACAGGTGGAGTTGCCAGCCTTCCTCGCCGGCTACACGGCTGCAATGATCACAGATGAATATCATATTGGCATGCTGATCCCGCAGGGCGATCCCGATGCACAACGCGCCTACAACGCTTTCGTCAACGGCAAAACATATTATTGTGGTTTATGCCGGACCTTCTTCTTTACCCAAATCAGCTACCCGACTTATCTTGAAATTCCGGCAGATGAAGACCCTGCCCGTTACGGCGGTTTTGCCAATGTCTTGATCAATGATCACGATGTCGACACCCTTTATATATACCCAACCCTCGCAAATCCAGAATTTCTTTCCTATGTTGGCACGCAGGGTGTGCTCTTGTTCGGCACATCCATGCCGGAACCTCGCCCCGGCGGCTGGGTGATGACCATTAGCCCCGATACGATCAAGGCAATCCAGACAACCTGGCCCAGCTTAATTGCAGGGCAGGGCGGAATCAACGTTCAATCCCCGCTCGGAATTGCAGATGTGGACCCGAGCCTGCTCCCCGCTGGAAAACTCCGCCTCGTTCAGGAAACCCTGGATGGCTTGCTGGCAGGTCGAATTCTAACCGGCAACCCATAAACATAAGTGATGACATTATTGATCTGACCGCTTGGGCGGGTCTGTGTAAAGTAATACGGGCTATTATCAATCAAAATAGATATTCAAATCAGAGCAGTCAAAGCGATTCCCGCAATTAGGACAGGTCACTTTGCAATTCTTCTCATACATCCCACTGCCGCAGCGATCACAGATCCATATTCTCTTTTCACTCCACTGGATCGGCTTGAATAATGATGTGTCGAACTTGCCAATATTTTCCTTCCCCAATCTTTCCATTTCTTTTATTACCAGTTCGGCATCATTTCTGAATTTCCCTACTTGAATTCCCCTGCATACCTCGGGCCAGTCTTTCAGCCATTTCATACTTCGTCCATAAACCTTGACCGCGCCATCATAATTCCCGCAGGTGATGTGCAGATAGGTCACAGCAATTTGTAAAATCCCCTGGTACAACTCGCGCACTTCGCCCGCCTCATCCTTCCAGGCTTCTTCCAATTCCTCGTGCGCCCTAAAGAATTCGCCTTCGTTAAATAACTTCATCCCCTCGATTGCTTTTGGATGTAGTGTACTGGAACAACCCAATTCATCATTTCGACTTTGCTCAATTAAAGCTTTCATCCTTTGTCCTTCTGTTTACGGTTCCCGGCACGGCTTCCCCGACTGCGTGTGTAATTCAATCTTTTCATATGTACGCCCACAAAAATCCCGTCATTTGCGGTAGTATATCATGTGTGTTCTTTTTGAAATGGTAAAATTTCCACATGCCAGTGAAGATATGTTTGTGGGTGTTCAGGATCCTATCGTGACTTTGATCGCGCTCGTGTTCAGTATTATTATCAGTATCGGATCCCTTGCATGGGGATATGCAGAAGCGGGGATTAATTCCATTTCAGGCTGGATCATTTTCTTTGGTTTGTTATGGTTATTTTCAATACGGCGCGGGTGGAGGTGGTTCTCTTCGCTTGGATTGTTTCTTTGCATCCTGGCTTCGATGATTGGGTTATGGTTAAACTTTAATTTCGGGTGGATGTTTAGCGGCGCAATCTTCGCGCTTTTTGCATGGGATATGACAGAATTTCGGCGGAAAATACATTTTATGACTTCAAGGGATGATCTGAAAGGCATGGAGCGGCGTCATATTGTGCGCGTCATCCTGCTGGCTTTGGGCGGTTTGCTCTTTGCTTCCATACTAATGTTCCTGCGCCAATGACGATGATGCGTTTGAACACAAATCCACCCGTGATGGCATGGGATTATAATTCGTAATGCATGAAACGTAATTTATGCATTGGAAATTACGTATTACTTCTCGACAAGGAATCCCCATGTTTGATCTTCCCGATGATGAAATTCTGCCTCTCTCCAAAGAACATGTCTTTTGGACCTGGTCTGCGCAGGCCAAAGTCAATCCCATCCCTGTAAAGCGCGCCAAAGGTGTGTATTTTTGGGATGTGGACGATAAACGCTATCTCGATTTCAATTCCATGACGATGTGTGTGAATATCGGCCACGGTGACGAACGAGTCATCAAAGCCATGCAGGAGCAGGCAGCGGAGTTGCCCTACGCCGCGCCCGGCATGACCACGAAAATTCGCGCGCTGGCGAGCAAGGCTGTGGCTGGGATCACGCCAAAAGCTGCGTTGAGCAAGGTACTGTTCACATTGGGCGGCGCGGATGCAAATGAGAATGCCATCAAACTTGCGCGTGGCTATACAAAACGCCACAAGATCCTGACGCGTTACCGCTCGTATCATGGCGCATCCGCCGGGGCGATGGCCGCGAGCGGTGATCCGCGCCGCGTGGCATGGGAGCCGAATTTGATGACGGGGGTGGTTCATTTCCTCGACCCGTATCGTTATCGCTCAACCTTCCACCGGATGAATGCGGATATTTCGGAGCAGGAATTTGCGCGCGATTATCTCAATCATTTGGAAGAGATCATCCTGTATGAGGGACCCGAGTTTATTGCGGCGATCTTGATCGAGTCGGTTACCGGTACGAATGGTATCATCATCCCGCCGCAGGGATATATGCAGGGCGTGCGTGCCTTGTGCGATAAATATGGCATTGTGATGATCTGTGATGAAGTCATGAGCGGATTTGGGCGTACCGGAAAATGGTTTGCAGTGGAGCACTGGGATGTTGTTCCAGATATTATTACGATGGCGAAGGGACTCACCTCTGCGTATGCGCCATTGGGGGCGGTTGCGATGAAACCTGAAATCGCCGAGGCTTTCAATGAGCATGTTTTTGAAAGCGGCCTGACTTATACATCGCATCCCATTTCGCTGGCGGCGGCTGTGGCGAATATCGATGTGATCAGGGAGGATAAAATCGTCGAGCACGCGGCAGGCATGGGCGGAGTCTTGAGGCGCAGGTTGACCGATCTCGGCGAGGCACATCCATCCATCGGTGAAGTCCGCAATATTGGTTTGTTTGGGATCATTGAACTGGTCAAGGATAGAAAGACCAAGGAGCCGATGACGCCGTGGAACGGGTCGTCGCCGGAAATGGCTGCCCTGAGAAAACATTGCCTGGATCATGGACTGTTCCTGTATACGCACTGGCATACGGTTTTGATCATTCCGCCGTTGATCATCAATGAAGATCAATTGGAAGAGGGCTTTGATGTTTTGGATAAGGCGCTCGAGATCACAGATCAGGCCGTGAGTAAATAATCGCCGCCGGGTTTTTATTTGAAGAAGTACAATTAATTTAACCGTTTATCAAAAGGAGAATATCACATGGAACAAACTCTCTCAAATCCACCCAATATGGAAACCAAGCCCGGTCCCGCAGGTTGGCTCGCGGTCTGGATCAAGGCTGTCACCAAACCCAATGAACAAACCTTTGTGGAGATCACTGAACGGCCTGATGCGACCTCCAGGACGGCTTTTATCTGGGTTTTTATCGCAGGGACGATTTCAGGAATCTTTCAAGCGATCTTGCAAGCCATTTATGCGGCAACAGGGACCTCGCCTAAATTTCCTATTCCCGGCCTGGAACAATTTACCCAAAACAGCGGCGGTCATGCGGGTGCAATGGGCATCACATTGATCATTAGTTTATGCCTCTCGCCTCTTGCCGGCGTGATTTCCGTTATCTTCTTCGCCCTTTTCACGGCCATCGTGCAGTGGATCGCGAAGCTATTCGGGGGTGCGGGATCCTTCGATAAACTTGCATACGCTTTTGCAGCGATTATGGTGCCGTTTACCCTGGTTTCCTCAGTGCTTGCGCTGTTCACCGCGATTCCTTTTGTGGGAGCCTGCCTGGGAATACTGTCATTTGGATTAAGCCTCTATGTATTGGTCCTGGAGGTAATGGCAGTCAAGGGTGTGAATCGCCTTGGCTGGGCTCCGGCAATCGGCTCTGTGTTCATTCCAGGGCTTGTTGTCTTTATATTTTGTTGTTGCATTGTGTTCGCAGGGTTCAAGCTGCCGGGACCTGTAATGGGCGATTTTTTTAGGAGTTTGCAATTGACCCCATAGACGCGATTGTTCTCATATGAAAAATAATACATTTCCAATGCGGGGTGTATTATTTTTTTTGTTACTTATTTATAACAGGCAGCGCGGGTTGCGATGCTCGCCAAGAAGCATGGCGTTTCAGCCTTATCATAGGCATATTCACAAGCAGTTTTCATTGCCTCTGGACGGATGCAATACCACCTTGGGCATTAAAGCCTGAAAAGCGGCATTCAATAGGCCGGTTTGTATCCGGTAAGTTTATTTGCGATGGGTATATTCCCCAAGAAGACAAATCTGATAACTGTAAGTGCGACGGACTGCCTTGCCCAGACTTTCTTATTTGAGGAGTGGCAGGGGCGGATCGTACCGAGAGTATAATTCGACAAATTTGAAGGAGACTTTATGGCGATATTACTTGAAAAAGCTTTACATGATCATTTACAAAAAAGTGGTTTAAAACTAGTCACAGCCGAATCATGCACCGGCGGTTTAATTTCGCATCGCATTACAGATATCCCTGGTTCATCCGAATATTTTTTAGGCGGTATCGTCGCTTACGCTTATGAAGCCAAGGCCTCCTTGCTTGGCGTTTCGTGGGATACATTGAATACCAAAGGCGCTGTTTCGCGTGAGACAGTTCTTGAAATGGCGCGCGGCGCACAACAGGCGTTGAACGCCGATATTGCCGTCAGCGTCAGCGGAATTGCAGGCCCCGCTGGCGGTACGCCCGAAAAACCTGTGGGGTTTACATGGCTTGGCTTGGTAACCCCAAGGGGCGAGTGGGCGCGTCACTTCGTATGGGATGGCGATCGTGAACAGAATAAACGATATTCATGTGATGCCGCTTTGCAGTTCGTCCTCGATTATTTGGAAGGAAAACTGACATGAAAACAGCCGTCATTATTTCAGCCAATGCCGAGTGGCGGGTTGTCAAGGAATTGTATCCCAACCTTGAAATCAAAGAATCTCCGTATGGCGAATATGCCGGCCTGAAAGTTGACGCCTCACAAATGATACTCTTTCACGGCGGTTGGGGGAAGATTTCTGCAGCGGCTACTGCTCAATACGTCGTTGACCATTTCAAACCAGACCTGCTTGTCAACCTTGGCACATGCGGCGGGTTTACCGGCCGCATCGAAACCGGGACGATCATCCTTGTCGAGCGGACTCTGGTCTACGACATTCTCGAGCAGATGGGTGACTCATCTGACGCAATCGAGCACTACGCCTCCTCCCTCGACCTGAGCTGGTTGCCGCTTAAATTGCCTCATCCCGTCTTGCGCGGACTGCTTGTCTCCGCCGACCGCGATATCCTCGCGGAGGATATTCCCATGCTCATCGAAAAATATGACGCGGTCGCTGCTGATTGGGAATCAGGCGCAATTGCCTGGGTTGCAAAGAAGAACAATACGCGCTTGTTGATCCTGCGCGGAGTCACTGATCTGGTAGGCGGTGATGGGGGAGAGGCCTATGGCAACCTTGAGCTATTTCATGAACGAACCAAAACCGTGATGAAAACATTATTGGGTCAATTGCCAGATTGGTTAAATCCAAAGTAGGGTGAAATTTGCCAGCGCCTCAACGCTGCCTTGCAAGGGGATGATAAAGTTTGGATTGACCCCTGGTTGGGCGAAGAATACTCCTCCCAGATCAGGATTTGGATTTGGAAATTGAGTAAGCCGTGGAAATGGTTTACGGGAAGTAGCGGTAAATGTCTTTGCGATTTAGACACCGCATGAATATCAAAGTTTTATCCTGCAACTTAATTCCGACTCGATAATCCCCAACACGGATTCTGTAATAGGTGTTACTGCCTTCCAATTTCTTGACGTTTATCAAATCAAGCAAGGAAGTCGCTTTTTGTGCATCAGAAATTACGGCAGCGATTTTCTTTTTCACCCTTGTTTCCTTAATCCGCTTTACATCTTTGAGAAAAGAGTCCCGAAATTCCAGTTCCATGTCATTCCCTCAAAATTGTCATTACTTCCTCTTTGCTCACAATTCCACTGCCTTCGGCCTCGCGCATGGCATTGCCAAGTCCTACATCCTCGATGAGTTCATCGAACAAATCGGCAAACAAGTCGCGGCGTTCCTCAAATAATTCAAGGAGCGCTTGTTTCAACAAGTCTTTTGTGTGTTTGTCTTCAAGGGATAAAGTGGTCATTAAACACCTCTTGCGAGATTATAGCACGTAAAATTTCAACCTTTCCGCCTCGATTCTGCCGTATAATTTGAACATCCTCCCATATTTGGGGAAACCATCATGACCGAACCCCGCAAACTCCGCGTTTTCCCTTCGACAAGCTCAGGGCAACGCCTCTGCCATTCCTCGCAGGACAAACCTATTATCCGCGAACTCTATCAGCGACTCGATGCCGAGGGCTGAATTTATCTTTGGCTAGATGAAGATGGCTCCTTGAAATTTGGAGTTAAATAATAGATCATGGCATCTGTACAAAAAACACGATCAGTTTCATTCAAGACTATTGATAAAGATAGGGCTTTAACTGCGCTACGAATTTACACTTATGGCCAAAAAATGCAGGAAATTAAAGGAACAGATTACGCTAGCCTAACAGACAAAATAAACAGAGAAAATTTCTATAACCAAAGTGTCCGAGGGTTTGGTCTTAATTCGTACAATGCTACTTTGGCTGAAATTCGTGGATTGGTTGTTTACTTTGATGAAAACTCTTCGTTAGAAGAGATATATCATAAATACATGAATTTTTTATATAGTCTTGAAAAAGAACCTATAAAATTTCTTGTTGATGGAAAGCTTCAATGGGTTTTCAACGGATATACATATGAAATAAGGGGAGATTACTCAGACGAACAAATTAGACTCCTGATTCTTGAGGACTTTGATAAAGAGAGAAGATATTTTGAAAAACTAAAAACAAAATTCGATGATACAAAAAGCGATGATACTAGTCACAAGCGCCCAAGAATCCCAGAAAATGTTCGTAATGAAGTTTGGCGGCGTGATGGCGGCAAGTGCATCCGGTGTGGAAGCCGTGAAAAATTAGAATATGTATATATTGTACCGATTTCAAGAGGCGGCAGTAATACAGCTCGAAATATCGAATTGCTTTGTGAGAAACACAATCGAAGCAAGAGTAATAATATTGTGTGAGGATAAGATGTCAAATGATGCAGTTGTTTCTTTAATTGCTGCGCTAGCTGCTATATTGAGCGCAATTTTTGCATGGCGTGCTGTTGGTGAGTCTGTAAAGCAAAATGAATTAAGTCGTAAGGCTGTTCAAGCGCAAACATTCTTGGCGGTCACCAATACTGCAAGAGAACTTCAGTTTTCAAAAGGTATGGATATTGTTAGAAATCTGAGTTACAAGAATTACGATGTTTTCATATTAAAAGAATCGAAGAATACTCAAGAGCAAGTTCGGGCCGTTGTTGACTTTTTGAATGATTTAATGCACTTGATTGAGCATGAATATTTAACCGAAGATCATGTGTTGAAAATTTACTATTCATCAATCCGCGATTGTTCAAAACATTTGTTGCCCTGGTGGTTAAATGGTTTTCGTAAAGAACATAAGGGTAAATACTATTATTTGAGATTTGAGCAACTTTGTGATAGATTGAAATAAAAATGTTGAATGAGTAAATAAAAAACTTGGATGTGGTTTGACATCCAAGTTTTTTATTTGCATCCCTAAACTCGCCCGCTCCTCTTCCACCACACTTTCCTCCAACTTCTTGCAGCTATACGGCACTTCGTAAACAGCGGACTATTTTCCTAGCCTTGCTCGTTCTTCTTCAATAACGCTTTCTTCTAGTTTTTTGAATAATGGTGCTGGTTGATTCAACTTCTTCCCAGGCCCTAATTCGCTGGGCTTCCAGTAAGTCGGACTGCCAGTCCGACTTACATCACGATAGCGTAATACCGTATGTTCGCCGAGCGAGTCCTTGACCGTCTCGGTGTACTGCTCGCCGAAGAGCGGAGTTTCGTAGTTGAAGAAACCGTGCAGTTTTTCGCAGGTGAACGGCAGGAAGGGGGCGAACATCACTTTGAGCGAGTCAATGGCTTTGAGCGCGGTGTAGACCGTCTTGCCCGCTTCGGCCTTGTCCACTTTGATGGCGGACCACGGCGCATTGACGTCGAGATATTGATTCACGACAGTGGCGAGTTTCATCGCTTCGCCCAATGCCGAACGCAGGCGCACGGCTTCGAGTTCAGCGCCCACAGTGTTGAATCCACTTTCAATGGTGGCGAGCAGCTCAAGGTCCGTGGGGCGAAGCGAACTCACGTCCACATCAGGCACGTGTCCATCCCAATTCTTATAACAGAAAGCCAGCACACGGTTTGCAAGGTTGCCCCACGTGGCCACCAGTTCGTTGTTGTTACGCGCCACGAACTCAGCCCAATCCCAGTCGCTGTCCTTCGCTTCGGGCATGTTCACAGTCAGGTAATAGCGCAGGGCGTCAGGATCGAAGCGGGTCAGGGCGTCGCGTCCGCCCACTGCCCAGTTGCGCGAGCCGCTGATCTTCCTGCCTTCGAGATTCATGAATTGATTGGCAGGCACGTCATACGGCAACGTGAGTTTCTCCCCTCTCCCTTTGGGAGAAGGGCCGGGGGTGAGGGCAGGGTCGAAAATTTCCATGAACGCGCTTCCGACTCCCATCAACTCGGCGGGCCATAACGACGTGTGGAAGAAGATATTGTCCTTGCCGATGAAGTGGAATTGCTTTGCTTTGGGGTTTGTCCACCAATCGCGCCACGCATCTTTATTACCCGATACCTGACTCCACTCAATTGGGGCGGAGAGGTAGCCGATCACGGCCTCGAACCACACGTAGAGTTTTTTCGTTTCCCAACCCGCCTCGCTGACCGGCACGGGGATGCCCCAATCGAGGTCGCGTGTGATCGCGCGCGGCTTGAGTCCCTCGGCTTCGACCTTCCTGAGCGATTCGCCCAGGACGGTGTCGCGCATGTGATCGGCGCGGTCTTGAAGATATTTGATAACGTCCGGCTCAAGTTTTGAAAGATCAATAAAATAATGTTCGGTGTCGCGCAGTTTAGGTGAAGACGTATCGCCCTCGACCTTTGATTTCGGATTGATCAGTTTTGTGGGGTCAAGCACGTTGCCGCAGGCATCGCATTGATCGGAGCGAGCGCCTTCGGTGCCGCAGATGTAGCAAGTCCCTTCGATGTAACGGTCCGGCAGGAAACGGTTCAAGCCGGGTGAGAACCATTGCGGTTCCGTTTTCTTGAACAGGAATCCGTTCTTCTGTAACGCCAAAAAGATGGCCTGCGACACCTTGAAGTGATTCTCGCTGTGCGTGGTCGTGTACAGGTCATACGAAATGCCGATCTGCTTGAACAGGTCAATGAAACCTTCGTGATAGAACTTGTACACTTCCTCAACAGGCTTGCCAAGTTTGTCCGCGCTCATGGTGACGGGCGTGCCGTGTGAATCCGTGCCAGTGATCATCAACACGTTGTTGCCTTTCAGGCGATGATAACGTGCCACAATGTCCCCGGGCAGGTGTGAGCCGGTCAGGTTTCCCACGTGGATTTCAGCATTGGCGTAAGGCCAGGCAACGGCGATTAAGATATTTTCGGGCATATATAACTCCAGTTTAATTTCACCACAAAGGGTCACAAAGGTACACGAAGGATTCTCAATAAAAATCTTGATGCCCCTTTGTGTTCTTTGTGGTTAATGCTTTACAAACAAAAAGGCCATCCGTGTAATGGACAGCCCGTTTTCGTTCAGGTATGTGAACCTAACGTGCTTTCCACTCTGCGCGGCAGAACATCTCCATTTGCATGGCCATGCCCATAACGGGCGTTTTGGTCATTGTCACGGTGGGGAAAACAGGATTTGTGTCCATACAGCCAAGTTTACTATGTCCTCTGATTGATGGCAAGTGGAAGGGGTTCTTTCAGTTTTCCAATTATGAATTATATTGTCGATATGGGTAAACCCTATTATTTGAACCTTACCTAATTGGCCTTTGGGAGTTGTTATGACTCTGCACATGGATAACGTGGATTGTTCAGAATTCACGGAAAAACCCGAGAAAAATTCGTGTTAAACTATGTGTATTCGTCAAGTCCATGCCCCATGGGTTTTTACTTACGACAATTCACAACCAGCCACTTAATTGTAAAATATTCGCAACTTTTCGTGTGCTAAACAAAAAATGATTTACTAAAAGCCTCACGGGTTGCCGTAATTACGCTTGTTTCTGGAATAAACCTGCAGGCTGGAGCGTAACATTAGAGAGGTAGGTTTGTTGACCCACTCTTTTGTGTTTTGGAGGTCTTTATGAAGTGGTACAAAAGCCGCACTCTATATTTGTCTTCCTTGATCGGGATTCTCGGGGGAGCAGTATTTCTTGTGATAGGAACCTGGCTTGAGTTTAATAGACAGCATCTTCCGTCCACCCTGTGGTCTTTTTGGTATCTTCATAGAACCGAACCCATGATATTTATTCTGGACCTTGCCCCTCTAGTGATGGGCATTATGATGGGCTTGATCGGGTTACAACGCAATCTTTCAGCCGCAATTTCCCAGGGGGAAAAAGAATGGGAGGTTATTTTCGACTCTTTTTCAAACTTGATCTTTGTTACCGATACAAAAAATATTATCCTGCGTTGCAACCACACCGTCGTGGATCGCCTCAATACAAAACTTGCCGATGTGATCGGCAAGCCGCTTTCGGAGGTGTTGGGGGATGGTTATCTGGAATTACAAAAAACAGGAACGACTGAATTCACCTGGCTGCAGCGCCTGTATGACGTCTTTATTCATTCTGTGCAGGTTGAAGGAGCGGAACCCCAAAACCTTGTGATCCTGCAGGATATCACAGAACGAAAGCAGGCGGAGAGCGCCCTCTATATGGAACGCAATCTATTAAGGCAATTGATAGACAACATACCTGACCGCGTCTACGTCAAGGATACTGAGGGGCGTAAAACGCTCAGTAATAAGGCAGATATGCAGGCCTCTGGCGCAAAAACAATGGAGGAGGTTATCGGCAAGACCGATTTTGACATCTATCCCTCCGAATTGGCGGAGAAATATTGGGCTGATGACAAATTCATCCTCGATATACAAAGCCCTGTAGTGAATCGTGAAGAACTTCGCCTGGATGAGTATGGAAATTCAGTCTGGATGATGACAACCAAGGTCCCGATCCAGGATGGCCAGGAAAATATTGTGGGCTTCATCGGTATTGGCCGCGATATTACCCGCCAGAAGATGAATGAGATGGAGCTCAAGCGGCAGAAACAATTTTATGAAACGCTGATCTCGAACAGTCCGGTGGCCATTGTGGTGCTTGATAATGATGAAAAGATCAGTTCCTGCAACCCCGCCTTTGAGAGCTTGTTCGGTTACAAAAGCCACAAGATCATCGGCGTATCGCTGGATACGCTGATCACAACCGATGAAACCCGCGCAGAGGCTGTTGAATATACCCAGCAGGTAATGAATAAACCAGTTCATGCGATCAGCAAACGCCGCCGCAAGGATGGTTCCATGGTGGATGTGGAGATCTTTGGCGTTCCCGTGATTGTGGGGGAGGAGAAAATTGGCGCCCTGGCGATCTATCATAATATTTCTGAAATCGTCCGTGCCCAGCTGGAAGCGGAACAAGCCAACCGCTCCAAAAGTGAATTCCTCGCCAATATGAGTCATGAGATCCGTACTCCCATGAACGGGGTGATCGGCATGTTGGAACTTGCCCTCGATACCTCACTGACCAACGAACAACAGGATTTATTACTAACCTCCCTCGAAAGCGCTGAAGCGCTCCTTTCCTTGTTGAATGATATTTTTGATTTTTCAAAGATCGAAGCAGGCAAACTTGACCTTGAAGTCAACGATTTCAACCTCCGGGACATGGTTGAAGATCTTGGCTACACTCTTGCCAAACGTGCACAGGATAAAGGCCTCGAATTGATCTGTTTGGTGCACCCGGATATCCGATATACACTGCGCGGAGATGCGGGCCGCCTGCGTCAGATATTGACCAACCTGATTGGAAATGCGATCAAGTTCACCCATCAGGGAGAGATCGTGGTCCGCGCTGAGGCGCTTGAAGAGACCAATGCCCATGTCCGCATCCATTTTTCTGTTCAGGATACCGGCATCGGTATCCCACTGGAAAGGCAGTCAACCGTCTTCGACCGATTTACTCAGGCCGATGGCTCCACAACCAGAAAATATGGCGGTACCGGCCTTGGGTTGACAATCTCCAGGCAATTGGTTGAAGCCATGAACGGTGTCATGGGGCTAAAGAGTGAATCGGGGACTGGAAGTGACTTTTGGTTTGACATCACATTTGAAAAAAATGAGGCCGAAACGCAACCAGATATGCAGGTCCCTCCATCCTCTGTGGATCTACATACTGCGCGCATCCTGGGGGTGGATGACAACCAAACCAATTGCCTTGTCCTCTCAAAAACGGTGGAGGGATTTGGCTGCCGCATCGACACCGCAGCAAGCGGTACACGGGGACTCGAAATGCTTCATCAAGCTGTACAAAGCGGCGACCCCTATGATGTGGTCCTGCTGGATATGCAAATGCCAGACATGGATGGCGAGCAGACCGCGCGTGCCATCAAAAGCGACCCGCTTGTCAAGGATGTCAAAATTATCATCCTTACCTCTATGGGTAAACGCGGCGACGCCGCCCGCCTGGAGGCATTGGGCTGCTCAGGCTATCTACTAAAACCGGTCAAACAACAGATGTTGAACGAAGCGCTGGCGGCGGTGCTTAAAGGCGAGGATGAAAAGGAAAAAGGCATCATCACCCGCCACGTCATCGCTGAGAAGCACACAGGCGATAAACGCCTGTTACTTGCGGAAGATAATTCGATCAATCAAAAACTGGCTGTTGCCATTCTTCAGAAAGCAGGGTATTCCGTGGATGTCGTGGATAATGGAATACAAGCCTTTGAAAAAACGATCTCGGGCGGGTATAGCGCTGTGCTCATGGATGTACAAATGCCCGAGCTTGATGGCTTTGAAGCCACGCGCAAGATCCGTGATTGGGAGAGTGTGCATGATCAGCATATCCCAATCATTGCCATGACGGCGCATGCCATGAAAGGTGATCGCGAAAAATGTCTCGATGCGGGCATGGATGATTATTTATCAAAACCCATCGACTCGAGCCTCCTTCGTAATGTCCTTGAACGCTGGCTGAAAAACCCCCCACATCAACTATATGCCTCCGTGAAAAGCTCGCCGGCTTTTTCACTGGAACCGCAAAACTTTGCCATTGAGATGGATGAGGGTCTTTTTGGCGAGGAGGCAAAACCCGCCTCAACCCCGGCTGAGATGGCTGATCAGCCGGCCGCAGCGTTGACTCCGCCCGAACTCCCTGTTGACCTCGAGACCGCTCTTTTCCATTTTGACGGTGACCGTGAATTTATGCTTGAAATGTGCCAGGATTTTCGCGATCATTTATCCTTGCGCATCGATGAAATCCAAGCGGCTTTTAAAGCTGGCGATGCCAGGACCCTTTGCCGTCATGCGCATACCTTAAAAGGTGTATCCTTGAATTTCGACGCCGCATATTTGGCCGAACTTGCTGCCCGTCTTGAAGACTCGTGCAGGCGTGAAATCGTAAAAGAGACAGGTCCCCTGATAGAAAAAATAGAGGTTGAATCTATCAGAGTTCATGATTTTCTTGCCCAACATATATAGATCCCGGAAAACCCACCATGACCAAAATATTATTCATTGACGACGAACTCATTAACCATAAACTGATTGCCAAAGCGCTTCAACCGCTTGGGCATCAGATCAACTATGCGGAAGATGGCATAAACGGAATTGCACAGGCGCGCGCCATGAAGCCCGACCTGATCATTACCGACGTCATCATGCCCGATATTACCGGGTATGAAGTTACCCGACAGCTTCGCCGCGACCCCCAGTTTCTTACCACGCCCATTCTCGTTCTTACCGCCCAATCCGGGCTGCAGGATAAGTTAAAGGCATTTGAATCCGGTGCCGACGATTATCTGAGCAAACCCTTCGAACCTGCCGAACTTCTTGCACACGTCACCGCTCTTTTACGGCGTGCTGCATTGGCCCAACCTGCCATGCCTTCTCAAGGTGCAGGCGAGGTGGCGCGCATGATCGCTGTTCACAGTTTACGTGGAGGCACAGGCTGCTCGACCCTGGCTGTGAATATTGGAATAGCTCTTGCCGGCCTATGGGGACGAACGATCCTTCTTGACCTTACCATGACAGCAGGTCAGGTGGCGCTTATGTTAAATAAGAATTTACGCCGCACATGGGCCGATATTGCCCGTTTCAAAGCTGGCGAAGTGGATGAGGATTCACTTAATAGCGTCATCAGTGTCCATGAAAGCGGGATGGCGTTTATTGCCGCGCCTACATTCCCGGAAGAAGGGGAAGGGTTGCGTGGAGATACTTTATTGGAGGTGCTTTCGCTGCTAAAAAAACAATACGATTATATTATTGCCGACCTGCCGCATGATTTTGGCGAAATCGCATTATCTGCGCTTGATCTTGCGGATAGTATTTTATTGGTTGGCACTCCAGACATGGCATCGGTGCGTGCCACCGCCGCCGCCTTGGATTCCTACACCAAACTGGGTTACTCGATGGAAAAAATCAAACCGCTTTTAAACGCCACATTTCCCCATTCGAGTTTGTCAAAGGGGAAAATCGAAACTGCAATGGGCATGGGTTTTGTGGCGTCCATTCCATACGTCCCCGATCTGATCGTGGAGGCTATAAATTTTGGACGTCCATTTGTGTACGAAAAACCTCAGGAGCCTGTTTCTGCACTTCTTGAAGATTTTGCCTTCTTTTTGAGTAAAGTGGAACATAAAAAATCCAAACCCCAAAACCCATCTGATGCATGGAAGCGCGTTTACAAACGCTATCAGAGTAGAAGAAAATAATACAGATTTTCCCAGGGTTAATCGCTGGCTATCCGGTTCTTAATGTTTATAAAATACTGGCCGACTCGTAATTGAGACGGCCAGTATTTTTTGGAGAAAGGTTTTCTATTGCAACAGATCTTTTAGTTTCGCAAATGGCGAATCGGACTGTTCAGGCCTGTGGCCGCAATCCTTTTCATTCAGGCTCTGGCCGCATTCAGGGCATAGTCCCTTGCAATCGGGTTTGCATAACGGGTTGATGGGGATTTCAAGCAGGGCGTACTCGCGCAGGAGTTCTGCAATATCAAGGTGGGCATCCTCGGGAAGGATGAGGCCCGATTCGGTCTCGGAGCGTTTGTCGAAGGCGTAAAGCTCGGTGAAGGACCAATCCAGTTCATGGTCAAAGTCCGTGAGACAGCGCACGCAGTTGAGGGTGGTCTCAGCGGAGAAATCTGCCTGCAGGATGAGTCCCTGCGGGGTTTTACCGACATTGGCAATTCCCTCAAAGTAACGTAATTCAAAGTCTTCACCCAGGTTGACTTTGTCTAATGCAAAAGGGAAGTCATGGTTGTAGCCGATCTCCTCGTGGATGATGAAACCGACGTTAAAGCGGAAGGGTTTTTTAGGGCTGGGCATGGAAAAAAGAGTGATGAAGGATGAAAGGTGGATGAAACGATCTATTAAGCGGCAAGCGACTATTCGATGGGAAACTACTCACACTTTTCTATCTACAATATACCGCGCGAGGTTTTCAAGCGCCTCGCGTTCGGCGCAGGGTTCCATTGAATCGAGCCTCGCAAGTGCGCAGTCGATATGTTGCTCGGCTTCAAGCATGGCCATCTTGGCCGCATTACTCGCGCGGATGTTATCCACCAGGCGGATCATGTTTTCGTTATTTGTCCAGCCGCCGTTCGGCAGGGAGAGTACATCGGCATCATTTTGGTTTGCTTCGGCGTAGTAAATGGCTGGCAGGGTGACCAGGCCGTTCAGCAGGTCTGAGCCGAGCGGCTTGCCAACTGCTGTCTGGTCGCCGTTGAAGTCGAGGATGTCGTCCACGATCTGGAAGGCCATGCCGATCTGATAGCCAAAATCGCGCATGGCCTCAACCGTCTCTTCACTGGCCGGGCTGACCATGGCCGCGGAACGCGAGGTCATTTCAAACAGCGAAGCGGTCTTTGCGTAAATGCGTTTGTAATAGTTATCGCGGTTGACCAGTCCGCGTGAGGTGAACATTTGCGTGAGTTCACCGTTGACGATGATGGCCAATGTTTCGGAGAATTGTTTCATCAAGGGCAGGTGATCGGTTTCAGCGGCGAGTTTGGCGGCGCGCGCAAAAAGATAGTCGCCTGTCAAGACGGTGGCAGGCGGCGACCAGCGCGCATTTAACGTTGCCATGCCCCTGCGCAGCAAGGCCCCGTCGATCAAGTCATCATGCACCAGGGTTGCGGTGTGAAGCAGTTCAACTGCCGCGCCGAGTGTGACGAGTTTTTCAAGGGGCGCACCCAGCATATTTCCGACCAGCAGGCTGAGGGTCGGGCGGATGCGCTTGCCGCCGGCCGCGAGCAAATGCTCCAAAGCGGCGCGCAAGTCGGGATGAGATTCATCCGCCTGCGACCGCATCCGTTCTTCAACGAGTTTAATTTCCTGTGTGACGGGTGAGATAAAAGTTACTGCGTTCAAATCAGTCTCCCCATGCAAAGAGCCGTGCCGCGTTGGCGGTCGTAATAGCGGCGATCTCCGCAGGGCTTTTTAAATGGATTTCTGCTATTTTATCAGCAATATGATGAATAAAGGCAGGTTCGTTTCTTTTGCCGCGAAACGGCGCGGGAGCCAGGAAAGGCGCATCGGTTTCGATCAGAATTTTGTCAAGTGGCAATTGTCTGAGAATTTCGCGCTTTTCGTCCGCATTTTTATAGGTTACGGGACCCGTAATCCCAAGGTAAAAATTGAGAGTCAGCGCCTTTTGAGCGGTTTCAAGATTTCCGTTGAACGAGTGAAGCACGCCGGGTCTTTCCGCGCGCATGCCCTGCAAACTCTTTTGCCATTTACTCAAAATTTCAAGCAGGTCAAGCGAGGCTTCACCGAACCAGGCATCGTTTTCCTCACGCATGTGAATGATGACCGGCTTGTTGATTTCCTTTGCAAGTGCAAGTTGTTGTTTGAGCGCTTCGCGTTGAATGGCGCGCTTATCGCTTTCCTTCACCCAGTAATAATCAATGCCGATCTCTCCAATCGCAACCACCTTGGTGTGTTTTGCCAGTTCCATCACCTCCCGAAAGGTTTGTTCGGAGAATTCCTCCAGATCGGTTGGATGGAACCCAACCGCCGCATACACGCTGGGATTCGACTCTGCCAGCCGCACCGCCTCTTTACTCGACCTGTGGTGGAGTCCTGGCACGAGCAGCCGAATCAACCCTGAATCATTTGCGCGTTGGATCACTTCCGCGCGGTCAGGGTCGAACTTGTGATAGTCGAGGTGGCAGTGGGTGTCGGTCAGATTCATGGAAAAAAAATGAGAGATAGCTATAAGATATGATATGCCTTGTTGAAAACGCATCACTATTTTGGATGCGCCGTGAGCACCTCTTATTTCTCATTCCTGGATTTCGTAAATTATTTTATTGCGTTCATTGGCTTAGAGCATACAAGTCTCCTTGGAGAGACTACGACCCTATTCAGTTGGCAATTAATTCATTTGCCCAAATTTTTTTTGTGAAGGTATAGTTACATAAATCTAATTTAATCTTGCTCTCTTGTCAATCACCTAACTGTGACAGCCTTAGCTAAATTTCGTGGTCTGTCGATATTAATCGCTTTGCGCTTGGCTATTTTAAGCGTGAGCAATTGAAATGGAACAACAGATAAGGGAGGAAAATTTATCGCCTCTTGGGGCATCTTTATATGTACATCAAAACCTAAATTTTTTACTGAAATTCCTATGACTTTTGCTCCTCGAGCGCGTATTTCTGCTACCGTTGAAATACCTCCACCAACAGTTTCTCCTACCCATAGAACAACTTCGCCATTGGTCATTAACGGAAGAGCTTCATGCTTGAACTCACTAGCCACAATAGGTTCGGCAAAAATATATGCCCCCTCTTTCAACTTCATTGCACCTTCATGAGCAACTGGATAAAACTCCCCTTCTCCGCACACAAAACATCTTTCAAAGTTTGTCTCCATAGATGTTATCTGGTCATGTAAGCTGGGCAACCATTTAGCCAGAGCAGAACTAGCCATTTGGACAATATCATCAAATGCCTTGCCGCTGTTGCCTGCATGTGCAGCAATCTGCCCTAATACAATACACTCCGACATAAACGACTTTGATGCAATCACCGATTTCTCTTCACCACAAAAAAGATCAAGCACTTTATCTGAGTGTAACGCTAAGAATGACCAAGGTGTATTGACAACTGCAGCTAATTTCAACTTAGTTCCACTAATTGCATCAACCAAGGAAACTAAAGTGCCAGTTTCTCCGCTTTGAGAAACAGCAATAACCCCTGTAGCTGTTGGAATAGGACGACTTAGCCATTCGCCTGGGGGAATAACTTCGACGTTTATTCCTGCTTGCATGAATTTATACTTCGCCCACATGCAAGCTACCTTTGATGAGCCAGCTCCTACCAAAATAATACTACCTTTCAGCTGACTATAAATCCATTCCAATTTCTCACTCTCGTTACTAAGCGCCAGTTTCATAGATTCTGGTTGTTCATATATCTCTTGCTCAAACATTGTCGAAAAAAGCATTGGGGTGCGATTTGTGAGTTTTCTTCCCGAATTATAGGTTTTAGAAGAACTAGGATATCCACGATGAAAGATAAAATCATTTTTTACTATTTCTACAATGTCCCCTTGCTGCAAAGTCACAAACTCACCATTTATCAATGCAGACGCGTCGCTTGCTAACTCACCCTGAGCAACAAGAAGAGGAGGCCCGCCACAACTCGCAATAATTCTTCCTTCAGACAAAACGACAAAAGAGTTGTAACCCTTTAATAAGTCTGATATCTCAATCATACCTAAAATCAAATCCCGATCCTCTAAGTAATGAGCAATGATTTCCGTATCAGTCTCACTACGGAATAGGTGGTGATCTAGTAGAGGTGCTTTTAATTCTTCAAAGTTTTCAATTACTCCATTGTGACAGACTGCTATTTTTGTATGACAATCAAGTTGAGGGTGGGCATTTTTCTGACTTACTTCACCATGTGTAGCCCAGCGTACATGCCCGACAGCTTTCTCTCCCTTTAATACAACATTTTTAAAAACATCTTCTACATATCCAACATCCTTCATTATATGAATGTCTTCATCCCATGAAGCAATACCAGCCGAATCATAGCCACGGATTTCAAGCACCCGTAACGATGCCACAACGCGGGCTACGGCATTATGTCCTATACACGCGCTAATCCCACACATTTCAGATATCCTTGAATCATTAATTCTTATCAGTGATGGATAAATCATTAAGTAGTGCGTTATGAAGATTTCTGTTACATGCTGCTACGATTTTATAGCGTTCGCTTTTGTTGGTGGTCAATTTTGATATGATTTCGCTTAGTTGAAAGGGCCGACCTTCATCATCTGTCACTATGCCGCCAGCTTTAATTATCAATTCGCAACATGGAACTTCGTAAAGTGGTTGGCCTTTTGACGGGTCAAGATACGCATCTATATGGCCTCCCGCAAGGCGTGCAATCATTATTGCTCCATCTGCGCCATGAATCGTCTTGGCTAGGGAAAAAAAACTCATAGACTTCACTTTTATTCTTCGGCTAGATTTCAATAAAGGCGTGACTATGAAAGCATCTTCAATAGTGTTAACTGCACTAACGTGGATTTTGCTCGTCCTGCCATTATTTTGATCGTAATCTTCTAACACATAAGCACCGCTTTGGTCTGCAAAATAGATTCTTTTAGTCTGCAAATCCCCTATTGCACATGCTGCAAATTGACCATCTAGATTGCTTATACACATCGCTACAGCAGAATCTCTAAATGTACGTGAAGCAAGAGATGAATTACAAAAAGGATCGCATATAACAAAATATTTTGGGTCGTTCCCGACAGTCTTCCAAGAATGCTCTTCTTCAGAGAATACATTGCAATCAAAACCACGTTCTGCAAGCGTTTTGAATAATATTTGATTTGAGATATTATCAAAACCATAACTAGGATTTTCTTCTTCTTCTGACTTCGCAGAGAATATCTCGTCACGTTCGTAGCGTTGCCCGATAAGTACAGGCATTAAATAAGATTGCGCCTGTTTAATATAATCTATTGCAGTTTCAACAGCGTGCTGATCGTTGGCGGACATCATCTGATATCTCCTTTTTGAGAGTAATATAAATCCTTACACCGATAAATGAATTTAGAAAATTAACTTCCCTAAAAAGAACCTTGACTTGGATTGATGAGTTCATTTACATTATGTTTCCGAGTCTTTCCCCGCCTTGTCAAGGATATTTTGAGATTGCCAACATTGCGGACATAATGTTCTGCGTGTTGGGATATGTAAATAAGTATTTTTTCGCCAGTATATTCTTTTTTCACACTTGTCGCAAGCATAATGCTGAAAGACACCTCCATCAAGCAAGAAGATGTAAATACCTCCAACTAGAAATAAAAACATACCTACAGAAAAGTCTATAGCTCCTAGTGTAGAACGAAGTGATGGGATAAGAATTAAAGATAAGCCTGTTAACATTATTAATGGGAGATATATAAATAAAGAAAGTAGGGAAAGCCAATCTGTTATTGAATATCTATTTATATCTGTTGATGGGAAAAAGAATCTTTGTCTTGAGAGTAATTGAAGGGCTGGAGGAAGAAGTGCAAAAGCCAATACAGTTGAAGCTAAATCACTTAAGTTTGAGTTAATAAGAGCTAATGTGAAAGCTGCGGCAATTAAGCTAACGCCACCGGTATAAAGTGGTAGGGCTGGCGCAGTAAGTTTTTTTGTGTCATTTGTGCCCCAAAAATATCTTATACGAATCTCGTTTGATTTGAAAAAAGAAATTTTCCTTATACCACCTTGTTCAGCAGCATATGCTAGAGAATGATATTCAGCATTATCGACACGCGCCCTTAAAGATATATCAACGGGGTGCTCTAAATACATGAGAGAAAAATGCGCGCCGATGACTAAATCAACATTGATATTTAACAAACTTCTTTCAAATGGCGGCCTTCCTGGTAAAAGCAGGTAGCAACTTGGAGATGAGATAGAGATTTTCAAATCTCCTAAAATCTTTTTTGGTATTTTGCAACTTATAGATGTTTTGTTTTTATTTTGATTAATTTTTACTTCCAGAGATTCGTCTTCAATACGAGCGCTTAGCCTTGTTATACTAATTGCTCGTTGACCAAAGTGTTCTGATGATAGCGTAGGAGGCCAATCCAGCCAAGCATCCAGTATTTTTACAAAATTATTACCGCTATTTTTGGGTAATTTTTTTTCATCAACTATTACCTCTACAGTAATAAATGAGCCAAAAAGAGAAGTGGTGGGTGGAAGTATTAATGAAATCTCATTTGCGTTAGCGTTTGAATAAGTATCTAACTCTTGCGCGACGCGAAGAAAATCATATTCCTCTAATCTTTGTGATAGCTTTTCCATGAGCTGCTTAATCCTGTGTTTCAATATCAAATTGCTTCTTTTAGGCCCTTTTTCAAATCTTTTAAATCTAGAAAATCATACTCAGATAGGGCTTTTTGTACTAATTCAACAATTTCTTGTAATCCATTTGAACTTGTTGCTTGAAATCTGGCAGTTAATTTAGGCTGGGTGTTGGAGATTCTTACAAGAGCCCATTTATTTTTTCCAAATGAAACCCGAGCGCCATCTGTTTGGTTGACATCGAAGCCTTGTTTTTTTAATTTTACTTGCAATTCCTTTACCACGTTTAACTTTAAATTATCAGGGCACGGAATTGCCAATTCTCGAGTTGTTTTTAGCTCAGGTAAGTCACTTAATAGTTTGGAAAGTGGCTCGCCATTTGTAGACAATATTTCCAGAACTCTACAAGAAGCGTAGAGCGCATCGTCGAACCCAAAAAAACGATCCCTAAAAAAGATATGGCCGCTTAGCTCGCCTCCCAATAAAACAGGTATTCCTGCTTCTGCATCATCAGACATTTTTTGTTTTATATTTGAATGGCCAGTTTTCCACATTACAGGAATTCCACCACGCTTTTTAATATCTTCAATTAGCAGGTCGCTGCACTTAACGTCAAATACAATCTCTGCTCCCGGATTTATTTTAAGCACCTCTCGCGCAAGTAATAAAACTACTAAATCCGATTCTAATTTTTGCCCCTTCTCGTCTACTACACCAACTCTATCTGCATCTCCATCGTATGCAATACCTACGTCTGCCCCTAGTTCTCTTACTTTATTGCTAAGTTCAATTATTTTTCCTGGCTGTTCAGGGTCAGGTGCTCCTTTAGGAAAGGGATAGATTAATTCAGAGTTGATTGGAAAAATTTCATGCCCCAATTCTTCGAGAAATTTTATGCTTAATAGCCCGCCCGTAGCATTGCCACAATCAACGACTACCTTTAGAGTTTTGTTTCTTGGTTTTAGCCTTGATTTAAGTGCATTAAGATAAATCTCTTGAACGGAATTATCAAATTGATAAGACCCTATACCAGTTTTGAATTCTTGACTTTGTATCAATTCAAACAGTGAAAAAATCTCATCTTCAACTAAAGTTTTATACCCATTTTTACATAGTTTTAATCCATTTGACCACATAGGATTATGGCTGCCTGTGACCATCAAACCACCACTACAGCCTAGCTCATCAACCGAGAAGTAAAGTAGTGGTGATGTAGATATTCCAATATCAATTATTTCGCAACCTGTTGATAATGCACCAAGAATAAATCCACTTGCAATATCAAGCGAAGTTCTGCGGTTATCTCTTCCTATAACAATTTTTGGACCAATGTTTTTTTGAATCCAAGTTCCGTACGCCTTTCCGATAAGCCAGGCTTGCCGTGAGGTTAAGTCTATGTTGCGTTGTACGTTTGGTTCTAATGGATCAATATCGGCAACACCGCGAATATCATAGTTTCGAAAAATGGTTGGCGAAATTTCCACTTGTTCGACAGTTATATTGTTTTGCTCAGTCATGATGTACTCCAAAAAATTTTTAAGAAACGAGTTTTACCCCCGTAGTTATTAACTCGTCAAGTTTATTTTCATCTTTTGTTTCGGCAGCAATTCTTATTACTGGCTCTGTACCTGAAAAACGGAAGAACAGCCAATCTCCATTGCTTAGGTTGTATTTTACCCCGTCAGTTTGGTCTATGCCAGAAAGAGAAAAGTTCTTTGTGACATCGTTTGAGACCAAAAGGTCTTGTATTGATTTTCTTCGAGATTCGTTAATCGATACGTCCTGTCTTTTGAAATAATATTTACCAATAATTGACTCAACTTTTTTTAGAAGACCGCCTGCTTGTAACCCAGTTTTTTGCATAAAATCTAAGATAAATAAACCTGCTAATATGCCGTCGCGTTCGGGCACTGGTCTAAATGCATAGCTTCCACTTTCTTCACCTGCCATTAGCGCGTCAATTAGAACCATTTTAGGCGCGGCGTACTTAAAACCAATTTTTACTGTATGAACTGGAACTTTATAAATATTTGCCAAGGCGTCGACCATTTGAGTAGTAGTTGTTGTTTTTATTAGTGGACCTCGCCAGCCTCGGATTTCGAGTAGATAATAGGCCAGAATTGCGTAAACTTGCATTTGATTGATGAATTCGCCGTTCTCATCGCCGATGCCGCAGCGGTCTGCGTCACCATCTGTGATCAAAAGCACATCGGCTTTATTGTCCACTGTGGCTTTCAAACCCACATCGATATTCGGCTGGATGGGTTCAGGTCGCTTCATTTCAGGGAAGGACGGATTGCGTTCATTGTGGATCTCCATCACGCGGGTCTTTCCGCCCGCCAGCAGACGGGGGAACCAACCCGCGCCGTTGCCCCACATGGCATCCACCATCACGGTCAGTCCGGCATCCTTGATGGGTTGCAGGTCAATCAGGCCATCACGAGTTAAGTGTTCTATGTAAGGAGTCGCTGCGTCGAATTTGACGATCTCGCCGGCAGCCTCCGCTTCCTTGTAATTCTTTCGTTTTACATTTTTGATATCGTCGGGGATTCCGCCTTCGATCTGCTTCAAACCTTCGGGATCGATCGCGCCGCCTGTCTCATTGCGGACTTTGAATCCATTGTCAGTGGGCGGGTTGTGACTGGCAGTGATGTTCACCGCACCGGCCGCTTTTTTATCCACTACGGCATAGGCAATCACAGGGGTGGGAGTTGCGCCATCCGTTAAATAAGCCTTTAATCCATTGCCTGCCAGCACTTCCGCAACTGCCGCGGCGAAGTGTTCACTGCTAAAACGCTTGTCATACCCAACAACGATCCATTGTCCTTTTTTGCCAATCGAAAGCATATAGGAGGCAAATCCCTGCGCACAGCGGCGCACGTTATCGAAGGTGTAATCCTCTGCGATGAATCCGCGCCAACCGTCTGTGCCGAATTTTATTTTTTGTACCATTGAATCTTCTCCTGAAAAATGATGACTTTGAAAATTATATCATCCGAAAAAAGAGCCCCGGGATAATTTCTCGGAGTTCTTTTTCTGTCTGTCTATTTATTGAAAATGGTGTTGAAAGCCCCTGTCAGTTTTTTAAGCAACTCAGGGTTGAAAACCTTGTACGCCTCCAGATGTCCGGAAATGGGGAGTAGTAAGCTGATTGCAATCGTATAAATACATAGGACAATACCCAAAACTGCCAATGATGATCTGGCTATGGGGCGGGTTTTCAGCAGGGCGAGTCCCTGCCAGAAGCCGATCACTGCCAGAAGAGACAGCACAGGTACCAGGTCCAGCAGGTAACGCATGGTCGTGAAGAAAAATATCTGCAAGGCGAAAAATGTCAAAAGGGATGAACCCGTCAGGCAGATCAATATCCAGCGAAAGTTCCTGTCTTTGTTAAGCCCAGCGAGGAATGCAAAGACCATGAAAGGACTTCCAACAAAAATTCCTGTGATGCCTTCCGCTAGCAGTAAATAGAAATCTGGAAAATTCCCCTGCATCCATGAAGATCCCGCCCAGCGGGTGGGGAAGAGGAAGGGGAAGGCTTTTCGCCATTCCAATGGATTGAAGAGGGTTTTGTAAAGGTTAAATGGGACGTAAGCCAGTGAAAAAGTTTCATCCAGGGATGCGGACAGGTTGTAACTGGTGAGTTGATAGCGGTAGCCAAATTCGGTGATCGAATCAAAGCGCGCGTAGTTATACCAAGCATAGCCGATTGCACCGAGGATCAATGGCAGGGCAAATGCAGTGATCAAGGTAAGGGCCCTACCTTGTCCTGATTTGATTGCCCAAATCAGGGTGGTGAGCGCCAGGAACACAATCGGCAGCGCCAGGGTGGTGCGAGAACCGACTGCAAGTGCGAAAAATGATCCTGCCAGGAAGAGGCGCGTGGGTGAAAGACGATGGAGTGCAGTGAACAGCCAATAGATGCCGCCGATCAGGAAGAATTGTCCGCTGATGATTGCAGCCTCGTAAATGCGCGCTTCAATCAGGATATAGAGAATGGGATTAACCAGACCTGCGAATGCAATTCCCAACAGGATTGCCCAGCGCGGTATTCCAGGATAGTGCTTCTTCCATAATTCAAGGATCAGCAGAATCATGAATATGAACGTACCTGTGACAAAAACAAAAGTAAGGGCTTTGTCGCCTACTGACTGTGTGTAAAATGGTTTGACCAGCGCGAGCAGCAAGGCGGGTGCGGGTCCCCAGTACAGATAGTATTTGCCTTTGTAAAGAGATGCATCCCATAATACAGGAACACCCTCGCGGTTGTCCGGTTCATAGAGATTTTCCAGTGTGAGAAGCGCCGGATCGGGTTGGGTTTCTAGGGCAATTTGCCCGTGGGCAAAAGCGGTTGCGAGCAGATCATAATAATTTGTTTCATTCGGCCAGGTTGTCCACAACCCAATGGAAACAAACCAAATATAAATGATGATAATGGAGGCACTTAAGATGCCGATGGCAAGGTAAAGCTGGCCAATATAAGTATTGAATGCCCGACCAATGAAATTATTTTCGCGATGGAACAGGGAGATGGCCAGGATGAGTATGCCAATGGAAAAGAAGAAGAGCCGTCTTGCCCCCCAGACAGGGTTGTTATCCAAACCGAGTTGATTCGCAAAAAGCATGGCGAGAACAATGCCTGACCCAATGATCCCACCCGCGGTTTGTATCCATATTCTTCTCATAGCCTAATTTTATCATTCGGTTCAATTTGTTTGCTATAATCCCTCTCATGATTTATCTTGATTATGCCGCCACTACCCCCGTTGACCCACGTGTGCTCGATGCGATGCTTCCATATTTCAGGGAGGCATATGGAAACCCCTCTTCTGTCCACCGCTTCGGGCAAAAAGCCGAAGCCGCAGTGGATGAAGCGCGGGAGAAGGTTGCTTCGGTCTTGCATTGCAAGCCTGAAGAAATTATCTTTACTTCCTGCGGTACTGAATCGGATAACCTGGCGCTGCGTGGTGCGGCAATGGCAGGACATGCGACCTCAGGCGAAAAGTGGATTTTGACCTCCAGGGCTGAACATCATGCCGTGAGCAAAACCGCCGGGCAGCTTGAAAGGGAGTATGGCTTTCTGCTCGAGTGGCTGGTTGTGGATGAATACGGCGCAATTACGCCCGAGTCTTTTGGCAGGGCGGTTTGCAACAAGGCTGCACTTGCTTCAGTAATGTATGCGAATAATGAGATCGGGACGATCAATTCGATTGCTGAATTGGCTGAGATTGCACGGGCGAATCATATTCTCTTTCACACAGATGCCGTACAGGCTGCGGCGTATTTGGATGTAAACGTGGAAAAGCTCGGCGTGGATTTGCTCTCCCTCGGCGGGCATAAATTCTATGGACCAAAAGGCGTGGGCGCGTTATATGTCCGCCAGGGGACAAAACTTCTGCCTCACATGACAGGTGGCGGGCAGGAGTATGGCCTGCGGGCGGGTACGCAGAATGTGCCCTATATCGTCGGCTTTGGAGAGGCGTTACATCTTGCGGCGGCGGAACGCGGGCAGCGCACGGCACATGTCAAGCCATTGCGGGATCATGTGATTGGGGCTGTCCTTGAAACGATACCCGAATCCCAATTAACAGGCCACCCTGAAAACCGTTTGCCGAATCACGCTTCGTTTGTTTTCAAGGATGTAGACGGCAATCTGCTCCTGCAAATGCTTGATTCCGCCGGCTTTGCCTGCTCCTCTGGCTCGGCCTGCAAAACGGGAAACCCTGAACCGAGTGAAGTGATCACTTCTTTGGGTTATTCCCGTGATTGGACGATGGGCTCGTTGCGTGTTACGCTCGGCGCTGATTCCACGCCCGAACATATCGATTCTTTTTTAATGATCTTGCCCGGGTTGGTTGAAAAAACAAGGCAGTTGAATCGTCTCTAATCTATCTCCGGACAGCAGGGCTATTTTGAAAACAAAAATCATCACCCTCGAATCTCACGATGACCTGATCTCCGTCCGCGATAGATTATCGTGGGCGAAAACGCCGCGCATCCTGCTGGTATGGCCCAAGTACGAAAAGGTCACTTTACGGTTGCTGGATTTGAAAGTCCTGCAGCGCCATGCAGATTCACTTGGCGCGCAATTGGGGTTGGTCACCCGCCGCGCAAAGGCAAGACGGGATGCAGAGTCGCTTGGCATCCCAGTTTTCAGATCCACGGTCTCGGCTCAAAAGGACCCGTGGCCTGACTCTGCTCCGCGGATTCAGCGCATCCCGAAGATTCCACGCCGCGACCTGCGTCAGATGCGAGACTCCGTATCTATAAAAGAACCGGCCTGGCGGACATCTCTACTCGGGCGCGTGGTCACTTTTACAGCGGGAGTCATGGCCGTTTTGGGGATAGCAGGCTTATTTATCCCGCATGCGGCGGTGATCTTGTATCCCGAATCGCAGACTCAAACCATTGTCATCCCAGTGAACGCGAGCCCATCTTTTGAATCGGTGTCCATCACGGGCAATGTCCCCGCTCGGACTTTATCCGTTATTGTAGATGCGGAGCAATCCATGGCGGTGACGGGCGAGATCACGCTGCCGAAGTCAAAATCGAAAGGCATTGCGCGTTTCACAAACCTGGGCCAGGATGAAGTTGAAATCCCCGGGGGCACGATTATTTCCACGGTTGATCTAATTCGGTTTGTCACCTTGAATAATACGCGCCTGCCCGCCGGGATTGATAATTTTGTAGAGGTTCCCATCGAAGCGTTGGAGCCGGGCTCGCAGGGAAACGTTGAACCCGATTCGATTTTGATGGTCGAGGGACCGTTTGGGCTTTCGATGACAGTGACCAACCCAAAATTAACCTCGGGCGGCACGGACACAAAAACGATCGGTGCATCTGAAAAGGATCGCTCGGAATTACGCGATGCGGTGATGAAAGATTTACGACGCTCTGCTGAAATCCAAATGCGTGCGCAGATCGACCCGGACGACCTTTTATTGCTGGATACAATAAAGGATACTGAAACCTTGCTGGATGAATTTTCCCCACCCGAAGGGCAGGCAGGAGGAACGCTTCGACTGAAAATGCAGGTGGAATTTTCCGCCCGTTCCATCTCAAATGCTGATTTAAAGCAATTGGCGGTTTCCACATTGAGTGGGGCTTTTCCCCAGGGATATTTTCCATTCGGTGAAGCGACCTTCAAGCCGCTTGCCGAGCCTTTCACGGATTCTTCCGGCGTCACACATTTTGAGTTGGAAGCAGGACAAGTCACGCTTCGCGATATTGATGAAGTCAAATTATTTTCCGTCATCCGCGGACATGACCCAGTCCGGGCGCAGACAGAGTTGATGAAAGCCTTTGAATTAAGAGATCAGCCGCAGATCACACTCCGCCCAACGTGGTGGAAGTGGCTGCCTTTGATCCCGTTCAATATTTCCGTGGAGTTGAAGTGAGGATCCTTGCAATAGATCACGGCGAAAAGCGGATCGGCATTGCATTAAGTGATTCAACCGCCACCATTGCCAGTCCGCTAAAGATCATTCAGCATGTTTCGCGCATCATCGATGCCGCACAAGTAGCTGAACTTGCCATGCAAAATGAAGCCGGGCTTATCCTGGTCGGTCAATCTTTTGATGAGGATGGCAATCCGAATCTTGCAGGCCGCCGCGCTGCACGTTTTGCTGATGAACTAAGGAACCAAACGAATCTTCCCGTTGAACTGTGGGACGAATCCTTCAGCACGCAGATTGCCCGCAGCGCGCGGGTTGAACTTGGCGTCTCGCGCAAAAAACGTGCAGGCCACCAGGATGCCTTCGCGGCGGTGGTTATCTTACAATCCTATCTTGAGGCAAAACGTAAACCGTAAATCAACATGCGCCGCAATCGACTTAATTTCATTCCTGTCCTTCTGATCATTTTTGTTCTTGCCTGTGGATGTCTTGCCTTTGGCCTTCTTCCCGCGCGCGCCTCGCTTTTGTATGGTCCCCCTGCGCGTGCGCTTTCCATTTCGCAGCGCATTGAATATTCCACGCGCCTGCTTTTGCATGGCGGCCTGCTTACCAGGCCTCTCAACCCCAACGGCAGCGGGCAGCCTTTTACCGTTTCACAGGGCGAGTCGGTATCATCTGTTGCGCTTCGGCTCCAGCAGGCTGGCATTATTCTCGATTCGCAAGCCCTGCTTGATTATTTAATTTACACGGGTCTTGATCTCACCATTCAATCTGGCGATTATATCCTCAGCCCTGCGCTTTCGATGATTGACATCGCCCGCGAATTACAGGATGCGACTCCCGAAGACATCACCTTCGTCGTCCTGCCCGGCTGGCGGATGGAAGAGATTGCCGCTTCGCTCCCAACCTCGGGGCTGGATATTTCTCCCGAAGCGTTTCTCACCGCCGCACAGACTCCGCCCCAGGTTCTTGATCCTGTTTCTGCCTCCAGCATGGAAGGATTTTTCTACCCCGATACTTACATCCTTCTGCGCGAAACCACCGTTGACCAATTGCTCGATACCATTGCCCGCAACTTCACCACCCACCTCACCACCGACATGCAGACCGCCTTCGCCAATCAGGGGCTGAGCGTTTACGAGGCTGTCACCCTGGCTTCCATCGTGGAACGTGAATCCATTCACGATGAAGAAATGACATTGATCGCCTCTGTTTTCCTGAATCGCCTGAACATCGGCATGACCCTCGGCAGCGACCCGACAGTGCAATATGCGCTCGGTTTCGACTCGGTTCAAAATACCTGGTGGAAAAATCCGCTCAGCCTCGCTGACCTGAAATTTGACTCTTCATATAACACCTATATTTATCCGGGCCTGCCGCCCATGCCAATATCCAATCCCAGCCTGAATGCCCTGCAGGCTGTCGCCTTCCCTGAAACATCACCTTATTATTATTTCCAGGCGCGTTGCGATAAGTCAGGCTTTCATACTTTCGCTGTGACTTTTGAAGAGCATATTGCAAATGGATGTCCATAAGATCTCATGGTCTTTGCAAAGTCGCTAGACAAAAGCCAAACATGTCACCCTGAGCCGAAGCCCTGAACGAAGTGAAGGGGCGAGCGAAGGGTCTCGTTTTGCCCTAAATCGGGTGAATTCGGGCAAAGGTAGAGATTCTTCGTCGCTCCGCTCCTCAGAATGACATAGCTGTGTTGATTTTGCATACAGGCCCTAGGCAAGTTGCTCCTTGCGCCGTCCTTCGCGAATCACCCTATGGGCGGCGCAAGATTTACCCTGCAAACGCCGCCAAGGACGGCGGCTGAGCCGAATTTACCATGACAACCGCTTTTTTAGAACCGATGTTAAGATTTGAGTTTACTGTCAGGTCAAGTCCGCTAGCGCTTCCGTCGTATCGATACCAGTAATAGCCGTATGAGGGCGTGGTGTTGGCATCGATTGCAATTTGGTCGAGTACGTTTGAACTGAGAGTGGAAATAACGGTATCTGCAGGTAGTAGGTTGGCAAAATAACGGTAGTCATAAACTTTGGGGTTGCCTACCGCGCTGTTTGCAATCCAGCCAATTTGGGATACACTGGCACTTGTAAGACTTGTGGTTTCCGAGTAAGCGGCAACGCCGGAGTATCCGCCCGGGCCCGGCAGCCCAAAAAACTTCCCCGCGGGAACAATGCTTGTCAAATCCCCTCTTGAGGAAATATCGCTGTCTTTTACCTGCCACCACGCTACGCAGGGGGTGCTGCAGCTTTGCGATTGTGTGGTTCCGCAGGCATTTGTGCTGGTTTGGGTTCCTTCCCCGCAAGTGGCACTGCAAGCTCCCCACGCCCCCCAAGCATTGGCATCGCAGGTCGGCACACAACTATATTCCAAATGTCTTTCCTGACATGTCGTGGTGGTTTTGTAGCGCCAAATTCTATTTTCGGGTCTACACCTCTGATCATCGCCCTCGCCATCCCAAAAATTACAATCCCAACCACACTTGTTTTCCTCAGACTGGCCAGCTCCAGTGGAGCCTATATATAGATCATCACCGCCATTGCATGCTGCGCTGCTACAACTTGGTGCGGTGGTATAAGTGTCTCCGTTTACAAAAGTCTCTTTTGGGATTGTATTTGGCGGACAACAGTTATAAGTTGTTACTTGCTGATTACCACAATACCATACACCGTATTCGTCAACTTTTCCTTGTCCACAACAGCCTGTTACGGCCTGAGCAGTTCCGGGCGCAGGACAGTATGATGAACCGCAACTAACAGCAGCAACTTGATTTGTCCTTGTTCCACCAACAGGACAATTTACTTGGGACCAGTTACAACCC
>Ga0172368_10000343_pt1 | contig 66530 bp, 28 predicted proteins | sample Lak11m_FD_114540 | JGI IMG/M metagenome (GOLD analysis project Ga0172368, IMG submission 114540) | Freshwater microbial communities from Kabuno Bay, South-Kivu, Congo - kab_022012_11m | ecosystem: Environmental > Aquatic > Freshwater > Lake | place: Democratic Republic of the Congo: South-Kivu...
CAGGCATCAGCTACAGTTCAGATGGCAGCTATACAGTTAAATTAATTGTAACTACTAATAATGGTTGTAAAGATAGCATCAGTAAAACAGTTACCGTTGATCCACAACCGGTGGCAGCCTATACGATTGCTGATGACAAACAATGTTTAAGTGGCAATAGCTTTGCCTTCACTGATGGCTCTACTGTAAGCAGTGGAACTGTAACAGGCTGGAACTGGAACTTTGGTAATGGAGCAACATCAACAAGCCAGAATCCATCAGGTATCAGCTATAGTGCAGATGGCAGCTATACAGTTAAATTAATTGTAACTACTAATAATGGTTGTAAAGACAGTATCAGTAAAACAGTTACCGTTGATCCACAACCGGTGGCAGCATATACGATTGCAGACGACAAACAATGTCTTACTGGTAATAGCTTCGGCTTTACCGATGGTTCTAGTGTCAGCAGTGGCACTGTGACAAGCTGGAGCTGGAACTTTGGCAATGGTGTAAACTCAACAAGCCAAAATCCTTCAGGTATTGTTTATAGCTCTGCTGGCAATTATACTGTTAAATTAGTATCCACCACCAACAATGGCTGTAAAGATAGCATTAGTAAAACTGTGACTGTTGATCCTCAACCAGTAGCAAGTTATACAATTAATAATGATAAACAATGTTTAAGTGGAAATAGTTTCTCATTTACCGATGGTTCGGCTGTTAGTTCAGGCACAATTACCAGCTATGCATGGACCTTTGGTGATGGCACAAGCTCAACAACACAAAGTCCGACAGCTAAGAGCTATACAGCAGCAGGAACTTATACAGTTAAGTTAGTAGTAACAACAAATAATGGATGCAAAGATTCTATCAGCAAAACGGTGACTGTTCATCCACAGCCAAAAGCACTGGCTAATGCATCAAATTCATGCCTTGACGACACTATCACATTTGTTAATGAAAGTTCAATCACTTCTGGTTCAATCACTGGTCATTACTGGACTTTCGGTGATGGTAATTCATCAACTGCATTTGATCCAAAACACAAATATCTGACCTCGGGTACCTACAGTGTTAAATTAGTAGAAACATCAAATTATGGATGTAAAGATTCAATGACAATTTCATTACAGGTTTATCCAAAACCAGTTGCTGAATTTTCACATAACGCAGGTTGTGAAGATGAAATAGTAACATTTACCAATAATTCAACAGTAAGCAGTGGAACACTTACTTCTTATACTTGGAATATGGGCGATGGTAGTGGAATAATTACGATTAAAAATCCATTGCACATGTATTCTTCTTCAGGAGATTACACGGTAAGTCTAATTGTTACAACTAATCAACTTTGTAAAGATACCATTGTAAAGACTGTGAAAATTACTCCGATGCCGGAGGCAATGTTTACGGTTAATAATAATTGTTTTGGTGACTCTTCAGTATTTACAAATACTTCAACATTAAGTTCAGGTACAATGACTTATATCTGGAGTTTTGGAGATGGTGATTCATCAACTTTACAAAATCCAAAACATTTGTATGATGCCTCAGGAACTTATGTTGTTAGCCTGAAAGTGACTACAGACAATAATTGTGTTGATGTTTTCAGCTATAATCTGACCATATATCCAAAACCAATTGTTAGCTTTACAAAGGATGATAAATGTTTTGGTCAAACAGTTAACTTTAGCAACACCTCTTATATAACAAGTGGCACAATGACCTATTTGTGGAATTTTGATAATGGTAATACCAGTACTACCACATCCCCAAGTCAATATTATACCTCAAGTGGTAGTTATAATGTAAAACTTGTTGCTACCAGTGTATATGGATGTAAAGATTCTGCAGCAAATACAATTACCATTTATCCAAAACCAGATGCTGCATTTACCTCAACTGATAATTGTACAGGCCAGGCAATAAACTTTACCAATACTTCAAGTATTAGCAGTGGTACATTGTCGTATAACTGGGAATTTGGTGATTACAGTTCATCAACTTCAGTCAGTCCAAGTCATACCTACTCTACAGCAGGAACTTACAATGTAATATTATATGCAACTTCAAACAATGGTTGCAAAGATACCGCAACAGCAACTGTTACTTCTTTTGCAGTACCGATTGCAGGATTTAATACAAATAATGTATGTCTGGGCAATTCTTCAAGTTTTGTAAACACCAGCAGTATAAGTAGCGGTACTATCACATATCTCTGGACATTTGGTGATGGGAACAGCAGTTCTTCTACCAATCCAAATCATACATATTTGAATGCTGGCACATATTCAGTCAAACTGGTTGTTACTTCAAATAATGGTTGCAAAGACAGTATTACCAAGTCAGTTACTATTTATCCGGTACCAACAGTTAATTTCACAGCTTCAAATGTATGTAATGGTTCTGAAGTTAATTTCAGTAATACTTCCAGTATTTCCAGTGGAACACTAAATTACCTCTGGTCATTTGGCAATGGCAGTACATCCAATAATGTAAGTCCATCATATACTTACTCAACAAGCGGCAGTTATACAGTAAAACTTATTGCAACCTCTAATAATGGATGTGTTGACAGTATTAGTAAAACTGTAGATGTTTATGCTCAACCTTCAGCATCTTTTACAACTGCTAATGTATGTAAAGGTTTAGCCACGAACTTCACTAATTCAAGTACAATAAGTAGTGGAACCATCACATATTTATGGACATTTGGTGATGGGAACAGCAGTACTGTTCAAAACCCTGCAAATACCTATGCTTCTGCTGGAACCTATACTGTGAAATTGGTTGTAACGTCTGATAATGGTTGCAAAGATAGCATTACAAAGAGCGTGACAGTTTATCCAATGCCAACAGTAAACTTTACTGCAAGTGATGTTTGTGAAGGTAGTAATGTGAACTTCAACAATGCATCATCAGTAAGTGGAAGCACTAACAGCTATTTGTGGCGCTTTGGAGATGGCAATACTTCAAATAATGTCAGTCCTACATATTCTTATTCATCAACCGGAGCATTCACTGTAGTATTGATTGCTACAACAAGCGAAGGATGTAAAGACAGTATTACCAAAACTGTAAATGTTTATCCTGTTGCCACAGCTATATTTACAGCTGATAATGTTTGTGAAGGCGATAGTGTTAACTTTGTAAATGGCAGTACAATAAGCAGTGGAACAATGAGTTACCTCTGGACATTTGGTGATGGCAGTACTTCTGCATTGACCAATGTTAAACATCTGTATGCTTCAAATGGCACCTACAATGTAACATTAAAAGTAACTTCAGATAATGGCTGCATCAGCACTTACAGTAAAACAGTTGAAGTTCTGAAAAGACCTAAACTGACAATTACAGCAGCTGATATTTGTGAAGGGACAAATTATACTCATTCTTATTCTTATACTTCGCTTCCATCAGGTGTGACAACTACTGTATTAAAATATTATTCAGGAACAACATTGCTGTCAGCACAACCATCAACACCTGGAACTTACACTGTATGGGCTATTGCTGCAAACTCTAATGGATGTTCTGATAGTGCTTCTGATGTATTTACTATTTATCCTAAACCTGTTGCCGACTTTACAACTTCAAATATCTGTTATGGTAATACTTCCAGCTTTACTAACACCAGTACAATAAGCAGTGGTACAATGACATACTTATGGAGTTTTGGAAACAGCCAGACAAGTACCTTGCAACATCCATCACTGACTTATGCTTCTGCAGGCACCTATTCAGTAAAATTAGTTGTAACTTCCGACAATGGTTGTCAGGATAGTGTAACAAAAACAGTAGTAATTTATCCAATGCCAGCAGTCAGCTTTTCAGCAGCCAATGTTTGCAATGGCAATAGTGTTAATTTTGCAAATAACTCTGGTATAAGCAGTGGTACGAATACATATTTATGGAACTTTGGTGATGGCAACACTTCAACTAATACCAGCCCAAGTTATTCCTATGCATCAGCAGGTACTTATTCAGTTAAACTTATTGCTACTACAGATCATGGCTGCAAAGACAGTATTATTAAATCAGTTTCTGTTTATGATGCTCCAGTTTCAGGTTTCACTGCCAGCACTGAATGTTTTGGTGATTCAACAGTATTTACCAATAGCAGTTCGATAGCAAGTGGTATAATTTCATATTTCTGGAACTTTGGTGATGCCACAACATCTACTTTGAAGGATCCAAAGCATAAATTCGCTGCTGCAGGAACCTATACTGTTAAATTGGTTGTAACTTCAAACAATGGATGCAAAGACAGCACTACAAAAACTGTAATTGTCAATCCAAAACCAACAACTTCATTTAATGCTAGTGATGTTTGTTTTGGCAGTGCTGTAACCTTTACCAATACTTCTTCGATAACTTCAGGTTCAATGAGTTATCTATGGAAATTTGGTGATGGTAATACATCAAATAATGTTAGTCCAAATTATACTTATTCGGCAAGTGGAACTTATTCAGTTGAGCTAATAGCTACATCTGACAAAGGCTGTGTTACTAATGTAGTTAAATCGGTCACAGTAAATCCGAAACCAGTTGCATCATTCTCGGCAAATAATGTATGTTATGGTACATCAATGTCATTTACCAACAATAGTACTATTTCTTCAGGTACCATGTCGTATTCCTGGAATTTTGGAGATGGAACATCGCTTTCTACAGCAACCAATCCAACCCATTTATATGCCGCTGCAGGTAACTATACCGTAACTTTAACAGTAACATCTGATAAAGGTTGTGTTGAAGTTACAAGTTCAACAGTTACAGTATTTCCTATGCCAAGTGTCAGTTACAGTGCTAACAATGACTGCCTTGGAAACGCTATTGAATTTAAAAACACATCATCTGTGTCAAGTGGTTCGAATAATTACCTGTGGTCTTTCGGTGATGGAAATACCAGCAACAATGTTAGTCCTTTCTATACCTATGCAAATAGTGGAACTTACAATGTTAAACTGTTGGCAACGACAAACAACGGTTGTAAAGATAGTTTAATAAAATCAGTAACAGTTTATCCTCTTGCATCAGCAAACTTCAGTGCAAATACAGTTTGTTATGGGACAAGCACAACATTTACCAACAGCAGTTCAATTTCAAGCGGCACCATGACTTATTCATGGGACTTTGGTGATGCAACCAGCTCAACTGCAACCAGCCCGACACATTTATATGCTTCAGCAGGTACTTATACAGTTAAGCTGACGGTTACTTCAGATAAAGGATGTATTTCTACTATGACAAAGTCAGTTACTGTCAATCCAATGCCAACTGTAACTTATAACTTTACAAATATATGTGAAGGAAGCAGCGCCAGTTTCTTTAATAATTCAACTATCTCATCAGGGTCAATTTCATTTGCATGGACATTCGGAGATGGAGGTACTTCTTCCAATACTTCACCAACCCACATTTATACAAATGCTGGTACTTACAACGTAAAACTACTTGTAACTTCCAACTTTGGATGTAAAGACAGTTCCATCAAGAGCATTTCTGTTTATGCAATGCCAAAAGTCAACTTTACAACAACCAATGTTTGTGATGGTAAGAGTGCAACATTTACAAATGGTTCAACAATCAGTAGTGGAACAATGTCGCATGCATGGAACTTTGGTGATGGCGCTACATCAACCTTAATAAATCCAACAAGGTTGTATTCATTACCAGGATCATATAATGTTAAGCTGGTAACCACCTCAAATAATGGATGTAAGGATAGTGTAACAAAGAGTATAACAGTTTACTATACTCCAAAAGCCGACTTCACCACCGCTAATGTTTGCTATGGTAATCAGGCTTCATTTACTAATACTTCTTCTATAAATTCGGGTTCTTTAACCTATAAGTGGTACTTTGGAGACGGTTCTACAACCACTTCTATGAATGCTACAAAGATGTATGCTGCTGCTGGCACCTATAATGTTAAACTGGTGACAACCTCAAACAATAATTGTGGAGATAGCATTACCAAGGCACTCGTGATTTATCCGAAACCTGAAATTAATGTTGATGCATATAATATTAGTTGCAATGGATTAAATGATGGAAAGATTGTTATCCATTCCAGGAAAGGAACAGCACCATATACATTCTCAATGGATGGAGTAACATATCAGAGCGATAGTAATTTCTACAAATTAAGTAAGGGTACCTTCCCGGTATATTCAAAAGATATCAGGGGATGTCTGGATACTTCTAACTTTACCATTACCGAACCAACACCTATTGTTATACTTGCAACAAAGGTTAATGTTAAATGTAAAGGTGATGCAACAGGTAGTATCACGCTCAGTGCAAGCGGAGGTATGGGCTCTTATCAATATTCAATTGATGGAGGTAAAACATACAAAACAACCAATGTATTTAACAGTTTGATAGCCGGATATTATATTGTATCTGTTAAAGATGCAAATAATTGTTCAGAATCACAGGGTGTTACCATTTCTGAACCTGCCAATACTCTCGATGTAACTGTATTGAATATTGAACATGTCAAATGCAAAGGCAGCATATCAGGAGGGGTATCACTAATAGGTAGCGGAGGTACCGGATTGTATCAATTTGCCGTAGATAAGGGCGTTTACCAAACAAATGGAACATTCTCAGGACTGAGCTCTGGCAATCACAAAGGTTATATCAGGGATGCTAATCTGTGTATCGACTCAGTAAGCTTCACTATCAACGAACCTGCTCAGCCTCTCGCTATTGCTTCTGTTGATATAGTTGATGTTGCATGCTTCGGAGATAACACTGGTAAACTGACAGTTCATGCTTCTGGAGGTGTAAAAGCTTATAAGTTTAGTATTGATAACATTCATTATAAACCTGACTCGGTGTTCACCGGATTGTTTAAAGGCATCTACACTGTTTACGTGGTTGATGTAAATGGTTGTTATGCAATTAAATCATACAATGTAAATGAGCCATCCAGTGCATTAACAATGAATACTTTGAATGTAACCAATGAAACTTGTCCGAATGATGCAACAGGAGCAATTACTGTTGCTGGTGCTGGTGGAACTTCACCATATTCTTATTCAAAAGATGGAGTCAATTTCCAGCCAACAGGTGTGTTTACTGGTCTGAAATCGGGTAGCTATGAGATTTGGGTAAAAGACAACAAGTCTTGTGTGGTTAGTAAAACAATTACCATTATTTCTACCACACCTAAACCAGTAGCTAACTTTACCATGTACATCAATAGTTATTCTGTTTCCTGTGTGAATCTGTCAACAGGAGCAACCAATTATCAGTGGAACTTCGGTGATGGTGGCACTTCAATAGCCGTTTCACCGGTTCATACTTATTCTAAATCCGGAAATTATGTCATCACACTGATAGCATATAATAGCTGCACTAGCGATACAATTACAAGTAAGGAAGCTACAGGAAAAGATGCAAATGTCTTCCCAAGCTCAATTGGTGATGATCAGACAGGGCAGTACATTGGTGTCAATGTATATCCAAATCCTGCAGAAAGTTATGTAAATATTGAGCTCTCTGGAAAAGAGAACATTGGTGAAGTACAGATACGCTTAATGTCTATTGATGGTGCCCTGCTTGAAAGCTATAATGATGAAGTTCTTGATAGACAATACAAGTACAGCATCGACCTTAATAATTATGCAAAAGGTATGTATATGATTGAGATAGCGACCAAGGAGGGTGTTTCACGACAAAAAGTTTTCAGAAAGTAAGTGATGGTAAAAACATTTAAAGAGACAGACATGAACAAAGTAATGAGAATCCTGGGAATAGCAATCATCACAATGATTTTCTCAATGAAATCATACAGTGACGTATCAAATTTTATTTATTCAAGCGCCTGCGATGGCAGTGCGGTTAAATTCACAAGCACATCTACGGTCAGTGGAGGGACCATTGTTTCTTATGAATGGGACTTCAATGCTGATGGTAATTTTACTGATGCTACAGGGCCGGTAGTTACCAAATTATTTGCTTCTGCAGGTAATTATCCAGTAGGCTTGCGAATAAAAAGTTCTTTGAATGTCTTAACCACTTCATACAAAACAATAACAGTTAATCCGTTGGCAGTGGCTAATTTCACTGCCACGGATGCTTGTTTAGGTGGTACAAACAACTTTACCAGTACCTCTACCATTGTAGGAGGAAATATTGTCAAATACAAGTGGGATCTCAACAACGATGGTATTTATGACGATTCTACTGCAAATACTTCAAGCAGAAAATATTCATTACCAGGTAGTTATATAGTTGGGTTGATGGTGGTTACAGATAGTGGTTGTATTTCTGTGGCATCAAAAAACTTCAGAGTAAATCCACTTCCTGTAATTGATTTCAATTTTGATAAAACCTGCTTATATGATACCACCGAATTTGCAGTATCATCTTCAGTATCAGGTGGTAGTATTGTTAAATACTATTGGAACTTTAATGGTGATGGTATTTATGAACAAAATACAACTGTGCCTGTAAATAAACTAAGCTTTATCACTGCTGGCAATTATATTGTTCAGATTAAGGCAGAAACAGACAATGGTTGTACAGAAGACACTTCAAAGTTGGTTGTTATTGCACCAAAACCTACATTGAATTTTACTTTTGCCAGTTCTTGTATGGGATATGATATCAATATTGATAATTCATTTTCATTTGCAAAAAGCTATTTATGGAAATTCGGTGATGGTACAACCTCAACATCAGCCAATCCATTACATAGCTATGCTGAGGCTGGTGTATTTAAAATTGAACTATCAGGAAGTTCAGCTTATGGTTGCTCCGATATGATTAGTAAAAACATTACAATTCACCCAACCCCAACAGCAGCTTTCACCAATAACAATGTTTGTATCGGTGGCATTGTAAATTTCACCAATCAATCAACAGGCAATGGTGCTCCTATAAAAGACTATTATTGGGATTTTGGAGATTTTCACGGAGAAATCATTCTTAATCCTATCCATCAGTACATGAATGCAGGCAGTTATACTGCAAGCCTTATTGTATCAAATATTTTTAATTGTATGGATACCATTACTAAAACAGTTGATGTTTATTCTTTACCAGTTGTTGATATTGTTGAAGGTGGACCAACCAGTTTTTGTAGGGGCGACAGCGTAAAACTCTCTGTTGCGACAGGAGGTAATACTGTTCTTTGGGCAACAGGAGAAAATACATCAGAGATATTTGCAAAAAATTCAGGAAAATACAGGGTTGTTTTAATTGATAATCACGGATGTGTAAACAAAGACAGTGTGATTGTTACAGTTTATGAACTTCCGCTTATTAGTGTCAGTCCTAAAGATACTCAGGTAAGTCTGGGGAAGGAAGTATCTATTTCAGCCTGGGGGGCAAATAGTTACACATGGACACCTGCTGACTTTCTTGATAATCCAAATAAAGCTGACCCTGTTTCATTACCTTTGAATACAACTACTTATACAGTTTTGGGTGAAGATATTCATGGTTGTAAAAATTCACAATCTTTGAAAATTACTGTAAATACTGATTATAACCTTGAACTGACCAATTTATTGACACCAAACGGAGATGGTGCAAATGATGTTTGGAATATTGGTGCACGGTTTTATGACGACAATGAAGTGGTAATTTATGACAGATGGGGGGTCGAAGTGTATCGGCAAAAAGCCTATCTTGACGATTGGGATGGCATGTACAAGGGAAATCCCGTTCCTGAAGGCACCTATTATTATGTAATTACTTTTGAAGGCACTGATAAAACCTTTGCCGGATATTTAACCATTTTACGTTAACCAATTAAATGGAAAAAGTCATGAAAAAGAATAATTTATTTATATTACTGGTGTTAATGGTTGTTTCATCCGGTTTATTTGCTCAACAACTGCCAATTTTTGACCTTTATCATCAAAACAGAATATTAATTAATCCTGCCAATACTGGTGATTTTGGCAATTGGTCAGCATTTATTGATTCAAGAAATCAATGGGTGGGCATCAATGGTGGCCCTAAAACGGCTGTCTTTGGTGTACATGGATTGATTAATAGTAAAATGGGTTTGGGTGGTGTCATTGTCAGCGACCGCACAGGGTTGCTTGACAGAATGAGTATAAATCTTAATTATGCTTACCTGATAAAATTAGCTGAAGACCATCAGCTTACCTTGGCATTGAATGGTGTTTTGACAGAAAACCAGTTTTTAATGAGCAATGCAGTTGTCAAAGATATGAATGATAATATCCTTTCCCTCCAATCTTTTGAAGGTGCAAGATTTGATGCAGGTTTTGGTATGCGTTACAATTGGAAAAAACTGGAAGTTGGTTTTTCAATTCCATATCTTTTCCAGTCAAAAGTAAGGTATTTTACTGCTGAAGACGATGAATATATCTTTGATTTTTATCGCCACTACAATGCTTTTGTGTCTTATCGTTTTAACTTTAAAAACGATAACTGGGCACTTGAACCATTTTTAATGTACAGGGATGCCAGAAACAGCCCTTCACAGCTCGATCTGAATGTGATTACAAAATGGAGGGACAAATATTGGTTAGGTCTTGGTTATCGCAATAGTGGTCGTACCTGGGTTGAATCAGGTAGTGGAGGAGACTATACAGAATTTAACTTATCGCTTGCCAATTCGTATTTTTTAATTTCAGGTGGTTTAACATTACTCGACAACATTGACCTCGCTTATGGTTATGAAATTTCGAATTCAGCTATTTATAACCGCTCTCATGGCTCTCATGAGATTATGGTGGCTTATACTTTTGGCGGAGGAAGAAAAGCAAAGAACTATGATGATGAAATTGAAATGATTAAAAAGAACCAATTGTCTTTGCAGAACAAAATGGATACAGTGATAGCTAAAGTTGATGAAAATATTAAAGCTACAAATGGTGTTGTTGATGTCAACAATAATCAGAATAAGAAATTTGATGATATCATGAATGATATAAGCAAATTAAGAAACGATCTGGCAAATTTACCAACACAACAGCAACCTTCGACACAGCCAAAGACTGATGATGGCAAACAAACAACCCAGCAGGTAGTTACTGTTGTATCAGGTGCAGGCAACAATAGTGTATATTTTAAAACAGGGAGTTATTTGCTTACACACGAAAGTAAGGTTGAACTTCTGAAGTTTGTTGCTATTGCCAAAGATGCAACCAACAAAATACAAATTGCAGGTTATGCTGACGATATTGGTGAAAAGGAAATGAACCTGATGTTATCACAAAAGCGTGCTCAGACTGTTTACGACTACCTGATTCAAAGCGGAATTGCTAAAGACAGAATTACCATGAATTATTATGGTGAAGAACAGCCTATGGTTCCAAACGCTACTATTGAAGGTCGTTCACTCAACAGAAGGGTGGATGTGTTTATGGTAAAATAAGACAAATTAGTTATTAAAAACTAATGGGGTATCTTTGAAGATACCCCATTTTTATATATAAGCAACACGCAATAATTACCATTGTTTTCCTCTTCCTGTTTTGTGCGACATTGTTTTGGTGTAGGTGCTGTTTTTAACTTTCAATGGTCCTTATTATTAACATTTAACAATATGAGATTGTATCTATACCCTAATATTCTTCAATACAAACAATAATAGATCTTTCATCCCAGCCTTTTATATATTTAAAATGCGTAAAGCCTTTAAATTGAGATTGTAACTCAAAATCTATATATAGGATAAAATGATTTTAATCTATCTGAATTTTTGATATTGTCAGTTCATCATTAGATTGAATGCGAAGCAAATAGATGCCTGGAGTAACACTATCCAATGTAATAATCTCCTGTTGATTACCATTTATCATAACCTTGTTTCTATAAATGCTTTTACCCTGTAAATTACATAACTCTAATGTGTAGGTTTGATAATCAATTGTTTCGAAATCAATGGTCAGATAGCTTGAAGCTGGATTGGGATATACTCTCATCTTACCAGAAGTTGTTTGATAGTCAATTCCTGCAAAATCACCTAAATGTACCCCAAATGAGTCAACTTTAAAGTCTTTATTTTTAAAAACCGTGTCTTTTGATGTTATTGTAACTGTTGGAATAGAGTCCTGGTATAAGCCGGGTAAATCAACAATAAGCCCATAAGTGCCTTCTTCAAGCTTAGTAAACTCGTACAATCCTGTATGATCAGTTTTTACAACTTTGATAACTCCTCCCGGAACTTTTTTCAAAGTAACATCTACATCTTTAATTGGCTCAGCAACACCACGGGTTCCATCAGCAGATTTTACATAACCACTGATTCTTCCTTTTCCTGCTGGTGGTGGAGGAAGTTTAACTGGCGTTACCTGAAACATATAAAAAGAGTCGCAAAATGCCAGCTCAAGATGCGATGCTTCAAGCCAGTTTTCAACATCACCATAATAAGTACCAATAAGATCGGTATGCACAGTTGGATCTGGTTTTACATAAATCAGGTATTTTCCTGCCGGCAAGTTTTTAGTTACAAATGCTGTTGCTGTAACAGAATCGTATTTAGTGAATGATTTTACACCACTGATATTATATTTATAATATATTACATAACCTGCCGTAATGTTTGTTTTTAATTCAGTTTTAACAGTTTGTGTCAATTTTATAATTTTAATACTATTTCCACCTTCAATCAGGAAAAATGGGTTACCTGTTGTTTCCATTGCCATTCTGCCAATAGAGGATATACCATACATTGAAGCATTATAGACATGCCATTTATACCTATCCCATTTGTAAGCATTTGAATCAGCTGTCAACCAAAAGAAACCATAAGGGTCAATTTTAAAATCCATGGCATGCGAAGTAGGAGAAACAGGTGTTGATATTATAACCCATTTATTTTGTGTTTTGTCGAAATAGTATAATTCAGAACTGTTTCCACCACTAAAGTTAATAACCAAAGCCCATAAAACATCATTGTTGTCTACTTGTAATTTACTTACTTCAAATTCACCGCTACCCTTTATTGCAGGGTAATCAGTGAATTTTGTGCCATCGAATTTTGAAATACAGCCATTAAAAGAACCAATATAAACGTCACCATATTTATCAAATGTGATCGTGTGAATGAATGGATCGCATAATCCATCATTGGTGTCATAATTGGTGAATTTTTTACCATCATAAATGGAAAGGCCAAAATTGTCAATGCCCAGATAAATTTTATTATCAGGGCCAACTTTGATTTCAGTAATACTCATGCCTGGCAATCCGTTTGAAGTATCAAAAACAGTAGTATTTGTATCTTTTATTCTTAAAAGTCCTTTGCTAAAGCTACTACACCATACAGAGTCATCGTTGTCAATGGCAATACCCATCCCCTGTGCATCTAAAACAGACTTTGATGTCCATTTTGAACCATCGTAAATTGAAATGCCACTGTAATGCTTTGTAACAACATGATTATGTTTATTAATGGCAATATCCATGATAAAATCACTCAAAATTCCTGAGTAAGTAGAAAATGTGTCAACAAAACAAAACTGTGCATGTACACGTGACACATTTAGCGATAACATTGCTACTAAAAATGTTAAAATAATTATTTTCTTCATAATTTATTAATTGAGTTTAATTGAAAAATGTAAAATTGACTTAAAAAAAGCCTTTAAATATAAATACCAAGTTAATAACTTTTCCCGAAAACCAGTCATGTTGTAATTATTTTTATCTTTGCATCAAAAATTCATTGTTATGAAAATAATCTCAAACATTATCCTGTTATTAGTATTATTAATCTTTGCTTTTGGTTGTAAGGAAAAAACAAATCCTGATGAACTTACCACTATCTCGTTTGAAAAAGTACTTTTTGGCCATATTGATAGCAACCGCTTTATTATAATGAATGTTAAAGTGATTAAAAATGAAATTATTGGTACTTTTTTCGACACTACATATACAGGAGGATACAAGTTTTTTGGAATGATTAAAGCCGACAGTTCTTTTTATATCAGGGAATTTGATAGTTTTGGTAATCAGACAGGGCTTTTTACAGGTTCTTTTATGATTAATAGTGAATTCTCCGGTATATGGATGAAACCCGACAGCTCACAAAAAGCACCATTCTTTTTAGTCCCAACAGAATTGAAACTGGAAGAACTCATTGAAAGAGCTAATGACAGAAGTATAAAGGAAACAAAGAAAAGGATTACTGAAAAGCAAAACATCAATATTGATAAAGACCTGGAACTATTTACAGATTACAAAGCAGATGGTAAACAAGGAGTGATTGACGTAAAGGTTACTTTAATCAATCATTCTGCTTATTTGTTTGACAAGGTGAAAGTAAAAGTTGATTATTATAAGGCAAATGGTGTTCAGATTAAAACACATGAATTACAGTTTGTCGGACTTGCCAAAGGTAAAATGGAAACATTAACATGCCCTGATGATAATAAAGCCAAGTATGTTTTAGTGAAAATAATTGAGGCTGAAGTTGTAGAAGCCAGGTATTACTTTAATCACTATACGCAGATGTTCAGTAAGAAATAGTTTAATTTTAAAGCTAATTTTTTGTTAGAATATTTGATCTTCCATTAAATTATCTCTATGATTTAATGAGTATAATACTATTATTGGAAACTGGGATTGTGGGAAGACAAAAAAGTGTTGTAAGACTTTAGGTTGAAATTTTAGGGTAGCAATTTTATATCCTGCCCCAGGTATCATGGGTTAAGTCAGCAATAAACTACAATAAACACTGTAAAACGTAGGAAAATAGACTAATTCATTAATTTATTGATATTAAATTCTTCCTTCTGGTATCATAACAGATATTCAGATTATTTAGTACAAATTAAAAAGATGAAGAGTTAATAAAAATACAATATCACCAATGTAATTAATGAAATTTAATATGGAAGCAATACCTTAATCACTCTTTCAACTATTAATTTGTTATTGATATTCAACCTGATGAAATATATACCTGCTGCATAATTATGATTACTGCCAAATGTATATTCGTAACGCCCGGCTTGCAGTTCACCATTTTTCAACACTTCTACTTCCTTCCCATAAGCATCGTAAACAGACAACCTGACAAAAGAGATATTATTAATATCAAACCTTATGTTTGTCAGATTACTGAAGGGGTTTGGATAAACCAGCATCCTGAAGCGTTCATGGTATAGCTCTTCCTCACTCAGGCTATTTCGTACTTTTGCTGTGTCCTCATTTAAAGAAAGGCAGCCATGTGAGGAATATACTTTCAGATTGATCAGATAATTTCCATTTGCATTGTATTTATGATTGACCTGTTTACCCGTGGCACTATCACCATCTCCAAAATTCCATTCGAAAGTATGGGTAGTATCAGCATTTGCTGTAAATATTACCGCACCATTGCTGTCGTAAGTCATTGTAAAGGTGGCATCAGGCAAGGGATATACTTCTATCGACCGTGTTATAGAATCGAAGCAGCCATCAACAGTATATGCCTTCATTTCAACAGAATAAGAACCAGCACTTTGGTAAACATGCTTAGGACTTTGCAAAACAGAATGATTGCCATCACCGAATTGCCAATACCATGCACTCATAAAACTAGGGCTATCGATGTGAGATTTATCAATAAACCTTGCTGTATCACCCAGGCAAATATTATTAAATGAAAAGTCAATCACTGGCATTTTATAAACAATAATTCCTTTGTAAACAGAATCTTTGCAAAGATTGTTTGATATATTGACCAGTTTAACATTGAAATAACCTGTGGTATCGTAACTGAAGATAGGATCCTGACTGTTGGAAATATATTTTTGCTGAGTATCTGTTTCGCCTACGAAATGCCATTCACTGGTAAATGTACCACTGGTGATTAATGAATTATTCTTAAAGTTGAATACATTACCTCTCAGGCATTGAGCATCGTCATCAACAGTAAAGCTGCTTACAGGTGAAGGAAAAACTTTTACCATTTTGATCAAACTATCTGAACAACCAAGGTCTGAAGTGCCATTGAGTAATACGTAATATTGATTTTCAAGATTATATTTATGTATGGGACTTAGTACAGAAGAGGTGTCTCCATCGCCAAAACTCCACAAATAATTCAGAAGTCCTGACTTTATACTACTTTGGTTTGTAAAATTAAAGTCATTGGTGTTCAGGCATTGAGTAGAGTCATTAATATCAAAAGCAAGTTCAGGGGAAGGGAAAACATATACATTTTTGCTTATAGAATCTTTGCAGTTAAGGTCTGAAGTTGCTGTGAGCATCACTGAAAGTGTGTCAGGTTTTAAATAAATGTGACTGGTGTGTTCAAAAGTGGAAGTATAAGCATCGTGAAAATCCCATAAATAACTGAGTTTACCTGAACTTATACCTGAAAGGTTATTGAAAATAAAATGATTGTTTTTAAAACATTGCATACTATCATTGATATTAAAATCAGGTACAGGTGAAGGATGAACATATACCATGGCACTGCTTGAATCTTTGCAATTAAAGTCTGAAACTGCTACTAATTTAACATTAAATGTATCGGCATAACCAAAACTGTGTGTATCGTTCGGATTTGGTGAACCGTTTCCATCTCCGTATATATATTGGCAAACCAAAATTCCTGAATTGATTGTTGAACTATTGTTGAAAATAAAGCTGTTTCCATTAAAACATTGATCACTATCATTTATTGTGAATGAAACTTTTGGTACTGGCCTGACATAAATGGTATTTGATATACTATCAAGACACATTTTGTCGCTTTGCACAATCAGTTTAATGGTATATTGCCCATCATTATTGTAATTTTTAGTTGGATTTTGCAGACTGCTGAATGTATTATCTCCAAAAGACCATGCATAACTCATTGTTCCAGAACTTATATAAGAAATGTTGCTCATCTGGAAATTATTGTTGTTTAAACACTGAGAACTACTGTTTATAGTAAAATCTGCTTTTGGAACAGGATAAACTATTATTGATTTGTTCATGGAATCCATGCATCCATAGTTTGAAGTTGCTATCAATGTAATGACATAACTACCAGCAGCAGAATAAGTGTGTTGTGGTGAATTCAAATTGGAAGAAGTGTTGTCACCAAACTTCCATAAATATGTAAGATTTCCGGGATTTACTGAAGACAGATTAGTAAAAATAAAGTTGTTTGTATTTTTACATTGGTCGCTGTCATTAATACTGAAATTGACCGTAGGCTGAGCCCTTACGGTAACATCTTTTGTCACTGAATCGCTACATCCATAGCCTGAAGTAGCAATTAATTTAACGTTATAGGTGCCTGTGTTTAAATAAGAATGACTGGGTGAGGATGTTGTTGAACTGTTATTGTCACCAAAAGTCCACAAATAGCTTAAGCTACCTGCACTGATTGTTGAATTATTAGTGAAGCTGAAATTATTGTTTTTGAAACACAATGAATCGGCACTGGAGGTGAAGGATGCTGTTGGGCTGGGATATACAACAATTGACTTTGAAACAGAGTCTTTACAACCATAATTACTTGTTGCAATTAACTTAACAGTAAAGTTGCCTGTAGATTGGTAAGTATGTGAAGGTGAAGTCTGAGTTGATCCACTGGTATCGCCAAAGTCCCACAAATAACTTAGGTTTCCGGGATTTACTGATGATTGATTTGTAAAACTGAAATTGTTTCCGTTTTTACACTGATCACTATCATTCATGCTGAATGCTACTGTTGGCTGAGCCCTGACTGTTACATTTTTTGAAACTGAATCGCTGCAACCAAAAGATGAAGCTGCAACTAATTTAACAGTAAATGTGCCTGTTGAACTGTAACTGTGTGTCGGAGAGGTGGCTGTTGAACTGGTATTGTCTCCAAAGGTCCAGATATAATTAAGTGTGCCTGAACTGATTGTAGTATTATTTGTAAATGTAAAGCTGTTATTTTTAAAACATAACGAATCGGCATTGGTGGTAAATGAGGAAACAGGATTTGGATATACAATTACTGATTTTGTGAGAGAGTCTGAACAACCTTTATCTGATGTAGTTATAAGCTTTACTGAATATGTGCCAGCATTGGTGTAGGTTTTTGTTGGGGAGGCAGATGTTGATGTTGTATTGTCTCCAAAATTCCATAGATAGCTGAGACTGCCACTGGTGATGCTTGAATTATTGGTGAACACAAAATTCTGAGTTGACTTACATTGGTCTGTATCATTGACACTAAAACTTACATTGGCTTGTGGCCAGACATAAGTGGATTTGCTTAGCGAGTCGGAGCAACCATTGTTTGATGTTGCTAATAGTTTTACTGTATAAGCACCTTTTGAATTATATGTATGGCTCGGACTTGTGGTGGTTGAACTTGTATTGTCACCAAAGTTCCATAAATATGTCATAGACCCTGATGAAATGGTTGACGAGTTTGTAAAAGTAAATGTATTTGAACTATAACATTGATCAGTATCGTTTATTGTAAACTGAACAACAGGTTTAGGAAATACTGTAACAGATTTAATAAGTGAATCAGAACATCCATTATTACTGGTAGATATTAATTTGACATCGAATAAGCCGGAAGATGTAAATGATTTTACCGGGTTATTTTGAGTCGAAGTAGTATTGTCACCAAATTTCCAAAGATGTGTAAGTGTGCCATTTGAAATTGTTGAGGAATTGGTAAATGTAAATGAATTGTTATTTATGCATTGTGTGTCGTTATTGATACTGAATGCAATAGTAGGAGTTTCGTAAACTGTTACTGTTTTTATAAGGGAATCTTTGCAGCCTTTGTCTGAAGTAGCTATTAATTTAATATAGTGAAGTCCAGAACTGACAAATGATTTGGCAGGACTTTGTGCCGTAGATGTGTCTGTATAATCGAATTGCCATAAATAACTAAGTGTTCCAGAACCAATAGTACTTGTATTTGACAAAATAAAATTATTCTGTGACTTGCATTGATCAGTATCATTAATTGAAAAAGCTACCTGTGGCTTTGGATTAACCGTTATTGTTTTAGAAATAGAGTCAGAACAATTGGCATCAGAGGTAATCACCAACCAAACTGTATAAACACCAGCCTGATTGTAAGTATGTGTACTTGTGTCACTTGTAGCAGTGGAGCCATCACCGAATTTCCATTTTCTGGTGTATGTACCATTGCTCAAAGAAGATGTATTATAGAAGGTAAAGCTGTTGCCTGGCAGACAGTCAGATGTTTTACTAACAGCAAATGAGGGCAATGGCATGGGTTTTACAGTTACTTCAACAGTATCCTCATTCATGCACCCAAAACTGTCTTTAACAATTACATTGTAGTAGGTATTTGCTATTGGTGAAGCAGCAGGATTGCTGATAGAATCATCATTCAATGTTGTTGACGGACGCCATGCATATACATAAGGTGCTTTAGTTCCTGAAGCTGTAGGACTACCACCGAGGGAAACACTTTTACCATAGCAGACATTTTTATCGCTACCAGCATCGGCAACAGGAAGTTTTCTGATATAAAAATAGTCGCTCGAAGAAAGGCCATAATCAGTTTGAGCATTGGTTACCAAAATTTTGTAAACCTTGTTACCTGATAATGTATCAGGGATTTTCCAATTATAGGTTGAATCTTCAATATCAACTCCATTAGCAATAACCTGGTAAGTACGGCCGCTATCAGCAGTATATTTCAAATTTATGTAAGGAATATCAATACTTTTCCAGGCGATGGTTGCAACTGAACCCAAACAATAAGATGAGTTACTGTCGGGCTTTACTATCATTTGAAAAGGTTTAATTTTTATGGTTGCCTCTGCAACAGTCTTTGCCCCTTCTTTATTTCCTACGTTATCTTTAGCACGGGAATAAAACCTGTAATCACTGCCATAATCACCAATAAAAGTGGTGAAAGTGTCTTTAATATCTTTTTTGAATAAAGAAAAAGAAGAATTGTTTTCAGATACATATAAATCATAGGAGATGACGCCTGATCCTTTATTGTCATCATTGCCTTTCCAGCTAACATTAACATTTGTACTATCAATTGAAGCAGGTAAATTATTTACTTTACTGTTAGGAGCGACAGCATCAAAAATATTAAACCATGTATTTGTATAAATAGGGCTGTGAATGTCGAAAACTATCTTTGCTTTGGCTTTTACAGAATCACCTGTTGCAACATTTGATTTCGGGAAAATATAAAAGCTGACAAAACCTTCACCTCTGTGATTAGTGCTATCATTTACTGGTAAAAACCCTTTATTTGGGTCATCAGGGGGTAAGCCTGAGCTCGGCCCTATTGATTCAAAAATCCAGAATGCTTCACCTTTAGTTGGGTCGATACCCGCAATGAAATCGACATAAACACCAAGAGAATCAACCACATCCAGTCGGGTAGAATAGCTCGTTTTGTTGGCAGGAGCCTGGAAGGTAAAATCACCAAAACCAAAGTCTTTCAGCCTGAAAGAATACATATCCATTTTAGGATCGAAAGGCAAGGTCACCACCACTTTTTGTGCAGGTGCAGTGGCAAAATCAGGGTCATTTTCAAAACGTACATTATAATACAGGGGTTCTGTTTTACTAACAAATTGTTCGGTACCATATCCTGCTGGTCCTGTTATATCATTTGGGTCTCGCGAACAAAGGATAGGGATGAACCATACAAAAGTAGCCCCGGAAGCAGTACAGCCATTTGAATCTTTCACTTCACATCTATATATTCCTGTTGAGCTAACAATTAAAGTTTGATTAGGCCAACTGTAAGTATAAGGAGGTTTTCCTCCTGATGCTGATGCTGTTAATGTTACAGTTGGATTTCCATCCTGGATACAAAATGGTATCACAGCTGGTCCACCGGCAATACTGACAACAATAGGTTGAGGTTCTTCAACATTGGTGTCTGCATAACCTTTACAGTAATGTCCGTCCCATGCAGTAACCTTGTAATATCCTGCTGGTACAGGTGATAATGTTTGAGTTCTTAGTCCATTGTAATTCCAGAGGTAATATTGATAAGGTGTTACACCGGAATGTGGTATTGCTTTTACCATTCCAGTGACTTCTCCCGGACATTTAACATCTAATTTTTCAATACCTACCCAGTTTAATGAATCAAACATGAAATAGTGGACTATATCCGGTTGTGAGGCAGTTGAGGGTGTCCATGTTCCCTGATTATTTCTCTTTGGCATGTTATTGCCTGAAAAATTACCAGTATTTTGAAAGCCAAAAACATCAGTATTTTCGAGATCTTTACCAGTGATAATAAGCTTTTGTTTTTTGGATGTATGTTTTGAATGCTTATCAAGACCAACTACAAATTCCCAAGTTGTAAGGGTATCTGAAGTTGTAGTTTTTTCTGAAGTAAATGAGATACTAGGAATTTCAAGTTTAACACTTTTCATTGGTTCTGATGTTTTAATAACCACTTTCATTGGATAATCACATCTGGATAATGTATCTTTAATTTTTTGATATTGATAATTGTTAGATGCTGCTACCCAGTTCCACTTTGCATGATAAATTTTTTGCGCACCAGCAAATGTTCCTGCATAAACCTCAACTTCCTTAATAATAGGTTTGAAATTCTGCACCATAACAATTTTAGAAAAAGAGGTGTCTTGAATTAAATCAGAAACAATAGCGTGCACTTTATAAACACCATCTGGAAATTCTGCCTCATCAATGCTTCGTGCAAGGTTACCATTTGGGCCTGCACCATTACCCCATGTTTCAGTTGTGCGGGCATTGGTGCCCCAATAAAAATTATCTCCAATATCTGTTTTTGAACCACCCCATCCTTTCGTGTTGGTGAGAAGCCAGGTAAACCACTCCCAAAATACATAATCAGGTGTTGGAGTGATAGGTGGTTTTGACCTGTATGTATCCCATTTTATAAATAATGCATTTAATATTGAATTTGAAGTTTTATTTAAACTATCACTGTAAAAAACATCATTTTTAAATAAAATATAAGGTGAGGCAGCCGACCTAACTGTATCTTTCCAAATGTTGCCTACTTTCTTTTGAATGTAATATGCAGCTTTATAAGGATTTTGATAAAATCCATTACTGCTCATTCTGTCTAAAAGTTCCCATTGAATATCTACTCTTGAATATGCTATTGTGTCAACAGTAGTATTTGCCCAATTACTATCGATTAAAAATTTAAAGTTTTTGTTGTCATCATTAGTGTTTAGTGAAACAGGTTTTGTCCCGGCAGGATCTTTATCTAAATTATTTGTAAAAAGATTTAATAAAGGATTTTTTGTTGTACCAAGTGTATTATTCCAGTCTTGTTCATAATGCAAATGAATATGATAACATTGAGTATTCCAAAAACTATCAACTATATTACCAATTGTATCTCCAGCATTGATTGAGTTACCTACTACTACATTTGCCCGAAGATTTACCATATGATTATAGCTGTAGTAACCTACTGCTCCGTTCTTGTAAAATTTTACGTAAACATATTTACCTGATTGAGATTGTCCTTTTGCAACAATTTCTCCAGATAAAGCTGCTAAGACAGTTTCAGTTTTCGTATTATAATCTCCATTGATATCTACTCCTTCATGTAAATAAATTTTACCTCCGGCTTTAATAGGGTGATTAAAATTATGCATCAGATTTCTGCTGGGTCCTGTATTAGCAGTATTTAATACTGGCCAGTTTCTTCTTACTATAGTGTACTTGGTATTTGAGGGTCCACTCCATACGCCTGCAACCTTAACTCTAACTTGAAAATAAATGGTATCATTCGTGGTGAAGTTTATATTCTTCCAAGAACCAAGGAAATTTGGTGCGATGCTATCCCAGGCACTATAATTACTACTGTTCACTTTAACTCTTGTTGAATATGCCTGTGCATTTGCCACAGCATTCCACCAGCCAAGCACTTGGTTTCCTTCATAATTAGGCTGAATTGATCGCAAAACAGGTTGTGCTTGAATTTTTTCAGCGAAAAGTGAAATAATCAATAGAAATAATAAATATTTCGTCATTTTTCCACTATTAATAATTTGACTGAACAATATTTTTTTACGCATATTTATTTTATTAATTCAAGTTTAACCAACTGATTTTGAGTCTTGACAATAATATTCTGCTTACCATCAAATATTGCCATTCGATACGCTTCCCAGAATGGAGTTTCTTTAATATCAACTGACGAGATTATACTTCCATTTAAAAGACTAATCATATTAACCCGGTACTCATTTGCTGGATTAACAGTTAAAACTATCATGAAATCTTTATCTGGTGAAATGGTAACGGGAAAAGCACTAATTGTATTTCCGGATAATTTTCCGTTTAATATTGGATTGTCAGATATTTTAATGTTATAATAATACCAATCACTCACATCAATCATGATAAACTCATCATTTGATATAAATTCTATATTTGACACATTGCCAAAATTTTCAAAACTTTTATAAATATCTCCTTTGTCAGTGTAAAAATAAATATTAAAATAGCCATTTTCGGGGTTTGAAACCGCAACAGCCAATCTTTTTCCATCTGGTGAAATGAAGATACCGCCAGGTGTAAAAGCCGGCATTTCTTTAATCCAATCAAGATTTCCATTTTTATCGTATTTAATAAAAATTAGTTTTGTACTCTCTCCTTCGTCTTTATATGTCAATGCATAAAAATCTCCATTTTTTGATGCAGCAGTATTATAGGGGAAATGGCCAATTACTCCAACGTTTTTAATCCATTTGCCTGACATATCCAAAATATGAAGCTCAAGGTTGTAATCTTTTGAAAAACTTGGTTCTTGTCCATAATTGAACAAACGACTTTCCTGTGGTACAGCAATAAACAATCCCATTGGTTTTTGTATCTGAATCCTTTGATTATTATAATTTACAAAAACGTCAGCAGGTTTTTCTGTATAAAGGAAACCTTCATAAGTACCAATAATATTACCCTGAAAATCTAAAAGTGGATTAATGTTAGTTGAATGGTAAACTTTCTCAGAGCTAATAATTTTCAGCTTATTGTCCTGACTTTGACCAACCAAACTGAAAATTAATTGCATTAATAAAACAAAAACTATCTTTTTCATGTTATTATTATTTACATTATTTAACTTCTGGCAACATTATTTGAAAACCGAGTCCTGTTGTTGATTTAGTATAAATTAATACTGAGCCCATTGCTCCTGGTCTTAATACCCATTGAGGTCCTTTTAACTCTTTCAACAAAAATGTTAGCTGTGTTTTCTTATTTTCGAGGTCAGGAACACTCATACCAACAGGAGCCAGAGCAAGACTTTTTAGAATGATATTTGGAATATCAATATCAGTATTACCAGCATTGGCAAAATCAACAGACATTGCAGTAATAGCAGAAGGCCTGACATTGGCAGGCTTAGAAATACTGACCTGAAGGTCGGGAGCTACACCAGCAACAATTTTAAAACCATTAATAATCTTTGCTGTATCTGCTTTGCTTGTTTTTGTAGCAAAGACATTGTATGTTCCTATTTTTGCACCTGCCAGATCAAAGGTTACAAATGCAGTGGCCGGGTCAACATAAACAATAGTGTCAGCATAATATGTTGCACTGTCGTTTTTAAGCCAGACACTCATTGTTGTATCAAACTTACTACCCTGCAATATCACTGTAACTTTGCCAGTATTTCCTCCTTCTTTTGCTTCAATTGATCGTAACTCGAAGTGAAGTATTTTGGCAAATAAGCTAATCTTTTGCAGGCTGCCCACAGTTGTATATCCATAAATCATCATGTAATAAGTGCTGTCGTTTAAACTTGGTACAATGATTTCCTGATTTCCACTAAAGGGTTTTGAGTATGAATAATCATAAGTGTTCCTTGTTGGAACACCCAGATATTTCAGATAAAGTTCATTATCACCGTTTACCGAATCACCTTTTAATGTTAGTAACAATGTTTCTGTTTTCAGTGTATCGTGACTTTCCAGTTTAAAATATACTTCAGAATTGTCGTATAATGTGTCAAAGGTAAGTGTGTACCATGGTAGGTTCTGAACATTAACCTTCATTGAGTCTGTTGATACCTTTTCGTTATTATTGTCATTTGACTCATTTATATAATCAAGAATATCGGTTCTGACAATAATTTTAAAATGACCGAGAGTAACTCCCCGCAATGCTGCATTAATACTCTTCTGTGTTTCAGCATTTTTTGCTAATGAAATATAATGCTGACTGGTGCCAAATAAAATATCATTTACATCCCAGATACTGTCAGAAGAAATATAAATAGCATCTTTTACATAGCCTGTTGAAGGATTATTTCCAATATTTTTTAACTTATAATTTAATGTAAGATAATCTCCTGCAACTGCACTTGATGGTACTGTTATGGTGGAAACAATTAAATCTGAAGGAGGTGCAGCAGAAATATTGATTGAGGCACCTGTAACATTGTTGTTTTCAGCATTGTGCTCATATTCAGCATTTGAAGCATCAGTGAAAACTAATACTATGTAATTTCCTGTTACCGATCCTGGTATGAAAAATTGCTGCGATTGAGTGTATGTACCATTGATGGCTAAAGAAGTTGTTCTTTGATAGTTTCCCAAATAAATATCACTTCCATCAACATTAAAGTCTGTTGACAGATAAATTCTGTCTTCATAAGAAACACCTGTAGCCGCTTGTCCCTGATTTTTAACTGTCCATGTGACATTAATAGGTTGGCCGGCTGTACCAGATGCAGGTGAATAACTAACAGTATTGACCTTCAGATCAGGTGTTAATGTAAGTTTGATATACATCTTTTTCATTTTGTTTAAAGTGTCAACTCTTGACCTGTAATTATTGGAACGGTTGACATCCACAATATGATTTTGCTCGTCAGTAATCATTAGCAAATAATAGTTGCCACTAATGCCATTTGGTAGTGTTACACTAATGTTTTTAGTATAAGAAGTATTTGGCTGGAGCTGTGTATTCATTTGTTCACGATTTACCAGAATATCAGTAGCCGGACTCCAGATAGAATCAGTACTTAAGTAGATAGCATCATAATAATTCGGGGCTAAGCTTTTTCCCTGTCCTATATTTTTAACGATATAGCTGATGCTTATTGATTTCCCGGAAGAACCTGTATCTGGTGATGTTACAGAATTGATTGCATAGTCGATAGGAGGGTATGGTAATATCTGTATTGACTTTGAAGTGATATTATTGTTGTTATCAGAGTGTTCATAGATATTGTCATCAGCATCAGTATAAACATGTAAATAGTATTTTCCGGCAGTTAAGCCTGCATTCAGGCTAATCATTGTTGTCATGTTGAAGGAGTCATTGACTGCTAATGCCTGTGCTCTGACCATTTCTTTCATAAATGTTGCATTATTAACATTCAGTACAGCATCTTTTGAAAGATAAATTTTGTCTTTCCACGAAGATCCTCCTGCACTTGCGGTACCATTGTTTTTTACAGTAAAACTAACTGCAACTGCATCCCCGGCTGTAGCTGTATCTGTAGCATCCACTTTTACTACACGAAGGTCGGGCCAGGGTGATAGGGTCACGACCAGATTTGTATCTGATTTCTTGATATTATTATTATCAATACCTGCTTCAAAAATGTCATTGTTGGCATCGGTATGAATGAATAAATAATATGTACCTGAATATCCATTTGGTATAGTGATAGTTGTTGTATTTGTTTTCGTCCCTCCCTGAATAAGTGTGGTTGCAGGAATTGAAATTTCTTTTAATAATACTGCGGTATTTACATTAAAGGTTGTTGTTGAAGATATATATACCTTATCTTTCCACACCCTGCTAATCAGTTTACCAGGCCCATTGTTTTTATCTTTCCATGAAATGTTGATATTGGTACCGGAATAAGCAGTATTTGTGTTGGATATCAGGTAAGGCTGTAAGTCAGGAGAAATAATAATTACAGAGTCGGGGGATGATACATTATTATTTTCATAGGTATATTCATATACAGTATTGTTGATATCGGTTTTAATAAAAATATAATACTTGCCATTTAAATTATTTGGTATTATTATAGTTTTATATAAAGTATCAGTTTTGCCAGGATCAAGGTTTGCTGAATGGTACAAATCGCCAAGATTTATTGCATTATTTTCATTAAATATTTTCGATGCTGATAAATATACACGATCGTTCCAATAACTTTCTGGATCATTTCCCCCTTGATTTTTAAGATAAAACTCTACTTGCATTTGCTCAGAATTACTGATAGTATCAGGTATTAAAATTCCCTGTACAGCAAGATCAGGTGGGGGAGTAAGGATAATGTTCATGGCAGCACTTCTCAGCACATTATTGTTTTCCATTGCATGCTCATATTCATTATTATATATATCAGTTTTTACAAAAATGTAATACGTGCCAAATATTGCATTTGGAATATTTATAGTTTTACCAGTGCTGTAAGTGCTGTTGGAAGTCAGTTGTCCGTTATGATAGACAACTCCCATGTAATAGCAGTTAGCCGGATCGAAGGTAGTATCCTGTCCCATGTAAACAGCATCATACCAGTAGTTTGTTACTGTGTTTCCATTCCCTGTATTTTTTACTGTCCATGATATATTTGCAGTTGTACCACTATAAACATTGTTGGGACGAACGATGGCTGTTACCTGAAGGTCAGGAGGAGGGGTTAGGATAACTGTCATTGTGGATGTGTTGTTGCCTTTATTATTATTTTCATCTGATTCCTGAAGTGCAGTATAATAATCAGTTACGATAATAACATAATAATATCCTGACAAACCTTGAGGAATAGTGAACGTGCTGGTTTGGTTGTAGCTTTGACCAGATGACAATGAGCTCATATTGGAAACACCACCAAGATAATAGTCAACATTGACATCAAGCGTGGCATCTTGTGATAAGTAGGCAATATCATACCATTGATTGGAAAGCGTACTACCTGTTCCTGTATTTTTAATTTGCCATGAAACATTAAAGGTTTGCCCACTATAGGCAGTAGAAGGAACGGTTACACTATTAACAATTAAATCAGGTAGATTTCTTACTGTAAATTTCTGAATATTACTTACACTTTGACAATAGGCATTTTTTGCTATGATCTGCCAGCGATATTTTTTACCAAACAGTAAACTTCCGTTGTATGTATGAGTTATTTGTGTCAGATTCGAAACAGTTGGTGTCGTAGGTCTCGACACAGTATCCAGCCACAAATAAAGATCATAACTGGTTGCATTTGTTACTGGTGACCAGGAGAATGTAATTGGTAATGCTACATTTAGTGCACTATCAATAGGTAACATATTGCCAGCCGAACTAAGAACAGGGTAATTTACAAAATTAGATGTCAATGTATCATTTGAATGGATTGTGTCGTTTGACAACAAGGTATAGCAAACAATTTTATGATTTCCCTGTGATGAAACATTTGCAACAGTATCAAAAGTAAATATTAAACTGCTACCTTTTGTTATTGATTTGCTGCCTATGTTTCGCACAACAGGATTGTTGTTGTCAACTTTAAAAGCAACATTAAAATTGCTTTGAGTGAGGCCTCCAAAATTCTGGATTTTAACTTTTACACTATCGTTTGTAAGACCACATGAAGTAACAGGGTTTAAAATTGCTGTAATACCAACATCGTAACCTATATAAGTGAATTCATCAGCACCAATATCAGGATAATTGGCATTTCGTGTCTGATTATCAATATCTTTTGTAAACCCGCTTACAGGTATAGCAGAACTATCTAATAATACCTGTGAAATATGAAGGTCAGTACTGGAGAAAAACAGGGGATCAACTGATTTGGAATTATTGTCATGTCCTGACGAAGACCTCCATGCTGAAAGATTGCTTTTATCGCCTGACCAATATCCCAAAACACTGCCAGTAGTAAATAAATCATTATAATTAGAACTTGCAAGTGATGATGTTGACCCTGAATAAATACAATATCCGCCACCTGTATTTGCAAAAATATTGTTTCTTAAATATAAGCTTGAGCTGTATGTTGGAATATCAACAGACCGTCCTAAAGAAAGTGATGTGCCGGTAACATTAACACTGTTATAAAAAACATTCATGTAATCGATATAATACAATTGTATTCCTATTGATGTTGATGTTCCCCCAACTTGAATAAAATTATTATACACGTTTGAATAGTTTGAAGAGGTTCCATCTACTTCATAAAGATAAATACCTCTTTGACCTTTTTCTGCTGCAATTTTATTGTTGAAAATTTTAACTCCATTGTTGGAACTTTGAATATAAATTGCTGCAAGATAATTGGTACTGCTCGAACTGATTGTATTATTGCTAACTTCAACACCACTTTGGATGTTCAGGAAACAGGCACAGTAGTATTGCCCTTCGAACACATTATTACTTATAATATTATTGTATTCTTTGGTAGAAGGGCTATTGAAATAAATACCATAGCTGCCATTTCTGATTACATTATTTTGGAAAGTATTGTATTCATCAACACCATTGTCGGAATAGATTACAGCAAGGTTTGAATAAGAAACATTAGTACTAACGCCTTCAAATCGATTAAACTGAAAATTGTTGTGATGGGAGTTGCCTTCTATAAGTACAGCTGTTGAATAGTAATTATGCAGGGGTTGGAACGTCATGTGTTTGAAAGTGACGTATGAACAGCCTAAGAGTCGGACAACATAATTAGAAGCTGATGATGCATTATAGGCTAATGTTACCAGATTACTATCTTTGCCTTCAGATTCAAATGTTATCGTGTTAGAAGAAGAACTGCCTGGGATTGACGTAAAGGTAAGCTGCTCATTGTAAACACCTGTTCTTACTTTAAATAAAACACTGCCAACAACGCCACCATGAACTAAAATATTTACAGCACTTGTAAAGTTTGTAAAATCAGGGTTAGTTCCTCCGATGGTGTAGGTGCCGTTTAAACCAGCATATAGGTTTGTTACTTCTGTTGTGTCATTTGTATTGAGGGAGTCTCGTATTCCATTTGGATTTATAGTATAGAGGACAATATGATATGAAATTCCGGTTTTAAAAATATAATTACCTAGTAGTACTGTATCTGTTTTGCCTGGTAAAATTGAACCTGTCCAGTTAATTTGTGACTGATTGTTGTTGTTAACAATCCATTTGATTGAGACAGTTTTTAATGTATCTGAACCAAAATTTTTAAGAATGACTTTAACTCCTAAAGTATCAGCAGGAAAAGGTACTGTAGGATATACCAGGCTCACAATTCCGGCATCATCAGCAAATGGCGGTTTAAATTCATCTGCACCTATGTCGGGTTTGGTATTGCTTCTGGTCTCATCATCAATATCTTTTGTTATGCCAGAAATTACAGTTCCTGCCTCATTAAGCGTTATTTCCCGAACATGAAGATCAGAATTGGAATAATATTGTGGGTCAACAGACAAAGAATTATTATCAAGACCTGTGGCAGCTTTATATGAAGAAAGATTGCTTAGATTACTACCATTATATGCTAAATATGAACCAGTGGTGTATAAATTATTGTAATTTGATATTGTACTGCTAATGTTATTAATCATGATAGCATAGCCATTACCATTATTAATAATGTTATTATTTTGTACGTATAAATTTGAGCATGAATAAAAATAAACCGATTTGCCATTGCTTGCAGAAATATTTGTGAGGTTAATATTGTTATAGTAAAGATTCTGATAATTGCTGAAATATAGATTGATTCCAACAGGGTTATATGTACCATTAACATGAACAAAGTTATTATAAATCAAACCTCTGTATGAGGTTGTGCCGTTGCAGTTATACATATAAATACCAATACTTCCATTATCAACACTGATAAAGTTACCTGAGATCCTGATTGAATTCTGACAATAATATAATTCAATTGCTTTAGCATCAAAATAGCAATTAATTAATGATATTTTATTTTTATCCAGTTCGGGATTATCCTGGTATGTCATGTAAATCCCTCTGTAATAAGGTTGATTTAATATATTGTTTTTAATAATATTACCTGTAGCGTATGAACTACTTGTGCCGTATAAATAAATGCTGTTACTACCATAATTAATAATGTTGTTTTCAAATTTATTGTGATGACAATAATAACCACCATTATAAACTACTGAGTAAGATTCAGATGTTGTGCTAACATTTACCCCTTGAAGGATATTATTGATGAAATTATTATAATTAGCACCATTTTTCAGTTGAATAACAATTCCATAATATCCGGTAGATGTTGACCTTATGGTCATTTTTCTGAATGTAATGTAATTTGCACCGTCAAGTAATATTGTATAATTTGAGGCATCAGTATTATATGACAGGTAAACCTGAGTACTATCGGATGTCTCAGATTGGAAAATAACAGGTTTTGATACTGAAGCACCAGGATAAGCTGTAATAGATATTTTTTCACTGTAGTATCCACTTCTTACATTAAATGTTACAGGGCCGAGCACTCCACCATGACATAAATAAAAAACAGCATCGGAAAAACTTCCAAAATCAGGGGAGGATCCTCCAATGGTATATGTTCCATTTAATGCAGCATACAAACCTGATAATGTAGAAGTATCATTTGTATTGAACGAGTCAGCAGCACCGTTTGGATTTACTGAATAAGCAACAATTATATATTCAGTTTTCAGATTGAATTTGTATTTCCCCAGCGATAATGTATCAGAATCCCCCGTCAGTATTACCCCCGTCCAGTTCTTTTGAGTTTGAGCAACCCCATTTACTGTCCATTTAATTGTTGCTGATTTAAGAGTATCTGAACCATAATTTGTTAAAATAACTTTGACATCATTACTATCTGCATTAAAAGGAATTTGAGGTGAAATAATTGCAGTCACTCCAGCATCGTCTTGCAATGGTGGGCTAAATTCGTCTGCCCCGATATCCGGCCTGACATTGTCTCTGGTATCTTCATCAATATCTTTTGTGATACCAGATATTGGAGTAGCTGCTTTATTTAATGCAACTTCCTGAATATGAAGGTCATTGTAACTAACATATAAAGGATTTTTTACTAATGAATGCATATCTTTACTGCTGGCAGTACGTAAACTGGATAATGAAGTGTGGGTGCCATTCCAATATGCCAGATTTGATCCGGTCGTATAAAAACAATTATAATCTGAGTTGTTGATTGATGAAGGTGAAGATACATAATAAGCCCAGCCTCCACCAGTACATGCAATAATATTATTTACAATATTATTGTTGCTACCACCATATATATATAAGCCTTCACTTGAAGTGGCGGTGTTATATACATTGATGGAATTGTAGTAGAAATTAAAGTAATAGGCATAATAAATTTCTAATCCATAACCATCAGTATATCCTGTGCCTATGGAAATAAAATTATTAGAAACAACACCTGGTGTGCTTGAACTGGCGGTACTATTATAAACATACATTCCTACTCCATTTGATAGGTCAAGTTTATTGTTTGTTATAGTAGTTTTGCCATATACATTATCCAATACAATACCCATAATATAATTTGAAGAGGTATTCATTTTAAATGTATTTTTGTGTATTGTCAGGTTATTTTGGTAATAGGCATATATTCCATAACTGGTGATTGAATCAAAAATATTATTCTCAACATATACATTTTGTTGATATCCGGATGTTCCAAAGAGGTAAAAACCATAACTGCTGCGTTTTATCAGGTTGTTAGTAATTTTTAGATTATTGTTGTTTGAATAATAGTTGTAAATAATGGTATATTGTGAAGAAGAAGAGGTAGTGTAATATCCTTCAATCTGATTAAATTCAAAACAATTGTTGTTTGAATTATTTGACAATTCAATAACTCTCCCATAATTTGTATTCAGAGATTTTATGGTCATTTTTCTAAAAATAATACCATCTGCACCATTTAACAATAATGTATAGTTTTTGGCTGAATTTGCTGAATATTGAAGGGTAACTTTTGTGCTGTCAAGAGCTTCTGATTGGAATATTATACTTGAGTCTGAGCTTGCACCAATAATATCAGGAATTTCTATTTGTTCGGTATATTTACCATTTCTTACGTTGAATGTTACGGTGCCAATGATTCCTCCAGATTTCAATGCATTGACTGCTGCTGTAAAAGTTGTAAAGTTGGGGGAAGTACCACCTATTGTATAAACACCTTGAAGTGCAGGATGAAGATCTGTTACTGTAATGCTGTCATTGGATGTGTACAGGTCACTTGACCCATTTGGTTGGTTTGTCCATGCTGTTATTGCATAAGTTGAATCAACGGAAAAAGAGTGATTTCCAATGATGACATAAATAGTATCACCTGATTTAAGTGATCCTGACCAATTATACGTTGTTCGTGTGATGTTATTGATTTTCCAATTGATTTTTACGGTTTTTAAAGTATCTGATCCAAAATTTCTTAAACGAACGATCACCAATTGATTTCCACTTGTAAATGGTTCAACAGGTGATAATAGGCTTACAAGTCCTGCATCGTTGGTGGGAGGACTGAATTCATCAGCTCCAATATCAGGTTTGGTTGTGTTTCTTGTTTCGCCATCAATATCTGTAGTAATTCCACTAATGGGTGTTCCTGAGTTGTCAATTGAAATTTCTTTAACATGCAGGTCGGAGGAAGAAATATACAATGGATCAACAAATTTAGAATGATAATCAAAACCTGAAGCGCTTTGCCAATTACTTATAGTTGCTCTGTTGCCGTTAAAATAACCCATATAGCTGCCATTCGAGTAAAAACAGTTATAATCACAGCTATTCATTGAGTAGTTTGAATTCGCATATATAGCGTAGCCACCTGTGGTATTTTTAAAAATATTATTAATTACTTTACAATTATCACCGTAAGTAATGTATATTGAATAAGTTGTACTTGTTGAAGTGCCAGTAAGATTGATATTATTATAGTAGATATTCAGATAAGAATCATCATAGCAATAGATGCCATAACCCCAGTCTGAAATAACTGAGCTTATGAAGTTGTTTGAAACATTACCTTGTTTGGTGGATGTTCCCTGATGATAGTACACAATAATCCCGTATATTGAGTATGTGTTGTAAACTGAAATTTTATTGCTTTGAACTTTCAGTTCATTATATGGATAATAAAAGTACATACCATAAAAGGTAGAATAAGCACTATTGGTCGAAATAGTATTCCCTGTTACCTGTGGTGATTCATTAAAACCAAGATAAATACCCATGTAATAAGGGTTGTTTAAGATATTATTTGTTATTTGAAGACCTGAAATTTTATAAGATGAGTTATAGCTATAAAAATAAATAGCATAAGCACTATTTTTTAAATAATTGCTTTGTATCTTATTATTATTACATCCTGTACTATATGAGTAAATTAACGAACTATTGTCAGATGTGGTTGAATATACAGGAGCCTCTAATATCAGGTTTGATAATGTATTATTTGTTGCACTATTGTACAAGATGATTACACGTGAATAATATTGATTAATAGCTTTAATTGTCATTTTTCTAAAAGTAAAATAATCTGCTCCGTTTAATGCAATGATGTAATTATTTGAATAACCTTCATTATATTGTAATATAACTTTAGTGCTGTCGCCACTTGTAGATTGGAAAATGATAGGACGTGAAGCTGATGCTCCTGTAATTTCTGGTATTATAATTTGTTCTGTATAAGTGCCATTAGAAACATTCATAGTAACTGGCCCTGATACACCATTTGCTACCAAACTATCAACTGCTTCCTGAAAGCTGCTAAAGGAGTCAGATGATAAAGGTCCAATTGTGTAAACACCATTTAATGGATTCTTTGCAAAGAAGTTAACAAGCAGTGTGTCATTTAATTTATTACCATCAACAGTACCATTTGGATTTTTTGTCCATATTTTAAGGCTATGACTTCCATAGCTAAGGGTTATACTACCTAATGTAATGGCTTTTGCAGTATCGTCAGGAACAATTGTGCCTGACCAGCTATATGGAGTTTTGGTTGTCCCATCTAATTGCCACTCAATGGTAACAGATTTTAATGTATCGGTAGAAAAGTTTTTTAATGATACTTTTACTGATTGATTACCATAATGTGCTGGTAAGGTAGGATTGTCAAGTGAAATAATTCCTGCATCTACATTGGGCGGAGTAAACTCATCTGCACCAATATCAGGGGTAGAAGTATTTCTGTTCTCATTATCAATATCTTTTGTTACTTCAGATATTACGATGGCTTTACCATTAATTTCTTTTTTGAATGTATGCAAGTCAGTGGCACTAAAATAATCAGGATTAATATTTACACTATGAGAATCTTTTGCAGTTGCAGATTGCCAATCAAGAAATGAGGTTATATTATTTGAGTTATAATATGCGATAAAAGAGCCATCAGTTAGGAAATTATTATAATCACTTTGAAAACTGGTCGAATATGTATAAAATGCATAGCCTTTGCATTGATTAATAAAATTATTGTTTTTAAAAATACTTAATACTGACGAATAACCTGAAAAATAAACTGCTCTTGAATTGGTATTATTACCGGTAATATTGATGCTGTTATAGTAATATTTTTGATATTGATTGTAGTAAAGATATAATCCGATAGCATCATATGATGTGCTATATAAACTTATAAAATTATTGGCAATTAATCCATAATCACTGATTGAACCATAACAATAGTACATATATATACCATAACCACCATTTGTGGTTTTACTGATTTTATTTTGTAAAATTTGAAGATGATTGTAGTTGTAATTTAGCTGCATTCCATAATAATAGGAATAATTAGAAGTAGTGTTAATTGTATTTCCTATAACCGACAAATAATAATTATAGCCAATATAAATACCAGAATAATACTGGTTGTTAAAGGTGTTGTTACTGAAAGTGTTGGATGATTCATTGCTTGACCCATACCAATATATGCCAATGCTGCCATTGTTAATTATATTATTATTGAATGTATTATTGTTATCATCTGAAGTATTTGAATAAATTACGCTATAATTTGACGATGTTGATGTAACTGAAGGAGACTCAATAATACAATTACTAAACAAATTGTAAATTGCATTATTGTACATTCTAATAGCCGTTCCATAACTGGAACCTATGTTTTTAATACTAAGCTTATAAAAATGAAGATAGTCAGCACTATTTAAAAATAATACATAATTGTTGGTGCTTGATGATGGTGAATACGTTAAAATAACAGAAGTACTATCACCATTTGAAGAAGTAAAAGTAACAGTATTGGTGGCTGAAGTTCCAATGATACTTGTGATTTCAATTTGTTCGTTGTATGTGCCTGGACGAATTAAAAAGACGACAGGCCCACAAATGCCATACGTCTTCAAAGTGTCAACTGCACTTTTTATTGTAACAAAGTCTGGTGAGGTTCCTCCTATGGTAAAAGTATCGCATAAATTGGTACTATTGACAACAACTTCCTGAGTATCGTTGTTTTTATTGCCATCTGTTGAATTATTTGGGTTTTTAGTCCATACTTTAATTGCAAAATTACCTCTTGCAAAATTGAAAGTTCCTATGGTGAGGTTTGTATCAGTTTGGTTTGGAGGCAAATTTCCTGACCAATTATATGTAGTTTGGGCAGTGCCATTTATTTTCCAATCGACAGATACACTTTTCAAGGTGTCGGTTCCATGATTTTTTAAAGTAATTTTTACAGGTTTTGATCCTGCAGAAAATACACCGGTAGGATTTGAAATAGTATAAACACCAGCATCGTTAGCTGGTGGAATAAATTCATCAGCACCAATGTCAGGTGTTGTGGTGTTTCTGTTTTCATCGTCAATATCTTTAGGTACTATTGCAATTGGAATAGCTTTTCCATTTAATCCCAAATTGGAAATATGTAAATCAGAATTTGTTAAATAATCAGGATTTAATGATAGTGAATTTTGATCTTTTCCGGTGGAGCTTTTCCATGCCGAAATTGTGCTTTTATTGTTTCCTAAATCAATACCCAATGTGGCTCCTGTTGTGAAATAATTGTTAAAATCACACGAGTCAGGTCTATTTGCATTGAATTCAACTGCAAACACGCCATTTTTACAACTAAAAATATTATTAAGAATAATATTTCCTGTATTTCCTGACCAATTATAATAATAAAATCCTGTTCCGTTACTTGAACTTCCGGTTAAATTAACACTATTGTAAAATAGCTGTTGATAGGTACTTGAATACATATTAATGCCATAGGCATAATTTGATAAATTGTTTAAGTGAATGAAGTTATTTGAAATGAGTGATTTTTTTGTTGATGTTCCGTTGCAATAATATAAATAAATTCCCATCCCACCATTAACATTTGGTGCTGACAATTTATTGGATTTTAATTTTAATTCTTCATCATTTTGATAAAGGTAAAATCCATAAAAATATGAATAACTGCTGTTGGTATTTACTATATTCTTTTCATAAGCAGGCGATAACTGATATTGTGAATAAAATCCTGAGTAATATTGATTGTAAAGATAATTAGATATGAATTCATTATTATGTGCTTTTTCTCCATAATCGTTATAAATATAAAACCCATAAGAACCATAGCTGATAAAATTATTTGAAAAAGTATTGTATTCACTTACAATATTATTATTTTCATACATATAAACAATTGCATTGTAGGTGCTGGTACTACTTCCATTATATCCTGTTAATTTGCAATTTAAAAACTTATTATGATTAGCTCCTCCCTGTAAAAAAACGACTCTTCCGTAACTGCTATTTGTGGCAGTAATACTAACATTTTTAAAAATTATATAATCAGCACCATTGAGTTTAACTGTGAAGTTGTTTGAATAACTTGTTGATGAATAACTGATATTGACCTGAGACGAATCGTTGGCTGCTGAAGTAAAAGTGATGGTATTTGTAGCTGAAGCACCTAATATTTCAGGTATGGTTACTTGCTCGATGTATGTGCCAGAAGCGATTTTAAAAGTTACTGGTCCGCTTACACCACATCTGTTTATCATTGCATTAACTGCATTAGTCAATGATGAAAACGAGTCACCCGGGTTTGGTCCGATAGTATAAGTTCCGTTTAATGGTATACACGACTTAAATGTATAAATTAATGTATCGTTAGCAGGGTTTAAGTCACCTGACCCGTTTGGATTTTTTGTCCATACCTTTACTGTGTGATCTCCAAGACTTACTGTTACTGTGTCAACAGTGATGCTCGATGAGGTGTCACCCGTTTTTAATGAGCCTGACCAACTTTTTGAAGATTTTGTATTACCATCGTATTTCCATTCAATGGTTGCAGTTTTTATGGTGTCAAGACCAAAATTTTTAAATTTCACCTTAAAATCATTAATACCAGGAGGTGCAGGTGTTTTGGGGTTATCAATAGTAACAATGCCAATATCTCTGGATTTAACATTAAACTCATCTGCACCGATATCCGGGCTGGTTGATGAACGGCTTTCATTATCAATGTCGATACTGATGGCTGTTATTGGTTTTGCTTTGCCATTAAGGTCATTGCTAAATGTATGTAAATCGTTTTCCGACAGAAAATAAGGATTTACTGATACACTATGCGAATCTTGCTTGGTTGTACTTATCCAGTTTGTTAAACCAGTAATCTGACTATTCCAATACCCAATATAGGTTCCTGTAGTATATAAATCATTATAGTCTGATGACAATCCTGTTGTGTTAGAGCTGTAAATGGAATAGCCTCCTGCTTTATTGCAGAAAATATTATTTTTTACTATATTATTATCATTACCATAATAGTACAATGCATACGTATTTAAATAATTGCCGGTAACATTTACACTATTATATAAGATATCCTGATAATTACAGTAATAAACATTAATACCATAAGAATTGTAGTTGCCGATTGACATAACATGGATAAAGTTATTGGCTGTTAATCCATGATTTGCTGAATCATTTAAACAATAATCAAGGTAAATACCTGTTGATGAACTGGAATTTGAAATTTCAATTTTATTCTGAAGGTTTTTAAAGTTACCATTGCAATTATAAATATAAATAGCATAGTAATAATTATTAGTATTGAACGACTGTATTAAATTGCCGATAATTTGATGTGAATTCTGAAATTCAAAATAGATACTAAATTCATACTGATTTTTAAAATGATTATTTTTGACAATATTGTTTTTTTCTCTGGCAGTGTTATTTGCATAAAATAAAATCCCATATGAGCCATTTAAAAAATAGTTTTGTTGAAAAGTATTGTTTGAGTCTGTTCCTAATGATGCATCAGAAAATACCAATGATAAATTTTCTGATGTTGAGCTTGTTGAGCTATTTTCAATAATATTATTGTTAAATGTATTATTTGTTGCTGTATTGGTTAAAAATAAAACTTTACCATAGTTTGTTCCTGTCGCTTTAAGGTTAATTTTTTCAAATTTAATATAATCTGCTCCATCCAATTTGACAACATAATTCAGGAGGCTACTTGTAGCTGAGTAATAAACAATTACATCACTGCTGTCAGAAGTTGCCGATTTAAAAGTAATGGTATTTGTAGCATTCACACCTTTTATTTCAGGAATTGTAAATTGTTCATTATAACTACCGGAATCAACATTAAATACTACCGGACCACTTATACCGCATTTTATTAGTTTATCCACTGCTGCACTAAAACTTGCAAATGAGTCACTGGCATCTTTGCCAATTGTATAAGTCCCTGATAATGGATAACATGAATAGATATTTAGTGTAAATGTATCGTTAAATGCATTACTGTCAGCTACAGCATTTGGATTTTTTGTCCATGTTTTAATAGTGTAAGCACCTGTGGTAAAATAATGATTTCCTAATAAAACCTGTGATGATGAAGTGCCGGAAGGTAAACTGCCACTCCAGCTATATCCTGATTTTGAGGTCGAATTAATTTTCCAGTCAATTCCTGCACTCTTCAGCGTGTCTTTTCCATAATTTTGAATACGTACTTTGACATTTGTAAGACCAGGTTTCAATGGATATGCTGGTGAGTCAACTGATATTACTCCGGCATCTGCGTGAAATAGGGGAGCAATAATGACTGTATAGTCCTCAACTTCACCCCAGGAAAGTATTCCACATGAATTGTGAGAGCCGTAATAACGACAACGGGCACGCATCACGGTTGGTCCAACTGTAATTCCTGATGAAGGTACAGTAACATTAAATGTAGCAGGACTATTATTGATGGAGCCAATATACTCGTTGGCATCTGTGAAATCCTTATCACCATTCCAATCAAAATACAAATCGATATAATCACCTGAATACACAACTCCATTGGTAATTTTAACTGTGTAATTTGAATCTGGTATTAAAGTAGTAGAAATACTTGTGTAATCTGAATATCCACTTACACCATTGCTGCCTAATCCACAGTTTGATGATTTACTAATCGTATTTATCTCTACCTTTGAAATATGTTCATCACAATTGTTTGCACCGGCTGTACAGTATGTTTGAGCACTTCCATGAGATTTTACAAGAAGTATCAGAACAATTAATAAAAAAGTACTCCTTTTTACAGACTTTACCTGACTATTCATAATTATAATTTAAGATCATTAATGAATTCTATATTTATATGAATGAAAATTCAAAATGAGAACTGTTAAAGATACGAGCCCTCATTATCTTAATCAATTCATTTCCAGTTCAAAACAATAAAATTTAATCTAAAAATCGTTATTTATCGGCAGCTTCAGAAGGTTTTGTATTGATTTCAGCAATAAGCTTGGTCATTTGATTTTTAACCAGTGTAATCATATCGATTAACTCAACTTTTGTTCTGCTTATTCTCGAATCCAATATAGTTTGTGATGCTTGTACTTCTTTGGTAATGGTCGGTTTTATTTCTGCTTTCATTTTGTCAAAGTCTTTTTGCACATCTTCCATGAATTCAGCAATACTTGATTCAATGTTTGATAGTGATTTTAGCTTGCGATATAGCATAAAAAAGCAGATAAACAGCAATATCAATACTATTCCTATACCAATGTAAGACAGAAAAATCATTTGTTTTGCACTTACAATCTTTGTATCAATAGCAGCAATATCATCATCAACCTTTTTTCTTAAATCATTTATCGTAAAACTTGTTATACTTAGTGAATCAGAAGTCAGACTGACTTTAATATTCATCGACTGCAATATTTTGTTCAAAGTGTCAATATTTGATTGCAAAGCATCTAAATTATTGTCTTTATTGTTGACCCTGCCACTGACAACATTTATTTGCCGTGAAAGTGTGGCTATTCTGTCATTCAAATCAGCCATTGCTGCATCAAAGTCTTTTTTAGCTACCGGTGGTGATGGTGGTGTTTTTGGAGGGCCGGTGGGTGGTTTTGTTGTCTGTGCGTAAATACTGAAAGCGAATATACAGATAATAAGTGTAAAGATTATTTTTTTCATAGGCGGCAATTTAATTAGTTTTCATTACTTTGAAATAATTTTTTTAACTATTTTAGCAAAAAAATAAAATTTAAAGCAAAATATTTCTCGCTAAATATAAGCTAAAATAATTTCATTGAGAAAAAAATAAAAAAAAATTTTAGCATCAAATCGAAACTCCGCAAAGTTTATATAGCATTCTTGCACCATGAATAGCATCAATGTCTTTCATTTCTCCAGGTGCAACCTCACAAATATCAAAACCGATGATTTTCTTGTTTTTTTGCTTTAATTGCTTCAACAAATAAACTGCCTCATAAAATTTTAATCCCCCGGGCACAGGAGTTCCTGTTGAAGGGCAACATGCCGGCTCCAGACCATCAATGTCAAAGCTTATGTATATTTTGTCAGGTAATAGCTCAACAATTTCATTACATATTTTTGCCCATGAATCTCCCATAAACAATCTTTCTTCTATCATAGATTGATCAAACCAGTGAATGAAATTGTTTTCTTTCATTTTTTGATATTCTGAAGCAGAATAATCCCTTATGCCCACCTGCACAATACTGCTTACTGCCTTAAAGTTCATTGCATGATACATAATGGATGCATGCGAATATGTAAATCCCTCGTAAGCTTTACGCAAATCAGCATGAGCATCTATTTGCAGGATGCCAAAATGATTGTTTCGTTCTGCAAGGGCCTTTATCAGTCCAAACGGAACACTGTGATCGCCCCCGATAATTCCCGCAATTTTATTGTCTTCTAGTATTTTCCATGATTCAGAATATACCCATTCATTTAATTCTTCTGATGCATTATTAATAATTTTTAAGCTGTTTTGTATTTCATGCTCTTCTTCTGCAATGCCTTCCTGAAATGCAGAAATTACCTTTTCTGCATGTTTACGCAATTGTAAATTTTTCTTCTTTAATGATTTGCTAATTCCCATATTTACAATTCCGTTCTTCCAGAAATCTCCAAAATCTGCATCAAAAAGATCAATTTGTAAAGAGGCCTCAAGAATGGCTTCTGGCCCATTTGAAGCACCCTGACGATAGGATGTCGTGACATCCCAGGGAACTCCTAATAATGCTATTTTTGCGTTTTCGTAGGTGCAAGGAAGACCAAAAAAATTTCCATTATCAATACCTGGTGCATCCGGATCAAAACCATTTGAATGAATTATCATTTTGATGATTGTTTAAAATATTGATACAAAATTACATCATTTTACAAATGAAAATATGAATAGTTAAATGTAATTTAGCATCAGGTTTTGTATGTTAAACTGTAAACTTTTTTCAGGACAGTAAAGACTTTTAAAATCGGGAGTGTGATGTTGTTTAGGTGAGTTTTAAATAAGATTAATTGAGTTATTTTTTTTCAATTATTTTAATAAATTTGCGGCTCAATAAAATATAGCTATGACAAGTAAAAAAGAAACTTCTGATGCCCCATTTAATATTCCTATTTTCACACCTGAGAATAGAACACGTCTGGAAAACTTCTATGAAAACTATAAAAAACAGATTACTTATGTTTTGGGGGCCATTGTTGTTGTTTTAGTGGGTATTTATGTGTTTAAAAACCTTATCGTTAAGAAAAAAGAAGCTGAAGCACAGAATATGATTTTTACAGCACAAAACTATTTTGCAAAAGATTCATTTGAACTGGCCTTAAACGGGAAAGAAGAAAGTTTTTATGGTTTTCTTGATATTATTGATGAATATAAATTCACAAAAACAGGCAGGCTGGCAAGATATTATGCTGGTATTTGTTATATGAGAATCGGTGATTATGAAGAAGCTTTGCGTCATCTCAAAAAATATCATACCTCGAGTAAATTATTAAAACCAATATCAATTGGCATCATCGGTGATGCTTATTCAGAACTGGAAGAATACCAGAAAGCAGCAAAATATTATTTAAAAGCAGCAAAAAGTGTAAAAAATAAACTTACTTCTCCATTATATTACAGCAAAGCTGCCCTGGTTTTCGAAGAACTGGGAAAAGATAAAAAGGCAATGCACATTTATGAATTGATTAAAGAAGACTTCCCTGAATCTCAGGAAGCAATAAATGCTGACAAATATATTGGAAGGGTAAAAGCACGCCTTGGTGAATAATATATTATGACTATAAAAAACCAACCTGGAAAATCTTTTTCAGATGATAAATTGTTGGAAAAAGATAAGTTAAAAATTGGTATTGTTGTTTCTGAATGGAACGAAAAAATAACTAATTCTTTATTACAGGCAAGTCTTGATACTTTTATAAAATATGGTTTTAAAAAAAATCAGATTTTAATAAAATGGGTACCTGGCTCGTATGAATTAGCCCTTGGAGCACAATATCTGTTTGAATTTGCTACAGTAGATGCTGTAGTTTGCTTGGGTTGCATTATTAAAGGCGAAACACCTCATTTTCATTATATATCAGAGGCAAGCGCATTAACTATTGCTCAGCTATCGTTGAAATACAACCGTCCGGTGAGTTTTGGAGTAATCACTGCAGAAGCAGAACAACATGCACTTGAACGTGCTGGAGGAAAAGTAGGTAACAAAGGCGAAGAAGCAGCAATGGCTATATTAAAAATGCTGTCGTTAAAGGACGAATTAAAAAATGAAAACAGAAGAAGTCTGGGCTTTAGATAAGTTTTCAACGATACAGGATTGATGGATAAAAAACCGAACTTTTTTGTTGTTGGTGCTGCTAAATCAGGTACCACCACTTTAAGTAATTGGCTTGATTCCCATCCTGAAGTTTATATCAGCCCTATAAAAGAACCAAATTTCTTTTCAACAGATATTGATATCAGTTTATTTGAACCTTTTTACAAAAAAAATACTTTTTTTGCTGATACAGCATATTTTTCCAATCGCCCATTAAAAAAAGTACATTTATCGTTTATCAGAAGCAATGAAAATTATAACGCACTATTTGAGGATGTTCTGGAAGAAAAGGCAATCGGAGAATGCAGTACTTCTTACCTGTATTCTGAATTAGCCGCTGAAAATATTAAAAAATATCAACCCGATGCAAAAATAATCATCATATTACGTAATCCTGTCAGTCGTGCTTTTTCACATTATCTGATGGCTTTACGCTTTGGTTATACTTCAAAAAAATTTTTGGAAGAAATTGAAATTGATAGAAAAAGGCTTAATAAGGGTTGGGGAATCAGCCGTTTATATATTGAGCTTGGTATGTATTCAGAACAAATTAAACGATATTACAATCATTTTGCTCCTGACAAAATTTTGATACTTTTAAACGAAGAATTAAACAACAACACTTTACAAACTTTTAATAAAGTGTGTGATTTTTTAAATGTTTCAAAAATAAATCATATTCAGTTAAACAGGTACAATGAGGCAAACATTCCTAAAATGCCTGTTTTTAACCGTCTTGTATCAAGAAGTGGTTTAAAGTTTATCGTGCAAAAATTAGTGTCAGATAAATTCAAGGACCAGGTATTAAAATTACTTTTCTCAAAATCTGATGTTCCTGTTATTTCAAAATCTGAAAAAGAATTTTTACTAAAAATTTATAAGCCAGATATTATTTCAACTTCAGAAATTATTGGGCGTGACCTTAATCATTGGTTGAAATAGCATGAAATGATTTGATTTTATTAGCATGATTTTTGTTTATAATCATTCTAAATAATTGAGTTTTTCCTATCTCTTTCACAATCTTTTTAAGATGTATATGAAAAAAAAATTTCTTATTCTAATTTCCTGCATTTTCTTGATTTTCAAAGGTTTGGCACAGCCAGAAATTATTTCAGTTGTTCCTTCTGTTTTGATGAAATCACAAAATGTAAACCTGGTTATAAAGGGTGGCAATACTCATTTTGCTGAGGGGATCACAATACTTTCAGCAGGCTCCGACATTGAAATAAAATTGCTGACTGTTAATAATCCGGAATTACTTACAGCTGTTATAAATGTTAAAACAACGGCAAAGCCTGGCTTTGTAAAAATTGTAATAACAACAGGCAGTGAAAAGGTCGAATTGGAAGATGCGGTAGAAATCATTGAGTCGGGAAATGAGGTAGTTGCAATGATCAGTTTGATGCCCGTCAGCAACCTGTTTCTTTCTGATTTTGATCCCAACAATATAAAAAATGCACCTTTATTATTCAACATTCAGGTGGTGAATGATAATCAAAAACGCAATATGAAAGTGAGTTTAAGTGTTTTTAACGATGTTTATGGTAAATTTGCCGGTGCCGATAAAAAGATAAATGACTTAAGTGCTTTGGCTACTGTAGCCTTCAACAACCGTGAATTCGATGATTATAGTGTCAATAGTTCAGCAGACAAATTATTTCAACTGGCCTCACAAACTGGTATGTTGCCTTCCGGGAATTATCGTTATCTGGTCGAGGTCTTTGATGAAAACAACAATAAACTGGCAGAAGATGATGTTACTGATTATATCAGCAATGATATTTCTGATATAGAAATCATTGGCCCAGGCAATGAACTAGAGTTCAGTCCGGAGGTCATTCCTACGTTTTACCCGTATTTTCAATGGTTTTCACAAGCTTCTACATTCGACATCAGTGTTTTTGAAGTATTGCAAGGTCAAAAGACAATAGACGAGATTTCAAATAATATTCCTTATTTTCAGCAAAAAAGTATTTCAAATAAATCGTTGATTTATCCGGTATCTGCTCAAAAATTAGAAGCAGGTAAAACCTATGCATGGATGGTAAAAGCATATTTTTTTACTCCCTCAGGTGAAAAAAATATCATCAGCGATATGTTTTGGTTTAATGTTTCTGATAAGAATAATAATGACATCAGGGTAATAACAGTTGAAATTATTCCTGAAGCAGTCAGTATTCCGATTACAGAAAAGATAAAGTTCAATGCTTTTGGCTATGATGATCAAGACACAAAAATACCATTGAACTGTTCATGGCGTGTTATTCCTGAAGAAGGTGGTACAATTAATCAGAATGGAGAGTTTACAGCAGGGAAACAACCTCGTCCTGTTGCAGTTGTGGCTGAGTATTATGGTGTAAAAGCTTATGCTACTGTTAATATTTTATGGGAGATCAACAATCAGTTCTTTGATATCGGGACTCTTTTTGATCAGATTTTTGGTATTAAAAACAAATAGCTTATGAGAAAACTAATAGTATTATTCGCAGGTATCATAATTTTTCATCAGTCAATTGTTGCACAAAATCATTTGTATGTAAGTAAGCAAACAGGTGAGTTTACCAAGCAAAATGGTGAAGGTTCTAAAAAAACTGATGACTACGAAAGTGGTACGGTTAATGTGACAGCAGAAGGCCCATTGTTGTGGAACGTCAATCCAAATGATTTTAGCATTGGTCCAAACCAAACCAAAACATGGACAGGGTGGATACAACCCGATCCTGCAAAAGCACCTGAGCCGGGGACTTCGGTGCAGGCAATTTTGAAAGGTGATTATAATGTTACATTTAGCAGACCGGGAGGAGGGTCTGGTGGTAATGTTATTGGTGGTTATGATTGTGGAAAATGCCCTGTTCATGCTGATGGCGGGCATCACGATATTGTTAATAAAATTGGTACTGAAACACGTGAATTTACTATTTATAGCATTAAAATTGATATTCCTGATAAAACAAACTGTATTTTAGGGCAGGCTCAGCTTTCTGCCGATGCCTTTCCTCCTCATGGGCAGGTAACATGGACTACTCCTGCAGGGCAACTGAATGGAAACCCTGTAAATTATAATATTCCTGCCGGTGTGGGCAATTTTCCTGTAAGTGCCACGCTGAATATTGATGGTGTTACCTACACTGATGTTGGCATGGTAAAAGTTGCAAGTCTTAAAACTTTTGATTTACCTGTTTGTGCAAATGCAAAAACTGATGTGGCAGCTATTGCAAAACTTAGTTTTGATGGTACCTGCCAGCCAGGCGTGCTATTTACACCTGCTGCTGTTGATATTCCCGGACTGGCTCAATATTGGACAACGGGTGTCACGGCTTCTTCTAATGGTATTGTGCTGGCCGACAATATCATCATGGTGAATGAGGGTATTTTATTGAATGTTACTCCATTAAGTATTAATTTTGATCTTGTTGGTGTTATTGAAGGTGCGCTGGATGCTGTTTTTGGTACAGCAGGACCGTGTACAAAAACAGGTAGCCTCATACCAAAAGGCTCTATTTCGAGAGGCACATTTAAACTATGTTGTCCCGATCAGGGTGGACTTACCGATGGCACAAAGTGGGCTGGGAGTCTGGGCTGGGAATATGGTATAAAATGTAAATTTCCGATTTATGGTTGTCCTTATGTGGCAAGCCTTGATGCCGTAGTTTCGGCAGGTGTTAATGCTACCATAGGTGCTGACGCAGCAACGCAATGCAAAGCAACAAAAGTTTGTGGTACCGTGAGTGCCAGCGGTTCTATTGGAGGAGGAATAGGCTTTACTCTTGCTGCTGGTGTAATATCAGGAGACCTGCAGTTAGTAATTAAAGGGATTGGTGTTGAAGGCTCATATTGTTTTTTACCTGCTCCTGCTAAAGGTCAGGCAGCCATTACCCTTGGTGCAGGTAGTGTGGTTGGTACTGTTGAAACACTTTGGGGCTTAACCTCTCATTCTGTAGATTATCCTTTATGGTCAGGTTATACTACACCACCTTTTGAATTTTAATATGATTTTATGAAAAAGTTTATCATATTTACAGTGATTTATACAGCATTAAATTCTGCTGTTTTTTCACAAACAAAGATTCCTGAATTTAAAACATCAGATGTTGAAATCAGATTTACAAAATTTTTAAATGGTTGTATGGCCGACCCTGCCAATACTGTTGGAAATGAATTGGTTTATAAACTTAAGGGACAGGTTTTTTCTGATGAAGAAGGAAATATCCCTCTTATTTCTGAAGGATTCAGTGGTAAAACAAATCAGGCCACACCATGGGAAACCTTAAGCGAAATTGTTGCTGCTTACCAAAAAAAAGATGTTAAAAAGATAAAAAGTCTCTACAATAAAAGCTCACAAGCAAAGGTAAGTTCTGTTTTTGAAGGCGAAAACGCACAAAATGCGCTCAGTACATTATCACAATGTGGCAGTGTGAAAGTTTTAATGGGTTTTGAATATAATGATGGCTATTATGCTATTGTAGAAACTGAAAATCTGGGTATCAACAGCAATTATTTTGTTCTGGAAAAAGGTAAATACAAGTTATCAGTATTAACAGATAAAAATCCGGCAAGCTGGAATCTTGCACTATACTGGAAATTCAGGCCCAAACCTTTCCTGACACCGCTTAGTATCAGCAAACCCGATAGTATTTCTATAAGCGAAGTAAAAAATATGATTTTCGGGCTTTCGATGCAAAGAAACTGGATAATCATTTTTCAGGATAAAATTGGTGAACCGGTTCTTGTTTATGCTCAGGATGGAGGATATAATGACAATGACAATAAATGGCAGCAAGTAAGTATATTATTCAATGCTGATAAACTGATTAATAAAGGCAATAAAACATTGTATGTTATTGAAAGTAATTACCCCATTCAGGTTGTTAATGAAAACATGTTTGAAAAAGCACTTAAGTTTCAACTAAAAGTGTACTAATCGTTTTATCATTTTGAGTAGCCATAAAAATATATTTCTGATATTGTTTTCAGTAATTATTACAAATCTGTCTGCCCAAAATCCAATCAGTATTAAAAGTCCATTGCCGGATAGTACTGTGCATAACGGAGAAATTTTTATTGTTTGTTCGGTTGACCCAAGAATAAAGTTTATCCCTGAAAGTGTAAAAATTTTTATTGAAGGTGCAGAAATAAGTCCACTGATAAAAATAAATGCCAACATTATTACTATTCTGGTGCTTAATGAAATTCGTCCTGATATTTACACAGCAGAGATACAGCTACGAAGTGAGTCTGGTAAACTTTACAGAAAGAGTTGGTCTTTTTTTGTAGATATTTATAAGTCAGAAGATATCTCCCGACAGGTTTTGAAGAGTAAACAAAATCAGGAAAAACTTAGCTTTAAAGGTTCATCCGATGTGTCACTCCGTTTTACTTCTATAGATGGTTCAGGTACCTTTTTGCGTAGTGAACCAAGGCAACTACACGACATCCGCATCAATGGTGCCTTTAGGTATCATCATTTTAAAATTCCGATTAAATTATATTTAAGTAATCAGGAAAACGTCTTGCAACCTTATAAGAACAGATTTATGACAGGTTACGAAAGCGATTATCTGAAAATTTATGGTGGTGATATAAATGTTGATTATCATGCTATTGCCTTAAATGGCACATCAGTCAGAGGTCTAAAAGTTGATTTTAAATTCAGAAGCACAGAATATAGTTTTATTACAGGCTATATAAACAGAGCTATTGAAGGAGCAAAGGAAAAGTTCATGGAAGGTTCAGGTTTTCCACCTGCCAATATGCTGGCTGACAGTAGCTATATTGTTGAAGGTGTGTATCGTAGGAAAATATCTGCATTCAATGCAGTTTTCAATGCCATTGATGGAACTAAATTCAATATTATGTTCCTGAAATCAACTGATGATTCATCGTCAATAAAATTTGGAGGAATGGCAGCACAAAACTTTGTTTTTGGTGCAGGAAATCAGGTGAAATTCAACAATGACCGTGTTGCTGCTAATATCAACGTGGCACTTAGTGCTACTACATTTGACATCAGACGTGGGGTTTATTCAAAGTACCAGATTGATGAAATTTATGGATCGGATATACCATTTTTTCCTGAACAATATAAATGGCTGCTGATTTTTAATGGTACCACTGTTCCTCTGAGCTGGAAAAACAAACCTTCACTTGCTTTATGGGGTGATGCCAGAATTAATATTTTAAAGCAAAAATTTATTTTCCGATACCAACGTTATGGCAGTTCATTTTACTCTTTTGGTAATCCATTTCTCGTTAACAACAGGAGAATTATGTCGGCTGAAGACAGAATTGATTTATTTAACAGGAAAATTCGTTTACGATTAAATTATACTTTTTCAACGAATAACCTTAGTTTTAACCTTTTGAATAAAAAATTTACCCATATTTATTCAGGAATACTAAATTTAAAAATTAAACCCAATTTCCCTGGTTTTGATGTTTCTTACCGTCTTTACAATAGAATTGAAAAAGAGGCTGAAACTAATGTTCAGGTATTTTCTACAATAGTGCATAATTTTAATACCGGTTTAAATGTAAATTTTAAAACAGGTAAATTTGAACATATCCTTCAAGCCTCCTATAATTTATTCTTACGACAGACAATTGATGCTAATACAGCTTCTCATTCGGTTAATTTTTATTTTAATGAAAATATGAACCAAAAGCTGCTGCTTACACTATATTCAAATAGTTTTGTCATGACTCATGACTCATCTAATTTAGGGATTATCAATACGTTAGGTGGCCGACTGTTGTGGAAGTTTCTAAAAGGAAAAGTTCAGATATCAGGTGGTGTAAATTATACAATAAATGAAGAAAGCGGGTTGATTTCTTTATCAAAAAGGTTTAATTCTGATATGGATTTTGGAGTTTTTGTAATAAAAAATATGGTATTAAAAATTACACTTGGCAAGGGAATGTACACTGAACCTGAGCTTTCAATGATGAATTACAAGGAGATGTATGCCCTTTTTAAACTAAACTACCTGTTTTAAACCTTATTTATTACTTTTGTTGCTTATTCAGCAACCATGATACTATATCAGAATACTTTAATTTCATTGGATATTTTTAAAGTCTGTTTTATTTGCGACCTGGAAAATTGTCTTGGCAGTTGTTGTGTTGAAGGTGATGCAGGTGCTCCCCTCGAAGTTGATGAAGTAAATCTTTTAAAGGAAAATTTAAGTCATGTAAAGCCTTTTATGACTGTTGAGTCGCTGAGTTTTCTTGGTAATAATGATTTTTTTGTGGTTAATGATAGAGGTGAATTTGAAACCGCATGTATAGAAAATCGTGATTGTGTGTTTTCTTACAGGCATAAAGGCATAATCAGATGCTCAATCGAAACGGCATATTCAAAGAAGAAAATTGGTTTTAAAAAACCAGTATCATGTCATTTATACCCTGTCAGACTGGGAAAAATTAAAAATGAACTTATTACTGTTAATTATAACGAGTGGTCAATTTGCAAACCTGCAATAATAAAGGGTAGTAATCACTATAAACCATTGTTCAGGTTTTTGAAAGAACCATTAATCAGGCGATTTGGCAAAGAATGGTATGATGAGCTTGAACAGATATATCGTGAACTTAAAGATGACAAAAAACTTTAAAAGTTATCTCAAAATAATTAATTGCAATAAGTGTTAATGATGTTGTAAGCCCTTTGAAAACCTAATGAAGCAGCTTTATGCAAATCTTCACATGCCGAACGTTTCTGATTCAATTGAAGATGTAAAACACCTCTGTTGTAAAGTGCTTCAGCAAAATATGGTTGTATTTTAAGGCATAAATCCAGATCTTTTAAAGCGAGTTCATATTTTTTTTCTCTTGAATAAACCATAGCCCGAAAATTAAAGGCAGGATAATATGTCGGGCTTATCTCAATACATTTAGTAAAGTCTGATATTGCCTCTTCAGGCTTATTTTGATTAATATACACCAGGCCTCTGTTGCAATATGCTTTACCATTTTCTTTATTTAATAATATTGCTTTTGAGAAATCTGCCATCGCTGCATCCAGTTTTCCCATATTTGCAAGGGTTGATCCCCTGTTGTTATAGGCACTATAATAGTCAGGTTTTAACTCAATTGCTTTATTGTAATCGTCAAGAGAACCACGACTGTCTCCCAAAACAAAACGGGCATATCCTCTGTTGATATAACTTGCATAATACACGGGATTAATTGAAAGTGCTGAATCATAGTCAATAATAGCTGATTTGTAATCCTGTAGTTCGTCTGCCTTGGCAAGGCCACGCTTGTCATAAGCCTTATATACAGTTGGGTATTTTGAAATAACATTATCCCACAAACTGACACTGTCCTGCCATACATTGGCGTAATTATATGTTTTGTAACCTAAAACTAAGATATAAAAAACACCTAAGTATAAGATTGTTTTGCTGTGTTTACTGAATTTATTAACGATGAAGTCATAAGCAAATGCCATGGCAAGAAAAATACCTGCCGCAGCCACATATGTAAAACGATCGGCCATTATAAAATCATTGATTTGTATCATTTGCAATACGAGAACAATATTTAATAAGAAAATAGATAAAGCAAAAGCAAACTCTCTTTGTTTTTTAAATAAATACACCAATAGTGCAAAATAAACAAGAATACTACCTACAAATAACCAGTAATAAACCGGAATACTATGACCTTCAGGAACAGGATAAGGATAAAATACAGATTGATTGAAAGGATAAAGCAGTTTTACAAGATATGTTGTAAAACCATATCCGGCATATAATACTCGATCGATAATAGGTAAAGTGCCCGACTCATCGATAGCACCAATAGATTTTTGTGATATGATGGCTAAGATTCCAAAAAAAAGTCCACAGAATAAAAAAGGTAACTTTTCGATAATTGCTCTTTTTTCAAAGATTTTTCTGCGATTGAGCCAATCAAGAAGAGGCAAAACTGCTACCATGGCAACAGCCATAGTTTTTGACATACATGATAAAACAAAGAGAATAAAGGTGATTAATACAAATTTTAATTTTAAGGTCTGGATGTATTTTAAATAAACGAGAATGCCAAGAAAATAAAAGAAAGTGTACAAAACATCTTTACGTTCACTGACCCATGCCACTGATTCAACATGCATAGGATGTATAGCAAATAAAATGGCAGTAATTACCGAAATCAGTCGTTTTTTAAATAAATGATGAATCAGTAAAAACAAAAGTATAGTATTGATTAAATGAAGAATAAAATTCATGATAATAAAAACAGATGGTGATTGTGGAAAAAAGTATTTATCAATGCCAAACGACAGCAAGGTCATTGGATAATATCCTCCATAATAAAATTCTGAAAAAATTTTACTGATGTTTGATAAATTTAAATCCTGAATATATGGATTTTCAGTGATGTACACTACATCATCAAAGTTAGTCAATCTGTTGTCAAATACCTGAGAATATACGATGGTCGTGAATATTGCAATTCCAATTATCCAAAGCAGATTTTTATAATCCTTTTTAACAACTTGATTTGATTTAACTGATTTCTTTTGCTGTTGAACAGGTTTTTTCTTCATAGCATCGTCTGAATAGATTTTTTATTCAGCAATAAAAATACAATGCAAAAAGATTAAGGATGAAAAATCATGAATTTTTTCAATTCTTTGTTTCCGTTGACATCAGTAATTTCTGCAAAATATACTCCATCGTGAAAGTTAGATGTAGTAATATTTACATGAGATTCATTAATATTGTTAGAACTGATAACTACTTCACCCAATGAATTGATAATCTGAATTTTTTTCAGTTTTAAAGCTGCTTCACTGCGAATGCTTAACATATTATGACATGGATTTGGGTAAACCTGTGCACCATGATTCAATTGACCCGGATCTATTCCAAGATAATTACTTACAGCGATTGTTTTTTCAAATGTCTTCAGGTTTTTTCCGCTAATAACAACATATAAATTACCGGTATCTGTCAGGTTAATTGTAAAATTTACATTTCCAAAGTCGTCAGTATAAGCTGCTTCATGAATTTCAAAATCCTGTGTGCTGATAGCAACTAATGCATTTTTAACAGAAGTGCCATTGGAATTAACGTTTATTGACAGATTAACATAACCTGTATTAACAGAATCTGGTAAAGTGGCACTAATTTCTGCAGGAATTTCAGTATAAGGCATAATGCTTGGGTCACCTAAAACCAGAAAATGCTGCATGGTTTCGAGGGTTTGCCCTGACAGGGAATTATCATGAAAAGCTTCATACATTTTCATTTTTCCATACACCATTGCTTCACCAAACGTTTCAGCTTTACCTTCGAGATACCCGATCATGGCATGTTTTCCTAATGTATCGGAATAAAAGAAAGGAGTAAGTTCGGTAGCCCCCATAAAAGCAACAGCACCTTTGTCAACACCGGCATTCATCCAGTGTTCACCAAAACAATCACCATATTTATAGTCAAGGTCGGCATTCAGGCAGGCAACACTGATAATGGCAGGTGTTGTTCCATTATAATTTAATTCTTTATCAATGGTTGTTTTAGTAAAAGTACCTGTTGTCAGCCAGGCTGTTTCATCTCCATGACCAATATAAAACACCCAGCTTCTGCCATCATTAATTGCATTTATCAGATTGTAACCAGTGAATTTTTGTATGGACATTCTTAAATCATCAACTTTTTTAAAACCTGACTTTAAAAATTCAGAAACAATGTGTTTCCCGTGATGATCGTCCAGTTTATCATTACTTGCTGCAACGACTGCATTTTTTAACCACTTAAAACTATCAGTAGGTTGAATATTGCGTTCATAGTTGATTATTTTTTTAACATAAATATCACATTCTTCTTTACTATTCACCGAAAACCTGCCTGTAATAATATCGGGTAAAAAATCGCCTTCATTCAGGGTAGAATAACCATGATCGTTCAAAGCATTGTAAACCCCATTGAAAGCAGGGATATAAGAAATATCTCCAACAAGAAGTAAATAGTCATTCTTGAAATTATTGGCATCCAACTTAAGATATTGTGTTATCTGACTGCGGATATCCTGAGCTTCCCTTTTCTGACCAAGTTCTGAAATTTTAACAACTTTTGTCTTTATACCTTGTCTGTTCTTCCACTCTGCAAAAGGTAAAATACTTTCATAAAAATCATCATGAGTAATGATTAACATGCCAGGAGCAACTTTTTCATTTTTTGATCTTTCTCCTGAATTAAATGCCAGAACAAAATCATCAGCGATTTTTTCGATAGAATAACTGCTAACCATTTCAGGTTCAGATAAATTGAATTTTCCTTTCTGCTGCGAGTAGGTGATAGTCACTTCAATATTGAAAAAAGCTGTCAGAGTGTTTTTTGAAGCATCGAATTGAAATGGCCATACTATTAACTCCTGTACTCTTTTATTGCCAAAATATTGAACTTCTCCTAATTCAACAAGTTTTGAAGGGTAAATAGTATTGCCATGATAAACTGCCTCATTAAATACAGGAGTTTCAACAAGTCCAGACAAATTCTGATTTCTGTCAGGGACTTTCTGTGCGGCAACTGGAACTATACCTATGTACTCTTTTGAGCTATTGATATTTAATTCTGCGTTTATTTCATATCCAACTGGAACCTCAATAAACTTTTTAAATACTGGTAATTTGGGTAATCCTGGCTCAACTTGTACTGCAATACCAGGTAGATTAATATCGTAGTAATTATTATTATCGATAATCTCATTTGTCATTGAAAATTTATCGAATTTTATTTCAATAACCTTTATATACTTTGACTCTGTAGTAAAAGTAATTTCTACTGGATTAACCAACTGAGCATTAATATTGGCTGATAGCAGGAGGTAGGAAAGAAAAATTATTATTTGAACTGCATGTTTCTGCATAAATATCTGTTTGGTAACAGATACCATTTCAAATTGTGTACTTCTTTTCACCTTTTACCAACCAATTGCAAAGATATAATAAAATACTTTGTTTTTATCGAAATAAAGCAATTTTTTATTTTGTAAATGAGGTGGTTAAATTGATAAATTTTTTAAGTAAAAATTGCATATTGAGCTTTTTTTCTCAATATGAGAAAATAGAAAATATAAATGAAATTAATTTGTTCTTGTCCATTATTTCATTAAATTTTGCATCTTTAATTATAGCTTAATAAAACTTAAACGAAAGAAATTGATACTTACAAGAAAAAAAATACTTGATGAAATAACCCGCAGGAACATTTTGATTGAACCATTTCGGGAAGAATGCCTTGGTATAAATTCTTATGATTTACATTTAGGGAGATTTTTGCTAACCTATAACAATAGGATTCTTGATGTCAGGGCACATAATGAAGTAAATGAAATGGTAATTCCTAAAGATGGTTTTATTTTATTTCCTGGTACCATGTATCTTGGTGTATCTGAAGAATACATCGAAACCCATGCTCATGTTCCGTTTTTAGAAGGTATTACAAGTGCTGCAAGGCTTGGAATTTTAGTGAATCCTTGTTCAGGAAAAGGTAGTATTGGTCACTGCAACAACTGGACACTTGAGCTTAATGTCATTCACCCCATCAGGGTTTATCAGGGGATGCCTATCGCTCAAATATATTTTATTAAAGTTGAAGGTGATTTTGATACACCCTACTCTAAAATGAAAACTGCTAAATATAGCTCCAGATCAATCAAACCTATGGAGTCGCTAATGTGGAAAAATGATTTTTAATGAAATAGAAAGTTGATTTTTTATCAAATAATTTCGCTATTTACCGACTTTTTTATCCCTTTTACCGATTTTCTGTTGAAAAGCATACCCTGTAAATTATAGTTTTGTGGCATTATTTAAATTTTATTTAAACAGTTAAATTTTTATTTATGAAAGATCATCATTGGAACATGGAAAGCAGGTGGGAACATAAAAATCCTCAATGCCAGAGCAGAAAAAACATATTTAAATCAGTAGTGTTTGGTATTGTTGTATTGGCAGCAGGCGTTGCTTTATTGTTAAAAAATGTGGAAATTATTACTCCAGAGGATTCTGAGGTCATTTTTTCCTGGCAAATGTTAATCATTGCAATTGGTTTTATCAACCTTTTTGGCAGAGGCACTGGATTTGGTTTCATTTTAATGCTGGTGGGCGGTTTTTTCCTTGCTTCTGAGTTTTATGGTTTACCAGTCGAGTTTTCTAAAGTATTTTGGCCTGCGTTATTAATTTTGGCAGGTATAATGGTAGTTTTTGGTTCCATGAGTAATTTCTGGAAAAAACAACGTTGGTTTAAAAGCTCTGACAATATTGATGTGATTGATGAAGTATCTGTTTTTGGTGGTGCCGAACGTAACATTGTATCAAACAATTTTAAAGGTGGTAAAATCCTCGCTGTTTTTGGTGGCTCAAAATTTAATATTACTAAATCAGTTTTGGCAGAGGGAAAACAGGAATTGGATTTGGTTCTTGTTTTTGGCGGTACTCATTTGATTGTACCCCCTGACTGGAATGTTAAAATTGAAACAATGAATATTTTAGGAGGCTTCAGCGACAAAAGAATTACGTCTATTGTCGATCCAAACAAAACCTTGATTATCAAAGGTATTGCAATTTTTGGTGGTGGTGAAATAAGCTCCTTATAGATTTTGGCAAATGATTAAGCTGATAAAAAATCAGACTACCTGGATAGGAATAATAGTGTGGGCAACAGTTAATGTTGTCCATACACTTTTATTGACATTCAACTATCAAATCAGTTTTTTTACTTCACTGGCAGATAGCTTAATTTTTAATACTCTATTCACTATTTTGGCAGCAGGTATCTGGTTTATGACCCGTTTTTCTGATTTAAGAAGAAAATCACCCTTCGAAATATTCATTACTCATTTCAGCACCAGCGCTATTTCAATAATTATTTGGATTAACCTTGGTAAAATTTTACTGGAAAACTTATTTTTTAATGATACTTATTATCTGGCATTTTTATCAAATTCGTTAGTGATACGTGGAATTTCAGGTGGTTTATATTATCTTGTGCTGGCATCTATATTTTATATCATTATCACTTTCTGGGAAATCAAGGAAAAAATATCAAGAGAAAATGAACTGAACAGTCAACTGAAAGATGCTGAATTAAAAATGCTGCGATCACAAATACGGCCACATTTTTTATTTAATAGCCTTAATTCTATAAGTTCACTTACATTATCAGACCCTGAAAAAGCAAGGGAAATGGTAGTAAAACTTTCTGAATTCATGAGATTTTCTCTGGGTTATTCCGAGGAAATGCTTATCAGTTTTGATAAAGAAATGAATCATGAAAGACTTTATCTGGATATTGAAAAAGTACGGTTTGGTGAAAAATTACTTTTTTATGAAAATATAGCAACAAGTTGTTATCACCTGAAAATTCCGGCAATGATTTTACAGCCTGTGTTCGAAAATGCAGTAAAATATGGGGTTTATGAAACAACCAGTCAAAATGTTATTCATATTGAGGCAACTTGCAGTGAATCAAAGTTAAAGGTTAGTATTACTAACAATTTTGATAATGATGCTGTGTTTCCCAAAGGAACAGGAACAGGTCTTAAAAATATTGCTCAACGTTTAAAAAATATTTATGGTGCTGTCAATCTTTTAAAAGTCGAAAAAACAGATTCCTTGTTTAAAGTAACAGTTGAAATTCCGCAAAATGAAAATGATTAGAACCATTATAATTGATGATGAACCTTTAGCACTCGACCTGATAAAAAATTTTCTCAGTCATCGCAATGATATTGATTTGATTGCAGAAGCCAATAACGGTTTTGAGGCATTAAAGCTAATCCATGAGCTAAAACCCGACCTGATATTTTTAGACATTCAGATGCCTAAAATTAATGGTTTTGAACTTCTGGAAGTTTTAAAAGAAAAGCCTAAAGTTATTTTCACTACAGCATTTGACCATTTTGCTTTGAAAGCTTTTGAATATTCTGCAGTCGATTATCTGTTAAAACCTTTTTCAAAAGAACGTCTTTTTCAGGCTATTGATAAGGTAAAAGTGGACATTGCATCACCACTTGACACGCAGCAAATGAAATTAACTGATTATCTGGCACATGAAAGCAAAGAGTTGGAAAGGGTAGTGGTGCGTCAGGGTAACAAAGTTAATGTAATTGCGATTGACAAAATCTATTACCTTGAAGCTCAGGATGATTATGTTATGATTTACGCTGAAAATGGCAACTTTTTAAAGGAAAAAACGATGAAATATTTTGAAAGTAGTTTGCCTGCTTCTTTTATAAGAATACACAGAAGTCACATAGTCAATATTTCTCAAATCATTGGTATTGAACAATATATAAGGAATACGCATGTGGTAAAGCTGAAGTGTGGAGCAAGTTTGAAAGTCAGTGCAGAGGGTTATAAAAAACTAAAAGAGCAATTATAAATATTGAAAAGTTTTCTTAAATTTAAAAGAATTTCGACATTTGCAGTCTCAGTAAAATGTTGCTGAATGTGAAAAATATATGTTCGGGGTGTAGCGCAGCCCGGTTAGCGCACTTGCATGGGGTGCAAGGGGTCGGAAGTTCGAATCTTCTCACCCCGACAATTTAACTTAAAAGGCACTGAATTTCAGTGCCTTTTTGTTTTCAATCATGAACTTTTTTTTATCTGTCCTAATTAAATGATGACAAAAAAATATTAAGATGTTCAAAAACTGAAACACCATTAAGATTTAAAAAATTTAATCTTTATAAGGTTTAAAATCATTTTTCTCTTGAAATGCAGAAATCGGCTTAAAAATGCAAGAAATGAGTTAATTTTGCATTTCAAATTTATCATCACATGAACAAAGCACTATTAGTAACAGGTGGAGGTGATTGTCCGGGTTTAAATGCCGTGATCAGAGCGTTCGTAAGGAGGGCATCAAAAGAGGAAAACTGGGAAATTTTAGGTAGTATTGAAGGTTTCAATGGTATATTAAATGAGCCGACAGAAGTAATGATTCTGGATAAAAAAAATACTTCCGGTATTCATTTTATGGGAGGAACCATTATTCAGACAACCAATAAAGGAGGACCTTTTGCATGGCCTGTTAAACAAAATGATGGTTCTTATATTACCATTGATCGTTCTGATGAAATGATCAGGAAAATTCAATATCTTGGCATCGAAGCGGTAGTTAATATCGGTGGGGATGGTTCGCAACGTATTTCTCAGGCATTGTACGAAAAAGGCCTTAATATTATTGGTGTTCCAAAAACGATTGACAATGACCTGAGTGCTACAGATTTTACTTTCGGTTTTCAAACAGCAGTACAAATTGCAACAGAAGCTGTCGATAAACTGGTAACTACTGCTGCCAGCCACAACCGTGTTTTTATTCTTGAAGTGATGGGCCGTGATGCTGGTTGGATTGCATTAAATGCTGCTATTGCAGGAGGAGCAGAAATATGCCTGATACCTGAAATTCCTTATGACCCACGCTTTGTCCTGCAAAAAATCAATAAACGATTTCATAAAGATCGTGGTTTTGTGATTATTATTATTGCTGAGGGAGCAAAATCAATAGGTGGCGAGGTAATTGGTACAAGGGTGAGTGAAATTGGGTATCAACATTTAAAACTTGGTGGGGTTGGATACAAGCTTGGAGAAGAACTAAAACAATTGGGTTGTCAGCATGAAATCAGAAACACAGTGTTAGGGCACCTTCAAAGGGGTGGAATTCCGCTTGCCTATGATCGTGTTTTAGCCAGTCAGTTTGGTGTAAATGCTTTTGAAATGGTGTTAAAAAAAGAATATGGCAGAATGGTAGCCTATCATCATCCACATATCACCAGTGTTGCCTTGTCGGAAGCTATCAGTCGTCCGAATTTTGTAAATCCAGACTCCGACCTGGTGAAAACAGCAAGGGGAATTGGTATTTCGTTTGGTGATGAAGCAATTAACGGATCGTAATTTTCAATTCAGTCACTTTTTTTTCCTGTATTGCACCATTTGTGTTAGTTGTAGTAAACCAATTGTTTAGATTTCCTTTCTCAATATTTATCCAATATTCAACAGGTTCAATCTTTTTATAGCTGGCTTTTCCCTGACTGTCTGACATTTGTGCTGCAAACAATGCATTTTTTTTGTTTGACCAGTCATTACCATCAGCAAAAAGCAGTACTTCAGCACCTTCAACAGGATTTCCAGCTTCATCTTCAACAATAATATTTAATGTAGTATCAACCTCTGGCACAGGATTATTATTATCGCATGAAAAAATGAGCAGTGGTAGTGATAAAGTAAAAAGAAATTTAATTGTTTTTAAATGATTCATAGAATTTTAAATGAATTTTTGTTAAGGATGCAAAAATAATTTCTAATGATGAATACTAAAGTTAATTTTCAGATTTATAATTTTTATAAGCAGGATGGTTCTCTTTAAGTTGTTGCAGTTCACTGTCAATACGATTAAACTCCATGGCCTGATTGAAAGAAAACTGTAATAAAAGATTGTATTGTCCAAGTTTGTTTAAACAGTAAAAGAAATAAGCATTTAAATTATCCCTGTCAGCTTCGGAGTTTGAAAAATGAGTAATTGCAAGCCAATACAAATGAGCGGCAAAAGAATAGTCGCCCAAAATGAGTGCAATATCGGCATATCGCATAAAATCTTTATGCAGGTTATTGGGATTTAAAAACAAACTATCAGCTTCTTTCTTTAATGCAATTTTATAGTTTTCGTCAGCATTAAGCGGATTGTAATGAAAATAATATATTGGATCGGCACGAAAGATTTTTTCTTTGGTTACCAATAACTGCTCATTATTGTTTTTTTTGCCTGAAGAAGCAGTAAACTGATAAAGCCAGGCGTTGAAATCTGCTGTATTGGGGATAGTTTTAGATAGATTTTCAAAAAGAAGATTGAAAGAATCATTTTTTTCCTGATCGTCAAAAGTACCTAAGCGTGAACAATCATGTTTAATATTTTCAAAAATGACTACCAGCCTATAAAGTTCATCAAGGTAATAGTCAGAAATGGTTTTATTTTGCTTAAAAAGATCGAGTATAGAAGAAAGCCGGTAAGCGTTGTCAATGTTGTCATTCACTATTTGTAAAAAAATATTGGCTGTGTAAACCATAAAATTATTTGGTTGCATTTCTATTAAAGCTTTCCAGTAATATGGATTATAAATTACTAAAGAATCATAGTTAAAACTATTCGTTTCCAGTGCCTTATCTATTCTCATACCGAGAGAAACTACACCCCGGTATTTTCTGTCTTGAATTTTAAAAAATGCTGATAACACAGGTAATACTTCATCTAAAGACCATTTTTTTAAATGATTAATTTTTCCTGCAAGGTCTTGTTTGAAAAATTCCTCTTCTGCTGTTGTTAAAGGATTTGTAATTTCTGGAATAAAAATTACATGAGTATCTATTTCGTTTTTTTTATAAGAAAACTCTGTAAGATAAATGAAATCAATAACATAAGACTTTATTGGTTTGATTTTCCTTAGTTCACTTTTTAAAGTTAAAAGCTCGTTATCACTCAATGCTGGACGGGCAGAAAGATAAATTTCAGGAAAAGTATCTGTTGTAATGATGGTTTGTATAATAACTTCTCTGGGGACATTATTTGAAATCATAAATTTGTTGACTACCCTGCTCTGTTTTTCAACAAAACTTACAAAACTGCTTCTGTTAAAACATACTTCTGAAATGCTTTGGTTGGTAATATATATTATTTTCTCACTGATTTGATTTTGTGCTCTTAAAGTATTAGTAAAAACAATGATAATGGCTGTTAATAGTATTATCTTTTTCATGGTAATATTTGACAACAAAAGTAATATAATTGTTTAAAAGCTTATCTTTATCAAATTACAGCATGGTTGTACTTTTGAAAAAAATTTAATCATGAATAAAATCGTATTTCTTTTGTTGTTTTCCTTAGTATTCTGTTCAAACAGTTATACTCAGGTGCTAAATCATCATATAAGTGCAGAAATTAATATTGAAAAAAAGAGTGTTTCAGTAACTGATAAGGTTACATTAAACAGGTATGAAGTGGCAAAAAGCGGAATCATTGAATTTCAGTTAAATAAAAACTTCATCATTGTAAATGAACTTTGCTCACCAGACATCCTTATTCAGCAAATTTCTGAAAATGATAAAGCAAAAGTCTATCAGATCAGACCATCTGGTTTGATTGATTCAGGGCTTTTTATTTTTACCTTAGCGTACTCGGGAAATGTTGACGGTGCTATACAGGTAAGTAAGTCAGATTATGCAAGAGGTTTCAGTGAAACAGATGGTATAGTTTCTCCCGGAGGAATTTATCTGGCAGGTTCAACATTATGGGTGCCTTCTTTTGGTGAAATTCTTTATTCGTATGAGCTTACAGTCACCCTTGATTCAGCATTCAGAGTAGTTTCGCAAGGTGAGTTGAAGTCAGAACAAGTATCTGGAAACAAAAGAATAACCATTTATTCTTCACCCGAACCACAGGAAGAGGTTTATTTGGTTGCAGCAAAATGGAAAGTTTATACAGAAGTCAGTGAAGGAGTGAGCATAGAAGCATATCTTCGAAATAAAGATAATGAACTGGCAACCAAATATATAGATGCTACAAAAAAATATCTTGTGCTATATGAAAAAATGTTGGGTGATTATCCTTATAAAAAGTTTGCACTGGTTGAGAATTTCTGGGAAACCGGCTATGGCATGCCTTCTTTTACTTTATTAGGTGAAAAGGTTATACGTTTTCCATGGATTATCAATTCAAGTTATCCCCATGAACTACTTCACAATTATTGGGGAAACAGCGTTTATGTCAACTATGATTCTGGTAACTGGTGCGAAGGAATCACTTCCTATATGGCAGACCATCTGTTTAAAGAACAACTTGGAGAAGGGGAAGAATACCGCAGAAGCACCCTTCAGAAATATGCAGACTTTGTGAATAAAAACAATGACTTTCCATTGTCAGACTTTCTATCCCGCCAGAGCCCGGCTGAAGAAGCCATAGGCTATGGCAAGTGCCTGATGATGAATCACATGCTCAGACGTGAATATGGTGATAAAGCCTTTCTGGACGCTTATAAATTGTTTTACAACGATTTTAAATTTAAAAAAGCCACTTTTAACAATATTAAAACCTGTTTTGAAAAAATTACCCGTGACGATCTGGATTTGTTTTTTGAACAATGGGTCAACCGTACAGGCGCCCCTTCCTTTACACTATCTGATGTCGTGGTAACAAAAGAAGGAGAAAACTATGTTCTTTTGTTTAAGATAAACCAGGTACAGGAGGCAGATGTCTTTTGGCTGAATTTACCTGTTGCCGTATATCTTGAAGGAGATACATCGGTTACCATGAAAACAGTCATTTCAGATAAACGTACTGTCCAATGCAAATATCTTTTTTCAAAGCGACCATTGAAAGTGGTTGCAGATCCACAGTTTGATGTTTTTCGTCTTGTAGATAAAAAGGAAGTACCACCATCTTTATCAAGGATGTATGGAGCGAATAAAATATTGCTAATAGTACCGAAAAATGACCCACATGCTTACGATTATGAAGTGTTGGCAAAACAATGGCAGCAAAATTTCAGAAAGGAAGGAAAGGTTGCCGATATTTTGTACGATAAAGATATTTTGATTGACATTGATTACCCTGTTGTATGGATTTTCGGGTATGAAAATAAATTTGCTGTTTATAACCAGTTTGCTAATAAATTTATTAATTTATTTGATTCTTCAACTTTAAGTAAATGGAATGCTGCTAAAACAAAAAATGAACTTATTTTTGTCTATCCTCATCCCGATCATCCTGAACAAACCTTTACTTTTGTTGGTATAAATAATTTTGAAAGTGCAACAGCTATTACCAGCAAATTGCCGCATTATGCAAAATATAGCTATCTGGCGTTTGAGGGAAAACTGGCAACGAATATTTTAAAGGGCACATTTGAAGTATTGGATTCACCACTTTCCTTTACAATGAAATACAATAGCGGAGCTCCTGTGCCTGCCGCCAAACTAATAAAAAGAACTGCATTGGCAAAATAAATTTATGAAAGTGTAAAAAGCTGTATAAGATATTTGATTTGCCAGGTTATGTTATTCAATATTTGATTAATTTTCACAATTTTGCATTGTAATGTTTTACAGTAAATATGACAATTGAAATAAAAGAAGTAAAAACACAGGCCGACAGGAAAGCCTTTGTCAATGTTCAGTTTGAAATTTATAAAGGCAGCGAATACTGGGTTCCGCCCTTAAAAAAAGATGAAATAAATGCCATTAATCCTGAAAAAAACCCTGCACATAAATATTGTGATGCAAAATATTGGCTGGCTTATAAAAACGGAAAGTGCTGCGGGCGAATAGGTGCTTTGATAAATCATCATTACAATGAAAAGGTTGGTGAAAAGATGGGGCGTTTTAACCGTCTTGAATTTTTTGATGACAGAAATGTTTTTGAAGCATTGATGAAAACAGCTGAAGACTGGCTGAAACAAAAAGAAATGAAAGGTATTCATGGCCCGCTTGGTTTTTCAAATCTTGACCCTCAGGGATTGCTGGTTGATGGATTCGACCACCTGCCTTCTGTGGCTTCGGTGTATCACCATCCTTATTATTTTCCTTACCTTGAAGATTATGGTTTTGAAAAAGAAAACGATTGGGTGGAATTCAGGCTGACTGTGAGCGATATTCCTGAAAAGGGGCTTAAAATGGTAGAAATGGTGAAATTAAGATATGGATTAAAAACACTTACTTTTACCAATAAAAACGATATTATCAAATACCTTGAAAAAATGTTTGCTGTTTTCAATAAGGCATTTGCTGAGTTACCTTATATGAACGAACTGAACAGCGATATGATTTATTATTACAAGAAAAAGTATTCAGGAATGATCAACCCGAAATATGTAAAACTTGTTGAAGACAAAGACTCTAATCTTGTTGCATTTATTATTGGTTTGCCATCACTTTCGCGAGCAATGCAAAAAGCCAGAGGTAAACTTTTTCCCTTTGGCATTTTTCATTTAATGAAAGCTATGAAGAATCCTGAGGTAATAGATCTTGCCCTGACAGGTGTATTACCTGAAGCACAATCAACAGGTGCTCCGGCATTGTTTTTCTCAGCACTACAGCAGCAGGCCATTGAAAAAGGGGTTAAATATATGGAAACAACAGGTATGTTTGAAACAAATACCAAAGCTATCGCATTTTGGAAAAACTATGAACACATACAGCATAAGAGAAAACGCTGTTACAAAAGAATATTTACCGAATAATTTTTATTTTTTAAACTTCCATATCGCCAAAATACGACTGTTATTTACTGTTAAATAATACCATGGTTTGCCAAGGTCCGGGAAATCATAATTTTCAACCCTGTAATGCGTAACAAAATAATCAGCTTTTTTAAAATCCTGTACATATTGTATTCTTAACCTGTCTTTTGGTTTTAATATCATATGATTCAACTCACCAGGCAGTTTGGTAACAACAATATTTATTTTTGAAGAAGTATCATTTTTTAAAATATATTCAAAGCCATCTTTAAAGCATGCACCCCAGTAATCCTGTTCATAATGAAATCTTATATAATCTTTTTTCTTTGACACTAATTCATTAAAATATACAGC